>Ga0207674_10002686_pt1 | contig 22196 bp, 22 predicted proteins | sample KBSCornC72_FD_184303 | JGI IMG/M metagenome (GOLD analysis project Ga0207674, IMG submission 184303) | Corn rhizosphere microbial communities from Kellogg Biological Station, Michigan, USA - KBS Corn C7-2 (SPAdes) (version 2) | ecosystem: Host-associated > Plants > Roots > Rhizosphere > Soil ...
GAAGTACGCCAGCGCAAAGGCGGCATAACCGTGCGAGGCAAACAGTGCCGCGCGTGGCTCATTGATGCCGCCGCCCGAGCCGTTGAGGATGAGCACGGCCGGGCGCGGCCCCGGATGCGCATACGGATCGGGCAGATAAAGCGTGCCGACCAGACCATCGTCGCGCACATCGTGGCGCGTCACACCCGGCGCGGCCAGCCGTTGCACGAAGCTCACGTGGACCGACTCGCCGTTGGCCGTGGCCGTCAGCGTGGTGGTCAACGGCTCCGTGACTGGCTGTGGAAACACCTCGCGTGCCTTGCCGTCTTCCGGGCGTTGGCTCCAGACGATGCCCATCGCGCTGACGCCGGCGTAGTCACCGGAGACGGGCGCGTCGCGCGTCAGGTCCACGATGCCGTGCGCATCGGCGACGAATGCGGCGCGGCTGTGCCACAGCACGCCATTGCCACGGCGCGTTTGCGCGACGATGCCGACCTGGACGCCGGGCGCAAGCCCCGTCACGACGATGCCGCGCGATACGTCGATCAGGTCATCCGCCGGCGTCACGCTGAGCGCGAACGTTCCCATGGCGCTTACTTGCCGTCCTTGGTGACCATTTGGGCGGCCGTGCGATCGCTCGTCATCGGCGTCACCTTCAGCCCCTTCTTGGCGGCCCATACGTTCTGGTAGTGGTACAGCGGCATTACGCCTACGTCATCCGACACCAGCTTGACCGAGTGGCGCAGGATGGCCGCGCGCTTTTCCACGTTGAATTCTTCAGTGGAGGCGTTCAGCGCGTTGTCGACAGCCGCATTGCTGTAGTGGCCCCAGTTGGACGCACCCAGACCCTTCTTGGTATCGACGGTGGCCAGCACGTTGACCAGCGCGTAGCTTGCTTCGCCTGTGCCGTTGCCCCACGCCAGCATGCTCATCGCATATTCATTCTTGTTGGCGCGGCCCGAGTAGACCGACCAGGGCACCACTTCCACGCGCGCTTTCACGCCGATGCGCGTCCAGAACTGTGCCACCGCCTGCGCCGTCTCGGGGCCTTGCGGGTAGCGGTCGTTCGGCACGTGCATCACCAGGTTGAAGCCTTGCGGAAAGCCTGCATCGGCCAGCAGCTTCTTGGCCTGCGCGGGGTCGTAGGCGATGTCCTTCACGTCGGGGTTGTAGCCGTACGTGTCCGACGGCATCCACTGGTTGGCGACGGTGGCGGCGCCTTGCAGGATGCGGTCGACGATCGCCTTGCGGTCGATCGCCAGCGACAGCGCGCGGCGCACGCGCACATCCAGCAGCGGGTTGTTCGGCAGCGGTTTGCCGTCGTTGCCGGTGATGTATTGATTCTCGCCTTTGCGGAAGCTCGGCTGCAGCAGCATCACGCGCAGGCCGGGGTAGGCAAAGACCTTCACGTTGGGCGACTGGCGCAGGCGCGCCAGGTCCGACACTGACACCTTGTCGATGACATCGACCTCGCCTGAGAGCAGGTTGGCCGTACGTGCGGCAGCATTGTTGATGTAGCGGTAATTGACCTTCTCCCAGAGCTGCTTGCCGCCCCAGTAGTTGTCGTTGCGCGCCATCACCACGCGATCGCCCGGCACATACGAGACGAACTTGTAGGGGCCGGTGCCCACCACGGCGCGGCCGGCGTTGTAGTCCTCGGTGGACGATTTCTCGCCCACATGCTTGCTGACGATGTGCACGGACGCCAGATTCAGCGGCAGGTCCGGGTTCGGGATGTTCGTCTTGATGATCAGCGTCAACGGGTCTTTGGCCGTGACCGACTCCACCGTGCGCAGATAGCCCGCGAACGTTGCCACGCTGCCCGGCACGCTGCGCGCGCGCTGGTACGAGAAGATGACGTCATCGGCCGTGAACGGCTGGCCGTCGTGCCATTTCACGTTCGGGCGCAGCTTGAATTCCCACGTCTTCGGATCCAGCGTCTTCCACGACAGCGCCAGGCCGGGCTGCAGCTTGTTCCACTTGTTTTCGACCAGCAGATCCCAGAAATGCACATCGACGGAGCGGTCGCCGGCGTGGTTGTTCAACTGCGGGTCGAGCGACGACAGCGGATCGGCAAAGGCGATGTTCAGCGTCTGCGCGCTGACAGCGCCGGCAGCGGCAAACAGCGCTACAGCAAGCGACGAGGCTAGGAGGCGTTTCACGTGGGTTCCCTTTTCCTGTTTTTGGAATCGTTGGCTTATTGAATGTCGTTCAGGTCACGTCGTTCAGATGGCACGCGCTGACGTGGTTGACCGCAATGCCGCGCAGCGTTGGCGTTTCGGTCTTGCAGCGGGGCATGGCGTGCGGGCAGCGCGGGTGGAAATGGCAGCCGGTCGGCGGGTGCAGGGGGCTGGGCATCTCGCCTTGAATGGCGGTAAACGTCTTGTGCCGGGCCGACAGGCGCGGAATCTCCGCCAGCAAGGTCTGCGTGTAAGGGTGATTCGGGCGGCGGAAGACTTCCTCCGCCGTTGCGGATTCCACCACGCGCCCGAGATACATGATCACCACGCGGTCTGAGAGGTGCTCCACCACGCCCAGGTCGTGGCTGATGAACAGGTAGGTCAGGTTGAGCTGCTCGCGCAGGTCCATGAACAGGTTCAGGATCTGCGCCTGGATCGACACGTCCAGCGCTGCCACCGCTTCGTCGCAAACCAGCATCGAAGGCTGCACCGCCAGCGCGCGCGCAATGCCGATGCGCTGCCGCTGGCCGCCGCTGAACTGATGCGGATAGCGGTCGCGCAAGGCAGGGTCCAGGCCGGCGCGCTGCATCTGCGCAGCCACATAATCGGCAAAGTTGGCGCGGTCGGTCAGGCCGTGCACGCGCGCTGCCTCGCCGACGATCTCTTCCACGCGTAGGCGCGGGTTGAGGCTGGCGTATGGGTCCTGGAAGATCATCTGGATCTTCAGACGTGCCGCGCGGGCTTCGTCTGCGGAGAGCGTGTCGACAGCCTTGCCGTCAACGCGTACCTCACCGTCTGATGGCCGCATCAAGCCGGCAGCAATCCGGCCGAGCGTGGATTTGCCGCAGCCCGATTCGCCGACGAGGCCGACGACTTCACCGGGCTGGATGGCGAGGTCGACGCCGTCGACGGCACGAACGATTGCCGGCGGATGTGCCAGGCCGAAGCGTTGCAAGACGCGATCACCCGCACCGATTTTGCGATCACCAAAGCGTTTGCTGACCTGTTTGAGTTCAACGAGAGGCGTGCTCATGCGACCTCCCGCGAGGAAGCGTGCTGCGCGCCCGGATGGAAACAGCGCACGAGGCGACCAACGATCGGTTGCGTGATCTCCGGGGGGACGCTGCAGACATCGGTGGCACGCGGGCAGCGTGCCGCAAACGCGCAGCCTGCCGGCAGCGACAGCAGGTTCGGTGTCATCCCGGGAATCTGGCGCAGGCGTTGGCCGCGGCGGTTCTCGCTGGGCAGGCTGTCGATCAGGCCCATGGTGTAGGGGTGCAGCGGCGCATCGAGCACGGCATCAACCGGGCCGTGTTCGACGATGCGCCCGGCATACATCACGGCCACTTCGTCGGCCAGGCCGGCGACGACAGACAGGTCATGCGTGATCCAGATCAGCGCTGTGCCGTGCATGCGCGCAAGCTTCTGCACTTCAGACAGGATCTGCGCCTGGATGGTCACGTCCAGCGCCGTGGTCGGCTCGTCGGCAATGATCAGGTCGGGCCGATGCAGCATCGCAATGGCAATCGCCACGCGCTGGCGCATGCCGCCGGAAAGCTGATGCGGATACGCGCGCAGCCGCTCTTCGGGGCTTGGAATGCCCATCAGGCCGAGCGTGTCGCGCGCATGCTCACGGGCTTGCTTGTGGCTCATGCTGCTGTGCGCGCGCACGGCCTCGATCATCTGGGCATCGATGCGCAGCACGGGGTTGAGCGTCATCATCGGGTCCTGGAAGACCATGGCGATGCGGTTGCCCTGCAGCTTGCGCAACTCGCGCGGGGCGAGCTTGGTGAGGTCGCGGCCCTGATAGAGGATCTCGCCGCCGACGACGCGGCCGGGCGGGTCGACCAAGCCCATGATCGAGAAGCCGGTGACGGACTTGCCTGAGCCCGATTCGCCCACCAGCCCGAGGATGTGTCCGCGCGCGAGCGAGAACGACACATCATCCACCGCCGGCAGCACGCCTTCACGCGTGAAGAAATGCGTGCGCAGGTTGCGGACTTCGAGTGTGGTCGCGTTGGTGGACGCCGTCATCGTTGCGCCCTCGGGTTCAGCACTTCACGCAGGCGGTCGCCCACCAGGTTGATGGCCACCAGCGCCAGCAACAGCGCGATGCCCGGATAGAAACTGATCCAGTACTGGCCAGACAGCATGTATTGGTATCCGTTGGAAATCAGCAGGCCCAGAGACGGCTCGGTAATCGGCACGCCTAGGCCCAGGAACGACAGCGTGGCTTCCAGCGTGATCGCGCGCGCCACCTGCAGCGTGCCCACGACGATCAGCGGCGGCAGGCAGTTCGGCAGGATGTGCCTGAGCGCGATGCGCCAGCCGGGCAGGGCGAGCGAGCGCGCGGCTTCCACGTATTCGCGGCGACGCTCGACCAGCGCTTGCCCGCGCACCGTCCGCGCGTAATACGCCCACTCCAGCAGCACCAGCGTCAGCACGACATTAGTGATGCTCTTGCCGAGATAGGCGAGGATCATCATCGCCACCAGCACCGAGGGGAACGACAGCAGCAGGTCGACCGTGCGCATGATGATGCTGTCGACGCGGCCACCGGCATACGCCGCAATGAGGCCGAGCAGCGTGCCGATCACCGCCGCTACGGCCGCTGACCCGATCCCCACGCCTAGGCTGATGCGCAAGCCATAGAGGATGCCGGAGTAGAGATCACGTCCCTGGCCATCCGTTCCGAGCCAGTACGTGAACGTGCCCGTGCCGGCCGGCGATCCCGGTGGCAGACGCGAGTCGAGCACGTCGAGCTGCATCAGGTCGTACGGATTCTGCGGCGTGATCCAGGGTGCGGCCAGCGCGGCCAGAATCAGCACCACGACGACCACCAGGCCGAAGATGGCCGCCTTGGAGGCGAGGAAATCCGATGCCACGCGCCGCCAGGGCGATTGCCTGCGCGGGGCGGACGCCGCTGTCGCCGGCGTGGATTGCGAAGTCGTATTCATCATGCAGCCTCCGCGCTATCAGCCGCACGCACGCGCGGGTCCAGCATTCGATACAGGATGTCGACGATCAGGTTGAGCGACACAAACAGGCACACCACGACGATGAGGTAGGAAACGATGACCGGCCGGTCCAGCGAGTTGATGCTGTCCAGGATCAGCTTGCCCGCGCCGGGCCACGCGAAGATGCTTTCCGTCACCACCGCAAAGGCGATGGTCGAGCCCAGCTCCAGGCCCAGCACCGTCACCAGCGGGATCAGCGTGTTGCGCAGCACGTGCGCCAGCACCACGCGCAACGGCGACAGGCCCTTGGCACGCGCGAACTTCACGAAGTCCAGCGGCAGGACCTCACGCACACCGGCAGAAGTCAGCCGCAGCACCAGCGAGAGCTTGAACAGCGACAGGTTGATCGCCGGCAGCACGAGGTGCCGCAGTCCATCCACTGTCAGCCACGACCATTCGATGCCGAACAGGCGTGCCGTTTCGCCGCGCCCGCTCGCGGGCAGCCAACCGAGGCTCACGCTGAACGCCATGATCAGCATCAGGCCCACCCAGAACGTCGGCAGCGAAAAGCCCACCACGCTGCCCGTCATGAGCAGGCGCGACACCGGATGACGCGGATACAGCCCCGCGAACAGCCCCAGCGGCACGCCGATCACCACCGCGATGATCAGCGCCGAAAATGCCAGCTCCAGCGTGGCCGGCAGGCGTTGCAGGATCAGTTGGATGGCCGGTTCGTTGTAGACGAAGCTCTTGCCGAGATTGCCGTGCAGCGCGCCGTTCAGGAAGGCGAGGTACTGCTCCCAGAGCGGTTTGTCCAGACCCAGCTCGGCAATGATGCGTGCGCGGTCGATCTGGTCCACGTCCTGGCCGATCAGGATGTCGACCGGGTTGCCGATGGCGTGCAAGCCGATGAAGACGATCACTGTCATCACCAGCACGACCAGCAGCGCCTGGCCGATGCGGCGGATGAGCCAACCTGTCATCGTGCAGCCTCCTGGCTGGAAGTGGCATTCGCTTCCACGCCGGGGGGCGGGGCGGGCGTCCATTCATCGCCAAAGATTTCCGGCTCGGCGTAGGCCTGGATAGCCGCGTAGTGCGCGTCGATGTCTTCCTGGTACAGCAAGCCGGCAATGCCTTGCGCCAGGCGTTTCGCGCCTTCGCTGATGGCCGGGATGTCGCCCGAGACGCTGCCGTGCGTGACGGATGCCGGATAGCAGAAGCAATGCACGCGCGACAGGCCGGGCAGCGTGCCGGGCGTCTTCTCGCGAAATTCGAACGCGTGGCCGAGGTCGGGCGAATCGGCCAGTTCAGCATCCTCCTCGCCGGGGCGCGGTGTGTAGCGGTCGCGCCATTGGCGAATGTGCGGTGCCAGTGCACTGAACTCCGGGCGCGAGGCCCAGTCGGTGCGAAAGCCCGTCGAGAAGATCAGAAAGTCCAGTTGGAATACGCCCTTGGTCGTGGCCACGTGCAGCACGCCGTCGTGCTCGTCCACGCCCAGGATCCCGCAACCGAGGTTGAAGCGCGCGTTCGGATGCCGCGACACACGCAGCGTGCTGCCGCGCGGCGGGGGCACCTGCTCGACATTGATGTAATGGCGGATGCGCCATTTCCATGCGTCGGGCAGATGCAGGTGGCCGTGTACCAGACCCGGGCTGCCGGCGCCCTTGCCCTTGTTCACACGCGGTAGGTCGGGGCGGCGGATCAGCATGTCGACGCTGGCAGCGCCGGCCTCCAGCGCCGTCGCGGCCGAATCCATTGCGGATGCGCCTGCACCGATCACGCCCACGCGCTTGCCGGCCAGCGTGCCATAGTCCATCTCGTCGGACGAATGCGCCCACCATCGGCGCGGCAGCCGGTGCGCAAAGTCCGGCACGGATGCACCGCCTAGCCCGTCACGCCCGGTGGCCAACACCACGCGCCGTGCAAACACTCGCTGGGTCGGTTGGCCCGGCATGTCGATCAGCAGTTCGACGGCGCCATCCACGCGCGGGTGGATCGCCTTTACGTGGTGTTCGTTGCGCACGTCCAGCTGCAGCACGCGGCGGTACCAGCGCAGATAGTCCATCCATTGCAGGCGCGGAATCTTGCCGAGCACCTCCCACGCATCGGTGCCGAACTGCGCTTCAAACCATGCGCGAAACGTCAACGCCGGCAGGCCGAGCGCAGGGCCGGTCAATTGCTTGGGCGAACGCAGCGTTTCCATGCGCGCCGTCGTCGCCCAGGGGCCTTCGAAGCCGGCGGGCGAGCGGTCGAACACCACCACGCCGATACCGAGATGTTTGAGCGACGCTGCCGCCGCCAGGCCGGCCATGCCGCCACCGATGACGGCCACATCCAGCACAGGTTGACCCTCTAAGGTGTGTGGCAGCGTCCAATTCTTCGCGGGGAGTTCAAGCCAGGAAAGGTCCTGGTGCAAACGGGCTTCCAGCGCTGCGAGCCCGGTGACTTGCGGCGCGTTGTCGTGTTGTGCAGCGGTCATGCGGACGCGCCTTCGGTTTCGTTGATGGATTCGCCATACAGCACCTGCAGCATGCTGGCGTGGCGCGCCGGATCGTGCAGCTTGCAGTCCGGCAGAAGACGCTGCGCCGCGCGCGCGAGGGCGTCGGTCAGTGAGGCCACCGCCGCCGACGGCCGCTTGGCCTCGGGCGTGATCACGCCAAAGAAGAAGGGGATGTCGGCGTCGATTGGGCGTACGGTCACGCCGTCGATTGGCACGCCGTACGCCGTCACCGGCTCGAGCAATGCGACGCCCAGGCCCGCACGCACGGCCGCCAGCGCATTCAGCGAGGCATTCGTCTCGATGATCGAGGCTGGTTCCACGCCGGCCTTCGCCAGCGCTTGGTCCAGACGGCGGCGCAATCGATATGGGTTGTGCATCGTGATGATCCGCTGTCCCGCGCAATCGGCCAACGCCACGCGCTTGCCAGCGGCCAGCGGGTCGTGTGTCTGCACGGCAGCCACGCACGCGGCTTCGCCGATCCAATGCACGGTGACGCCACGATGCTCCAGCGGCAGGCTGCTGAGGCCAAGGTCGGCCGCGCCGGTCAGCACGGCGTGCACCACCTGCTCGGGCGAGGCGCTGCGAATCTGGATGTGCTGCGCGAGCTCAGGCTCATCAGCCAAGGCAGCGGGCAGCAAGCCGGCCGCCAATGCGGACGTCGCTGCCAGGCGCAGCGGGCGTGCCTCGCCGCGCGCGATTTCTTCGGCACGCGTTCGTATCTGACGTAAGCTGATCAGGGTATGCTCAACGTCTTCGTACAGCAGGAAACCCTGCTCCGTCGGCGAGACGCGCGGCCCCGCGCGTGTGAACAGGGCATAGCCGATTTCAGCTTCCAGATCCTGGATGAGCCGGCTGATGGCGGGTTGCGAGCGTCCCAGCAGCTTGCCCGCCGCGGTGACGCTGCCGGTCGACATGACCGCGGCAAATGCTTCGAGTTGTCGGAGTTCCATCCGCCTGTTTGATCTCAGTCATGCATGTGGTTCATGCATTCTGGTAGAGGCAGTATGCGAATTCCAAATAGTATTTTCTTATGTACTCATGCGTTTTGCGCTGGCAACCGCTATTTCCTGCGGTGCAACCACTGCCGAGGCAGGTTGCACGCGGCGCGCATCCGCCTTTATTTGACGAAGGTGCCGTTTGGCCCGATCACCGTCAGCTCGACATAATTCGATCCTTTGCGCAGGTTTGGGCCGTAGCGGACTTCCAACCCGCCCAGGTCGATCGTGCCGGCGGCTTCGAGCCCCGAGACAAAGCTGGCCCGCGTTGGCGACTTGCCCGCGCGCTTGAGCCCTTCGACCAGCACGCGCGCGGCAGCATAGCCTTCCATCATGGCGTACGACGGCGCCACACCGGCAGATTTCGCGCTGGATGCCAGCTCCCGACCCAGCAACGAAGTTGAACGCACTGGCGACGGCATCACCTGCGAGACCACCACACCGCGCCCTAGCGCCCCGAGCGATTTCGCAAACGCCAGACCGGCGTTGTTGGACAGCGCCGCAATCTGCGTCACCGTGCCTTGCTTGTTGAGCGCCTCGATCATGGCGCGCGCCGTCGTGCCCGGGCAGGCCAGAATCACCGCTTGCGGCGCGAACTTGCCGACATCTGCTGCCGCCTTGGCGATGTCTGGTTTCAGGCGGTCGACGGTGAAGATGCTGTGCGCGTCGGCGGGCAGTTTTTTCGTGGCGTTGTTGAATCCGATTTCGGTGTCTTTGCCGAAGGTGTCGTTCACGTTGACGAGCGCCAGACGGCGCAAGCCGAGCGTGTCGAAGTAATGCACCAGCTCGGCAATCTCCGCCTGGTATTTCGCGCGCACCACAAAAAGCAGCGGGTCAGGCTGATCGAAGAACGTTGAAGCGCCGGTTGAAGGCGCCACCACCGGCGCGCCCAACGGCCGGGCTTCGGTCATGATGGCCTCGGTATTCGGGGTGCCGCGCGGGAGGAAGAGGGCGAAGACCTGTTTATCGACCAGCAGCGTGTGTGCGTGTTTCTTGGAAGCGGCTGCATCAAAGCCGTCGTCTTCCGAGATCAACTCGATCTTGCGTCCATTCACGCCGCCCGCACGGTTCACGGCATCGAGGTAGAGCTTGGCGCCCTGTGTCATCTCCTTGACCTGCTCGCCGGCGGGGCCGGTGAAGCCCGCCGTTTGGCCGATGACGATCTTGGTGTCGGTGATGCCCGGTTCGGCCAGCGTCGGGCCAGACGCCAACAGCAACCCAGACAGCCACGCGCATGCAATGGCGCTGCGCAAGGCAGCGTTGCAACCTGTCATGTCTTCCCCTCTTCCTGGGTGATTGTTTTGTCGTATGCCGATACGGCAGCGCGCACTGCAACATCGGCCGGACGATGCTAGCCGAGAAGCCCCATGCTGCTCCCTCCGGATTTCCCTAGGGCTGCAACATTGCCGCAACGCTTCATGCGGGTTCCGAAAAAAAAACCGCCGTACGAGACGGCGGTATGGCTGGAAAACGAAGCGCTGATCAGTTGTTCTGCTTCGTGATCTTCGTGCCTTCGATCGATGCGCCGGCCATCAGGCCCGCGTTGGTCAGGTTGAAGCCGATGATTGGTTGCTGAGCGGTGTTGGTATCGACCGCGCCGTTCGCGCCGATCTTTGCCAGTGCCACGGTGGCATCCACGCCAGCCGTCCAACCTTGACTGTTCTGGAATTTCTGCAGCGCTTCGTCCGTCATGAACAGGATGATGAGCGCACGCGACTGCGCGCCAGCCTGGAAGCCCACCGACGCGGAGGCGATGTTGTAGTAGCCCAGCGGACGGCCACCGCCGGTGCGCAGCACGCCTTCGCCGTATTGGCCGCCCACCACAAAGCCGGCGTTCAGCACCGACGGGAACACGAGTACGCCCTTGGCGCGTCCGACCAGCTCACGCGAGCCGCTGGCCGTGGTGTACAGGCGCGAGAGCACTGAATCGGCCTGCGAGTTGGTGGTGGCGTGCTTGTTGGTGGACGACATCACGTCGGAGCCCTGGGCATTGGGGCTGGTGGTGGTACAGGCCGCGATCTGGGTACCGAGCAGTGCGACAGCAGCAAGCGCGGCGGCGCGGGTGACGATGGTCTGGCGGCTGATGAGGTTCTTTTTCATGGCGATTGATCTCACTGTCTTTGTTGTTGACGAGGGACACAGGCACACGCGCATCCCGGCTCTGACTCGGTCCCATGCGCTGAGCAAGGGTGTCGACCAAGGTGGAGCAAGCGGCGTGCCCGCCATATCGCATAAGCGCTGGAGCGCTCAATTCCTGACATTAGGCGAGATTTGTGCCCCATGTGGCGCTTTTGCTTCACTGCTTTGTAAAAACGCAAGCCGACTGCAATGCAGGTAGCTTTTTCACGCGCAACAAAAAACCGGCGCGTCAGGCCGGTTCTTTGTGCAAAGGAAGAGGAGGGAAGGGCTGCGCTCAGATCCAGATGATCAACGCTGCCACGCCAATGATCAGGCCGAACTTCACCACGTAGTAGACCTTGCGGTTCCATGCCTTGAAGCGGCGGCGGTACTGGCCCATCACCCAAACATAGCGGAACAGTTTGTTGATGCCGCCGGTCTGGTCACCATCATCGTTGGGCGAGCTGGCGGCGGTCATGACCTTGCGGCCCAGCCATTTGTTGATGCGCTGCGCCCAGCCGAATTTCATCGGGCGTTCGATATCGCAGAAGAGGATCAGACGATCTTTGTCGGAGGCGTTTTCGGCCCAGTGCAGATAAGTCTCGTCAAAGACGACGCCCTGGCCGTCCCGCCAGCTGTGGCGCTCGCCATCGACTTCGATGAAACAGCGGTCGTCGTTGGGCGTGGACAGGCCCAGGTGATAGCGCAGCGAGCCGGCAAACGGGTCACGGTGCGGATTCAGCTTGCCGCCCGGCGGCAGCTCGGCAAACATCGCCGCCTTCACGCTTGGCAGGTCGCGCAGCAGCGCGACGGTCTGCGGGCAGAGCTGTTCGGCAGAGGGGTGATGTGCCTCATACCACTTGAGGTAGAAGCGTTTCCAGCCATTCTTGAAGAACGAGTTGAAACCGGCGTCGTCGTTCTTCTCGGCAGCCTTGATTTTGCGCAGGTTGACGAGCGCCAGACCTTCGTCGCGAATCTGCGGCCACGCGGCCTGCAGCTTTTCCAGATCCGGAAAACGCTCGACAGGCACATACGGCGTCTGCGGCACGCCCGAAAACGCGTACATGAAGCAGTTGACCGGCGCGACCACCGCCGAGTGATCAAACATCTGGCGCCAGAATTTCAGGCGCACCTTGCCGCGAAAGTGCACGTACAGAATGGAGCCCAAATAGAGAGCCACGATAATCCACTTGATCAAGGCGATTTCCTTGCCGCACGGTGGCGGTCAGCAATTGAGTGCATGCGCTGGCAGCGCAATCCGGCATTTTACCCGTGGCGAGGCCGCGCCGCGTGGGTCGCTGCCAACAGTGCAACGTGGTTTTGTGATGCCACGTTACTGTTTGCGCTGCCATGGCAATAAAGAACATCTGCGTTGATTTGTCGCGAAATGTGCGTCGCGTTCTACAATTCCGCTTCGCCTGCCAGGCACCATGGCCGAGGGCGATCACCGGAGGGAGTGATGGGCGTCAATAAACGCGACGAAGAATCGAGCGACATGCCGACCACCATTGGCATCGTGCCGAGCAGTGCGGAAGCGCTGGAAGCGTCCATCCGCCGTGCCCAGGAAGCGCTATCCGGGGTGTCTGCTCGACTGGCAAGCCGGCCTGCGCCGCCGCGTCCGGACCCGGCGACAGATCGCTTCGTTGAAACTGACGACGCCATGTCCTCAGCAGAAGCGCGCGCCCTGGCCGAACGTTGCATTGCCGGCGAGGCAACGGAGCCGGCAAGCCTGGCGCGGGCGTTTTCCGCGTTGCTTGGGCAGATCGATGGATTGGAAGCCGACCATGCCGGCCGGCGCCGCGTGCTGCGGCAGTGGATGGTGAGTCAACTCACCTACAAGATGCTGTATCTGCACCACACCGGTCAGGATTCGACCGTGCCGCCGCGTGCGCTGCGCGCTCAGAAAGAGCGGGTGAAGGCGCAGGTTTCGGCCCTGCTGGATGCCGGGCGTTCCTACGCCGATGTGCGCCTGACCGACCTGCGCTTTGCCGAGGATGGCAGCGCCGCCGGTCAGGGCTAGGCGATCAATCTTCGTCGTCGTCCGGTTCGGAGTCGAGGAATTCGCGGCGGGTGAGCCAGTCGGCGATGGCTTGGTCGCAGGCGTCCTTTAGCTTGGACTTGTTGTCTACCTTGTCGAACAGCGTGAAGTTCATCAACGCCAGGCCCAAGTCTGTGATGTAGAACATCCGCTTCGGGTTGTCGAAGTGGACGATGCGGCCGTCGATGTCGCCTTCGTCTTCCGGCTCGGCCGGTGCGTCTTCGAGTTCGACCACGCGGCAGGTGAAGCGCGGTGTGCGAGTGTGCGTCAGATATTCGAATTCATCGTGCGACACTTCGCCGGACGGTGTGACGGCAATGGCGAAGCCCCAGATAAAGCGCGGGGTCGGCAGATCCGACAGCTCGTCGATTTCATCCATCCTTGTTTCTCCAGTCTGATGACGGCTTGTATTAACGCCGCATTATCGCGCGACCCGTGCTGCACGGAAAGCACAATGCACGCCCGATGTGGTGGGGCGCTGATATGACCGACCAGCGTATGCAGCGCATTCGGGACGGCCTGGCCGCGCGGCTGGCGTTCGACGTTGATGAGCTCGTTCCTTGGATTGCTGCCGGACAACGTGTCGGCTGGCTGAGCCGAGAGAGAGCGTCACTGCTTGCGCGCTGGCCGCAGTGGTTCGACGTGTCGACGCAGCGGGTCGATTTGCGGGAGACGCTCGACAACGAGGCCGAGCGCACCGCGGCGCTGGCCGAAGTCATCATGCGCCTGGCGGAAGACGGCCACGTGCTCGGCTGGCGCGACGAGCGTTTCGCCGTCAACACCGGCTGGGGCACGCCCGCGCTGGCGCTGATCGAGCGCGCCGCCGCGCGTTTCTTCGGCATCCGAACCTACGCTGCGCACATGAACGGCCTGATCGACGGCGGTGAGGGTGCCGAGCCGGCGCTCTGGCTGGCCCGTCGCGCCGAAACCAAGCCGATCGACCCCGGCATGTGGGACAACCTCGTCGCCGGCGGCATCGGCCATGGCTTCGATGCACGCGGCGCGCTGGAAAAGGAATGCTGGGAAGAGGCGGGCATCGGCGCCGATCTGGCGGCGCAACTGGTGCCGTGCGGCACGCTGGATGTGCTGCGCGAAGTGCCCGAGGGCATCCAGTGCGAAACGCTGTTCGCCTTCAACCTGACGCTGCCGGACAGCTTCATCCCCGCCAATCAGGACGGGGAGGTCGCCGGCCATTTGCGTGCCAGCCCCGACGCGGCGCTTGATATCATGGCGGACTTCGCGATGACGGTCGACGCGACGCTCGTCACTCTCGACGCCCTGGCGCGCCTGAGTTTGCCCCGGGCGCCGTAGCGGTTTGCGTCCGGCAACAATACATAAAACGCTTCATGAGTCACTCCGGTTTCATTCTTACCCTGTCATGCCCGGACCAACCGGGCATCGTCCACGCCGTGTCGGGCCTGCTTTTCGAGCAGGGCTGCAACATTCTCGATTCGGACCAGTTTGGCGACGAATTCACGGGCCGTTTCTTCATGCGCGTGCATTTTGTGCCGCAGGGCCAGCCGTTGGACCTCGCCATGCTGCGTGACCGCTTCGCGCCTATCGGCGACCGTTTCTCCATGCAGTGGGGCATGTTCGACGCCGCAATCAAGCCGCGCGTGATGATTCTGGTTTCGAAGATCGGCCATTGCCTGAACGACCTGCTGTTCCGTGCCCGCGCCGGCCAACTGCCGATCGAGATTGCGGCCATCGTCTCGAATCACCGCGATTTCTACCAACTGGCTGCGTCGTACGACGTGCCATTCATGCACCTGCCGTTGCTGCAGGCGACGGACGCGCAGAAGGCGCAGCAGGAAGCCCGCATCTGGGAGATCGCGCAGGAGCAGCAGATCGATCTGGTCGTGCTTGCGCGTTATATGCAGATTCTTTCCGACGGACTGTGCCGCAAGCTGGAAGGCCGCGCCATCAACATCCACCACTCGTTCCTGCCGAGCTTCAAGGGCGCCAAGCCGTATTACCAGGCGCATGAGCGTGGTGTGAAGCTGATCGGCGCAACGGCGCACTACGTGACGGCTGATTTGGACGAAGGCCCGATCATCGAACAGGAAATCGAGCGCGTGGATCACAGCATGGACCCGGAGCAGCTCACCGCAGTCGGCCGCGACGTGGAATGCGTGGCGCTGGCCCGCGCGGTGAAATGGCATGCGGAACACCGCATCCTGCTCAACGGCCACAAGACCGTCGTCTTCAAGTAATCCAGTCAGAGTAGGGGAGCGCGCGATGCGACAGATCATTCTCGATACCGAAACCACCGGCCTGAATGCCGCCACCGGCGACCGCGTGATCGAAATCGGCTGCGTGGAGATGGTCAACCGCCGCCTGACCGGCCGCAACCTGCATTTCTACATTAACCCCGAGCGTGAGATCGACGCCGGCGCGATGGCCGTGCACGGCATCACCAACGAGTTCGTGGCCGACAAACCGAAGTTCGCCGAGATCGTTAACGAGATCCGCGACTACGTGCAGGGCGCCGAGGCGATTATTCACAACGCGGCGTTCGACTTGGGCTTCCTGGACATGGAATTCCAGCGCCTCGGCTTGCCGGCATTCCGTGAACACCTGTCGGGCCACATCGACACGCTGCGCGAGGCTCGCCAGATGTTCCCGGGCAAGCGCAACTCCCTGGATGCGCTGTGCGACCGTCTGGGCGTGAGCAACGCGCACCGTACGCTGCACGGCGCATTGCTGGATGCGGAACTGCTGGCCGAGGTCTACCTCGCCATGACGCGCGGCCAGAACACGCTGGTGATCGACATGCTGGAGTCAGGCGAAGGCGCATCGGCCGAAGCTGTCGCTGTGGACCTGAGCGCGCTGCAACTGCCGGTGCTGCTGGCGACCGAAGCCGAGGCCGAAGCGCATGCCGGCGTGCTCAAGGAAATCGACAAGGCCAGCGGCGGCAAGACCGTCTGGACGCGCGAAGCTGTGGAATCTGCGCCGCCGGTTGCCTGATCAAAAAAATGTGCGGCCAGGGTATTTACACGGCTGCGCCTTTTCGCCATAATCTCGTTTTCACCGCATTCGGGTGGTTAGCTCAGCGGTAGAGCACTGCCTTCACACGGCAGGGGTCACAGGTTCAATCCCTGTACCACCCACCAATTTTGGAAAGCCAGCCTCGTGCTGGCTTTCTTCATTTCCGGGTTAGGAATCACTAACACGGAATTTTGCACCCTCGCTGAATCGGAACAGCTGCTCCAGATTTGCTCCACGCGCCTACGCGCAGAGCTTTGGAGATGAGAAGTGGCAACGATTCGACAGCGAGGAAGCTATTGGGAAGCACGGGTCCGCCGTAGAGGGTGGCCAACGCTCTCCCGCAGTTTCCCCACAAAATCAGACGCTCGCGCTTGGGCAACTGTCATCGAGTCGGAGATGGAGCGGGGCGTCTATATCGACCGCACCGAGGCCGAGAAGAACACCCTCGGTGATCTGCTGCAGCGCTATTTGGTCGAGGTGTCCAGTCAAAAGAAGGGTCGGGACTCGGAGCGGTATCGGGTCGCTTCCCTTCTTCGGGATCCGCTCTCCAAGACGAAGGTTGCTGCCTTGTCTGGGAAGCTCATGGCGCAGTGGCGAGATAAGCGCCTCAAAGAGGTGTCGGGCTCGACGACCAACAGGGACCTGAACCTCATTTCTCACGTCATCAACGTCGCACGCAAGGAGTGGGGCGTGCACGTCGACAATCCGATTTCCATGATTCGTCGCCCGCCGGAGAATCGCGGCCGCACTCGCCGGCTGGCACTCGGTGAGGAGGAGCGCTTGCTTGCGGCGTTTGACGTGCTCCCTCGTGACGAGAAAGGGCGGCTTACTGGTCCAAGCAACCCGTGGATGCGCCCCCTGGTCGTCTTGGCAGTCGAGACCGCTATGAGACGCAGTGAGTTACTGGCGCTTCGTTGGCAGGACGTCGAACTGCAAGACCGGTTTGTAAGACTTCACGACACGAAGAATGGTGATCCTCGCGACGTGCCGCTGTCTACACGGGCAGCGTCTACCCTCGCGGGCCTTCCTCGGCACATCTCGGGGCAAGTTTTCCCCATCAGTGCAGACGCCGTCAAAAAGTCGTTTAGCCGCGCAGCGGTCCGAGCAGGCCTTCACGATCTCCATTTCCACGATCTCCGACACGAAGCGACGAGCCGCATTGCGGAAAAGCTGGACAACATCCTGGAACTCTCAGCGGTCACGGGTCACAAGACGGTGCAAATGCTCAAGAGGTACTACCACCCGCGCGCCAGAGATTTGGCGCGAAAACTGGGTTAGCTGACAAGGCTGTGGGCTACTACAGCCCCGGCGTACACCATGGCTTCAGTACCGTCGCGCATAGACCCCACCGCGCGATGGTGAATGTTTATGGGGCAAGAGCAACATAACGTCGCGAAAGCGATTCAGGCGGCGCGTGCGAGGCTGCAACCTCGTGCGCGCCTGACCACCACCCACCTGTGAGAGAGGTGAATCATGGTTACCAGCAGCCTACCAGCAAGCAGCATCACTCGGTCGCTCATCGCGTCGCTTCTGATGGATGTGCAGCCTACCCTGGATGATGATGTGCCGGCGGATCTTATGAATTTCTTGCGGCCGTCCCTTCATCGCCTCGTTAGGGCGTGTCGGCAAGGGGGGGATTTGTCTATCGTCATCCACCGCCAACGGGAGCGATTGGCGCCAGTTTCGGCGGCAGCGGCAGCGTTTGAGCTATTCGCGAAAAATCTGACCGAAGCAATGGAGGACGAGCAATGACCGTCCAGCAACTGATCGATACTCTGCTGAAGCATCCGCCCGGTGCCCGTGTTGTCCTCGACAGCAGCGAGTTTGGCTTTGACGATGTCAGTCGAGTCGTTGAGCAGCCGTTATTGATCGGGGTGAACAAGGTCCCGCGTACGTCCGCTTTTGGCGGAGGGGAGGAGATTGCCCCTACTGACTATGGCGCAGGAGAACATGATGCCCCCAGTGGGGGCGCGCTCCATGATGAGTTGGCCGTGTGCGTGAGCGGAAGACGCATCTCTTAGGTTGGTCGCATTTCATTGGGGCGAAGGTGTATGTCTATGGGGATCGAGTTCTGAAGCGAATAGGCGTCAGCATCGTATTTGAGGGCGTAGCTTTGGCGTAGGTCGTCACAAGCTGACGCGGCTTTCCATGTGGACAGCCGCTGCGCGGCTCGTGGTGATAGCCTGATGGACAGTGGTGGACAACCCTGCTGGGTTGCCCACTCGCTGCCCACGAGGCTATCAACACTTGCCCACATTCCCAGCCTTGCCCTTTCACGATTGAGAGCAGCCTCAGAATCAAAAACCTCTAGCGGCCATGGGAAACATCCTCGTTGTAGATCTCGAAGCCACGTGCGACGAAAACGCGCCAGATTTCGACATGCAGATTATTGAGGTCGGCGCGGTTTGGGCGACAACGGCCGGGGAAATTCTCGACACGTTTCAACGCTTTGTGCGCCCAATGGTCAACCCTGTGCTGACGCCCTTCTGTTTGGCCCTGACAGGCATCTCCCAGGATGATGTCGATGGCGCGTCCACGTTCCCCGACGTGGCTGAGGCCCTGCGTGCTTTCGTCGCGCATCATCGGCAACCAGGTGCGAGGTGGGTGAGCTGGGGTGCGTGGGACAGTACGCAACTTCGAAAGGACAGCGCACGGCATGGCATCGCTTGCCCCATTGACCTACCGCATGTCAACGCTAAACGACTCTTTGCCAAGGTGCGGCATATCGGTAAGACCGTAGGCATGACCAAGGCTTGCGAACTGGTCGGTGTGCGGCTTGAAGGCGCGCACCATCGAGCCCTTGATGACGCGCTGAACGTGGCCAAGCTCTTGCCGTGGGTATTGGGGGAAAGGGGGGTGAGGGCTCCGCGTTATTCCTAAAACGGGTATCCGTATTTAGCTCTTGATTTCGCCGTGTGTGTTGCAACGTATAACGAAAAAAATCGTGTGTAGCGTAGCTCGGCAGTTTCGTTCGCTCGATGTTATCTGCTAGATTAGCGCGGCCGAGTCATAAAATTCAGCGAGTGGATGATCAAAACCGCGTTCCACGCTGCGAGTCGGCCCGTTAGTTTCCGCATTGGAATCGACTACTAGTGCAGGGGAACACTCGGGCTGCAGGCGATGATGGAAGATCCGAACGATCTCTGGGGTAAGCAATTTAGGTAAATCATGAAACGACGCTCGATGGCAGGTCTTATAGCTGTATTAAAAGAAAGCACCACGAGACCCGAAGTAGGGGATGGGCCGGGGCTTGAGGACCACGTCCGCAATGTTTATCAGACTTTGCTTGATCTTGAGCTTGAGAACGCTGTCGTTGGGCGTGGAGTCAGTTTGCGAGGGTCCAGAGGGAGTATTTACCAGATAGATGTGTACTACGAATTCGAGATCGCTGGTGTGCGGCACCGGGTCGCGATCGAGTGCAAGAACACCACCCGCCCTATGGAAAGGGACGATGTTTTAGCGTTCGCGATGAAAGTGCACGACTGCCAAGGTGTGGTGGGTGTAATCGTCTCCGCCAACGGTTATCAAAGCGGGGCCGTCGACTCTGCCAATGAAAATGGCCTGAAGGTACTGTCGGTTGAAGAGCTTCCGTCCATAGGGCAACTCCTTGCGTTACGTTTGGACGATGTTGTGATGCCCGGCCCTGAGGTGAAGGGCGAACCATTCTGGACGTTGTACGACCCTGAGACGAAGGAACCCTATTCGTTTGCGCAAGGAGATGAGCTCTTTGGGGCACTGTTCATCTCACGCGCGCATGCTGAAGAGTATGCAAAAGTGTGTCGTTTGACGCCTCGGTGGACTGTGCGGGGGCTCGGAATGCGGCATCTTGGAGTCTATATACTGACCGCCGATGCAATGCGAGGGCGGTATCTCATAGTACAGCCACACATCGAAAATGTTATCCCGATAAACGGTTTTACATTTTCGGAGATTGGACGCGAACGTCTAATTTCTGAGTTCTACTCAGGCAACCCATTGCCTGCGACTCCGATGGTTATGCCGGGACGACGAAAGCGGCGTTGAAGTCAGCTGCGTCCGCTTCAATCTTGGGAAGCGTGTGGGGCGCAGCGGACCTGAATAATCGTGCTTTTGGGGAGGAGGCGATGCTGCAAGCCTGGATGACAGCTCAGAAGCGTGGCGAGTTTGCCCTTTGCGAGCTGAGCGAGGAACAGTTTGTGGCGGCAGTGAAGGGATAATTTAGGGCACGGAACACCCATTTGATTAGACAACAGACGTCGGTTTCCCGAACTTCTGCAGCAGCCGGTCGATCAACGCAGTATCGTCCGTCTGATTCACGATGCCGCTGTATGCCGCCATCATGGCGCCGCCCGGCGAGCGACCGTAAGACCGTTTTCGATCCGAACGCTCATCATGGCCAAGCCACGCCGCAACCTCGATCTCGTCAAGCTGTCCCACCTGCGCGCTGCCGCCCGGATCGTCGGCACCGATGGTGCCGGCTATCCACCGTTTCGGCGTTCCACGCACTACGACGTTCGCCTGCCCAAGGGAGCGACCCGGTACCCACCAAAAGCCCTGATCGCGTGCGCCTACGAGTTGGCCACGGGACAGTCACTGGTCCCCAGTGACTTTGCCGGGGCGTGGGATGGTTTCTATCTGAATCGCCTGCGAGATCTGAACTGCAAGATTGACAACAAGCCGGCCCGCATCAAGGGAAAGTTGCCGGCGCCCAACAGTCGATCGGCGCGTGATGGCGGGCCGGAGAGGCGAACCCGAACGAGCGTCGAGATGGATGTAGCAGCCATTCTGACGAGCGCGGGCGTGGCTACCGAAGTCCAACGCATGGTCCTCGCCCGCATCGGGCAAGGCGCGTTCCGCACTGATCTCATGGACCGATGGGACGGTGCATGCGCATTGACGCGCCTCGCGGAGCCGGCCGTGCTGCGGGCCTCTCACATCAAGCGCTGGGCCGACAGCGATGACGCCGAGCGACTGGATGGGGACAATGGCCTGCTATTGCGAGCCGATATCGATGCGTTGTTCGAAGTCGGGTTGATCCAGTTCACCGATGATGGTCGGATCGACCTGAAGCGCCTCTCCAAGGCGACCGTGCGGGGTCTGGGGCTCAAGCGGTCGATGCGCCTATGCGGCACCCTCAACGCCGCGCAGCGCGCCTACCTGGCGCAGCACCGCGCGCGATTTGCCTAACCTGGCCAGGTGGGCGATGCGCCGTGCGTCGGACTGTCCCGATCGGCACCGTCACCCTCGCAGGCCAATCTGCTCAACCCTCTAACTCGAAACGCTGCGCGATGTTCATCGAGCTTGAACTGTGGGAAGAACAACCTGGCGCCGATGGCCAACTGCTGAGTCTCGGCGCCTGGCAGAGCGCGCACCCACTTGTGCAACGTGATGTATCTGCCCGTCAAACCTAGCCAGCATCGTTTCGTTCGAACTCGTGCAGATGCTGACCCTGAGCCGGTCGGGCAGGCGCGGCAACAAGGCCGACCGCGATCTACAGCCAGGCCGGCGCCTGCCGGCGTCAGCGTGAGGTGGCCAAGCTGTCTACCGGCTAACGTATCCCATGGCAAGGGAAGTCAAGGTTGGGGCACAGTGCGACTTGGAATGCTGTCCCTTTGCCGTTTGTGAGAGGGCACCTCCATTTGGGCACTGCATCGGTTTATCTGACTAAAGGACACACTGGTGAAGAAAAGGAATCGCAGGGCCCATCGACGGGGAAAAATTGCAGATAAGAAGCGGCTCCAAGTCGTACAGGATGGTTCCCGTGCCCTAGATGGTCCCAATCGAGATCTACGCACCACGTTCGCTCGGTCTCTTGCGGTTGAGCGGCGCTTCAAGATTGCGTACTTTCTTCCGCACGAGAACCAGGACCTTAGCGAAGCTAGTTTCTTTGGCTGGTATACACCCGGCCTCATCGAGGCTGCTGGCCCCATACGTCTTGTCAGCGTGTTACCCGCCGATATCCGTGAGCCATTCGCACAAATTGAATATGTGCTGGCGCTCCGGCAAGCCCGTCTCATCACGCCCATGATCATCCCGATCCAGGTGGGCGATCTGGCCGCAGCAGCTGCATTTCTAGAGACACCGTTTCGGGTGTACATCACCACAAGCGAGCCGGTCGCGAACGCGGTGGATGAAACGGCGAAAGGTATTGCTACGCCGATACTACATTTTTCTACGATCCCCGGTGCAGCGCGGCTGCCCTACAGCGGTGCAAGTGTTGCAAGAATCTGCCTCTACGTGCGTACGGTGCTTACCTATCTTGAAGCCGAGCCGTCGTGGAGGGAGTTCGTCCGCTTTGCCAGACAGGCTATCCACGGCGCATCGTTCCGTCGTTCAGCGACGCATCCGCTGCCGAAGGCGCTCCACAACGTGGTGCTGCCCAACGAGCTGTCATTAGTTGCCTTTGGCAGAAAACTCCCGAGGGTGGACCGGATCAGCGAGCCGGGGATAACTTCGGTGGTG
>Ga0207674_10002688_pt1 | contig 22181 bp, 16 predicted proteins | sample KBSCornC72_FD_184303 | JGI IMG/M metagenome (GOLD analysis project Ga0207674, IMG submission 184303) | Corn rhizosphere microbial communities from Kellogg Biological Station, Michigan, USA - KBS Corn C7-2 (SPAdes) (version 2) | ecosystem: Host-associated > Plants > Roots > Rhizosphere > Soil ...
GAGCTCGACGGCGAGATCACCGGACCCGAGCCGTGGGAGACCGGCTTCAAGGACACGGTGATCGCCTATCCGGGGCAGGTCACGCGGGTGAAGGCGCGGTTCGGCCAGCCGGGCCAGTTCGTGTGGCACTGCCACATCGTCGAGCACGAGGACAACGAGATGATGCGGCCGTACCGTATCGGGCCGCCGCAGTCAGGTCAGCCTGAGTGACATGTAACAGATAGAACCTTGTCTGGGTGGCTCATCGAACCGTAAGGCAGATGGGAGTTCGTCGCGGCCTTGCTCGACATGTGACTCGTAATGTGGCCGTCTTCGCCGTCGCGCCACTACTTGAGATTGTCGGGGTGCCTTGCGTTCCGTCTCCAGAATGTCTCCACGACGCAGCCGTCTTTGATTGAAGCGCTAACTCCTTCGAAGAACGTCGCTGCCGGCCTGATCGGTATCCGGCCCGTGCTAACCTTTGCCGCTTGACGCATTGGCGGAACTCGACCCGGTTCGAATCCCAACCAGTCAACAGATTGTTCTGAAGAGCATCGAATGAAGCGAAACGCAATCCTGGTCGCCACCTCTCTGCTCTCGATCCTCTTACTGACGCTTCACATTACCGACGACATCGTCCGAGGGATATCGAAGGCCGAGTCCTCGAATACCGCGCTGCTCGTCCTGGTGGTCTTTCTGTACGGGACGCTGGTGCTCGCCGAACGGAGATCCGGGCACGTCATCATGCTCCTCGTCGGGTTGTTCGCGGCAGGCATGCCCGTCATCCACATGAGGGGGGCACATTACGGCGAGATCGCCAGGTCCACCGGCGGCTTCTTCTTCGTCTGGACACTCTGGGCGCTCGGCGGGCTCGGCGGCTTCACCTTCGTCCACGCGGCGCGCGGACTGTGGAATCTGCGACCGGGCCAGCCGAGCTAGTCCGCCGCAGCGCGAAGGCGGACGGATCCCCGCCTCCCAGCTGACCAAGCGCTTCCAGAAAGCGACGGACGATAGCCTTGTTCTCTGACATCGACATGTTACGTCTCCGTAATTAGACCGATATGGTCCTATCCGAAGCCGACCGTCAATCGAGACGTCTCAACGAGGCGCTCTGGCTCGTGCTGCGTCGTTACGGCCGGCAGATTACACGGCGTCCGTTGATTGCGATACCGGCGCTTGTGCTGCCTGGCATCGGCGACGTGCTCGTTTTCTACGCGCCGCCGCTCGTCGTCGCCCGTCTCCTCGGTGCCGTGGCGCGCGACGAGGCGGTCACGCTCGGCACCCTGATGCCGTACGTTCTGACATTCGCCACGCTGTGGTTCGCGGGTGAGGCGGTGTGGCGAGGGGCCGAGGCACTCATCGCGCGCGCGGAAATCCGCGGCATGGAATCGCTCTACATCGAAGCGATGGACGAGCTGCTGGCGAAAGATGTCGCGTTCTTTCACGACAACTTCGCCGGCTCGCTCACCAAGCGCACGCTCGGCTACGCGCGTCGGTTCGAGGACGTCTTCGACGTGCTCGCGTTTCAGGTGATCGCGAAGATCGTACCGCTCGGGTTCGTCACGGCGGTGCTCTGGCGCTACTCGCCGTTGCTGGTGCTGGTGCTGCTCGGAATGTTGTCGATGACCGTGGCGCTCGTCGTGCCGCGCATCCGGCGCCGCCGTCAGCTCGTGGACGAACGAGAGGCCGCCTCGAACGTGCTGGCAGGACACGTGGCCGATTCCATCGCCAACGCCGAGGCTGTTCGTGCGTTTGCGCGCGAGCGTGACGAGGCGGCGATCCACACCGCCAACGTGCGGGAGTTTGGCAGGAAGACACTCCGGTCGTGGGACTACCAAAACTTCCATGTGAACATCATCACGGCCCCGATGTACGTCCTGACCAACACGCTCGGCCTCACCGTCGCGCTTCACATCAGCCTCGGTACTGCGTCGAGTCTGGAAACGGTTTTTCTCACGTTCAGCTACTTCGCGACCGCCACGCGGGTGATGTGGGAATTCAATCGGGTCTATCGCAACCTCGAAGGCGCGCTCACCGATGCCGCGCAATTCGCCGATTTGCTGCTCGATCCGCCGTCGGTTACGGATGTCGGGTCGCCGGTCCCGTTCGCACCACTCGACTACAGCGTCGAGATGCGTGACATCAGCTTCAGACATTCGCCGGCGCAATCCCTATTGTTCGATCGATTCTCCCTAACCGTCCCAGCGGGAACAAAACTCGGACTCGTCGGGCGGTCCGGCGGCGGCAAGACCACCATCACCCGGCTTCTGCTGCGGTTCAAGGACGTGGAGCGCGGCCAGATCCTCGTCGGCGGCCAGTCGGTCGCCGAGGTTTCGCAATCATCACTCCGCGAAGTTATCGCGTTTGTGCCGCAGGATCCCGCGATGTTCCACCGCACGATCGCAGACAACATTCGCTTCGCGCGGCCGCACGCCACCGACGAAGAGGTCCGTCGTGCCGCCGCGCTCGCACATGCCGCGGAGTTCATCCGGTCGCTGCCCGACGGCTACGATACGCTCGTTGGCGAACGCGGCATCAAGCTTTCCGGCGGCCAGCGCCAGCGCATCGCCATCGCGCGCGCCATCCTGAAGGATGCCCCGATTCTGATTCTCGACGAGGCGACGAGTTCGCTGGACTCCGAGAGCGAAGCGCTCATCCAGGACGCGCTCTGGAAGTTGATGGCCGGCCGGACGACGATCGTCATCGCGCATCGGCTGTCCACCGTGCGACGTATGGACTCGCTCGTTGTTGTCGACGGGGGCCGTATCGTCGAGCAGGGCACGCACGAGCACCTGCTCATGCTCGGCGGCATCTATGCGTCGCTCTGGTCGCACCAGTCGGGCGGGTTCTTGCCAACGACCGACGTCGTCAGCGACGCCGTGTAGCGAAACTCATCGACTGCGCGGCGAAAACGGTCCTTCCCAATTGAGGCGCCGCGCCAGGCTCGACTCCAGCGATAGCTGCTCGATGCTATTCTCGATCGAGAAATGGCTTCGATTCCCGAGCGAGGGAAGGTCAAAACGTTTCGCACGGAAGCGGCATTTGAATCGTGGATGCGCAAGAACCACGCCGATGCGCGCGAAGTATGGCTGCGCATTTACAAGAAAGATTCCGGCGTGCCGTCGATCACGATTGCGGAAGCACTTGACGTGGTCCTGTGCTGGGGATGGATCGATGGCCTCCGCAAAGGCTTGGATGAACGGTCCTACTTACAGCGATACACGCCACGCCGCGCGAAGAGCTTGTGGAGTCGAATCAACCGCGAGCACGTGGCGCGGCTGACCAAGGCCGGGCGGATGACGCCGCATGGGCAGCGGCAGGTCGACGCGGCGATGGCCGATGGCCGTTGGGCCGCGGCCTACGCGCCGATGCGCGCCGCATTGGACGAGGAATTCCCGGCTGATTTGCGAACGGCCATCGAGCGCTGTCCGCGGGCGCGGAAGACGTTTCAATCACTGGGCCGGCAGAATCGCTATGCGCTTGCGTTCCGCACCAACAACATGAAAACACGAGCCGGCCGCGCGAGGAAAATCGCGGCACTCGTCGCGATGCTGACGCGCGGCGAAAGGCCTCATCCGGAGCGGCGTTGACGCAGCGATCCCCGATCACCTGACACGTTTCTTGGAACTATCCCTAGCAGTTGTTTGAAGAGCTAAGCGGCCTGACTCGACGCCGACGCATGTGGCATTGGTATCTCCAGGTAAGATGCCGACGCATCGCCGCCTGCCGTCGCATTCCTCGAGTCGGCACCGTTGTCCACTGCTGACCTGCGGCGCTTCGCCCATGGCAACGCCGAGCGGATCTTCAAGATCCGGACATGATGCGCAACCAGTTGCGGAAACCGTCCTGAGTGCTATTCTTCCGCCAGCGCAATCAGGGCGCTCCCGTGTCCGCGGAAAGGACTGCGTCCGCCTGAACGCGTCGACTACTGCCAGTCTCCGTGACTCTTTTCTGCCCGAATGAGCGGACAGCGGGCTTCGCGGCCCCGCACGCGCGCGGCCAGGAAAGGAGCTCACTATGTCGCTGCCAACTCGTACGCTTGCCTCGCATCCCGATCTCGCTCAGCTCAAGCGCCAGGCCAAGGAGCTGTTGAAGGACTTCGCCGCCGGCAACGCCGCGGCCACCGCAGAAATTGCCGGACACTATCGCGGGGCGGATGCGAAGAGGTTCGCGCTGTCTGACGCCCAACTCGTGCTCGCGCGCGCGTACGGCTTCCGAAGTTGGCCTGCGCTCAAAGCGTTCGTCGATGGCGTCACCGTCCGCCGACTGATCGAAGCGGTCAGCGCGGGTGACGTTGCCACGGTTCGCGCGATGGCGGCGAGGCGCCCGGAGATCGTCAATCTCGATGTCGCCGAGAACGACGAACATCAGGCGCTGCATCACGCCGTGCTGACGAGGCAGCCGGATCTGGTGCGGCTGCTCATGCAACTCGGGGCCGAACCGCGCAAGGGTATCTATCCCCATCGTGAAGCGACCACCGCACTGGCTCTGGCAACTGAGCGCGGGTACGCCGAGCTCGTCGCGATCATTCTCGAGGAGGAGCGGAGACGACCGAGGTCGCCGCTGGCCGCCGTCATAGACCGGGATGTTTCGACGCTCAACTCGGCATTCGAACAGAACGATGAGCCGGCAATCATCTCAGCGCTCGAGTCCCATCCCGGCGTTGTCAACGCATCGGATCCGAGAGGCCGCACGGCGCTTCACTGGGCGGCCGCACGCGCCTGGGAACTCGTGACGATCTGGCTGCTCGATCACGGCGCGCCGGTCAACGCCCGCGCGAAAAATGGCGAAACGCCACTTGATCTCGTCGCCTGCGACGTCGAGCCATCGTCGCCCGACCGATCGCGCCTGTCTACGAGACTCGCGGGCCTGCTGTTTGGACGCGGCGCGACGCCGACTGTCAAGTGGGCCGTGGCTTCAGGCGACGCGGCGTGGTTGCGCGGCCGGCACCGCGAAGGCGGGCTGACCGACGCGAACGACCTTGTCAGCCACGCGGTCCGTTCGGGCCGCGAAAGCATGCTTCGCCTCGTGCTGGAGCTTGGCTTCGATCCCGACGAATCAGGCGTCCTTGACGGCGTGGACGAGATCGTTCCGACATGGGGCAGTCCGCTGCGCGAGTGCGCGATCGGCGGGCGCGTGGCGCTGGCGGAGATCCTGCTGGCGCACGGTGCGAATCCCAACACGAACGTCTACGCGGCCAGCTCGGCTCTGTATGAGGCACAGGTGCGGGGCGACGCGGCAATGGTCTCGCTGCTCGCAACGCATGGAGCTCGGCACACGCCGACGTTCGTCGCAGATCTCGGCCTGGTCGAGCAGGCGGAGCACCTGCTCAAAGAGGACGCGGCCGGGCGAACGCCAGCTGGCTTCGCGGCCCCCGGCTCCACAGTCGCGGAAGATCTGCTGTGGGGCGCGATGGGCAACGCCTCGCCGGCGATCGTGCGATTGGCGCTCGAGCGGATTACCTGGCCGCCCGATGATCGTCGGTGGTATCGGTTCCTCGAGAACGGAATGTACTCGCCGGCGCGGCCGGACAATTTCCGGCTGGTCCTCAGCCGCTCCAATCCGGACATGACGGGCCCGTGGAACGCGACACTCCTTCATCAGATTGCGGCGGCACGCGGCGGCTTGTCGCCTGACGAACGGCTCACACTCGCCACGATGGTGCTCGATGCGGGCGCGCGTCTCGATTTGCGCGACACGGTGCTGCGCAGTACGCCGCTCGGGTGGGCGTGCCGATGGGGCCGGATCGAACTGGTCAGGCTGTTCCTGCATCGCGGCGCTGATCCCATCGAGGCCGGCGCCGAACCGTGGGCGCGACCGCGAGCATGGGCGGAGAAAATGAAGCGGCGAAATGTGATTGACGCACTGGCGGGATAGGGCGCGCCGCGCTCTCCTAACGCGCTTCGACGTGCGGCTCCCAAGGTCATGCAACGTGAGCACGCGAGTTTTCCGAGGAGCTCGAGACTCGGTCGGCCGCGACGGCACGGAGCGCGCTTCGCTCGCGAATCGCGCGAACAATGAAGGCCGCATCACGGCCGACGCCGTGGATCATCGTCGACGAGACTGAGTGCTGAAAATGCTGGCCGACAAAGTAAAGTCCCGGCTCGCCGTCGACCAGGCCGCTCGTCTGCCGCGGTTCGCCACCCGCCTCGAAGATCGGCAGATCGATCCATGACAACCCGAGGTCGTAGCCCGTGCACCAGATAACGTTGGGCACGTCGAGCGTGCGGCCGTCGGCCAGCCGCGGGAGTCCGTTGGTCACGCCGGTGACCCTGTCGACCCAGCGCACGCCGACGGCGTCCAACTCGGTCCGCCGCTGCCGGATCCGCGGCAGGCCGTGGCTGATCATCTTTCCTCGCGCCTTGCGTCCCATCGGCGTCTTGACCGTCAGGATGCGATGAAACACTACGCGGAAGAGAAATGGCAGGACGATGCGCTTCACCCAGAAGCTCTTCATGTTGAAGGGCATCGAACCGACGTCGCGGCCGGCGATCCACGTCGGGTGCGCCGGCGCCGTCTCCATGGCGATCTCTCCGCCGGAGTTGGCGGTGCCGACGATCAGCACTCCTCCGGGCCTCAGCTGGGACAGCGACTTGTACTCGCAGGAGTGGAGCTGGACGATCTCGGGCGCAAGTTCTTTGGCGTACGCGGGTACCTTCCGTCCTTGATAGCTCGCCATCGCGACGACCACATGGTCCGCCTCGAACCGATGCGAGCCCGCGTCCACGAGATACCGGCCGCCTTCGCGCCAGACCCGATTGACACGGACTCCGTGCCGCACGGGCAGTTGAAAATGCGCGGCATACGATTCGAGGTAGTCGGCCATCTCGTCCTTGGTCGGGAAGGCATACCGCGGCCCCGGAAACGGCATGCCGTCCAGACTGTTGAAGCGGTTCGGCGTGAAGAGACGCAGCGAGTCCCACCGCTGGCGCCAGGAATCGCCAACGCGCGCGTTCGCGTCCAGGATGATGAACTCGAGGCCGAGTTTCTTGAGGTGGTAACCGACCGAGAGCCCGGCCTGCCCCGCGCCGATCACGATCACGCCGACGCGCTCCCGCTGCGCCTGCCCCCGCAGTCTGTTGAACGCCTCACCTTCTTCGATCAAGCCCTCGATACGCGGTGTCATCGGACCCTCCATCCTCGCGGTTTGACTGGGTGTGCTGCCGATGGTCAAAGGTTATCGCGCGCAGCCAGGTCTCGACTTCGGGAGGACCACCCAATTTGGCGTCGAATCAGAATTGGGTAGTTCCACCCATTCACCCGACAATGCGGTGCTGATAAGCCCAGGCAGTCGCGGCCGCTCGCGACGAGACGTTCAGTTTGCCGAAGATGTTGCTGACGTGGCGATCGACGGTCTTCTCGCTGAGGAACAGCTCGCCGGCTATCGTCTTGTTGGTCTTGCCGGAAGCGACCAGGCGGAGAACCTCGAGCTCTCGCGCGCTCAGGCCATGGGTGTCCGTCGCGGATCCGGCGTGGGTTGCCGCCGCCGTGGCCATCGCGGCCGCCGCGTGCACGTCGGGCGCGGCGCCAAGTTCGACGAAGACCTTTCTCGCGGCGTCGAGCTCGAGGGCCGCACCATCCCCGTCGCCGAGCGCGCGAAACGCGCGCGCCACGAGCAGCCGAATGCGGGCGCTCAAGTACGGCGCGCCGACCCGCTGCCACACCTCCTGCGCGCGCCGCAGCGCGTCAATCGCGCCGCGCGCGTCACCTTCAGCCAGCGCGACGGCCCCCTTCGCGTGTTGCGCCATCGCACTCAGCACGTCCATGCCGTACCGATCGGCGAGCACACCGAGTTCTTCAGCGGCTTCGCGCGCCTCGGCAACCTCCGACGCCGCCAGGAGAATCTCGACGTGCGCCGGCAGGAAGCGTGTCCGCGCCAACGGATCGCTCGTCACCGACATGACACGACGTGTCGCCGCCGTCGCCAGATCGACGCGACCCTGCGCGACGCGAAGCAGCGCCAACCCGGGATGCGGATCGCGCCCGCTCTCGCTCGCCAGCGTGTAGTCGTGCTCGGCGTCCGCCAGTTCTCCCCGCAACCGATGAATTTCCCCCTGCTGGTAGAAGGCGTTGCCGGCTTCACCCCTGGATTGACCGGACCGCGTCAGCACCCGGTGCGCCTCTTCGAACGCCTCGGACCACGCGCCGCTGAATTGCAGGATCTCGGAACGATGGACGAGGCACGCGCCCGCAAACGGCACCAGTTGCGGCTGAGCGTCGCACCACGCGCTGAGCCCCGCGGTCCACTCGCGCGCACGATCGAGAGCGTGACTCCGCTGGCAGGCCGAGAGCACTTCGCAGTAGACCAGACCGGTGACGACCGGCAGAACGCTGCCGCTCGAAATGGCGACCATGGCCTCGTCCAGCAGCGGCAGCCCCTCCAACAGCTGGCCTTGCCGAATCAGCGCGCCGCCGGTGTAGGCGCGAGCGAGGGCGCCAAGGTCGCGGTCATGATGACGATCGGCAATCTCGATCGCCTCGGCTGCCGCGGTGCGCGCGGCCGCGTGGTCGCCGGCCATCGCAGAGCGGAAGGCCAGCGGCAGCCGCATGTAGCCGCACTCGACACAATCCGGGTGGCCTTCGACGAGCCGCTGAGCGCGCGCGAGCCACCCACTCCCTCGTGCGGTCTGGCCGAGTGACATCAGTCGCATGCCGAGCCAGAACGCCGTCCGCGCTGCGCGCAGTTCCTCGCCCGCCGCGAGCCTGATCTCATAGAGCCGCTCGAAGGCCTCGAACGAAGCGTCGAGGCGGCCGCTGAGCATCGCCGACCAGGCGAGTCGCTCGGCATCATCGGCCTCGAGCGGAGCCGCCGCGCTTGCCTGCAACAACGTGTCGAAGGCCTCGGCCCAGGCTCGTCGTGCATAGGCGTCGCGGCCAATCGAGATCGATGGGTGAGCAGCCCCGGTCATGACTGGGTCAATTATCGGCCGAACGACGGGAGCAGGACCACCGCTCGGATATATAGAAACGTCTATGGCGGGGTCCGCGGCGCGATCACGCCGCGCCTGGATCGCCTCGCCGCCGAAGGACGGCGGCTGAACAACTTCAATGTCGAGTTCTCGTGCACGGTGTCGCGCGCGGCGCTGCTGACCGGCCGCTACGCGCGCTGAGCCGCGAGCGCTCAGGCGAGCGCGAGATTCAGGTTCTCGATGGCCTCGTCCACTTCGGCAGGGGCCTTGAAGCCCACCGTGACACAGTCGACACCCGCGTTGCGAAACGCGAACCTCATCGCCTTCCGGCGGTCCTCGCGATCGAAGGTGCCTTCGCCCGCAAGCTTCATCGAGATGACGCCCATCCCTTGCTTGCGGACCTCCTGCACGTGGGTGACCACCGCGGGAACGTTGCCCAGCCCCTGCGTCCCGTAGTCCTCGGCGTCCATGCTCTTGCCGGTGTGGTTCATCCGAACCATCGCGACTTGGAGCCAGTTGTTTCCGGGCACCCGGCGCAGGGCGGGCAGTCCGTGAACCGACGCACCATGGCTGCGCACGACTTTGCGCGACTGGACCTCGAGGATCGCATCCTGCCAGCGCGCCGTGTCGGCCGGCCATGTTGCGGTGTGCTGCCAGTGGAGCAGCATGATGTCGAAGTATTCCGTATTGGCGAGGCGGCGGAGCTCGTCGAGCTTCTGCTGCGGATCGACGCCGTCACGGGTCGTCACCTTGGACATGAGCTGATAGGTGTCACGCGGAATGCCCTTCAACGCGACACCGAGCATCGTGTGCATCTCGCCGTACGATTCGGCCGTCTCGAAGAAGCGGATGCCGCGATCGTACGCATGGCGCACCAGCCGCGTGAAACCCTCCTGCCCGAGCTCGCGCTGCACCCGACCGCTGATGGTGCCCGTGCCGAACGCAAGCCGGGTGACTTTGACGCCGGACCGGCCCAGTGTGACCATGTCGGTCGCACTTCTGCGCTGGGCGATGACGGGAAGAGATCCGGAGACGGCAAGCGTTCCCGCGGCGAGTCCGGTCTGCAGGAATTCGCGTCGAGTGAAATGCGCCATGATGGTCCTCCCGAGCCCGAGGTTGCCGGCATGGTAACAGAGGCCGTCGGCATGAGAAAGTGGAGAGCGCGATGACCTGCCAATCACTGTTCCGGTGGCTTTCGGTCGGCGGGCTGAGCGTTCTGATCACGCTTCCCGCCGGCGCTCAGAGCATCGTCGGCAAGGGAAAGACGGGACCCGTGCCGGATCCGGTAAACCTCGACATCACAGGCTTGTTCCAGGCGAAGTTCGTGAGCGTGGGCGACGATATGTTCATCGGCGGCCAGCCGACGGAAAAGGCGCTGCGAGAGCTCAAAGCCAAAGGCGTGACGACGGTGGTGAATCTGCGAATGCCGGAGGAGATGGCGCGTGTGGGATTCGACGAGGCCGCGCTCGTGAGGGACCTCGGCATCAAGTATGTCCACATTCCGATGCGCGGCACAGCCGACCATCCGTATGGACCGAAGGAGCTCGACACGTTTGCGGCGGCCATGGCGTCGGCGGACGGCAGGGTGCTCCTGCACTGCACCATCGCCTGGCGCGCGAGTCATCTGTGGGCCGCCTACCTGATTCGTGAACGGAAGGTTCCCGTGGCAGAGGCGCTGGCGCAGACGCGGATGATCAACCTGATGGACACCATGAGGATGGGCAGCGGCGATCAGCAGCCGCTCGAGGGATTTCTCGGCCGCCCCGTTCCAGAGATGGGGCACCCAAAGTGAAGACGCATCACCTGACGCACAGTAAGCAGACGGCCGCGCGTCAGTAGGCTAGCGGATCACGCGCAGGCCCGTTGGCGCGGTCGGCCGCGACACTTCACTTTGCGGATTGGCGGCGAAGAACTGCCAGATCATTTCACTGGCGTTCACGTCCCGGTTGGTTATGCCGATCAGCAGGGGCGACTGATACTGGAGTCCCCCCGGCCACGTATGCCCGCCACCCTCGACGGTCGTCCAGGCCACTGGCGCGGCACAACCCTGAAAGGAACGGGTGAAGACTTGCCCGATGCGCAGCGTCTCCAGCCATTGCCCGTTGCAGCGGTTCAAGCGGTTCCACGTGGTTGCAGTCGCCTCCGCCGACAGGGACTCGCCCCCTCCCTCGGTCACACCACCGGTGTAGGGCACGATCGGATCCTCGGTTCCGTGTATCGTCATGACGGCCACCGGCGCCTGGGGCGCGCAGACTTTCTCGAGCGCAGGGGCCATCTCACCCGCGACGCTGGCAATCGCGGCGAACCGCGTGCTCCGTTCGCAGCCGAGGCGATGCACGAAGAATCCGCCGTTCGAAAAACCTGAGGCATAGATCCGCCGGGAATCGATCTTGAAGCGCTGCGAGAGCTGCGTCACAAGCAGATCGACAAATCCCACGTCGTCGATCAGTTCCTCGTTTGCCGTGGTGTTGCCGGCCATCGCATTCCACGTTCCGAACGCGGCGTCGGGATAGACCACCAGGAATCCATACCGCTCCCCGACCGTGTGCAGTTCGGTCAACGCCGCCTGATCTTTTCCCTTTCCCCAACGGCCGTGAAACGACAAGACCAGGGGCATCGCAGTCTTTCCGTCATACCCCGAGGGCACGTAGACCAGCGAGGTTCGCGTGAGGGTCTGGTACGTGACTTCGACGATCTCAGGATTCACGGTCTGGGCGCTCGCGGGCGCCCAGTCGGCGCTCACATGTGAAAGACCAAGCCCGACGACGATCAGACTGCTGAGCATCACCTTATGCACGCAACGACCTCCCATGGCCGATTCTTCGAATCACGGATCCGAACTTGGGCACACGCATCCCAGAGAAACCGCATTTCAAAATCGTCGAGGCAACCTCAAGACCGTGCTCACCTCGCGCGGAAATGAGCGAGAAGTTCAGGAGAAGTTCAGATCAGACGAACTGGGGTGCAAGGCGGCGGCCACGAGAGAGAGGCTGTCCTGGGGTACTTACCTTCTAAGGGAGGCGGTCCAGTCAGAACCTTGATGGCGACGGTTCGGTTCGAACGCGTATCGCGCGCTCGATAAACTTCGCCCATGCCACCCGCGCCGATCGCGCCCGTGATCTCGTACGGGCCGAGTTGTGTTCCGGCTGGTAGAGGCACATCGACCCTTCGTGTTGGTGACGGAAAGGGTCGATTATATAGCGTCCTAACGCGGGGTCGAGGTGGTCCAGTTCAACACGACGTTGATCGTTCCGGCGCGCGGATCGGCCTCCTTCTCCGTGACCAGGAAGCCATCGCCGAGCGGAGCGTAGTTGCGATCGCCGGTCGGGGTCAGCTGAACGGCGGGCTTGTTTCGTGCGTTGATTGGAAAGAGCGGAACCGGCGCCGCAGCTTTGAATGTCCCGGCGGTCACCGTGAATCGGACGCCCATCAGCCGATTGGCGGGGCTGAGGAAATACAGCTCGCCGCCGGCATTATTCCAGTCGGGCTCGCCGCCGCCCTCCATGGACACGCGTATCGGCTCCGCGCCGCCGCCGGACGCCGTCACGAACACTTCGGGCTGTCCGGATTGGTTCGACACGAACGCGACCCATTTACCGTCGGGCGAGAACCGTCCGCAGCATTGATCGGCTTCACCCCCAGCGAAGATCTTGGGTGTCGCGCCCGTTCTCGGCTCGATTTCCCACAGATCGAGACGTGTCTTCGGATCGACGGCGTTGAACAAAATGGTTTTGCCATCAGGAGACCAGCTCTGCGCGGCCTTCATGGCGTCCGTGTGCAGCAACCGCGAGTCGGCGCCGCCCGGTTTGGCTTCCCTGATGTAAAGATCGAACGCGCCGTCGCGCAAGGACGAATACGCGACGCGCAAATGGTCCGGCGACCAGACCGGGGACGTCGACGTCGTGTCGGGTGCGGTGAACGGTGCGGTCGTGCCGCGTGATCGATCGAGGATGACGAAGTTGACCCGGGACATCAGATAGTCAGGCCGCGCGAGCAGAATCAGGCGGCCATCGCGCGAGGGAATGGCTTCGATCGCCTCCGCTTTCTGCAACTCCTCTCTGGTCGTGCCGTCACGGTTCTTCCACGTCGTGCGCACGCGGCGGCTGAGCGCTGGCCGCCAGACGAGTACTTGGCCGGCCGCGTCGAAGCCGACCAGCCCCGCCATGCCCTGTCCATCCGACCAGACCGGTTCGGCAACGAGCTCCGGATCTCCCGACAGCGCCACCGAGACCGGGTCGAACGGCTGCGCGAACAGCTTTTCATCGCGCAAGAACAACAGGCGGCCATCGTCGTACACGCCGGGTGACGTGGCTTCGACGAGCACCTTCCTGGTGCCCCCCGTGACGGGCACCGCGGTAATCGTGTAGCGGTTCAGATTGGCGGTCGCGACCCGGTTCAGGAACAGCACATGGCGTCCGTCCGGAAGAAATCGCGGCCAGCGATGCGAGATCTCCTGTTTCGCGCGATCGAGCGTGGTCAGCTCCACCGGCGTGCCCCCGTCCGCGGGTACGCGATACAAGCCGCCGTCGGGATTCGGCGAGTACACGATGACGTTGTCGCGTCCCCACGTGCCGCCGCGCGGGTCGGATACGTTCGCCAGGAGGCGCGGGATACCGCCCGCAAGATCGACGCGCCACAACCGGCCCCGCGCGAAAAAGCCGACCGATCGGCTGTCAGGCGACCAGAACGGCGTGACCGCGCCATTCGAACCGGCGACCGGCATGATGTCGAACGCGTCGAGCGCGCGAACGAACAGGCGCGAGCCGGACCCGTCGTCGACGACAAAGGCAACGGCGCGGCCGTTCGGCGAGACGGCGGGGGTCTGGTCGACGACTGCGCCGGGGGGCGCACCGATCGACAACGCCAGCTTCGCCGCCTCTGGCGCCGGACGACGAGAGAGCAGCGCCGCGGTCAGTGCGGCGGCAATGACGAGCGCGCCGCCCATTGCCAGAATGACCAGCGGGCGCAACCGGCGGCGCGCCGGCATTGCGGGTGACGCCGCGCCGCTCCGCCCGTCCATGGCTACCGCTTCGAGCGCGAAAGCGAGGTCGCGGGCGGATTGAAACCGATGACGCGCATCCTTCTCCAGGCACCGCCGGATCAACGCGTTCATCGCCGGCGGAACGCCACCGGGAGCGCTCGACAGATCCGGAGGATCCTGGCTCAGGATGGCGTTCATCGTGTCCGCCGACGTCGCGCCGTGGAAAGCCCGCGTGCCCGTCAGCAGTTCATACGCGATCGCGCCGAACGCGAAGATGTCGGAACGGTGATCGGTCTGGAGTCCGCGCACCTGCTCCGGGGCCATGTAGCCGACCGTGCCGAGCAGCAGCCCCGGCGTCGTGTGCGGCGAGGTGACCGTCGCGACGCTTGCACCGCCCGTGAGCCCGGGCGGTTGCGACAGCTTTGCCAGTCCGAAATCCAGGATCTTCACCGTCCCGTCGTCGGTGACGAAGATGTTCTCCGGCTTCAAATCACGATGGAAGATGCCGCGTTCGTGCGCCGCCGCGAGGCCGTTCAGAATCCCGAGACCTATCTCGACGACCTTCCGCGGTGGGATCGGCCCTGCCTGGATTCGCTCGCGCAGCGTCGCGCCGGTCAGGAGCTCGGAGACGACGAAGGCAGTGCCGCGATCGGTGCCGACGTCGTAGAGGGCGACGATGTTGGGATGATTGAGCGCGGCGGTCGCGCGGGCTTCCTGCTCGAAGCGCGCGATCCGATCATGGTCCGTGGCCACGCGCTCGGGCAGGACCTTGATCGCGACGTCCCGATGGAGGCGGCTGTCGCGCGCGCGATAGACCTCGCCCATGCCGCCCACACCCAAGACGGTCGAAATCTGGTACGGACCGAGCTTGGTACCGGATGGTAGGGCCACGCGGGTCCATTCTAGCCGCAGTGACTCTCTGAGACGTCACGCCGCCGCAGCTCATTGCAGTTGACCGAGAGCCCGCGCGGTCGCCTGTTCCACGGGATTCAGATCTCCACGCGGCCGATTGTCCGGATCCACGGGCAGCAGCGGCGGCTGGGCCAGGAATCGCGGACGCTCACCCCGATGTTGCTGCGCAGCATGCACCAGGAATGGATGGCACAGGTACACCGTGCCGGCGCTGCCCGTGGCGGTAACCACGGGGTGATGTGCGCTTGTCGCAAAGCCGTCAGCGGCGAGTTCCCGCAGCGTCAGACCCTGTTCTCCCGCTGGTGCAAGCTGCCGGGCGATGTCGGCGTGCGACCCGACGCGAATACGCGTCGGCGCATCGTGCTCGCCCACGTCGGAGAACAGAAACAACATCAGCAGAGCGCGCCCCTTCGAATGGATGTTGGCGCGCCATGACATGAAGTCCGGCGTGTCCGTGTCGAAGCTCACGTCGATGTGCCATCCGGCGTCACCGGGGTCGGCGGCGGAAGGGAACCGGACCGGGAACGTCCCCATCGCTGCAGGTCGGCGCCAGCGCCCATGCCCGACCAACTGATCGAACGCCGCGTGCAGTCGCGGCGTGTTCGCAGCCTCGATGAACGGGGCTTGCGTGAACATGCCCAATCGGATGACGGGCTGTGTCCAGGTCTCGGGATCGTCCGGGCCGTACCCCGTCGCCTTCCAGAGGATCGCTCGGGCCGCGTCCGCTTGCGCGCGCGGGAACGCGTCGTCGATGCGTACGAATCCGTCGGTGATGAACTGTTCGATCTGCGCCGGCTCGAGCCCGCGCACTACGGGCGTGATGTCTTCCATGAATGTACTCGTCGCAATAACGTCCCTATGTGCCAAGGATACCGAAGCTCAACGGCACCGACGGCGTGCAACTTGCTCGAATGCCGCTCGTTGTCCCGGGGCACCTGGTGCCCTGTGACTCTCTAACCTTCGATTAAACGCGGCTGTCTTCGCGGGGTGATCGGCGCGGCGCTCCACAACGTTCCTTGATTGGCGGAGTGTTCTCCGAAATACCGGAGTGGAGACCTGGTGGGGGTAATGATGCGGGCCATTCGAATCGTCTTCCTGGCTGTGTGCCTCGCGGTGGTGAGCGAAACGGCCAGCGCGCAGACCGTCGCTCCAGCAGCGAGTGCCGAGCAGGATTGGCACGTCACCGTATACCCGATCCTCGGCTGGGTCCCGATCGACATCGCGATTGACGTCAACGTGCCGCCGACTGACGTCGATGGAGGTGGCTCAGGTCAGATCCTGGACAGCCGGTTCGACGGGGCGTTCTTTGGCGGCGTGGCCGCATCGAACGGCGTCTGGCGAATCGAAGGCTACGGGCTCTGGGCGGGGATCGGCGGCGACCGGCCGGAGCGGCCATTCCTCAAGGTGGATGTGGACCTGATCTACGGGACCGCCAAACTGGGACGGCGAATTGCGCCAGACCTGTACGCAATCGGAGGTGTCCGTCGTGTCGCGATCGACTATGACATCACGGTAGGCGACCTGCCGCGGCTTTCACGCAAGCCCGGCGTGTGGGACCCGATCGTCGGGATTGGCTGGCATCGCGTGCGCCCGAAGGTGGAGTGGCACGCCACGTTCGACGGAGGCGGGTTCGGTGCCGGCGCCGACGTGGATCTCGGTGGCTCGCTGAGCGTGGACTGGAAGCCGATCCCGCACTTCGGTTTCTCGGCTGGCTACAACCTTCTGTACTTGAAGATCTCGGACTCGGTGGCGAATAGAGACCTGACTATGAAGCTCACCTTGCACGGTCCTACTCTCGGAATCGGGTTGTACTTTTGAACTACCTCTGCTTCTACGGACGCAGCAACGTCTTGATGGCACGCCGTTCGTCCATCGCTCGATAGCCCTCGGCGACGGAGGCGAGCGGGAGCGTCAGGTCGAACACCTTGCCCGGGTTGATCTTGCCGTTGAGCGCGAGATCGATCAGCGTTGGCAGGTAGCGCCGCACTGGCGCCGGACCTCCGAGCAGACGCACGTGGCGGAAGAACAGATCGGCGCCATCGAGTGACACGCCGTGCGGGACGCCGACATAGCCGACCGACCCGCCGGGACGCGTGGAACGGATCGCCTGCAGCATCGACTCCGGCGTGCCGACACACTCCAGCGTCGAGTCGGCGCCGACGCCGCGGGTCAATTCCTTGACTCGTTCGACCCCTTCATCACCACGCTCGGTGACGACGTCGGTCGCGCCGAACTCGCGCGCAAGTTTCTGACGCGTTTCGTGGCGGCTCATCGCGATGATGCGTGCCGCTCCCATCTGCTTCGCCGACAGCACGGCCAGCAGGCCGACCGCCCCGTCTCCAACGACGAGAACGGTCGCGCCAGGCTTCACGTCGGCTGCCTCGGCCGCGAACCAGCCGGTGCCCATCACGTCGGACAGCGCCAGCATGCTCGGAACCGCGTCGGGATCGGGCACCTCGTGCGTCGGCACGAGCGTGCCGTCCGCCAGCGGGACGCGCAGCCGTGGCGCCTGCGCCCCGATGACCGGCTCCCGATGCTGGCACGACGTCTGGAACCCGGCCTGACAGTGCGGGCAGGTATTGTCGGACGCGAAAAACGAACCGATCACGAACTGCCCGCGCCGAATCGATCGCACGTCCGCCCCGACCTCTTCGACGACGCCGCAGTACTCGTGCCCCATCGGTACGGGCGCCGTCACCGGATTGGCGCCGCGATACGGCCACAGATCCGATCCGCAGATGCACGTCGCCGACAAGCTGATGATCGCGTCGGTCGGTTCGGCGATCGTCGGCTCCGCGCGCTCCTCGAACCGGACATCGCGCGGACCGTGTAACACAGCTCCTTGCATTTCACACCCTTCGTCCTTCTCTTACCGCCCGACCAGCTTCTGAAGATGCTCGGGATACCGCGCACCCTGAACTTCGATCTCTGACGCGGCGCGGTCGATCTCCCGCAGGTCCTCAGCGGAGAGTTGAATCTGCGCAGCACCGAGGTTCTCCTCGAGGCGATGGCGCTTGGTGGTCCCGGGGATCGGCGCTATCCAGGATTTCTGCGCGAGCAGCCAGGCGAGCGCGATTTGCGCCGGCGTCGCGTGCTTCCGTTCGGCAAACCGCTTCAGCCACTCGACGAACGCGAAGTTCGTCTTCCGGTTCTCCTCGGTGAAGCGCGGCACGACGTTCCTGAAGTCGGTCGCCTCGAACGTCGTCTTGTCGTCGATCTTGCCGGTGAGAAAACCCTTGCCGAGCGGGCTGAAGGGCACGAAGCCGATCCCCAGCTCCTCGAGCGTCGGCAGAATCTCGCGCTCGGGCTCGCGCCACCACAACGAGTACTCGCTCTGGAGCGCCGCAACCGGCTGAACGGCGTGTGCACGGCGGATGGTCTTGGCAGCGGCTTCAGAAAGCCCGAAGTGCTTGACCTTGCCTTCGTGAATCAGGTCCTTCACGGCGCCCGCGACCTCCTCGATCGGAACTTCGGGATCGACGCGATGCTGGTAGAAGAGATCGATGCGGTCAGTGTTGAGGCGCTGCAACGACGCTTCAGCCACCTCGCGGATGTGCGACGGACGACTGTCCAGTCCCGCCTGCTTGCCATTGTCGAACTTGAAACCGAACTTGGTCGCAATCACCACCTGATCGCGGACGGGCCCGAGCGCCTCGCCGACGACCTCTTCGTTCGCGAATGGTCCGTACGCTTCCGCGGTATCGAAGAACGTCACGCCACCGTCGAACGCCGCCCGAATGATCGCGACGCCGTCCTGCCGGGAAGAAGCCGGACCGTAGCCGAAGCTGATCCCCATGCAGCCGAAACCGAGCGCCGACACTTCGAGATCGCTCTTACCTAACCTGCGTTTCACCATTGCTGTATCGCTCCTACTGAATCGCGCTCTCAGGACAGGTTACCAACGGATAGCGGGAAACAGTAGTCTGTCAAATCTGCATGGGGATGTGAGTAGTATTCACCAATGCAGCTCGACGATTTGAATGTGCGCGCCATGAGCCCAACCTGGACGCGGCGCGACGTGCTGAAGACGATTGCTGCAACAGCCACCACTCCGGTGCTGGCATATGCGGCACAGCCGCGACCCGCGGTGGCGATCATCGGCGCCGGCATGGCGGGCGTTTCGGCGGCGTGGCTGCTCGATGGGCAGCGGGATGTCGTGCTGCTCGAGAGTCGTGACAGCATAGGCGGAAACGTCCGAAGCCTCGACGTCGAGCTCGACGGACATCAGTTCGCCGTCGATCTGGGGGCGCAGTTCTTCCATCCCGGACCGTATCCCGTCTACACGGCGTTGCTCGAGTCGCTCGGCCTGTTTCCACCAGACGTCGCGGCGCCCGCGCCATCAGCCGCGTTCCCGGCGTCGATCACGATCGCAAGGTGGGGCGAAGCGCCGCCGCGGTTCGTCTCACCGATCATTCCGGGGCGCCTGTGGCCCGTATTCAAAGCGTGGAACCTGCCTGGCCTTCAGGCGTTGTTCACCGCGTTCAGCGCCGCGAAGGCTCGCGAGGAGAACGACGAGACCTGGTCGCTTACGCTGGACGACTGGCTGCCGACACTCGGCCTGTCGCAGAAGCAGTGGGAAGGCATCATCCTGCCGTGGGCGGCGTCGCTGTTTTCGGGCGACATCGAGCAGGCCCGCGGGATGTCCGCGCGCGCGGCCATGCTGTTTGCCGCGAAGGCGCTTCCCGACGCTTTGACCGATCAAGTCGTGTACTACGTCCTCAGAAATGGCCTGATCGAGCCAATGCGCCGCATGCTCGAGCAATGCTCCACGGTCGACGTGGTAACCAATGCGACAGTCTCCAGCGTCTCTCGCGGGGGGAACCACCGCTTCACCGTGCATTGCGCGGACGGCCGAAGCTTCGCCGTGGACGATGTGGTGTTCGCGGCGTCGGGTCCTGGAACGCTGCGGCTGCTGGAGGGCATCCCCGCATCGACGGCCGAGCAGTCTGCGCTGCGCGGCATCGAATTCCATTACGCCAGTCTCACGCTGCACACCGACCCGATCTATGCGACCGCGAATTCCATGTACTGGTCGTTCCTGAATTGCCAGCTGCACGGTACGAGCTTCTGCGAATCCTCGATGTGGCTCGCGGACGTGGTGACCGGCGCCCCGCCGGAGACGGCGGCGAAGCTCTGGAAAAGCTGGACGACACACCGGCTGATTCAGCCGAGGCAGGTGCTGCATCAGGCCGATTTCATGCACATGCTGCCTACACCGTCATCGATTCGGGCGCAGACGGAGACGCGCCGGTTGCAGGGCAGGACAGGTCTCTGGTTCGCAGGCGGGTACCTCTTCCCCTACGACGCTCAGGAGACCGCGCTGCTGTCGGCGATCGAGGTGGCGAACGGCCTGAACGGCGGCAGCACGCCACGCGGCGACGCCCTGCGATCATCGATGTAAGTTTCAGCAGGTCGGTCCCGCCTAATCGCCGTGTTTGACATCGAAGCGGCGGTCCCTTGATACTGCGCGGAGCGCGCTGACAGGGCGCCACCAACCCGCGGCAAGGGAACACTCCCACCTGTTTGGTCCGAAGTTGTGTGCGTGTGCACCTTCTTTCAGCCTGGTTTCAGCGGGGTACAGGCGATTGATGAAAGGAGGTCGCAATGGCCGCTTCGCAGTCACTCCCGCCTCGTCCGTCCCTCGACTCCCTCCGTAAACAGGCAAAGAAGCTCGCGCGCGAGATCGCCGCGGGCGACACTGATGCAATCGCGCTTGCACGCGGGTACCTGCCGAACGTCGACCTGCCGCTGACGCAGCGCAACGCGCAGCTCGTGATCGCGCGCGAGTACGGCTACGCCGGCTGGCAGGACCTCACCACTGAAGTGAGCAAGCGCCTCGGCGCCGGTCTCGACTCGGCGGCAGCGCAGGCTCGCCGCGCGATTCACGACAACAACCTCGAACGCTTGAAGCAGCTGTTGGCGCAGCACCCGGGATTGCTTTCCTGGCAAGGCGGCGACGATAACGGCGGCCTGCTCGGAATGGCGACAGGCGCCTATGGCGACGCAGGCGACCCTCAGCGAGAACAGTGGTTCACGCGCGCGGCGTGCGCGGAGCTCTTGATCGACGCCGGCGCCGTCGTGGCGCCATCGGTGTGCGAGGGGATCCTCCAATCGCGCGCCAGAGGCCTGCTCGAGCTGTTTCGACGGAAAGGCCTCCTGCCGCGCACGCTGAAGTTCTTTGCCGCGCTTGGAGACATCGACGCGGTGCGCACCGCACTCGACGGGAACGGGCACGATCCGGCGGCCGTCAACGAAGCGTTCGTGCGTGCCTGCCTCTTTCATCACGACGCGGTCGCGTCACTCCTGCTCGAACGAGCCGTCGCGCTCGATTCCGAGCTCCGCGCAAACGTCGATGGACGCGTAGGCCGCCTCACCTTCGTGAAGTCCTTCAGCGAAACGCCACCCGAAAACGTCAGGGAGATCGCCGGGCAAGCGGCAACGGTCGGACTGTGGAAGGTGTCTGTGATGAAGCAGGTCACGCACGCGCTTGGTGAGGCGGACCTGACGGCGTTCGCCGGCGCGCTGCGGCGTGAGGCGTGGCTGCTTGGTGAGGACTGGGTGGACTTTCAGAGTGGGCTCATCGGAAGCGCAGCGGTGAACGGCCGAGGGCAATTCATCACCGCTCTGCTCGACCTCGATCCCGCGATATTGCGGCGCCAGCCGCCGCCGCCGTCGCAAGCCATCGAGTTCGCGATCACTTACGCACACACGGATCTGATTTCTATGCTCACCCGCATCTGGCCGCTACCAGGCGATCTGCCGCATGCGGCGGGCCTTGGCAACCTCGCGCGGGTGAAGCAGTGGTTCGACGAATCCGGCGCGCCGGCGCTGGGCGATGTCGAGAATCACTATCCCTGCAGTCCGTACATGCCCAAGGATCGAGTCGAGGAATATGCACGCCAGTGGGGCGCGCCAAGCGTGCAGCGTGTCCTCGATGTAGCGTTCGCCTGGTCGGTCATCAACAGCCACTTCGAGGTCGCCGATTTCCTCCTCGAACACGGCGCCGATATCAACACCACGTGGAATTCCCACGAGCCGGCGAGCATCCTGCACCATCTGGTCTTCTTGCCGGACCAATACGCGTCGATGCAATACCTGATCGACCGCGGCATCGACATGACCATCAAGGACTACCGGTGGGACAGTAATGCCGTGGGTTGGGCGCGCTACGGCAACAGCGACGAGAAGATGGCGCAATGGCTCGAGGAGGCGGAACGGCAGCGAAAACGGACGCGATGAGCGTGCATCATCGCACGACGATGGCGGCTCCCACCGACCAGAAGTTGGCCGTGACCTCGGAAACCTGGCCGTTGGTCGTCTGCAGGTCGCCGAGCGCGCCGACGTGCTGCATCGCAAAGAGCTGCAGGCCGAGGCGCCCCTTCGGGTTGAATTCCCAGCCG
>Ga0207674_10002689_pt1 | contig 22181 bp, 25 predicted proteins | sample KBSCornC72_FD_184303 | JGI IMG/M metagenome (GOLD analysis project Ga0207674, IMG submission 184303) | Corn rhizosphere microbial communities from Kellogg Biological Station, Michigan, USA - KBS Corn C7-2 (SPAdes) (version 2) | ecosystem: Host-associated > Plants > Roots > Rhizosphere > Soil ...
GACCAGAATGGCCGCGTAGCCCGACGCCGCCCGCATCTCCGCCCACGACACCAGCCCGTTCCCGCCAAACCACAACAGAACGCCGGATGCGGCGAAGACGTACCAGTCGCGTTTGGTCGGCTTGAGCGACTTGCCGCGGACTTTGCACAGGAGGAACAGGATGCACGACGCGATGATGATGCGCGTGCCGGCCATGTAGAAGGGCGGGAACCCGGAGCCTTCGCGCACGGCGATTCGGATGGCGAGGTAGGTACTGCCCCAGACAACGTAAACGATCAGCAGGTGGGCGAGGCCACGGACGTTCACAACGGCACCTCGTGGAAAGCGGGAATGTATACAGAGGGCTCCGGGGCTGTCCAGTTCCTTGTGGGGAAATCCTCGCTCCGCTATACTGCGCTCGTCCTCACATGCAACGCGTTCACGGCATCACCTTCAGCGACACGCGCCTCGTCCCCATCTGGGAACGGGTCCGCGCCGGCGAGCGCATTACGCCCGCCGAGGGCCTCGCCATGTTCGAGTCCAACGACCTCACGGCGATGGGCGGCATGGCGGACCATGTGGCGCGGCAGAAAAACGGCGACCGTGTGCACTTCGTCATCAATGTGCACATCAACCCCACCAACATCTGTGTGCTCAACTGCAAGTTCTGCGACTACGTGCACAGCCGTAACGACGACGGCGCGTGGGAGATGACGCCGGAACAAATCCTGGCGCACATCACACCGGAGATGCACGAAGTGCACATCGTGGGTGGCCATCATCCGGACTGGCCGTTCGAATACCACGAGAACTACATCCGCACCATCCGCGAAGCGCATCCCGATCTCCAGATCAAGGCGTTCACCGCGGCGGAGATCGATTACTTCGCCAAACGCTGGAAACTTTCGGTCGATGAGATTCTCGATCGTTTGATTGCGGCCGGGTTGAATTCGATGCCGGGCGGAGGTGCCGAGATTTTCTCGACGCGTATCGCCAAAGAGCTGCGCTACATCGGCAAGGCCCAGGCACCGCGCTGGCTGGAGATCCACGCCAAGGCGCACGAGCGCGGCATTCCGTCCAACGCCACGATGCTCTACGGACACATCGAGACCTACGCGGAGCGCATTGAACATTTGAGATTGCTGCGCGAGCAGCAGGACAAGAGCGGCGGCTTTCTCGCCTTCATTCCGCTCGAGTACCAGGTGAGCGCGGAGCAGCTGGTGCAACGCCACGCCTCGGCGCTGGAAGACCTGAAGACAATCGCGGTGTCGCGCCTGATGCTCGACAACTTCCCGCACGTGAAGGCCTACTGGATCATGCTGCAGGAAGACACCGCCGCCATCGCGCTCAACTTTGGCGCCGACGACATCGACGGCACCATCAACAAGGAGCGCATCGCCCACGCGGCCGATGCGCGCAGCCCGGGCGGCGTGACGCGCAAACGCCTGGTCCGGCTCATCCACGATGCCGGCAAGACGCCCGTCGAGCGCGACGCCCTATATAATGAGATCAAGGTCTACAGCGCGGAAGACATCTCTGCTGTGATGGAGGAGCGCTACCGCCCCGTCCAGCGCAGCCGCGAATCACCGCGTGCCGGCAAGCCGCTCGAGAAATTCGCGCCCCGCCCCCGGACGACATGAAGCAGAAGCTGATCATCGCTGTCATCGCGGTGCTCATTGTCATCACCGGGCTCTTCCTCTACCTGTACAACAACGTCGATTCCATCGTGAAGAACGGCATCGAGCGCTACGGCACCGATGTGTGCGGGACGAAGGTCAGCGTGGGCTCGGTGGATATTTCGCTCAAGTCGGGCCGCGGTACCATTCGCGGTCTGCGCGTGGCCAACCCCGATGGCTACTCGCACGATTCCGTGGTGGAGCTCGGCGACGCCATCGTTGCGATCGACATCGGCTCCATCAACCGCGATCCCATCGTCATCACCGAGATCCGCGTCAAGAGCCCGCTGGTGAGCGCCGAAGTGGACGAAAAGCTCGCCACCAACATCGGGAAGATTCGCGGTCATGTGCAGCAGTACCAGGCGCGCGCCGCCAAGCCGGCGGGGAAGCAGGACGCCGGCTTCGAGAAACGCATCGCCATCCGCTCGTTTGTGATCGAGCTGGGGACGCTCAAGGCCGATGCGACGCGTGTCGGACGCGAAAAAGGCCAGTGGGAGATGCCGCCCATCGAGCTCTCCAATCTCGGTGGAGAGCGTGGAGTGCGGCCCGAAGCCATTGCGAAAGTCATCTCCGTCGCGCTCTTCACGCGCGCGGAACAGGTGGCGGCCGAGCACGTGAAAGCGGCCGCCGTGCAACAGATCAAGAACGAAGCCCAGAAAAAACTCGACGAGATCCTGAAGAAATGACAACACCGCTTCGCATCGGACAGATTCCGTTCATCAATTGCATTCTGTTTTTCACAGGACTCGAAAAAGAGCCGGGTGTAACGCTTGCTCCGCTGGTGCCGCGCGCGTTGTCCGCGGCTGCTGCCAGCGATGCCGTCGACGCCGGTCCCGTGCCGCTGGTTGACACCTGGGAGATCGAAGAGCGTTATCAGCCGCTGGGGAGCTTCTGCATCGCCACCACCGAGCGCGCGCGCAGCGTGTTTCTGTTTTCAAAGCGCCCGTTCGACGAGCTCGACGGCGCCGAGATCGGTATCACCGAGCAGACGTCGACTTCCGTACGATTGCTTAAGGTATTGTTGTCGAATGTCTGGAGCGCTCGCCCCGCGCGCTTTTCATCCATCCATCGCGCTGCCAACGATGCCTTCCTGCTGATCGGCGATGACGCCTTGCGCATGCGCGCGGGTGTTCCTGAGTTTCCGCACATGGCGGATCTGGGCGCGGTGTGGACGGAATGGACCAGCCTGCCCTTTGTGTTTGCACGCTGGGTGGCGCGCCGCGATCTGCGCGGCGCCGATCGCGACCGTCTGTGCGCGATGCTGGAGCGTGCCATCGCCAACAACTGGAAACAGCTCGATCGCATCGCCGTGTCACGCGGCGCGGAGCTGGGCATGAGTGTTCATGAAGTGCGCGAGTACCTGGAAGGCTTCCGCTTCGTCGCCACCCATGAAGAGCACAAGGCCATGGCCAAATTCAGAGAGCTCGATACCGCGACGCGCGCCGACGAGGCCGCCGCGATCGCGCGGGAGGAGTCAGCATGAAAAAAGTCACCGGGTTCGGCGGAATTTTCTTCAAGAGCAATGCGCCCAAGGATCTCATGGCGTGGTACGACAAGCACCTCGGCCTCCAGTCGGACGACTGGGGCGGCAAGGCGTGGGAGTGGCGTGAAAAGGACGACGCCGAGACCGTCGGCCAGACCGTGTTCAATCCCTTCAAACCGGACTCGAAGAAATTCGCGCCCAGCGAGTTGCCCTACATGTTCAACTTCCGCGTCCACGATCTGGACGCGCTGATGGCACAGCTCAAGAGCGAAGGCGTTCAGGTGGTCGACGACGTGCAGGACACCGAGTACGGCAAGTTCGGCTGGATCATGGATCCCGACGGTCGCAAGATCGAGCTGTGGCAGGCGCCCGCCGCCGACCCATCCGCGGGCAAATGAGGATGTGACGAAAGCCCCGGTTGGAAACCCGAATAGAACCCAAGCTCGTTACTGTGCTGCGCGAAGGCTACACGCGCAGCCTCTTCGCGCGTGATCTGGGCGCCGGCGTCATCGTCGGTGTGCTCGCGCTTCCCCTCGCGCTCGCGTTCGCCATTGCATCCGGGGTAAAGCCGGAGCAGGGCCTCTTTACCGCCATCATCGGCGGTTTCCTCATCTCCGCACTTTCCGGAAGCCGCGTGCAGATCGGCGGTCCGACCGGCGCGTTCATCGTGATCGTGTACAGCGTGGTGCAACGTTTCGGCTACGACGGCCTGGCCGTCGCCACCATGCTCGCGGGCGCGCTGCTCGTCGTCATGGGCTTCGCCCGCATGGGTGCCGTGATCAAGTTCATCCCCTATCCAGTCACGGTGGGATTCACCGCCGGAATCGCGCTCATTATTCTGTCGTCGCAACTGCGCGATTTTTTCGGCTTCACGATGAACAACGTGCCCGCGGATTTCGTCGAGAAATGGTCCGCGTATGCCGCCGCGGCGCCGACGTACAACCTGGCCGCAGTGGCCGTCGGTGTGGCGACCGTGCTCATTCTCGTCTACTGGGCGAAGGTTGTGCGCAAGGTCCCGAGCCCGATTGTCGCGATTCTGCTCACGACCGCCGTGGTCCAGATTTTCAATATTCCCGTCGAGACCATCGGCAGCCGCTTCGGCAGCGTGCCGCACAAGCTGCCCGCCCCGCATATTCCACGCGTCGATTTCGCCACCCTGCGACTGTTGCTTTCCCCCGCGCTCTCCATTGCACTGCTCGCGGGCATCGAGTCGTTGCTTTCCGCCGTGGTGGCGGATGGGATGACGGGGCGCCGTCACCGCTCCAATACCGAGCTCGTGGCGCAGGGTGTGGCGAACATTGCGTCGCCCATCTTCGGCGGCATTCCCGCGACGGGTGCGATCGCGCGCACTGCCACCAATGTGAACAACGGCGGTCAGACTCCCATCGCCGGCATCATTCACGCCATCGTGCTTCTGCTCATCCTGCTGTTCTTTGCCAAATGGGCGGCGCTTGTGCCCATGGCCACGCTGGCCGGAATCCTCGTCGTGACGGCGTACCGCATGAGCGAATGGCGGCTGATGCTGCGCGTGTTCCGAAGCACACGGAGCGACACCATCGTGATGCTTTCCACCTTCTTTCTCACCGTGCTCGTCGACCTGACCGTGGCCATTCAGGTGGGCGTCGTGCTGGCTTCACTGCTCTTCATCAAGCGCATGTCGGAAGTCACCGAGACGCGCTTTTTCGACGAGATGCTGAGCGAGGAGGACGAAGAGGACAGCATCCGTGGGCGCCGCATGCCGAAAGGCGTGGTGGTGTTCGAGGTGAACGGGCCGTTCTTCTTCGCGGCCGCCGACAAATTCAAGACCACGCTCAACATGGTGCGCAAAAAGCCGAAGGTCATCATCCTGCGCATGCGCCACGTGATGACACTCGACGCCACCGGGCTGCATGCCCTGGAAGATGTGTTCGAAAAGGCGCGTCGCGACGGCACCGTTCTCATGTTGTCGGGGGTGCACGCCCAACCGCTCGTCGTCATGAAGCAGTCGGGCTTCGCCGAAAAGGTGGGGGAGAACCACATGACGACTTCGCTGGACGAGGCGCTCAGGCAGGCGGAAGCCATCGTCGCCACGCCCGAGCGCGTATGATAGAATGGCGCCCATGTTGGACATCATTCGCAATAAAGTGGAGAACCGCGAGCGCATCACGCGCGAGGAAGGACTTTATCTCCTGCGCGAAGCGCCGCTGCTCGAGCTCGCACCGCTGGCCATGACGTGGCGCTGGCACCACAATCCCGAGCCCAAGGTGACCTTCGTCGTCGACACCAATTTGAACTACACGAACACGTGCGACGCGTACTGCGCGTTCTGTTCGTTCTACAGGACGCCCGGACAGCAGGGTGAGTACACATATACGATCGAGCAGATGATGGAACAGTTCGCGCGCGCGCGCGAAATGGGAGTCACCACCGTTCTGCTCCAGGGCGGTCTCAACAAGGACATCCCGTTCGAGTACTACCTCGATCTCGTGCGCGAGACCTGCCGTCGCTTCCCCGACATTCACGCCCACTTCTATTCCGCGCCCGAGGTCATGAAGATGACCGAAGTATCGGGCCTTTCACTGGAACAGGTGATCGACAGGCTCTATGAGGCCGGCCTGCGCTCGATTCCCGGCGGCGGCGCGGAGATCCTGAGCGATGTCGTGAAAGAAAAAATTTCGAAGCTCTGGCCCAAGGCCACGACGAAGGATTGGGTCGACGTGCACCGCGCGGCGCACAAGCGCGGCATGCGCTCCACCGCCACCATGATGTACGGCCACGTGGAAAACGACGACGACATCATTGAACATCTCGATGTGACACGCGCGCTCCAGGACGAAACCCGCGGCTTCACCGCGTTCGTGCCGTGGAGCTACAAGCGCGACCAGAATCCCCTCGCGCGTCAGGTGAACAGCGAGGCGGGTCCCAATCGGTATCTGCGTCTGATTGCGCTCTCGCGCATCTATCTCGACAACTTCGTGCACGTGCAGGCATCGTGGTTCTCGGAGGGGAAGAAGACCGGAGTGGTCGCGCTTCACTTTGGCGGCGACGATTTCGGCGGCACCATCTTCGACGAAAACGTGATGCAGGAAGCCGGCTTCTACAGCCGCACAAGCATCGACGAGATCGCGGCCCTTATCCGCGACGCCGGCTTCACGCCCGCGCAACGCACCACCCTTTACAACATCGTTCGCACCGTTCCAGCCCCCGAGGTTCGTGCCGCATGCTGAAACGCTTTTTCTCCAGCGATCCCATTTCGACAGACTTTGGACTGTTCGTGATTCGTCTCGGCGTGGGACTGAGCGTCGTAATCTTCCACGGCTACGACAAGCTCATGGGTGGACCTGAGACGTGGGAAAAACTCGGTGGCAGCATGGCCAACCTCCACGTCACGTGGTATCCCGTGGTCTGGGGCTTCATGGCTGCATTCGCCGAGTCGATTTGCGCCTGTCTCCTGGTCGTCGGTGTGCTCTTTCGCCCCGCCGCGTTTCTCCTGGCTTTCAACATGTTCGTCGCGGTGTTGGCGCACCTCCATATGCCCGCCGACAAACCCAACGCGGGCTGGATGGGCGCCTCGCACGCGCTCGAGCTGATGAGCGTCTGCCTGGGCTTCCTCTTCACCGGCCCGGGTAGTCTGTCGCTGACCAAACGCGGTTAGAAAGCGGTTCACACCGGCCTGTGCGGAGCGCGATAATCCCGGCGAGGTGGTCCCCATGCCGGTTGCTGCTCATTTCGATCCCGATTCGAACTTTGTGATGTTCCGCTGCAGCGGGAACGTTGCCATCAACGAGGCCAAGCGCGCGTTCGACCTGATGGTGACCGACCCCGGGGTCGAGCCGGATGCCCACGCGTTGTGGGACCTGCGCAGCGCCGCTCTCGCTGAGAAGCCGCGCGCCATCCCCGACATTCTCGAAATGTTGCAGAACCGGCATCCGGTGCGGTTGCGAGGCAAGCGCGTCGCCATCCTGGTGAGCGAAGAGCACGGCGCGAATGTGTCCACCCTCGTCGAAAAATCGGCCCCGAAAAGTCTCGCCCTCCGCGTTTTTTCGAGCTACGCCGACGCGGCCAGTTGGTTGACAGGCAACGAGATATAGCGTTTCTACACAACTTCGCCCGTTGACGTGCGCAAACGAAGTGCCTACTATTGCGCTCATGAAATCTGAGATCGGAATTGAGACGAACAAGGCGATGGGAGCCACCAGGACTCCCGTCACGACTTTCATGCGCCATCATTTCCGCCACTTCAATGCGGCGGCATTGATCGACGCGGCGGATGCCTATAAGGCTCACCTCTCGGGCGGCGGCAAGATGATGGTGACGCTCGCGGGTGCCATGAGCACCGCGGAGCTGGGCCTGTCGCTGGCCGAGATGATCCGCCAGGGCAAGGTGCACTGTATCTCGTGCACGGGCGCCAATCTCGAGGAAGACCTCTACAACCTGATCGCGCACGATTTCTACGAGCGCATCCCGCACTACCGCGATCTGACTCCGCATGACGAGAAGAAGCTCCTCGAGCGGCACTTGAATCGCGTGACAGACACCTGCATTCCCGAAGAGGAGGCCATGCGCCGGCTGGAACGCGCGGTGCTCGAGGAGTGGCAGCGCGCCGACAAGAATGGCGAGCGCTTCTTCCCGCACGAATTCCTCTTCAAGGTGTTGCGCAGCGGTGTCCTCAAGAAGAACTATCAGATCGATCCCAAGGATTCGTGGATGATCGCCGCGGCGGAGAAGAATCTCCCCATGGTGGTCCCGGGCTGGGAAGATTCCACACTTGGCAACATGTTCGCCGCGTCGTGCATCCGTAACGACGTCAAGTCGTCGACGATGCGCTCCGGCATCGAATACATGATCGAGCTGGCCGCGTGGTACCAGGCGACCGCGCCCAACAGCCGGATCGGGTTTTTCCAAATCGGTGGTGGCATTGCGGGCGACTTCCCCATCTGTGTCGTTCCCATGATCCACCAGGACCTGCGCCGCGAAACTCCGGTCTGGGGTTATTTCTGCCAGATCAGCGATTCGACCACCAGCTACGGCTCCTATTCCGGCGCCGTGCCCAACGAAAAAATCACGTGGGGCAAGCTGGAAGTCGACACGCCGCGTTTCGTGATCGAGTCCGACGCGACCATTGTGGCGCCCCTGATGTTCGCAATCATTCTCGACTGGTAACTGCAGCGTTCGCGCCGAAAGCACTTCTCATCTATGCACAAAGCACCCACGCGCGTTCTGAAAAGCCAACTGCGCGCCTGCGTTTTCCTTCTGGTTAGCGCCGGCGCCCTGGCAGGGTGCGCATCCGGCGACAAGACGCTCGATGCGGTCGATCCCAATGCCGTCGCGCTGAATCCCACCTTTGATCAGGTCAACGCCATCATTCACAACAAGTGTGTGATGTGCCACGACTCCGGCAGTGGCGGCGAGGATAATGGTGGTAACGACAATCTGATCCTCGAGGACGATATGGCGCCGTTCGAGACGTGCACGGAAATTGTCGCCGAGGCGGAGTCCATTCTCGAGCGCATCCAGGACAACACCATGCCGCCGGGCGCCATGCCCAGACTCAGCAGCGAGGACAGGCTCATCATCCAGCGCTGGGTCGAAAACAACAAACCGGCGCCGTGCAATCCCACTCCGTGAAACGCACCCACCCGATTGTTGCGATCGTCGCCGGGGTCCTGCTCGCGCTCGCGCGCTCGGCACTCGCCACACCCCAGTACGCCGCCCAGGCCGGACGTACGTGCGACAGCTGTCACATTCTTCCCGATTGGGACACGCCCAAACTCGCTCATCAGAAACGCAACATGTCGTGCGGCACGTGCCACGTGGATCCGGCGGGAGGCGGCATGCGCACAGCCAGCGGGCGCTATTATGGACGCGCCACGCTTCCCATGATTGCCACCAGTCCGCGCCCGCAGGACGACTGGGATCGTAATTTCCCCGGAGTTGGACGCCGCGACAAAGCGACGCCTTATGAAAGCTATCTGCCCGTCGGCCCCAAGAATCTCGAACAGGCTCCGGCCTATCGTGATTCGATCGACGACAAGTGGGCGTGGGGAACACCGAAGGGCATGACACCCGACACGCCGTTTCCCGGGCGCCACTTCAAGCTCAACAACGATCCCATGCTTCGCATCGGCGGCGATTTTCGTTTTGCCGCGTTGTTCAGCGCCTCGAGTCTTGTCTTTCCGATGCAGGCCGACGTGCACACCGCCGTGCATCCGGTGCACCACGCCACGCTGCTCATGAACGTGGGCGCGCGCGGGCAATCGAGCGGGTACTCGGACACGATCGATGATTCGCACACGCCGTATTTCCGCGAGCTGTTCGCAATGACTCACGAATGGCCCTACCAGAGCTATGCCAAGGCGGGGCGCTTCGTGCCCGCGTTCGGCCTCAAGCTCGACGATCACACCACGCGCACGCGGCGCGAGTTCGAGCTCGACACGTCGTTGCCGGAGACGCGCGTTCTCGGCGTGGAAGCAGGGTTTGTCGCGGCCTATCCATTTTTCCAGGCGTCGTATTTCAAGATGAAGAACAAGTTCGAAGAGCCCGATCCGTGGGACATCTTCGATGTCGACGATGGCTGGGGAACCGCCTTCAACGCGGGCTGGCGCGATCTCGGCTGGTCATTCGGCGCGAGTGCGCTGATGCGGCGCCGTCCGCTCGATCAGGGCGGTGACACCGACACGTATGCGGTGTACGCATCGCTCAACCCCTGGTATTTCTGGCAGAACATTCCGCTCACCCTGCAGGGTGAGATCGACACCGGCACCTCACAACGCGCGAGCGGACTCGATCAGACGAAGCTGGTCATGTACGGCGAGGTGGACTGGTCGGCGTGGAACGGTGTCACACTGCTCACCGCCTACGACTGGGCCGATCCCGACCGCGATGTCGTCGATGACGAAAGCGGGCGCTTGCAAATTGGCGCCCAACTCACTGTTTATCCGGGTGTTACGCTCGACAGCCGGATCCGATATTTAAGTGTTGCGACACCGACGGGTAGTGACACAGATTTCTTTACACAGCTGCACGTTTGGTTCTAGTTTTGCTACTTGTTTTCATCCCTCGTTTCTAAGTGATGTTCTGCAATACGCTCCCTTTGAGTGCCCTAACGTGGAGGAGTTCATTATGAGGAAATTTGCGACCAGCGTCGTTGTGCTCGCGCTCGCGACATCCAGTCTGAGCTGCAGCAGCATGTCGAACACGCAGAAAGGTGCGGCCGGCGGCGCGGCTGCCGGTGGAGTCATCGGCGGCGTTATCGGTCACCAGAGCGGCAACACGGCCGTCGGCGCCATCATCGGCGCGGCGGTGGGCGGTGCGGCCGGCGGTGTCATCGGCCACTACATGGACAAGCAGGCGGCCGAAATGCAGAAGGACCTCGAAGGCGCCAAGATCGAGCGCATCGGCGAGGGTATCAAGATCACGTTCGATTCCGGACTGCTCTTCGACGTGAACAAGGCCGAGCTCAAGCAGGCCAGCAAAGACAACCTCACCAAGCTGGCGGGTATTCTCAACAAATACCCTGACACCGAAATTCTGCTCGAGGGCCACACCGATTCCACCGGCAGCGAAGAGTGGAATCTGGAGCTGTCCAAATTGCGCGCGCAGTCGGTCGAGAACTATCTTGCCGGCAAGCAGGTGATGGAGTCGCGCTTCACCGACATGGGCTATGGCGAATCGCAGCCGATCGCGAGCAATGAGACCGCGGCAGGCCGTTCCGCCAACCGTCGCGTCGAAGTGGCGATCTACGCCAACGACAAGCTCAAGAAGGCCGCCGAGAAGCAGGCCGGCAGCTAAACGCTGATTCTCAATGAGTGAACACGATCTGATTGAAAGCACCGTCCGCGATGTCCTCGCGGACGGTGTCTTTCTTTGTGTGCGCCTTGGCGCCGATACACCGCTCATCGAGGCGTGCAGCGCCGCGGTGCGCGGCGGTCTCAAGGTGCTCGAGATCACACTCACCACGCCGGGCGCGATCGATGCCATCACGCACTTTGCTCACGGGGGAGAAGCCATCGCCGGCGGCGGCACCGTGCTCACCGTGGACGACGTGCGCAATGTCGCCAAAGCGGGCGGTCGTTTCGTACTCTCGCCCGTGTTCGACCGTGAAGTGGTAGACGAGGCGCACCGTCTCGGGTTGCTTGCCGTGCCCGGTACTTCGACACCCACTGAAATACTCGCCGCGCATCGTCACGGCGCGCGTCTCGTCAAAGTGTTTCCCGCGGCGTGCCTGGGTGGCGCCAACTACATCCGTGCCGTGCGCGGACCGCTTCCGGGAATTCCGCTCGTTCCCACCAACGGCATCACCGCCGACGACATCATCGATTACGTCGAAGCGGGAGCCGTGGCAGTGGGAGTCGGCGGCGACGTCTTCTCGAAGCAGTTCAATCATGACCACGTCGAAGATGCCGCCCGCCGCATTCGTCATGCCATGGATACAGCGCGCGCACACGCGCATGTCTCCTGATGCGCCTCGCAGCTCACGTACCGTTTACAGCCTGACCAAATGAAATGCGAAGGCCCGGTCACCGCGTGGTGGCCGGGCCCTCTTGTTTCACGCCGGCTTTTCGCCGCCGCCGGGCGGATCTTCATCCCGTCGCAGCTCCTTGCCTCGATGTCGCTTCAGCGCGTCGCGGAGCAGGAATTCGATCTGTCCGTTCACGCTGCGCAGATCGTCCTTGGCCCAGCGGTTGAGCTCGTCCAAAAGCTCCGCGGGCAGACGAATCAGAAATGATTTTCTCTCCGCCACGATTCCTCTACTGGTAGAGCGTCCCGGTGTTGACGACGGGCTGCGCGGCGCGATCACCGCACAACACAACGAGCAGATTGCTCACCATCGCCGCGCGGCGGTCATCATCGAGGCGGACCTGCGTGCTGTGGTCGAGGCGCGCGAGCGCCATCTCCACCATGCCCACGGCGCCATCGACGATACGCGTGCGCGCGGCCACGATGGCTTCCGCCTGCTGGCGCTGCAGCATGGCGTGAGCGATCTCGGGCGCGTAGGCCAGGTGGCTGAGGCGCGCTTCTTCGATGCGCACGCCGGCCTTGCCGACCCGGTCCTGCAGCTCCTTGGTGAGCGACGCGGACACTTCGTCCATGCTGCCGCGCAGCGACAGCTGGCCCTCTTCGGTGGTGTCGTACGGATACTCGCTGGCGAGATGGCGCAGCGCGGACTCGCTCTGCACACTCACGTAGTGCACGAACTCATCGACGTCGAAGAGCGCCTGCGCGGTGTTGCTCACGCGCCATACAATGACGGCCGCGATTTCAATCGGATTACCGCGCGAGTCGTTCACCTTGATGCGCTCGTTGTTCAGATTGCGCGCGCGCAACGACACCCTGCCCTTCTTGAGCAGCGGATTGGCCCAATGAAAGCCGTTCTCCTTCACCGTGCCTGTGTATTTGCCGAACAACGTGAGCACGGCCGCCATGTTGGGCTGCAGCGTGAAGAAGCCGCCCATCATGAACGACCACAAACCGGTGGCGATCACCCACAGCGCCATTTCGCCGGCGTGGGGACCTTCGGGGCTGGACGTAACGATCTCATGCAGCGCGAAGGCGAGCGCCGCTCCCGCGATGAGCAGGATCGCCAGCATGAACCAGCCACTGATGGATTTTCGTTCTTTTTCAGTTGTAACCATACAGACCCTCCTCGAGTCCAATAGATAGCGTGAGTATATCGATATGATATCACTCCATCAAGAGGCAATCTCTGCCGGGTTGCCTCAGCGAGGCTAAGTCGTTCTAAACTCGGAGGATGTCCAGGAGGGGAGAGGTCGGGAGCAGGCCGCGCTTCTGGGCCCGGTCGTAAAGCTCGGCCAAGGCGCGGGTGCCTTCATCGCCCATGTCGACGGTGTCGGCGTTGACGTACATGCGAACAAACTGCCGGCAGGTTTCGCGGTCGAGACCGCGGCCGAAGCGCATCGCATAGTCGACGGCGGCGTCCTCGTCGGTGCGCGCCAGCACGATGCTTTCCTTGAGCGCCTGGGCGATGCGCTTCATGAGGGCGTCGTCGAAGCCGCGGCGGATCACGTCGAGGCCCAGCGGGAGGGGGAGCGCGGTGTCTTTCATCCACGCTTCGCCCAGATCGATCACACGGTGGAGCCCGCTCGATTGCCAGGTGAGCTGGCCTTCGTGGATGATCACACCGGCGTCGGTCTCGCCGCTCGCCACCGCTTCCATGATGCGGTCGAAATTCATCATCACCGGCGTGAACGCGCCCGGCACATACAGACGCAACAACATGAACGCAGTGGTCTGCGCGCCGGGAACGGCGATGCGACGGCCCGCCAGCGCGTCGACAGACATGGGCTCACGCGCGAGCACGATGGGACCGTATTTGCGTCCCACCGACGCCCCGCACGACATGATGCGATAGAGGTGCGCGACGTCGGGATAGGCCGCCGCCGAGATCGCGGTGACGTCGAGCTCGCCGCGGCGCGCGCGCCGGTTCAGCGTCTCGATGTCCTCCATCACGTGATCGATGGTGTAGCCGTCGATCTTCACCCGCTCGGAGGCGAGTCCGTAGAACATGAAGGCGTCGTCGGCGTCGGGGCTGTGTCCGATGGAGAGTTTTTTCATATCAGTGGGTCACCTGGAACCATGATGAGGCGACCACGCGGCCATCCGTCGCGCCGGGGTCGAAGCCTTCAATGTCGAGTGTGTAGTCGCCGGCAGGGAAGCGACTCGCAAAGAGCCTCAGCATGCAGCGACCTTCGCTGAAATATGTGTCGAGAATGCGTCCGCGAAATTTCTCCGAGCCGTCGGAGCTGCGCATGACAACGTCGTAGCGCGGGAGACCCTTGGGCACATAGTCGAGATCGACGCCCACCACCAGTGCTTTGATCGACGAGAAATCGAGCACGGCGTCGTATGTGTGAGCGGGCTCGACGGGATCCTTGCCCTGAGCGACGCGGACGGGAAGCTCCTGGAGCGGCTCGTGCGAATCAATCACGGCGAGTGGTGCAAATTCCGCCACCCGCTGGCTGCGCATGACGGCGAACACGACAAGCGCCACCACCAGCCCGGCGGCAACCGCTGCGATCAGCCTGATATGCCGCCCTCCGGGAACCCGTCGGGCGAAATCGCCAAACACCGGGCCGCGCCCACCCGATGCACCGTGAGTCGACATGGGCCCAGATTATCACACGTGCTAGGATTGCGCCATGCAACCGGAACCAATCGTGGTGGGAATCGCCGGGCCGTCGGGCTCGGGGAAGACAACGCTCGCTCGCCTCATCGTCGAGCGCCTTCCCGGCGGCGCCGTGCTGTTTCCACTCGACGCGTACTATCGCGACCAGGCCGGTGTTGCCGAAGACGTGCTCAATGTCGACGACCCCGCGGCGTTCGAGCACCATCTCATCATCGATCATCTGAACCAGCTGCGGGCGGGAGTCGCCGTTCAACAACCGATTTACGACTACGCGACGCACACGCGCGCACGCGTCCGTCGCACCGTCAATCCGCTTCCCAATCTGGTGGTCGAGGGCATTTACGCTCTGTACTGGCCCGAGGTGCGCAAGTTCTTCACCACATCCGTGTTTCTCTCTCTCGACCACACGATGTGCCTGGAGCGCCGCATCGAGCGCGATCAGGCCGAACGTTCGCGTTCGCGTACCGCGGTGGTGTATCACTACGAACGCAGCGTGCGCCCCATGTACGACAAACACATTCATCCTACCCGCGATCACGCCACGCTCGTGCTCGATGCACGCGCACCGGCCGATCTGCTCGCGGCGCGCGTCATGCGCTCCATCGAATCGCCGGGCTTGTAACAAGCCGGGCTATTTCTTCGCCATGACTTCCGGTGGGCCGACATCCTGGTGCACGGGAGGCACGGTCTTCAGATAGCGGTAGATCGCGCGCAGATCATCGTCGCTCAGGTTGCGAAATCCGTCCCACGGCATGGGCGAATGGGCAAATATGCGCCCGGCGCGAAACCGCGCCACGAATCCATCCTCGTTCATCATCCCCGCGCGGCCGGTGGTGGGATCCGATGTGATGTTGGGAGGCGACCACGAGTGTCCCGTGGAGTCCTTCTCGAATCCAGTCGCGCCGCCCAGGTGCGGGCCCGTGAATGCACCCGTCATCATGTTGCGTTGCGTGTGACACGATCCGCACAACGCCACCGATTCCACCAGATAGCGACCGTTTTCCACGGTGGCACCGTGCGGTGTTGCCACCGGCGGTGTTTCGCGCGGACCCACCGGTTTTGAAAGCACCGTGGCCCGGACAACTTTCCCGAGCAGGCTGTACGTGTGCATGGGAACGACATTTCGAACCGGCGTCTGTGAGCGCAGGTATGACACGACTGCCACCAGATCTTCGTCAGACAGGCCCTGCATTTCCATGAAGGGAAGCAGCGCGCGGCCGTCGTGGCCAACGCCGTAGCGCAATGCGCGCGCAATGGCGCCATCGCTCACCGCACCCAGTCCCGATAGTGAGTCCGGTGTGATGTTGCGTGCGTAGAACTTGCCCGGGGGAATGTCGAACACGAAGCCGCCCGACAGAGGAACGTCCCGTGACTCGGCGATGGTGGTTTTTCGCGATTGATCACCGTGACAGTTGGCGCAGTTGGCAAGATCGCGGACGACGTAGCGACCGCGTGCGATGACAGTCGTGTCGGCCGAAGCGCTCACGTCGGGATAAGGAGCGTCGAAGGTGAGATGCTGTCGTGTTGCGACAACCACGGCCAGAGCTGCCAGTGCGACACCGAGAATCACGCCCAGTGTGACGAGGATTTTTTTCAGCATGGGGCTCTCCGGTTTCAGAGTTTGGGATGCGCGGCATCATAGCAGGAGGCAACACAAAAGGCCCTTCCTGTCGGAAGGGCCTCATGGTGCTCGGGAAGGGAGGAGTCTTCGGAACGCGGAACGTGCAGGCGCACGAGCGCCCGCGGTGGGAGTAATCAACGATCCGGGAACGCGGGCTGGATTGATGGTTCGGTCAACACGCTGCACCCGCGCCCCGGATCAATGCCTGGTCAGGACAGACGTCGACCCGATACGGATGAGAGGCTACCCGGGAAGCGTGAACGGCGAATTAAGCGGAAATGAAATTGCGGCGGAGATGGTGGACGATGCGGGGGATCTGGTTGGCGCAGTAGGCGATGTCCTCGTCCGTGGTCATCGCACTGAGTGAGAAGCGAATACAACATCCTGCCTGGTCGGGGGTAAGTCCCATCGCGGCGAGCACGTGCGACGGCTCGAAGGCACCCGAATGGCAGGCCGATCCGGCCGACGCGCAGATGCCGACCTCGTCGAGGCGCACGAGGAGCGCATGGGCATCGATGCCGGGGAAGCCCATGTTCGACGTGTTCGGGATTCGCTCGCAACCGCCACCATTGATGAACACGTCGGGAACCGCTTCGGCGATTTCGTACTCGAGGCGGTCGCGCAAGCGGCGCACTTCGTTCTGATAACGTGCCATGTGCGAATCGGCGTAGTCGCACGCCGCCGCCATGGCCACAATGCCGGCCACGTTCTCGGTACCGGGACGGCGTCCGCGCTCCTGACTTCCGCCCAGAAGCATCGGTGTCCAACGCGTGCCCTTTCTCACGATGAGCGCACCCACGCCTTTGGGTCCGTGGAACTTGTGCGCCGAAATCGACATGAGATCCACACCGAGCTCGTCCATCTTGACCGGCACTTTGCCGACACCCTGGACGGCGTCGACGTGCAGCGGAATATCGCGATTGTTGGCCACTTCGGCGATGCGCTGAATGGGATGCATCACGCCGGTTTCATTGTTGGCGAACATCACTGAAATGAGCGCGGTGTCGTCGGTGATCGCTTCGTGAAGCGAATTCATCTCGAGCCGCCCCGCCCGATCTACCGGCAGGTAGGTGACACGATAACCCTGTGACTCGAGACGCTTGATCGGATTGAGCACGGCGGAGTGCTCGATCTGTGTGGTGATGATGTGCTTTTTCTTGCGCTCCGCATCCACGATGCCGCGGATGGCCATGTTGTCGGCCTCGGTCCCGCAGCTCGTGAAAATGATTTCGGTGGCGAGGCAGCCCAGGAATTTGGCCAGGCGCTCACGCGCGGTACGAACCGCTTCCGCGGGGAAGTCGCCCAGGTGGTGTCCGCTGGAGGGATTGCCGAAATGCTCGGTGTAAAAAGGCCGCATCGATTCGAAGACGGCCGGAGCAACCGGGGTGGTGGCGTTATTATCGAGGTAAACCGTTCGCATGGGTGCGCTTGTACCGACTGAACTACCATGCTATTTTAGGCCCCTCGCATCCCCAAAACAACTCCCAATAACGATCCAATGTCTTCTACTGACACCAAGAAGAACCCCAAAGGCCGCCGGCACGGACTGGTTATCGTCAATACTGGCAATGGGAAAGGCAAGACCACGGCGGCCATGGGGACGGCCTTCCGGGCGCTCGGCGTTGGCTTCAAAGTGAAGATGATCCAGTTCATCAAGGGGTCCTGGGACTACGGCGAGCTCCATTCAGCCGAAAAGCTTGGCTTCGAGATTGTCCCCATGGGCGAAGGGTTCACCTGGGAGACCAAGGATCGGGAGCGCGACATCGAAGTGGCCTGGAAAACGTGGGAAAGCTGCCGCGAAGCGATCGAAAAGAACGAGCACGACCTGCTCATCTTCGATGAGATCAACAACGCCATCGCCTACGGCTATCTCGACGTGAAGCACGTACTTGACGCTCTACGCCGCAAGCCCGAGGAGATGCACATCATCCTCACCGGCCGCGACGCCCACCCCGACCTCATCGAGCTCGCGGACATGGTGACCGAGATGCGCGAGATCAAACATCCGTTTCACCGCGGGATCTACGCGCAGCGAGGGATCGAGTATTAAATGAAACAGGCGACGGTCTTACGACCGTCGCCTGTTGATTCACCCCTGGCCTGCTGCGGGTGGACTAAAAGAGCGCGTAGATGAAGGGAGCGAGTGCCGACCCTTCGGTGAACACGATCAACACGCCGAGCAGCAGCAAGAAAATCATGATGGGACCGAGCCACCATTTCTTGCGAACCTTCATGAAAGCCCACAGTTCGCCGAAAATGGATAGTTTGCTCTTGGCGTCCTTGAACCAACTCATCGCGATGTAACTCCTGGAGACGTGGATGAACGAAGCCGCGACGTTGCGGACGAACACAGCATACTCCTGCGTCGCGGGTCCATTATAGAGGATGGACCCCGTTTTGTCCACCGGGGCCGCTGCCGGGAGTGTGGCGGCAAACACGTGTAAGCCATTGCGAGTAATCATGCTCACGAACCGGGCAGGAGGAGAAACCATATGGACCTGGGACTCAAGGGCAGGGCAGCGGCGGTTGCGGCATCGAGCAAGGGTCTGGGATTTGCCTGCGCGCTCGAGCTTCTGAAAGAGGGCGCGTCGGTCGCGATCTGCTCGAGCAACCAGAAGAACATCGATGATGCCGCGCGCCGTCTGCGCGACGCGGTGCCGGGCGCAACACTGCACGCCGCGGTTCACGACCTCTCCCACGAGGACGGCGCCCGGTCCTTCGTCGATGGCGCCGCCAACGCCTTCGGACGACTGGATGTGCTTGTCACCAATTCCGGCGGCCCCAAGCCCGGATCCTTCGACCAGCTTTCCGTGGAAGATATGCGCGCGAGTGTGGGGGCGAGCCTGATGGCGCCGATCGCGATGATTCACGCGGCGGTGCCGCACATGCGCGAACGCGCGTGGGGCCGCATCGTGAATCTCATGTCGATCACGGTCAAGCAGCCCAAAACCAACCTTCTGATCTCGAGCACGATGCGCACAGCACTCATGGGATTTGCCCGCACCATTGCCAACGACCTCGCGCGCGAAAACATCACCGTGAACAACATCGCCACCGGCTACGCGCGAACCGAACGGCTCGACGAGCTCGCCGAGCATGCGTCCACGACACAGAACAAGAAGATCGAGGATGTGTTTGCGGCGTGGGAGCGCGACATTCCCGCGCAACGCCTGGCCAGGCCGGAAGAGCTCGCGGCCGTGGTGGCGTTCCTCGCCTCGGAGCGCGCGAGTTATGTGACGGGAACCACCATCGCGGTGGATGGCGGCTGGGTGCAGGGGTTGTATTAAGTGTCGGTACCCGGGTCGACCGACGCCGGTCGCGAGACTGGGTGCGCGTTGTGGATGCCGCTCTGGTGATCGCGCTGACCCTGCAGCTTGCGAATGGTGGCGCGCATCCACTCCGCCTGTTCGGCGTGACGAATCGCAGCCCCCACATTTTCAGCGAAAGCCTGCAGCGCGCGTACGTCGTCGTGATCGAACTCGACCTGACCGTTGCGTGAGCTGACGTTGATCACGCCCACCAGCTCGTCGCGCAGAATGACGGGCACCACCATGGCCGCATTCATTTCCTTCTTGCGCAGCTCGATGCCCGCGATGGGCGTCGACGAGGGCGAAAGCAAGAGCGGCTCGCGCTTCTGCGCCACCCAACCTGCAATGCCTTTGCCGATGGGCTGGCGCGTTCCCAGTACCCCCTCGGGTACGTTCTTTCCGCTCACGGCACGAACTTCCAGCACGTCGGCGTCCTTGTCGAACACCATCAGAGATGCCTGGTCGCAACCAAACGCGTCGAGGCAGAGCCGCGTGATCGAATCGAAGACCGTCTGCAGGTCGCTCTGCGTCGCCATGATGCGTCCCATGTTGAGCAGCGCGTACAGTCGCCCGGTGTGACGCTCGGCGTGCTCCCGTTCGTTCTTCTGCGCCGACTCGAACTGCGTGCGCAGCGCGCGCAGGTAGCGCATCTGGTGCGCGAGACCCGCGAGCAGAAGAAGGGTGAGCGACAGTCCCACGATCACGAGCATCTGGGGTTTGGAGAAAAGCCAGATTTCGGAGAGATGACTGCTCAGTACCGGCGGCAACACCGATACCAGCGATACCACCGTCAGCATGACCACGATCGCGATCAGCGACCAGTTCATATACGAGCCGCGGTTGATGCTTGTGTGAACGCCGCCCATGGATGCGGCGCTTGATTTCGGATCGTGGTTCGACATGGCAGTTTCTTCCCCTTTTGGACAGTTCCGTCGAACCCAGAAAGGCAAGTCTTGTGCCGAACGTACACGCGCGCCAGCGCGTGAAAAGAAGCTATTTCAGAGGCTGGTAAGTCCCTTCCAACATTTCACGAAAAGTTCGCAACGACGTCCGGGCAGTCACCGTGTAGCGGGGAATCTCAAAATGCTCCGTATCCGAAAGTGCAAGACGTCCGCCATGCAACGCAACGTTGGGCCGGGCGCGCAAAGCGCACGTGCGCGTGAAGCCGGCCTGGATCGCGACCTGATCGACGGCCGCATTTCCGAAGCCGTAGGGCCAGGCCAGGTAGTGCGGCGTGCGGCCGATCTGTTGCTCGATCATGACGCGCGACTTCGCAAGATCATCGAAGAGAACGCTGTCCCAGCGTGTGCCGACGGCGCGCGCGCTGGGATCTTCACTGGCGGCGAGGTACACCGGCTTGAGATCGTTGTGCGCCCCCACCTTGTAGTGCATGTCGTGCGTGTGTGATTCGATGTCGAAGACACCGCTGCGCTGCATCTCGCGCAGATGCTTCCAATCCAGACAGCGCATGCCGTTCCACGTCGTTCCCACGCGTGACGTCACCACAAAGAGAGTGGCGTGCAGGTTGTACTTCTCGAGCACGGGGTAGATGTACCTGTAGGCGCTCTCCTCGCCGTCATCGACGGTGATCACGACCGAATTCGCCGGCAGCTCGCGCCGTCCCATCTGCCACTCGTGCACATCGTCGAGCGTTACCGTGTGATATCCACGCGCAACCAGGTACTGCATCTGCCTGTCGAAGCCGCGCCGGCTCACCTTCCAGATTTCGGAATCATCGAGGAGCGGGAGGCTCAGCACCACGTAGCCGAACACGCGCGCAAACTGCAAAGGGCCGCCGGGACCGCGCACGTAGTGATAGCAGAGAACGGGAATGCGTTCGGCGGGAACGAAGGGAGCATTCTCATCATATGCCGCCCGGCGCGCGGACTCCTGCTTTCCGCCGCGCATGTCGAACGTCACCATCACGGCGATGGCGAACGTGAGCAGCAGGGCGGCTGCGGCCGCCACTCCGATTCCGACCCAAACTTCCCGCCGGCGCGTCATGTGCGAATACTAATCGTGGTGGGTGTAGTCGAGACCGACGAAGAAGCCGTCGGCCGCGTAGCCTTCGCGCGAGTCAAGGCGCGAATTCGAATTGTAGTAGCCCGCGGTGAGCGTGAAGCGCGGGACCAGGACGAACGAGCCCGACACGTCGAAGCGTCCCACATTGAACCAGTCGTCTCCATTCTCCTTGTCGAAACCGAAGCGGCCGCCGATGTGGCCGCGCGCGCGTTTCGAGAACGTCATGTCGAGTGCCAGCTCTTGGTAGATGCTCCAGTACTGGCGCGGATCGTAATAGCCGTTGTCGGGGTCGGTCTTCGTGAATCCGAAGTAGCCGAAGCCCGTCGTCGAGGTGAAGCGGTGATTGAGGTGCACGGGCAGACGCCACAGCGGCTGCCAGATCAGGCGATCGCCGGCCGCGTAGCGCGTGTTGTCGTCGCTGTAGAACGTGACACCACCCGATGCCGAGTTCATCAGGTTGGAACGGAAGCGCCAGTCGGCGCCCAGCGTGAACTCATCGAGAGAGATGCCGCGGAAGATGGCATCGGGATTTGTCAATGAGCCATGGAAAAACCCAAGGTCGTAGCGCGTCCAGTCGCGCGGCGAAAACGTCACATAGCCGTCGATCGTGAACAGATCGAAGTGACCGTTCTTCCAGTACGGCTGGGCGTTGAGCTGCGAACGGTCGAACGCGTTCCACTGGTAGCCGGCGGCTGCGCGCAGCGACCATTGGTCGTTGAAGCGCCGCGACAAGATTCCCGCCAGCCAGTCGCGCGATACATCCGGGCGCAGCGGCTGTGTGAACCGGCCGTGGCCGTACTCAATACCGACGCGCGACAGCGCGTTCGGGGAAAACATCAAATCGACCGTGTGCGTCCGGCGTTTGATGTCGTCGGTGTCCTTGTTCTGTTCGTACATGTACGTCAATTCCGGCGCCATGGACCGATTGACATCGTTGCCAAACGACCTTGCAAAAGGCGTCGGCCGC
>Ga0207674_10002690_pt1 | contig 22180 bp, 22 predicted proteins | sample KBSCornC72_FD_184303 | JGI IMG/M metagenome (GOLD analysis project Ga0207674, IMG submission 184303) | Corn rhizosphere microbial communities from Kellogg Biological Station, Michigan, USA - KBS Corn C7-2 (SPAdes) (version 2) | ecosystem: Host-associated > Plants > Roots > Rhizosphere > Soil ...
CATCTTGCCCAGAATCTTCGAAAGCTTTTCGGATTTCTCGACAGAAACGGTACCTACCAGAATGGGCTGCCCGGTCGCATGAATCTGCTGGATCTCTTTCGCCGCGTTGCGGAATTTTTCCTCTTCCGTGCGATAGACCATGTCCTGGAAGTCAGTGCGCTGGAGCGGGCGATTGGTGGGAATCTGAGTGACTTCCAGTCCGTAAATGTTCTGGAACTCCGCAGCTTCCGTATCGGCCGTGCCGGTCATTCCGGCCAGCTTCTTATACATACGGAAATAGTTCTGGAAGGTAATCGTCGCCAGCGTCTGATTCTCGCGCTGGATCTTGACACCCTCTTTGGCTTCGACGGCCTGGTGCAATCCATCCGACCATCGCCGGCCCGGCATCAGGCGACCCGTGAATTCGTCCACGATCAGAACCTCATCGTCTTTAACGACGTAGTCCTTGTCGCGAATGAACAGCACGTGGGCCTTGAGCCCCTGCTGTACATGGTGGTTGACCTCCATGTTGGCGGCCTCGTAAAGATTGCCCATGCCCAGCAGCCGCTCGATCTTGAGCGATCCTTCTTCCGTGAGCGCCACGCTGCGATGCCGTTCGTCCACGGTGTAATCGCCGGTCGTCCATTTCTGGCCGGGCTCCTTGCCCTCGATCACCTCGCCGCGGATCAAGCTGGGAATAAGCCGGTTGATCTTGTAGTACTTGTCTGTGGATTCTTCACTCGGGCCGGAAATAATCAGAGGCGTACGCGCTTCGTCAATCAAGATCGAGTCGACTTCATCGACGATGGCGTAGTTGAACATTTTGAACTGGGTGCCCTTGCCGTCAACCGCCGGCACCGTAATGGGTTCGATGGTGCGCTGGACGCACTCGGCGACCCGGAACTTCATGTTGTCGCGGAGGTAGTCAAACCCAAACTCATTGTTGGTCCCGTAGGTGATGTCGGCCAGGTAGCTCGCCCGGCGCTCACTATCGTCCAGGTCGTGGACGATCACGCCCACGCTGAGTCCCAAGCCTTTGTAGATCCTGCCCATCCATTCGGAGTCGCGCTTGGCCAGGTAGTCATTGACCGTGACCACATGCACGCCTTGCCCCGCGAGCGCGTTCAGATACACCGCAAGCGTCGCGACCAGCGTCTTACCTTCTCCGGTTTTCATCTCGGCGATTTTGCCGCGATGGAGCACAATACCGCCGATCAACTGGACATCGAAATGCCGCATGTTGAGAATGCGGCGTCCGGCTTCGCGCACGGTGGCGAACGCCGGAACCAGGAGGTCGTCCAGTGTGGCGCCTTGTGCCAGTTGCTCCTTGAACATGACCGTCTGGGCGGCCAGCTCTTGATCCGTCAGCTCCTGGATCCTGGGTTCCATCTCATTGATGGCCGCAATCAGCGGACGCATCGCTTTTACTTCACGCTCGTGCCTGGTTCCGAAAACCTTGGCCAGCATGGCATCAATAGCCATAATTAATCTCCCGTCCTTATCAGTTGAATAACGTTCGGGTTGCGGGGTGATACGGATTCAGCAGCGAAGTTGGGAGCGTTGTTGCCAGTGTGGAGAGAAGGGCGGGACAGTTCGGCTTGCCACCATCCAGACCGAATGCCTGAGAGGGGTCTCGGCCAGGGCTGTAAAAGGGATAACGGCTTGGGGCGAGGGCCGTTCTGTACGGTCGCTGAGGACGGCTGATTCCACCATCGGCGTTACCACCGACAGCAGCAACCGGGTCAAGGCTTTTTCGTTCGAAACAACTGGCCCAGTCGCCATGGCTGCGGACAAGGCCGAGAGGCCGAGCAGCGGAGCTAAACTTGCCAGGATGATTCGTCCGATTCGCACAGAAGTCCTTCTGTTGATAATTTTAGCACTTCCCCGTCCTCACAGACGGGGCTTGGTAGTGCCTGAATAGTGCGTTGATGAAAACAGCGCGACTTCGCCTATTACAACTTCTGCCGGATTCACAAGACGTTGCGCGTGACTGCAAGGGAACGAAGCTGACCGATCAGGTGTGGGATCTGGCGGAACTTCTTTCATAGCGGGAGAAGTTCTCATCTGGCACAAAAACGCAAATTGCCGCGGCAAGCACGTGGGCGACTAGTATTTGCGCTGCTACGCGCGTCAACCAGCCTCTTTTGCTTGCGAGCCCAAGAATCACTCCGTAGCGGGGGTATTGAACGATGGCCAATATGATGAACGGAATATCGATCGATCCCGTAAGCGAGGCCGAAAGCATCGTGAACGGGAATAGCACCTTCGCCCAGAAATAATTGCCGTGTCCCCCTCCGCCTGAGGCAACAGCCAGAAAGAGACAGATGGGCGTAGCGACAAGGAAAATAATCATGGGCTTCCAGAACTTAGATTCTGGACTACCTGGAGTCATTAGGGCGTGTTATCAGGACCGACATCCCCAGCGATCAACCATCAACGCACTCATGCAGGCACTACCCGGGGCTTTATCTGCATTTTGGCCAGCCCCGTCCGTCGGGACGGGGAGCAGCGCGCGTGGATGATAATCTAGAAGCAGAGTGTTCCCAAAGCTATTTTCCATCGGAAGCTTTTACCTGCCGACCTATGGCGTGATGGTCGCATTGGCGTTCCTTGCCGGGCTCGCGGTTACCGTCAAGCTCGCGCGCCGAAGCGGGCTCAACGCCGAACTGATGACCAACCTGGCAGTCTACGTCGCCCTGGCGGGAATGCTGGGAGCCAAACTCCTGATGATCATATTCGATTGGAATCGCTATATGGCGAATCCGGCGGATATTTTCTCCCTCGCGACTTTGCAAGCTGCCGGAGTCTTTCAAGGCGGACTAATTCTGGCGCTGGTGACTGCGTTCTGGTATCTCCGCCATCAAGGCCTGCCACCGCTGGCGACATCCGACGCGTTCGCTCCCGGCTTGGCTCTGGGGCACGCCATCGGCAAGCTCGGATGTTTCGCCGCAGGTTGTTGCTGGGGAATCGAGACCAAGGTGCCCTGGGCGGTGAAGTTCCACGATCCGCAAGCCTATGCGCTGACCGGAGTTCCGCTAGAGATCGCATTGCATCCGGCGCAGTTATACGAATCCGGCGCCGAGGCGCTGATTTTCGGATTTCTCTATTGGCGATTCGGCAAGCCCCACGCACCCGGCCAGATCATCGGGATGTATCTGGTGATCAGCTCCGCCATCCGGTTCATGATCGAATTTACGCGCAATCATGAGCAGGCGCTTCCGTTCGGCTTACCCTTCTCCATCACCCAGTGGATTGCGATCGTCCTGGCCTGCGCTGGCGCGGTTTTACTGGTGAAGGTCCGCCGGCCGGCGCGCGTGAACCAGCCCGTACACGCCTAAATAATCAGGCACATTCTGCCGATCCCTTGGGTAGGGATGCGTGCGCGCAAACATTCAACGGAATCGGGCTTTGTCCTTATTGCGATGTCCGTCGCGATGCTGGTCTTGCTCGGCGTAATGGGCATGGCCTTCGATTTCGGCCGCATCTACATCGCACGCAACGAAGCTCAGGTATTCACGGACGCCGCTGCCATGGCCGCTGCGTCGAAGCTAGACGGCACCGAAGCTGGGTTGGATCGTGCGCGCCAGGCCGTGGCGCGGCTGCCTGGACGCTGGAACCTCGGAACCCAATCATTTACCGGCGTCGAGGTTAAGTTCAGTCCGGACAAACTAAGTTGGGCTCGCGTCACCGCTCCGAACAATCAAGTCGAGATTACGTTCCTGCGCGCAGTGGGTGCTCCGGAACTATTCACTGTGCCGGCGCACAGTGTCGCGTCCGCAAAGCCGGTGAGGCTCGTCGAGTGAGAAAGAATCAGCGCGGCCACGCCATGATCGAACTGGCCATCTCGACCGCCGTGATGGTGTCGTGTTTGGGCGGTACGGTTCAGTTCGGATACACGTTCTACATCTATAACGAGCTGGTGTCAGCGGTCGGCAATGGCGGACGCTACGCCGCCATGCGGACCTATCGAGCCGCGTCGCCGACCGATATCGAAAAAGGAAAAGCCGCGATCCGCAACATGGTCGTGTATGGAGATGCGCGACCTGCTCAGGGTACGCCTCCGCAAGTCTCGAATCTGCGGCCCGAGCAGGTTCACGTCGAATGGATCAAGGACGAATCCAGCGACAAACCAGGATTTATCGATGTCTCGATCGCTGACTACACCGTCGATGCAGCCTTCGGGATGTTCCGATTCACCGGACGACCGTCGGTGGAATATCCTTTCGTGGGTCGATACGCGCCTTCGGAGTCCGAACCATGAACAATAGCCGCCGCGGCCAAAGCATGGTGGAGTCGACGCTCGTGCTGCTGGTGTTTTTCAGTCTGCTGCTAGGCGTGATCGATTGCGGGCAGGTTCTCTTCGCCCACCAGTCGCTGGTGGAACGCGTGCGCTCGGCGGTTCGCTGGGGCGTCGTGAATCCGTGGAATGGCGGTGACGCCATCGTTAACCGTGTGCTCTATAACCAATCCGAAACAGTGCGAGGAAATGTGCCGGCGTTTTTCGGACTACATCCGGAGAACGTAGTGGTTCGCCACCAGCCGGCCACGCCCGAACGTCCCGACGACGAAACCCTCAGCGTGACCATCGTCAATTACCAGCCGCAGTTTTTCTCACCTTGGCTCGCGTCGATGGTGATGCACCCGCGAGCCATTTCAATTACCGCGCCAATGTCATCCCGCTGACGCTATCCTGAATATTGGCCACCGTTAAACCGTTTCAACCCTATCGCTACACCGTGAAGGCTGGCGATCCGTCCAAGCTGGTGACCCAGCCCTACGACAAGATCAATTCCGCAATGCAGGCGAAATATCTCGCGGCCAGCCCTTACAATCTAGTTCGCGTGATTTTGGGTGAGCGCCGCGCCGAAGATAATCCTTCTGACGACGTCTATACGCGCGCTGCGCAGCATCTGGACGACTGGATTCGCGACGGGATTCTGGCGCAGGATCCGCAGCCCGGATTCTACGCGTACTTTCAGGAATTTGCCGTTCCCGATACGTCTGAACGGGCGACGCGCATGGGCTTCATCGGGATCGGCAAGGTGGAGGATTACTCCGCGGGTGTTGTGTTTCGCCATGAGCAGACGCTTTCGGGACCTAAGAAAGATCGCCTGGAGCTGCTGCGTCACACGCGCGCGCACTTTGGGCAGATCTTCGTGTTGTATCCGGATCGCGAAGGTGCGGTGGATCAGATTCTGATCAACGCTGCGGCCGGCCAACCTGTGCTGGATGTTCTTGATGAGTATGACGCCCGGCATCGGCTGTGGCCCATCACGGATACCGCAGCCATCCAAGAGCTAATGTTGGACAAAAAACTCCTTATCGCCGACGGCCATCACCGGTACGAGACGGCACTAGCCTATCGCGATGAGAACCCCGATGCTCAGTTTGTGATGATGACGTGCGTCAACATGTATTCGCCGGGCCTGAAGATTCTGGCGACGCATCGGGTGTTGCGGAATCTCGACGATTTCCAGGCCGCAGCACTGCTGGCGAAAGCTCGTTCCAGTGGATGGTTGGTGCAAGAGGGAATGCCTGAGCGTGGACCCCAAACTTCGGTTCGAATCGGATTGGTCGCTGGAAGCCGCACATACACGCTGGAGCGCGATCGTCGCGAGGGCGAACTGGACGTCCCCGTGCTCCACACGGAAATCCTGAGCGGATTGCTGGGCATCGGCGAAGAGGCCGTGCGAGACGAGCGCTACATTACATACGTACGCGGCATCGATGCGGCCGTGGCGGAAGTCCGCGAAAAGGGCGCGCAGGCTGCGTTTCTGCTGGAGCCGACGCCGATTGAAGATATGGCTCGCATCGCCTTCGCCGGCGGTGTGATGCCGCAGAAATCGACGGATTTTTATCCTAAGCTACTCAGCGGCGTGACGATTTATCGGCTTTAGTGGCACAGGCCTTCAGCCTGTGCGCTACTTCAACTTCGGTATTACAGCGCGAAGCAACGAAGCGAGTGTATCTTTCACGCGCTCGCCAGTATCCATCACTTCCTGATGCGCTAACTTCTGCGGCAGGATACCTGCAGCCATATTGGTGACGCAGGAAATACCCAGAACCTTGATCCCCAGGTGATTCGCCGCGATGACTTCCGGAACAGTGGACATTCCCACCAGGTCGGCCCCAATGGTCCTCAGATAGCGAATCTCGGCAGGCGTCTCGTAGCTCGGACCGGGCAGGGCAGCGTACACGCCTTCTTTGAGCGAACCGGCCTGCTTGGCGATCTCGCGATACTCCTTCGAGTATGCGTCGCTCATGTCGATGAACTCCGGACCCGTGAGCGGATTCACGCCCATCAGGTTAATGTGATCGGAGATCAGGACCAGATCGCCCGGTTTGTAGTTCAAGTTGATGCCGCCCGATGCATTGGTGACAATCAGGCTGGTTACGCCGCGCCACGACAGTTCGCGAATCGAGTAAGCCACTTGTTGCACCGTGTAGCCTTCATACAGATGCGCGCGTCCTGCAGCGACCACGACATTGGTGTCGCCCAGGCGTCCGGTGACGAGTTTTCCCGCGTGGCCCTTCGCCGTTGAAGCAGGCCATCCCGGAATCTGCGAATAGGGCGTCTCAGTGCGATTCTCCAATGTGTCTGCAAACCATCCGAGTCCGCTTCCCAAGACCACGCCGACACTCATAGCATCATTCCCGCGATGCAAGCCGACATGAAGTTCGCCATGGTTCCTGCCGCCACGGCTTTCAATCCCAGACGCGCCAGATCCGACCTGCGCGTCGGCGCCAGCGCTCCGATCCCGCCCACTTGCATGGCCACCGAACTCAGGTTGGCGAAGCCGCACAGCGCATAAGTCGCGATCACGAACGACTTGGGATCCAGCATGCTTCCGATTTTTCCCAAGTCCACGAACGCGACAAACTCATTCAGGATCAACCGGGTTCCCAGAAGATTTCCCACCGCTGCGCAATCGTTCCACTTCACTCCCAGCAGCCAGGCGATCGGAGCGAAAATGCGCGCGAGAATCCCCTGCATCGAATCCGGGATCCATCCTAAGTAATGCGTCTCGTGGATCGCTCCCAGCCCCCCGTTAACCATCGCGATCAGGCCGATGAATGCAATCAGCATGGCGCCAATGTTCAGTGCGAGCTGCAGACCGTCGGATGCGCCCCGGGCGGCCGCATCGATAATATTGACTCCCGGCTTTTCGACTTCCACCTTGATTCCGCCCATGGTGGCCGGAATCTCTGTTTCGGGCATCAGGATCTTCGCCAGCATCAGCGTGGCGGGAGAAGTCATGATCACGGCTGTCAGCAAATGCCGTATCTCCACATGGGCGATCAGGACGTAGGCTGCCATGACTGCGCCGGATACATGGGCCATGCCGCTGGTCATGATGGTGAACAGCTCGCTCTGCGTCAGGCCTGCCAGGAACGGCCGGATGGTCAGCGGAGCTTCCGTCTGTCCCATGAAGATGCTGGCGGCGACGCTGGTCGATTCAGCGCCGCTGGTGCCCATCACGCGCTGCATCACTACTGCCATGGCTCGCACGAACACCTGCATCACACCCAGGTAATAAAGAACCGCGAATAGTGACGCGATGAAGATTACGATCGGTAGAACCTGGAACGCAAATATGGTTCCGAATTGATCGTTGGGTGCGCCCAATTTGTCGCCGAAGACGAACTTACTGCCTTCAATGGCATAGCCAAGCATGCCGTTCACTCCATTGCTCAGCTTCTTGAACCAGTCGGCGATGGGGGTCTTCAGGACCAGGAACGCGAAGCCAAACTGCAGCCCCAGGCCCCAGTAGATGACGCGTGGCCTGATGGCGCGTCGGTTGTTCGAAAACAAAAACGCCACGGCGATGATGACAACTAGACCGAGGAGCCCGGTGAACCGCTCCATTCCCTGGCCGCCTGGTTATCCGACCACTTCTAGGATGAGTGCGCGTTCTTCCGGGGTGGTGGCGGAAATGCGGAACGCATCTTCCACCAGCTGCGCGGCTTCTTCGACGCGATCCTCGCGCGTGTAATACAAGCGGCACAGTACGCCGCCGGCATCCACCTTCTGGCCGACCTTAACCTCGAGAATCACGCCCACCGCGGGATCGATGGCGTCGTCTTTGTTCTCGCGGGCCGCGCCGATCATGGCCGAAGCCATGCCGATTCCCTCGGCATCGATGGCGCTCACATAACCGGATCGAGGTGAATTGATTTCGCGTGCGCCGGTGGCGTTGGGCAGCAGCTCGAAGCGATCCAGCACGCGAGCGTCGCCGCCCTGCACGGTGATCACTTCTTTGAACTTGCGGTATCCCGAACCATCCAGCAGCTTGGTCTGGGCCAGTTCGCGAGCTTCTTCCAGCGTCGCGGTCACCTTGCCCAGGAAGATCATACGCGCGGCCAGTTCGAGCGAAAGCCGGGTAAGATCCGTCGGGCCGACGTTTTGCAGCGTCTGCGACACTTCCATAATCTCGAGCGCGTTGCCGATGGCGAAGCCCAGCGGCTGATTCATGTCGGTGATCAGCGCCTGAACTTTCTTGTCCATGCGCCGGCCGATTCCGACCATAAGCTGGGCCAGACGCCGGGCGTCCACTTGCCGCTTGATGAATGCTCCGGAACCAACCTTGACGTCGAGCACCAGTGCATCCACGCCGGCGGCGATCTTGCGCGACATGATCGACGTCGCCAGCAGGGCAATCGATCCCAGAGTCGCGGTAGCTTCGCGCAATGCCGTCAATCTGGCGTCGGCGGGTACTACCGTAGCGGGGGCAGCGGCGAAAACCAGCTTGTGCTCCGCGGCTTGCGCACGAAATTCGTCCACGCTCAGATTAACTCGAAGTCCTGGAATGGCCTCCAGCTTGTCCAGTGTGCCGCCGGCGATTCCGAGAGCGCGTCCGGCAGTCATCGGCACCATGGCTCCGGCGGCTGCGGCCAGAGGGGCCGCAACCAGGCTGGTTTTATCCCCGACCCCGCCGGTCGAGAGCTTGTCGACCTTCACGCCGGGAAGGCTCGATAGATCGATGGTTTCCCCCGACGCGATCATGCGCTCGGTCATGGCGCTGACCTCGCGGTCGCTCATGCCAGAGAAATACGTGGCCATGAGGAACGAAGACATCTGATAATCGGGGATTTCTCCGCTAAGATAACCGTCAACGAGAGTAGCGATATCTTCGGGAGACAGTTCTTCGCCATCCCTCTTCTGGTGGATGAGGTCGACAGTTCGCATGTATAAGAACTGAGAGTAGCATACTTGATTGGAAGTAAAGGACAATCGGCTAGAAGCTATGTCCCTAGAGTCCGACTTACTGGAAGCCTTTGAGCTCCATTCGCCCAGCCAGATTCGCCAGGCGCTCGCTGCCGGAGCCAGCCCTGTTGATCCCATTACGGACAAAAGGCCGATCGACATCCTGATTGAGATGTACACCCGATCTGCGGAATTCGCAGATTGCCTGCGGGTGATGCTGGACGCTGGGGCGAAGATCGGCGATCCGCTGCTCGAAGCAGTACTACTGGACGACGACGGCGTCCTGCGCGAAATTCTGAAGACTTCGGCCGCGGAGCTGCATCGAAAACTCTACCCCTTGTGTGCCTACACTTCCTGCAAGGGGGTATCGGCTCTGCATATCTGCGCCGAATTCAACTCGGTTCGGTGTGCCCGTTTCTTGATCGGGGAGGGGGCGGACATCGACGCCCGCGCCGATGTGGATGCCGGCGGCCTGGGCGGACAGACACCTCTGTTCCACACCGTGAATAGCAACCAGAATTATTGCCGCCCGATGATGGAGTTACTGGTCGACGCCGGCGCGGAACTTGATATTCGCCTGAAGGGACTCGTGTGGGGAGACTCGATGCCGTGGGAGACCGTTGTATTCGACGTTACGCCGATCTCCTACGCGCAATGCGGGCTGTACCGCCAGTTTCACAGGCGCGAGCAGGATATCTACAGCAACATCGCGTATCTTCATCGCAAAAGGTACGGAACCGAGCCGATTATTCGGAACGTTCCGAACAAGTACCTGTTTCCCTGAGTATCAACGTTTAAGCTTGGGCCTCCAGTCCGGGCCAAACTGGACGCCTAGCAATAGGCCGGCCACCTCTCCGTAATTCGCTACGCCGGAAGGAATGCGATTCGCCTTGAGATATCGGTCGTACACCATCGAAGAGATGCGCGATGCCCTCGGATTCACCTGCCGGCGCGCCCGTTCAGCGATGGCACGCAAATCCTGTAGCGGCCCGGGAGCCAGCCGCCGAACTAATTCGGAGCGAGCTTCATCACTAACAATGGGCAGCATTTCCTGGAAAACAAATAGCCACGCGCTGTATTGGTCCGCCTCCGATCCATGGATACAGGTCAGCCATCCCGCGAAGCTGGCCTCGGATTCATCGGCGAATCCCGCCAGGTGGCCCCACTCATGCGCGATTACCATCGGACGTTCGATGGGCAGCACGCTATCGTCGATCAGAATTTCGAGAAAAAATGGATCGGTCATCCCGCTGACCCCGGTCATGCGAAAGAACGGATTCAGCAGCGTGCTTTTAGGACGTCCGGGAATGGCGAAAACAGCACCGCCCAGTTCGCGCTCGGCACGGTTGAATCCGTTTACGAGCGACGTCTCCACAAAATCCGCATGAGCCTGACCATAAGTCGCATTCAACCGTTCGATGGACGTGGCGGCAAGTGAACGGGCGCCATCTTGCGAAACCCCGCGAGCATCGACATCGAGTTTGTCGGTTAGTTTCACTCGCCGGTAGTTGAATCCCCACAGGCTGACGAACGCAATGTACAGGATTGACGCCCAAACCACGGAACGCCACAGAACCCGGGCGGTAACGCGCTTTCGCCGGCGTAGGTCCGCCCAAAGAGATGTCACCCACGCAGCGACGATCCCGACGATCAGCACATCGAGCAGCGAGAATGGCGCAAGATTCGAGGCGCTCGTAATGACGCGCTGAAGGTGAATATATAGAAACGTGGAATAGAAACGTTCGACGAATGCCTTCGGGACAGGCAGGATCGCAAGGAGCACAGCAGCGCAGATAGATGCAATTTTCAAGTCTGACGATTCTACCGCGACCATTTGGCCGTGCACGTGCCTCTAGTCGACCAGAGGACATTTCAGATCAAATGAAGAGACTACTACTGGCAGTAATGTTGTTAGGGGGAACGTCCGTATTTGGGCAGGTATCCCTGGGCATCAGGATTGGCGCACCGCCCGCTCCGCGCGTGCTTCGGGTTCGTCCGAACAGTCCGGGTCCGGGATATTCATGGGTGGATGGCTACTGGTATCCGTCAAACAACCGTTACGTTTGGCATGCCGGATACTACACTCGGCCCCCGTATGAAGGCGCAGCGTGGGTTGGCCCGCGCTATGAAGGGCAGCAGTATTATGCGGGCTATTGGTCAGGCAACGACCGCCGGTATGACCATGATCATCGCTGGGATAAGGATAAGCGGAACCGCGACTATAACCGGAATGACGGCAAGGGCTACGGTAACCACTAGAAACCAGGTCTGATCAGCTGACCATATCTGGCCAAATGACCAGGTATGGTCGGCTCTTTTTTGAGTGGTCTAGTGCCCCGATGTACGATTTCGCATCAAATCCGCCATCTCCCGGCTCGCGTGCGAACCCAAACCATCGAGTCCGGCGATCACGCCTTGCTGATCCTCCGCAGAGCGGTTCTGGTTGAGTTTCCACTTGCCTTCGACCCGATCCACCACAATTTCAACGCCTACGATTGCTCTCGCCATACCTTCTATGTACTCCGGCGGAGCGTCCGCTACGGACCAGCGTTCTTCGAAACTGGCTTCGTTGAAATTCGTCAACCCATGCAGGTGTCGCAATAAAGACGGTGAGTCTTCGAACACCGTGGCAGATCCCGATATGTGGACCGCGACGTAGTTCCAGGTAGGAACAACTTTGCCGTGCTTGCGTTTTTCCGGATACCAGTTTGGAGTGATGTAGTGGCTGGCTCCGGTGAAGATCATGAGCACCCGTCCACCGGACGCAAGCTGACGCCACTGCGGATTGCTTCGAGCCATGTGGCAGCGCACTCGTCCTGCGTCTCCCGTATTCGCGTCCAAAAAAACCGGCAGGTGAGAAGCTTCAGGGCCATCCGGACCGCTCGTAACCAAAGTACCGAACGGATGAGCCCGGATAAACGCGTGTAGCTCCTCCGGGCGATCCTCCCGAAAGTGAGCCGGGTTATACATGGTATTGCCTTTTAGGCCGCGCGCAGCAGCACTACGGTGATGTTGTCGGGTCCGCCGCGCGAGCGGGCGGAAGCGATTAGTTCTTTGCTCTTGGCCTCGAGCGATGACTGCGAGGACAAACCCTTCTTGATCTCCTCATCGCTCACTACGCCATGCAGCCCGTCGCTCGAAAGCAGAATCAGCATACCCGGAACCGGCTTGACCTGATAGGTGTGCACTCGAAGATTCTCGGAGACTCCGATGGCCATAGTGAGCACATGACGCATAGGATGGCTCTTGAGATTCTCCTCATCGATGCCCAGCCGCCGGCCGACCTCATTGACCCACGTCTGATCCTCGGTGACAGCGTTCAGACTTCCGTTCTCAAACGTGTACACCCGGCTGTCTCCGACGCTGGCGATGAGCAAGTTGCCGTTGTTCTCAAGCGCAGCCACCAGGGTGGTGCCCATCCCTTCCATCTCGGGATTTCCGGCCGCGGCATCCATGACCCGCTGGTTGGCGCGTCCGAAGGCAACCACCAGACCATCGGAATCCATGGTCTTGCCGTTTTGAGTAACAGCCTGCTGGATGGTCTCCGCGGCCAGGCGCGAGGCGTGTTCGCCTGCCTGTGCGCCCCCCATTCCGTCGGCCACTAGATACAGTCCGATGGCGGGGATCACCAGAAAATAGTCTTCATTATTGCTGCGGACGCAACCCGGGTCCGAAGCTCCAAAGGCTTCTAACATTAGCTTTAAGGATTATAACGAAATGCCGCTCACTGTCGTTCGCGGTTCGGTAGGATGCACAGAACCGCGAACGGCAGTGAGCGGCCAACGTGAACCGCGAGTGTCAATGAGCGGCCGGAGACGGTGATTCCAAAATCGACTTCAGCTGAAAGTACACGCGTTCCTCGTATGTATACTTCAGCCGTTCCAAAGCCTGGAGACGAGCATCGGATGGTGTCGCCGCGCGCAACCCCTGTTTCTTCAAGCAGCGCCCGAGCAGCAGCGTCGACATCTGATCGCCTGGATCTCGGTCCAGCACTTCGCGAAACCGGTCCGCCGCGGCTGCGAAGTCGCCCTTCTTGAACAGCGCGTACCCAAGATTGAAACGAAAATCCGGATCGCTGGGGTCCTGATCCAGCGCCTTGCGAAACGTGTCGATGGATTGCGGCAGATTCTGGCGGCTCTCCGCAGCGCCCAGATTATTCCACACGGCGCTGATGGGCACCTTCGCCGAAATCATCTGGAATGCCTTCTGTGCCGCTTCGAAATCTCCGGCCTGATAACGCGCGATGCCCAGCAGAAAACTCGCCTCGCGATAGTGATTTTCGGTCGCTCCTACTTTCTCCAGCCACTGTGCCGCTTCGCGATAGTCTTTCCGTCCAAAGTGGATCTTGCCCAGCTCGAACGCGGGCGGGGAGAAGTCCGGATCCTGGCGAGCCGCCTGTGCGAAATATTTTTCTTTCTGCTCGGTAGTGGCGGCCAGCAATCCCCTGATATAGTTCTCGAGCGCATCCAGAGGCACCGGCATGCGCAGAGTTCGGAACTCCGATTCCGCCGGAGCCTGCGCCGGAGACACAGCGTTGAGTACTCGCCAAGCCAGATGCGCTTCGAGCGTCGCCAGATCTTCCACCGCGCCGCGTTCCTCGAAGACGGCGCTTTGGCGAAGCCGCCGGCGATCCGAAACGCGAGCTTGAATTTTCAGCGAACCTTTGGAAGTCGTTCCGGACGCGCCCGCAATCGCAGGAGCCGGCGTGTAGAAAAACGTTCCATGCACCACGTGCTCGGCATCCAGCACTTCACCCAGCTTCAAGATTGAGCCTTCGGTAAGCTCCCCACGCTCGCGCAACTGCAATCGGCGATACGCCTCGGCGATTCGATCGCGCTCCAACGTCAGGACGCCGCGGGCGGAAAACGTCGCGCGTAAATTCTCCGCGATGCTTTCGCCGATCCAATCGACATTGGAAGATGTATTCGAAGAAACGTTTGCGAAGGGAAGAACGGCGGTATCGTCCGCGAACAGTGAGATCGCGGCCGCGCCGGCGGCAAGTGCTATGCGCAGGATAAGCCGCATTTCACTAGTCTAACAATCAGGTCTAACAGGGATCAGGTTACTGTTTTGCCGGGCCCGCAAGTTCGCCGGCCGTCTGCATGGGTTTCACGCAGCGTTCTTCGGCTTCCTCGAAGCCGTTCACCGTCAGCGTATAGCGTCCCCCGTCGGTGCGCTGAACAAAGCCTTTGCCTTTCAGGTACCAAAGGGCGGCTTCCAGATGCTCCTTGGGGCAGCCCAGCAGTTCCTCGAAAGAGTGGACCGTCAGAGAGGCGCGTTCGGGATCTTTCACGGTGGTGGCGTACAGCAGCGCGAGGATTCCTTGCCGCTTGCGCCTTTCCACGTCGGGTCCCGTTGCAATCGTGGCTTGGTCGAAAATCTTCCAGCGCAGTTTCTTTTCCGCGGTGTGCCGGGCGTCGTACGCGGCCCGGCGCTCAGGATCGCTGAGCGTTTGATATGCCTCGGTGAGACCCACGAACAGCTCCGAGTTTCCGGTATCGGCATTGTCGGGATGATAACGCTGGGCCAGAAGCCTGTAGACGCGATGCAGAGTCTCCGTGTCGGCGTTCGGACTCAGCTGCATGATTTCGTAGTAATCCTGCTGCTGAAATTCCGATGCCACGGTCCCCTGTTTTTGATGATTCTGGTGGTTCTGATTGTTTTGCTGTTGCGCCTGCTCGCGCTCGGCCTTGCCGTCCAGGAATTCGATCCCGGCCTTGAATCCGCCGTTGGGATCCTCGTTGCACCAGGTTATGGTGGACCGTCTTGAGATTTCGAGACGCTCGTCGCCCAGCTTGCCCCGAACATGGACGGTCGTCCCCGGTTTTATCGGAGCTACCAGAGTGATGCTGAGCCCGGTATCGGACCAATCCACCAGGTCGGCCGTGACGATCCGGGCATTGCCCATCCCGTCCCGCAGTTCCACGCGGATGACCGAGGGCGAAGTGACATTGCGCCTCAGGGCCCGCCGCCGTTGATCTCGTTGGGTAGCGCTCATGAAAGCCTCGTACTCAAGTACCTCCATCGGCTGTTCTGAAGGTTCTCTGTAGAAGCCTAACCGGTCATACTGACAGGAACTTGCGGACCGCCTCCAGACCGGCCGCCGCGATTGTGGCCGATCCGAACCCCTCCAGCCATTGGACACGGGGGTCGCGCCGAAACCAGGTAAGCTGCCGCTTGGCGTATTGCCGGGTCTCGATCTCTGTCGATTCCCGGGCTTGTTCCAGGGTCATCTGGCCTCGCAGATAAGCCAAAACCTGTTTGTATCCCAGCGATTCGAAGGGTTTTTCATCGCCCGACAGGCCCCCTGCAAGCAGCCCCCGAACCTCTTCGATCAATCCCTCGTTGAACATTCTCCGAGTGCGAGCCGCGATAGCCTCAACCAGCAGCGTCCGATCCGGCGCGAGACCGATTTGACATAGTCTGAAGCCCTCGAGAGGGCTAGCCGTGGAAGGCGACGGCAGGGCCGTGCGGGTTAACATCCGAATCTCCAAAGCGCGGGTCAACTTCTGGATATCCCTTGGATGAATGCGAGTTGCCGCAGACGGTTCCAATCGCCGAAGCAGCCTGTGGAGCGAGCCAGGGCGGCGCTGTTCCCGATCGCCCAGCCGGGCGCGCAGCGATTCATCCCTGGAGGGTAGCGACGGCAGTCCGTCCAACAATGCCCGAAGGTAAAATCCCGTCCCGCCGACCGCCACCGGCAACCGCGCACGGGAAGCGATTTTGGCGATGGTTTCGCGGGCGGCGCGACCATAATCACCTGCGGAGTAACTGTTTTGGGGGTCCAGCACGTCGAACAGGTGGTGGGATATGCCGCATCGTGCCGAAACCGGAGTCTTGGCGGTGCCGATATTGAAACCACGATACAGCTGGAGGGCGTCGAAATTGACGATTTCTCCCGAGAACGCTTGGGCGATGCGCAACGCCAAATCGCTCTTACCCGATGCCGTCGGGCCGACGATCGCCACCAAGGGTCTCTCCACGCCTGCCATCGTAACGTGTGCCGAACGGCTGTCACAGCGGGCAGATATACTGAGGGTGTAGGATTCGCCGGTCTAAATCCACGCGAGCAACTGGCCGGTTAAGGAAAACGAATCGATATGCGATTACTGAACGCGGTGTTCCTGATCTTATTGCTGGTCGGCGGGGCATGCTGGGGGCAGGGAAACACTCCCGCTCCGGTCGCGGATCGGGCTACGGCCTACTACCGCTACTCACTAGCGCATATGTATGCCGAGCTGGCCGGAGCCAGTACCAATCGCACCGATTACGTTAATAGCGCCATCGAGAACTACAAAGCTGCGATCAAGGCGGATCCTTCTTCTACTTTGATGCCAGAGGAGCTGTCGGATCTCTACAGCCAGAGCGGCCGCATGCGCGATGGCCAAACCGACGGCGAACAAGCCATCAAGCTGAATCCGAACGATCTGGCGGCGCACCGCATACTCGCCCGGATTTACGTGCGGCAAATCGACGCACAGCGCGGGCGCGTCAACGAACAAATGCTGCGCCAGGCCACGCAGGAGTATCAGAAGATCACCGAGCTCGCCCCCAAGGATGCCAACGCCTGGGTCTGGCTGGGCCGTCTGCAGAGCGCTGCGCAGAATACCGATGCCGCCGAAAAGGCGTTTCGCAAAGCGCTGGATCTGGAACCCGATAACGAAGACGGTCTGACCGGTCTTGCCACTGTATTAGGCATCAAAGGCGATGGAACCGGTGCTGCCGACCTGCTGAAGCGCGCCGCCGACAAAGATCCTAGCGCCGACAGTCTTAATCGCCTCGCGGACGCCTACGAGCAGATGAAGGAATACGGCCTGGCAGCAGACACGCTGCGCCGCGCGCTGGAATCCAATCCTCCCAATGCCGCGGAGCTGGAACGCAAGATGGCCATGTTCCTGATCTCCGCCGAACGCTACGATGACGCGCTTGCGGCCTATCAGGATCTGGTGGGTGACGATCCCACGGATGCCGATTCGTATCTGCGCATGTCGCAGCTCTATCGCCAGAAGCGCGACTTCGCCAAAGCCCGCGAAGCTTCCGACAAAGCCAAGGCGATCGATCCGAATAGTATCGAGATCAAACTAAATGAGACGTACATCCTGCAGTCCGAGGGTAAGTCGCCTGAGGCAATCGAGAATTTGCGCAGCATTCTGCAGCAGACCCAGCGGCCCACCTACACTCCGGATCAAGTGAACGGCCGTGCCCAACTGCTGGAGCAGTTGGCTGTGATGCAATTGATTGCGGATCAAACCCAGCCCGCTGTCGACAGTTACCGCCAGATCGCCACACTGGATGCGGCTCGCGCTCCGCACGCCAGCGCCAGCATCATCGCTGCCTACATGGGCGCCAAGGAGTTCGCCAAGGCTCAGGAAGAAGCGGATGCCGCCGCGAAGAAGTATCCCAATGATCGCGAGGTTCGGGTGAGCCGGGCGTCGCTGCTGGCCGAAATGGGCAAGACCGATGCGGCCGTCGCCGATGTCAAGAAACTGATCGACGGAAAGAACGACTTGGCGATTCAGTTGGCCCTCGCCGATCTCTACATGAAGGGCAAGAAGTTTGACGACGCTGCGAAATCCCTGGACGCTGCCGAGAAACTTGCCGATTCCCAGGAAGAAAAGATCGACGTCTGGTTCAAGCGCGGCGCTATGTTCGAGCGCCAGAAGAACGCTGCCGCTGCGGAAACCGAATTCCGCAAGGTGCTGGCCGTAATGCCCGATAATCCAGCCACGCTGAATTACCTGGGCTACATGCTTACCGACCGCAATGTTCGCCTGACCGAGGCGCTGGCGATGATCCAGAAAGCCGTGGACAGCGAGCCGAATAACGGCGCGTATCTCGACAGTCTGGGTTGGGTGTATTTCCGCATGGGACGCATGCAAGAAGCTGAAGACAATATGCGCCGGGCCGTCGATCTGGTGCCGCACGATCCGACCATGCACGATCATTACGCCGAAGTGCTCTTCAAGGCCTCCAAGGTCAAGGAAGCCATCGCGCAGTGGGAAGAGTCGTTGCGGGAATGGCAAACCAGTTCGCCTTCCGAGCTCGATGCTGCAGAAGTCGCCAAGGTCAAGGACAAGCTCGAAAACGCCCGGGTTCAACTGGCTCGCCAGAGTAACGGCCGGCAGTAATTCACGATTCAGTTTCAGTTGCTAGACTGAAAAATCTCATGCAAAGAAGACTCCTGGTCCTTCTGCTGGGCGTGTGCGCCTGTGCAGATGCGCAACAACGCCCTCCCGCGCAAAATGCCCAACCTAAACTGGTGCTGGCGATCGTCGTGGATCAGTTCCGCTACGATTACCTGACTCGCTTTCGCGCCGATTTCACTGGCGGCCTGAAACGCATGCTGGAGCAGGGCGCAGTATTCACCAACGCCCACTACGATGCGTCACCGACCGTTACAGCTGTAGGGCACTCCACGTTTCTCACCGGAGCGATGCCGGCTAAAAGCGGCATCGTCGGGAATCAGTGGTGGGAGCGCACCGAAAACAAAGTCGTCACCAGTGTGTCTGATGACAAGGTGAAGATGCTGGGAGGCATTGGAGTCGGCGCCGGATCGTCGCCCGCACGCCTGTTGGTTTCGACCGTCGGCGACGAGCTAAAGAATTCCGGCAAAGGCGGCAAGGTAATCGGCATGTCACTCAAGGACCGCAGCGCGATTCTTCCCGCCGGCAGGAAAGCCGACGCCGCGTATTGGTTCGACGGACAGTCGGGTAACTTCGTCTCCAGCACGTATTACTTCACGGAGCTTCCATCCTGGGTGCGGGATTTCAACGCCACCCGTCCTGCCGATCGATACGTGGGGCAGGATTGGATGGGCCACAAAATGCCCGCCACCAGCGGTCCGCAGCTGTACAACAACGTGGATGCATCGCCCTTCGGCGACGAACTGTTGCAAGCGCTCGCCCTCCGCACGCTGGACGCTGAAAACCTCGGCGCCGGATCGAAGACCGACCTGCTGGCCGTCAGCTACTCTTCAGTGGATTATGTCGGCCATCGCGACGGGCCGGATTCGCCTGAAATTCACGACATGGTGAAGCGTGTGGATAAGCTCATCGGCGCTTTAATCGATGCCGCCGAAGCGCGCGCCGGGAAGGGAAATGTTCTGGTGGCCTTCAGCGCCGACCACGGATCGACGCCGGTTCCCGAAGAAAACCAGAAGCGCGGGTTCCCCGGTGGCCGGATCCAATGGCCGGCTTATCGGGCCGCTGCGGAAAAAGCCTTGAACGATAAATTCGGCGCCGGACAATGGATCTCTTTCAGTGCCGACGGTGTCATATACTTCAACCCGGATCCGATTCCGGGCAAGAAACTGGATATGGCTGAAGTTCAAAAAGTCGCTGCCGATACGATTCGGGCGCAGCCCCACATCGCGCGCGTGTATACCAAGACCCAGCTCTCCGCGGGCATCTCCGGAAACGATCCAGTCGATCTGCGGGTGCGTAATGGGTTCAACCCGGTCCGCAGCCCCGATATTTTCACCGTGACCGAGCCCTACTATATCTTCAACGCCACCGGCACCACTCACGGATCGCCGTATGATTACGATACTCATGTTCCCGTGATCTTCCTCGGCCTGGCGCGAATCAAGGCGGGAAGCCATGCGGAAACAATCGGCGTCGAGGATCTGGCTCCCACGCTGGCCAGCCTGCTGGGGATCGGGGCTCCCAGCGGAAGCATGGGGCACGTTCTGGCCCGGATAACGAAGTAAAGTAGAATGGTTTAAAAGGAGTTCGACTCGCTCATGCGTTTTTTCCAGCTTCCCGCGGTGGCCTTGTGCGCCGCCGGATTGATTTTCGTTTCCACGGCTCCCCCGGCGCGGGCTCAGGGAGCCACCCAGGTTAAAGTCGCTGTGGTCAACTTCCAGAATGCAGTCCTCAGCACGGCTGAGATCCAGAAGGCTCTCAAGGAACTGGCGGCCAAGTACAAGCCCCGGCAGGACGCGCTCCAAAAAGGCCAGCAGGAGCTGTCCGATATCCAAACCCAGTTGCAGGCCAGCCAGGGCAAACTAAGCTCGTCCGGTGAAGCCGACTTGCAAGCGCGCGGGCAGCGCAAACAGACCCAACTCCAGCGGATGAGCGACGACCTGCAGGCCGATGTCGAAGCCGAGCGTGACGAATCTGTCCGCCGGGCCAGCACGCGTATGCAGGAACTCCTCAAGAAGGTCGGCGAGGAGAAGGGCCTGGAACTGATCGTAGATTCCGCCGCAGCGCCATATGTCAAAGCGGGGATCGATATCACGGATCAAGTCGTAGCTGCCTACGATAAGGCTTATCCTGCAAAATAGAGCAACGAAATAAATCATGCCGGGCTTTCTGGATACCTACGGAGTTGAGGATCATCGCCGCGGGCGCCTGATCATCCGGATCATATTATCCGTAGTGGTGATTGCCGCGGTCGGTTCGGCCGGCTACCTATACTTCCGGACGTGGAGCCAGGAACAAACCGTCAAGCGCTTTTTCGCCGCGCTCGATAAGCAGGATTTTCAGGCCGCGTATAAGATGTGGTGCCCGACGGAAAATATCTGCAAGTACAATCCTTTCGATAAATTCGAGCAGGACTGGGGTCCGTCGACGCCGTATTCGCATGGATCCGCCGCCACGGTCGATAACATCGACTTCTGCGGCGACGGCGTGGTTTTCAACGTCTCCTACCCCAACGCTGAGAAGTTAGTCTTATGGGTGGAGCGGAACACCAACATCATCAGCTTCGCTCCGTCGGATTGGGAACGGTGTCCAGGTAAGCATTGGCAGTTCCGCAGATTCTTCAAGTCCCTCTTTTCGACCTAGCTTTTAACTCGAGGGTTGTTCCAGTGTTTCCAGCCCAATGCAAGCAGGCCGAGAAGGATCAGTGCGGGGAATAGACTCTCTCCACGCTGACCCAGGACAAAGAACACGATGACAGCGGCACCAGCCATTGTCACGGCCAGCAGCGCCACGCCGATCAGTACTGTTCGCGGGATCAAAATCAAAGCGGCGCCAAGAACTTCGACAATCCCCGTGAAATATCGGAACCACTCGCCGAGGCCGATCTGGTTAAACATGCTCACCCAGTGAGAGTTCGGGTTCGTTGCCGAGAATTTCTCCCCGCCAGCGATCAGAAACACGATAGCAACACCCAGGCGAATCATCCAATCGGCGATGTTCACCCGTGGGTGCGTCTCTTCCGGTAGTAGCGTCAGATCAGCCATGGTTTTTGCACTTCTGCTTGTCGGCTAACATTCTACGCCTGGAGCGCGCCGGTTTCCCACTTAGTCCGTGAGTTTAGGTCCCACGGCAGATTTCGGTCCCGCTGTATTTTTGCTACGCTAAATCCTTGCGTCCCTCCATAACGAACTGGTCCATTTGGGGTTACCTGCCGGTCATCGCGGCGATTGCAGTCGTGTGGTCGCATTCCATGGCCAACGCGCAATCGCAGGCCGGCGCACCTCTGAAGCTCGATACGGGCGAGGAGATTTATAAGGCGGCTTGCGTCGGCTGCCATGGCCCCGACGGCAAGGGTCAGCCCAAGTCGACACTGGGATTCGAACCGCCCGCGACCTTTCCGGACTTTACCGATTGCGCCGGCGCCACTCCGGAGCCCAATACTCATTGGGCCACGATGATCCACGAAGGCGGGCGGTCCAAGGGCTTTTCCCCGATCATGCCCGCGTTTGGCGATGCACTGACTAGCGAACAAATCACGCGCGTCGTCGGCTACCTGCGCACGCTCTGTACCGACCAGCACTGGCCGCAGGGTGACATGAATTTCCCCCGGCCGCTGTTCACGGAGAAAGCGTTTCCGGAAAATGAAACCGTGCTGACCACCGCGTTCAATACAACCGGACCTGCCGGCATTACCAACGAACTCGTGGTCGAGAAACGCCTGGGCGCAAGAACGAATATGGAGCTCATCGTTCCAGGAGCGTTTCAGAAACAGCCTTCAGGCTCCTGGTTCGGCGGCGTTGGCGACATCAGCGTGGAATTGAAACGGACTGTATTTTTCAGCAATCGGACCGGC
>Ga0207674_10002691_pt1 | contig 22179 bp, 25 predicted proteins | sample KBSCornC72_FD_184303 | JGI IMG/M metagenome (GOLD analysis project Ga0207674, IMG submission 184303) | Corn rhizosphere microbial communities from Kellogg Biological Station, Michigan, USA - KBS Corn C7-2 (SPAdes) (version 2) | ecosystem: Host-associated > Plants > Roots > Rhizosphere > Soil ...
CTGCTCGCCACCGCTTGCGGCGGCGGCGGCAGCGCCCGCCTGTCCCAGGCGGAATTCCAGAGCCAGGCGAACGCGATCTGCGCCAAATACCAGAAGCAGCTCAATGAGCTCGGAACCCCGTCGAGCCTCGACGAGATCCCCGATCTGGTCGACAAGGCGCTCGTGATCCTGAACAAGGAAATCGACGAGATCGCCGCCCTCAACCCGCCGGAGGAGCTGCAGGGCGACTTCGACAAGATGATCGCCGCATCCGACAAGACGAAGGCAGCCGCGGACGACCTCTCGTCTGCCGCGAAGGCAGGCGACCAGGCCGCCGTGCAGAAGGCCCTCGAGGAAGGGAACGCCGCGAGCGCGGAAGCCGACCAGCTCGCCGGCAACCTCGGCCTCGACAGCTGTAAAGGCTAGCGCCCGGTAAAGCGGGGCTCGCGCTTCTCGAGGAAGGCGGCGACGCCCTCGGCGAAGTCCTCGCTCGCTGCGGCTGCAGCCTGCAGCTGGGCTTCGAGCTCGAGCTGCTCCTCGAGGCTCGCGCTCGCGGCCCTCTCGAGGAGCCGCTTCGTCATCCCGATCGCGCGCGTCGGCAGCGCCGCAAGCTCCGTCGCAACCCCGGAAGCCCGTTCCGCCAGCTTCCCTGACTCGACGACCTCGGTCACGAACCCCCACGCGTGCGCGTCGGCCGCCGTCAGCTGCTTGCCGGAGGCGAGCCACTCGAAGGCGCGGCCGTAGCCGAGGAGGCGGGCGAGGAAGAAGCTCGCGCCCGTGTCGGGGACGAGCCCGATCGTGATGAAGGCGGGGACGAACACCGCGTTGTCCGCCGCGAAACGGATGTCGCAGGCTGCGGCAAGCGCGAGCCCCGCGCCGGCAGCAGGCCCGTTGACGGCCGCGATCACGGGCTTCTCGAGCGTCCGCAAAGCGAGCACGTTGCGGTTGTACGTGGAGCGGAGCCGCTCCCCGATGTCGCCGGCGCCCTCCTGAAACTCCTTCAGGTCCTGCCCGACGCAGAAGCCCCGCCCGGCACCCGTGAGCACGACCGCGCGCACCTCGGGCTCGCGCGCCTCCCTGAGTGCGGCCCGGAAACCGTCCTGCATCGCGCGATCGAACGCGTTCAGCACGTCCGGGCGGTTGAGCGTGATCGTCATCACGCCTCCGTCGCGCGTCGTCTCGACCTCGGCCACTCGGTAGACCTCCCCGCCGCTGCTAGCTTGGAGCGATGGATCTTACGTTTATCTCTTCGCCCGAAGTCCCGGCGGAAGAGGACATTCTCGACGCCTACTCGCAGGCCGTCATCAAGGTCTCCGAGCTCCTCTCTCCCTCAGTCGCCAACCTTCGCGTGTCGCGCCGCGTGCGCGGAGGCCGGAGGATGGACGGAGGAGGAAGCGGCGTCGTGGTCACCCCCGACGGCTTCATGCTCACGTCCGCGCACGTGGTGGCGGGCGGCACCTCCGGCGTCCGCGCCTCGTTCGTCGACGGGAGCGAAGTGGGGGTCGAGGTCATCGGGACCGACCCGCTCTCCGACCTCGCAGTCCTGCGCGTGAACGGAAGCGACTTCACGCCAGCAGTTCTCGGCGACGCCGAGAACCTGCGCGTCGGGCAGCTCGTCGTCGCGATCGGGAACCCGCACGGCTTCGCGGGGTCGGTGACTGCCGGCGTCGTCTCCGCGCTCGGGCGCTCGCTGCCGGTTCGCTCGCGCGCGGCGGGACGGATCGTCGAGAACGTCATCCAGACGGACGCCGCGCTCAACCCGGGCAACTCCGGCGGTGCGCTCGCCGACGGCCACGGCCACGTGGTGGGGATCAACACCGCCGTCGCCGGCGTGGGTCTCGGCCTCGCGGTCCCGATCAACGAGACGACGCGGAAGATCATCGGCGCGCTCATGAGCGAAGGCCGCTTTCGCCGCGCCTACCTCGGCATTGCGGGCGGCCCGCGGCCACTTCCTCCTCGCCTCGCGCGCGAGCTCGGGCGGGAGACCGGGGTCGAGATCGTCGAGGTCGTCGAGGGCAGCCCGGCCGCGCTCGCCGGGCTCCGCGCCGAGGACCTCATCGTCGAGCTGAACGGGATCGCAGTCGCGGGCGTGGACGACCTCCAGCGTTTCATGGCCGGCGAGCTGATCGGCGAGTCGGTGACGCTCGAGACCGTGCGCGACGGGGAGCGCTCGAAGATCGAGCTCGTCCCCGTCGAGCTCGAGGTCTAGCGCAGGGCCGGATTCGCGTGTGCGCGCCGTGGGCATGCGGTGCCGAAAACAGCCGCGTCCGTTCCGAACACCGGGGTCTGACCCCGGGCATGTCCTTTCGGAACGACGCCGCGGTTTCACGAGCTCGCCGCACGTGCTCCGCTTGAATTCTGGCTTCGTGCGGCCCGCGCCGGCGAAGATGGACGCGTCCGTTCCGAACACCGGGGTCTGACCCCGGTGTTGACGGCGACGCTCCTGTTCGTCGGCCGGCACGCCGAGCTCGAAGTGCGAGGCTCGGCCGGCACGGAGATCCGCCTATGGCTTCGGAGGCTTGCGCTTCTCGAGGAAGGCTTTCATCCCCTCCCGAGCGTCCTCGGAGGAGAGTGCGAGGTGGAAGGCCTTGCGCTCGGCGTCGAGCCCGGCGCGCAGGTTCGTCTCGAAGGCCTGGTTCACCGCTTCCTTCGCCAGGCGGACCCCGACTGGGCTCTTTTCGGCGATGGCATGCGCGACGCGCTTCGCTTCCGAGAGCCAGGCCTCCGCGGCGACCACGCGCGCGACGAGGCCGGCAGCCTCGGCTTCCCGCGCGGAGAGGAACCGCCCGGTGAGGATGACGTCCATCGCCTTCGACTTGCCGATCGCCCGCGTCAGGCGCTGCGTCCCTCCGGCTCCCGGAAGAACGCCGAGGTTCGTCTCCGGCTGGCCGAACTGCGCGTTCTCGGACGCCACGATGAGGTCGCACGCCATCGCGAGCTCGCAGCCGCCGCCGAGGCAGTAGCCCGACACCGCAGCGACGATCGGCGTCCGCACGGAACGAATCGCGTCCCACTTGTCGATGCGTCCGCCGAAGTAGAGCTCGAGTGGAGCCGAATCCGAGAGCTCGCCGATGTCCGCGCCAGAGGCGAACGCCTTCTCGTCGCCGGCGATGACGATGCAGCGAACGGCCTCGTCGGCGTCGAGATTCTCGAGCGCGCCCACGAGCTCGGACATGAGCTGGTTCGAGAGCGCGTTCAGCGCCTCCGGCCTGTTGAGCCGGACGACCGCGATCGGCTCGTCGCGCTCGAGGAGGACGGTCACTTCTTTCTCCGCAGGAATGCCTCGACCGCCTCGCGCGGCTCGTCGGTGGCCATCGAGAGCGCGAGCCAGTCGCGCGCGTGGTTGACGGTCTCGTGCCAGGAGAGGTCGCGCCAGAAATTCAGCTGCTGCTTCGTGTAGCGGACGGTCTGTGGGAGCTTCGCGGCGAGGCTCTCGACGACCCGGTCGACCTCCGCGTCGAGCTGGTCACGCGGGACGGCCGAGTTGACGAGCCCCCACTCCGCCGCCTTGGCGGCCGGAATCTCCTCGCACAGGAGGAGGATCTCCCGCGCGCGGCGGTCGCCCACCATCACGGGCAGCCACTGCGTCGCTCCGCCCGCCGGCACCGAGCCGTGCTCGGGCCCGACGTGGCGGATGAACGCGTCGTCCGCCATCACGGCGAGGTCACAGGCCATCTGGAGCTCGTTGCCGCCGCCCACACAGATCCCGTTGATGCGGGCGAGCGTCGGCTTACCGATCTCCCGCAGCCGGTCGTGCATGTCCTTGAACGCGCCGAACCACTTCCAGTACTCCCCAGGCTTGCCCAGGTAGTCCTCGCTCCACGACTTGAGGTCGGCGCCGACGCAGAACGCGCGGCCCGCCCCGGTCACGACCACGACGCGGACGTCGTCGTCCCAGGAGGCGTCCTCGCAGGCGCGCGCGAGCTCGCGCAGCATACGGAAGTCGAACGCGTTGAGCACCTCGGGGCGATTGAGCGTGATCGTCGCCCGGGGCGGCGCCTTCTCGTAGACGATCGTCTCGAGCTCGAGCTCGGAAGGATCGCGCGGCGCCGGCCGGTCCGGCTCGCTCACTCGGAGATCTCCGCGAAGTGCACCTGAAACGGGACGCCCATCGCCTGCGCGTCGCCCCCCGCATCGTTGAAGGGCGCCGAGCGCGCTCCTTCCTTGAAGGCATCCATGTCCTCGAACTCCCACTCGGCGACGTAGGCAAACGCCGGCTCGCCGAACGGGCTCCCGAAAACCTTCCCGTGCCGGAACGTGGCGCGCGGCACCTTGCTCGCGAAGTCCGCGACGTGGCGCGCGTAGCGCTCGGCGTCGGGCTCGCGCTCGTACGTGACCAGCACCCTGACCATGGGCCTCCTTCGTCGGCTATTCGCGGCGAAGGATTCCCGATTCGCGCGAAAGCCGCTGAGCGAGATAGACCGGGATGATCGTCAGGGCGATGATGACCGCAACGACGACGTTGACCTGTGGAAGCTGCTGGCCGAGCCTGATCTTCCCGAAGATCCAGAGCGGAAGCGTGTTCTGGGCGCCGGCGGTGAACGTCGTGACGATCACCTCGTCGAACGAGAGCGCGAAGGCGAGCAAGGCTCCCGAGACGAGCGCGGTCGAGATGACCGGGAACGTGACGAAGCGAAAGGTCTGCCAGCCATCGGCGCCGAGATCCTGGGAGGCCTCGAGGAGCGACGGCGACGTTCGCCGGATCCGGGCGATCACGTTGTTGTAAATGACCACGACACAGAACGTCGCATGGCCGACGATGATCGTTCGAAGGCCAAAGGTGAACGGGGAGCCCACGGTCACGAAATAGGAGTTCAAGGCCATCCCGGTGATGATCCCGGGAAGGGCGAGCGGGAGAATGAAGACGAACGAGATCGTCTCGCGGCCGAAGAACTTGAAGCGGCTGACGGCGAACGCGCCGGCCGTCCCGAGGACGACGGCGATCGCAGTCGCCGCGAGGGCTGCCTTCAGGGAGAGCAGGAGAGCATCGCGCACCTCCTGGTTGTGCCAGGTGGAGGCGAACCATTTCGTCGTGAAGCCCTCGATCGGCCAGCTCTGGATGTTCGACTCGTTGAAGGCGTACACGACGATGATCGCGATCGGCGCGTAGAGAAAGAGGACGACGAGGAGCATCCAGGCCCACAGGCTGATTCGGGTTGCGCGGGTTTCCATCACAAGGCCTCGAAGGCGCCGAGCCTCTTCGCGACGACGAGGTAGAGCGCCATGACGAGCAGCGGCACGGTGGCGTAGGCGGCGGCAAAGGGGACGTTGTTCGCGATGCCGACATTCGCGTAGACGACGTTTCCAATGAACTGCGAGCTCGCGCCGCCGACGAGCGTGGGGGTGATGTAGTCGCCGAGCGTGAGCGCGAACGTGAAGATCGAGCCAGCCACGAGCCCTGGAAAGGCGAGCGGGAGCACGACGCTCCGGGTCGTCCGCCACCCTTTCGCGCCGAGATCCGTGGATGCCTCGAGGAAGGAGTCCGGGATCCGCTCGATCGCCGCGTAGACCGGCAGGATCATGAACGGGAGCCAGATGTAGGAGAAGACGATCCACATGGCCCAGTTCGAGTAGGCGATGTCCAGCGTCGGAAGCCCGAGGCGGTCGAGCGTCCAGTTGAGCGCGCCCTCCTTGGCGAGGATGAGCCGCCAGGCGTACACACGCGCGAGGTAGCTCGCCCAGAGCGGCAGGAGCACGAGCACGAAGAGGAGCGCCCGCATCCGCGGGGACGCGAGGCGGGCCATGAAGTACGCGAACGGGAGCGCGACGATCGCATCCGTGACGGTGACGGCCGCCGCGATGCCGATCGTGCGAACGGCGATCGTGCGGTAGGTCGGCTCCGTGAAGACCGTCTTGAAGTTGTCGAGGTTCCAGGTGCGAACGAGCTCGGTCGTGAGCGGGTCGACCGACCAAAACGCCGAGATGAGGAGGACGACCAGCGCGGCGAGGTAGATGAGCGCGAAGAAGGCCAGCGGAAGCAGGAGCAGGAGCAAGCCGCGCAGCCACCCGCGCCGCCAGAAAACCGCGGAAAGACGGCGGCGGGCCGCCCACGAGGGGCGGCCCGCTGATTCAACGCCGGACGTCATTCCCGGCTATCCAGTGATCTCCGTCCATGCCTGTTGCCAGGCGGTGTAGTCCTTGCAGTCGGTCTGGCCGTTGCCGCAATCGGCGAGCGGCGTCTTCCAGAATTTGATCGAGTCGAAGTAGGCCTGGTCTGCGTCCCCGTGGTACTTCGCGCAGGAGCCCTTGTCGATCTTGTCCATCTCGGCACAGGCCTTCGTGTTCGCCGGCGTCTCGCCGAAGAAGATCGCCTGCTGTGCCTGCGGGACCGGCCTCGTGATCCAGTCCATCCACTCATAGGCGCAATTCGGATGCTTCGCCTTGGCGGAGAGCATCCACGTGTCCGCCCAGCCGGTCGCGCCCTCGGAAGGGATGGTGTCCTTCACGGGGACGTTGTCGGCTTGGAGGGTGTTCGTCTGGTACGGCCACGACGCGCCGAGGACGACGTCGCCGTTCTTGAACAGGTCGATCTCGTCGGATGCGAGACCCCAGTACTTCTTGATCAACGGCTTCTGCTGCTTCAGGAGATTGACGGCCGCATCGAACTGGTCCTGGTTGAGCTCGTACGGATCGGTGATTCCGAGGTCGGGCTGCGTCGTGGAGAGATACAGCGCCGCATCGGCGATCTGGATCGGGTTGTTCGGGACGGTGATCTCGCCCTTGTACTTCGGGTCGTAGATCGCGGACCAGCTCGTCGGAGCCGGGGTCACCTTCTCGGTGTCGTAGAGAAGCGTGTTCGGGCCCCACTGCAACGACACGCCGTAGTGCTTGCCGTCGATGGTGTTGTGAGGCGGTGACTTGAGCGGCTCGAAGAAGTCCTGATAGCCGGGGATCAGGTCCACGTTCACCGGCTGCACGTCGCCGCCCGCGATGAGGCGTAGGCTCGCGTCGCCCGAGGCCGAGACCATGTCGTACTGGCCGCCGCCTCCCTGCCGCATGAGCGTCACCATCTCGTCCGATGAGCCGGCGTACTTCGCGTTCACCTGACAGCCTGTCTGCTGCTCGAACGGTTTCACCCACTGATCCTCGGTGTAGCCCTCCCACGCGATGAGGTCGAGCGCGCCTTCGCCGGGACCGATCTTCGTGGGCAGCGCGCCGGTGTCACCCCCACCGTCGCTGCTTCCGCCGCTCGATCCGCCGCACCCGGCGGCGGTCAGGGCGAGGACTCCGACGAAGGCGGCCAGGGCCGCCCACATCACGTAGCGCGCTTTCTTCATTCGTTTCGTTCCTCCGTATCTCCCCCGATCTCGAATTCGTGCTCTGGGCGCCATTCGAGTCGAACGTGCTTGCCTTTGTCTCGAAACGCCTCAGCCGAGGTCGCCTCGAGGTTCTGCCTGACGACGACGAGCTCTCCCCCTGCGTCGAGCCCGACGATGTAGCGGGTGATCATCCCCGCGTAGATCACTTCCTGGACGTGCCCGCTCTCGACGTGGGCGCCGGAATCAGCCGTATCCCGGTCGAGGAGGATGCGGATCTTCTCCGGCCGCACGGTGAAGCGGCGGCCGTCGCGCTCGAGCAGGTTGGAGACGCCGACGAAGCCGGCGACGAAGGCTGTAGCCGGGCGCTCGTAGACCTCCGCCGGAGAGGCCACCTGCTCGATCCGCCCCTCGTTGAAGACGGCGAGGCGATCGCTCATCGTGAGCGCCTCCTCCTGGTCGTGGGTCACGTAGACGAACGTGATCCCAACCTCCTGCTGGATGCGCTTCAGCTCCACCTGCATCTCCTCGCGGAGCTTCAGGTCGAGTGCGCCTAGAGGCTCGTCGAGGAGCAGGACCTCCGGCCGGTTCACGATCGCCCGCGCGAGCGCCACGCGCTGCCGCTGGCCGCCGGAGAGCTGGCTCGGCTTGCGCTTCCCGTAGCCCGGAAGGCGCACCATGTCGAGCGCGGACGCGGCTCGCTCCGAGCGCTCCTTTCGCGCCACGCCGCGCACCCGCAGGCCGTACTCGACGTTCTCGCCAACGGTCATGTGCGGGAAGAGGGCGTAGTCCTGGAAGACGGTGTTGACGTCCCGCGCGTACGGGGGCCGGTTGGTCACGTCCACGCCGCGGAGATGCACGAGCCCCGAGTCCGGGCGCTCGAAGCCGGCGATGACCCGGAGGAGCGTCGTCTTCCCCGACCCGGACGGGCCGAGGAGCGAGAAGAACTCGCCCTGCTGGATCTCGAGGTCGACGTTTTCGACCGCGACGACCTCGTTGAAGGTCTTGCGAATCCCCTCGAGGCGGACGTCGGCCGGCCCGGTGGGCGACTCCTCGCCGGTTTCGCTAGGTCGCTCTCGTGCCTGCGTCGACAAGGGCTTCCTCCAGAAGATCGAGGCCTCGGTCGAGATCCTCGTCGGATACGACGAGCGGAACGAGAATTCGGATGACGTTGCCGAAGAGGCCGCACGAGAGGAGCACCAACCCACGCTCGCGGGCAGCCGCGGTCGTCGCGGTCGTCAGCGCGGCGGCCGGCGCCTTCGTCTCACGGTCCTCGACGAGCTCGATCGCGAGCATCGGCCCGAGCCCCCGCACTTCGCCGACGGCCTCGACGCGGCTCGCGATCTTCTCGAGGCCGGCGCGGATCCGCTGGCCCAGCTCCTCCGCGCGCCGGCGGAAGCTCTCGCTCCCGACCTCGTCGAGCACGGCCAGCGCCGCCGCGCAGGAGAGCGGGTTCCCGCCGAACGTCCCGCCGAGCCCGCCCGCAGCGACCGCATCCATGATCTCGGCCGGGCCCGTGACGCCCGCGAGTGGAAGGCCCCCGCCGAGCGACTTCCCGGAGACGAGGAGGTCCGGCTCGACGCCGTAGTGCTCGATCGCCCAGACCGGTCCCGTGCGCCCGACGCCCGACTGCACCTCGTCGTCGACATAGAGGATCCCGTGCTTCGCGCAGAGCTCCTTGAGGCGCGGCGGGAAGTCGAGCGGCATGTCGACGAAGCCACCCTCTCCCTGGACCGGCTCGAGCACGACGCAGGCGACCGATTGTGGGTCGACGTCGGCTTTGAAGAGCGTCTCGAGCTCGTGGATGGCGTCGTCCGTCGTGATCCCGCGGTATGGGTAGGGGGCGGGAGTGCGGTAGACCTCGGGCGCGAACGGCCCGAAGCCGCGTTTGTACGGGACGACCTTGCTCGTCATCGTCATGGTCAGAAGCGTGCGGCCGTGGAACGCGCGGTCGAAGACGACGACGGCCGGCCGGCCCGTGGCGGCGCGGGCGATCTTCACGGCGTTCTCGACCGCCTCGGCCCCCGAGTTCAGGAGGATGCTCTTCTGCTCCTCGCCTCGGCAGGGCGAGAGCTCCGCGAGCCGCCGGCACACCTCGACGTAGGGCTCGTACATCCCGACCATGAAACACTGGTGCAGGTAACGATCGGCCTGCTCGTGGATCGCAGCGACGACTGCGGGAAGCCCGTGCCCGGTGTTCTGGCAGCCGAGCCCGCCGGCGAAATCGATGTAGGTCCTGCCGTCGACGTCTTCGATCCGGGCGCCCTCGGCGCGGGCGACGACAAGCGGCGGAGTGGAGACGCCCGCGGCGACGTAGCGCTCGCGCGCCTCGACGACTTTGTCGGTCGCGTTCCGCTCTTGCAGCGACATTCGCGGAGTTTACAACTGCTGGAAACGCCTTTCTTCGGCCTTCGTGGCGCAATCGGCCGGGTTATGCTCGCCGCCGTGTCGGCGAGCGGCGTCGCAATCTTCCTCTCGCTCGTGGCCGGGGTAGCCGGGTCGATTCAGGTCGCCGTGAGCGGCGCGTTCGGCAAACGAATCGGCGTCCTCGAGGCCACGGCGTTCGGCTCGCTCGGCGCCGCGCTCATCGTCTGCTCGATCGTCCTCGTGGCTCGGCAGGGTTTCGGAGGAGTGGCCGCCGGCTTCCGGGAGCCGCCCTGGCTCTGGCTCAACGGCGTGATGGGAGCGATCGTCGTCCTCACGATCACGTTCACCGCACCGCGCATCGGTACGTTCGCGACGATCGGCCTCCTCATCGCCGGGCAGCTCGCGATGGGCGTCCTGATCGACTACTTCGGATTCTTCGGGCTCGACCGGATCCCGCTCTCCGCAGCCCGCATCGCCGGCCTCCTGCTCCTCGCCGTCGGCGCCGTGCTCGTCCTGAAGCGCTAACCGGGGAGCTCGAGGACCGGCGCGAGCGCGTCCCAGCGGGCGATCTCGCAACCGTTCGTGCGGTTGAGGACGGCGCGCATGCCATTGCCCTCCACGAGGGCGACCTGGTCGCCGCCGTAGATCTCCGTGCAGGCCACGTCGCCGGGCACGGGGTGCAGAGCCTCCGGATGCGCGTCGAGCGCGGCGCAGGCCCTTGCCGGATCCGGATGCGTGCCGCCGTCCGGGTCGCAGGTGAGCGTCGCCGTGCGGCTCTCGCCGTCCTTGCCGTCCGGCCAGAAGCTGATCTGGAGGTCGTAGCGCGGCGGCGGCATGGCAGGCGGCTCCGCTGCGTCCGAGCCACAGCCGGCCACGACGAGGAGCCCGAGGAGAAGGGCGAGTCGGGCTAGAGGCCCCACGGGTTGACCGGCTTCGCGCCGGTCCAGGTGAGCACGCTCTTCGTCTCGAGGTACATCTCGAGCGTCTCGAGCGCGTTTTCCCGCCCGAAGCCCGACTGCTTGTAGCCGCCGAAGGGAAGGCCGGGGAACGCGGTGTTCGGGCAGTTGATCCCGATCGTGCCCGCCTTGATCTGGCGCGCCAGACGGTGGCCGCGCGCCGGGTCGCCCGTCCAGACCGTGGCCACGAGCCCGTATTGCACGTCGTTCGCGAGCTCGACCGCCTCCGCCTCGTCCTCGAACGGGATGACCGAGACGACGGGGCCGAAGATCTCCTCCTGCGCGACGCTCATCGTGTTGTCGACCTTCGCGAGCACCGTGGGCGGATAGAAGGCACCGTCGCCGTCGAGCGGATGGCCGCCGGTGACGACCTCCACGCCCTCCTCGCGCCCGGCCTCGACGAACCCGTGCACCTTGTCGCGGTGCGCCTGGGAGATCAGCGAGCCCATCTGCGTCTCCTCGTCCAGCGGGTCGCCGGTCCTCATGCGGCCCGCGGTCTCGGCGAAGCGGTCGACGACGTCGTCGTAGAGCGGCTTCTCGACGAACACACGGGACCGCGCGTCGCAGCTTTGACCAGCCGCGTAGTAGACGGCGTAGACCGAGCTCGGGATCGCGGCGTCGAGGTTCGCGTCCGCGAAAAAGATGTTCGGGCTCTTGCCGCCGAGCTCGAGCGACACGCGCTTCACCGGCTCCGCGCAGAGGCGCATGATCTCCGAGCCGGTCCGGGTCGAGCCCGTGAACGCGACCTTGTCGACTCCCGGATGCGTGACGAGGTGCGACCCCGTCGTCGGGCCGTCACCGGGCACGATGTTGACGACGCCGGGCGGGATCCCGACCTCGACGGCGAGCTCGGCGAGGCGGAGTGCAGAGAGCGGCGTCGCCGGATCCGGCTTGAGGACGACCGTGCAGCCAGCGGCGAGGGCGGGCGCCAGCTTCCAGCTCGTCATCATGAAGGGGTAGTTCCAGGGGACGATCTGCGCGACGACGCCGACGGGCTCCTTCAGCGTGTACGTGAGCACGGAGCCGCCCATCGGCGCCGCGCGGCCGGCGATGGTCGCGATCGCGGATGCGTACCAGCGGAAGTACTCGGCCGAGACGGCGACCTCGCCCTTCACGGACGTGACGGCCTTGCCGACGTTGCGCGTCTCGAGCTCGGTCAGCTCCTTGCGGTTGGCGACGATCGCGTCGGCGAGCTCGTGGATGAGACGGGAGCGCTCGTTCGGCGGGGTCTTCCCCCACGGGCCCTCGAGCGCGGCGCGCGCGGCCTCGACGGCGCGGTCGACGTCCGCGCTCGACGCCATCGCAGCCCGCCCGAGCGCCGCTCCGGTGGCAGGCTCTTGGAGCTCGCGGCTCTCGTCCGCCTCGACGCTCTCTCCCCCGATGAAGAGGCCGTAGTCCCTGGTCGCGATCGCCATCAGCTCCCTCCCTCTCGTTCGAAGATGGCCGCCTGGCCTTGGCCGACGCCGACGCAGAGCGTAGCCAGCCCGTAGCGCCCTTCGCGGCGGCGCAGCTCGTGGAGCAGGCTGACGACCAGGCGCGCGCCGCTCATGCCGAGGGGGTGGCCGAGCGCGATCGCGCCGCCGTTCACGTTCACGCGCTCCGGGTCGAGCCCCAGCTCGCGAATCACGTGGAGGCTCTGGGAGGCGAACGCCTCGTTGAGCTCGACGAGATCGACGTCGGAGGCCTCGATCCCGGCGCGGGCGAGGAGCTTTCGCACCGCTGGCACGGGCCCGATGCCCATGTAGCGCGGATCCACTCCCGCGACGGCGCTCGCGACGAAGCGGCCGAGCGGCTCGGCGCGCAGCTCGCGGGCTTTGTCCTCGCTCGCGAGGACGAGCGCGGCCGCGCCGTCGTTGATCCCGCTCGCGTTGCCCGCCGTGATCGTCCCGCCCTCGCGAAAGGCGGGCCGGAGCGCGCCGAGCTTCTCGAGGCTCGTGTCCGGCCGCGGATGCTCGTCGCGGTCGACGTTTCCGACGGGAACGAGCTCGTCGGCGAAGCGGCCGGCTTCCTGCGCCGCCGCCCAGCGCCGATGGCTCTGGAGCGCGAACGCGTCCTGTTCCTCCCGTGTGATCCCGTAGCGCTCGGCGACGTTCTCCCCCGTCTCGCCCATGGATTCGAGGGGGAACATCTCCTCCATGCGCGAGTTGGGAAAGCGCCAGCCGAGCGTCGTGTCCCACTCGGTCGCGTCCCCGTATTCGGGCTTGGCACGGACGATCGGCGCGCGCGACATCGACTCGACGCCGCCGGCGACGAAGAGCTCGCCGTCCCCTGCCCGGATCGCGTGCGCGGCACCGACGACCGCGGAGAGACCCGATGCACAGAGCCGGTTGACCGTGACGCCGGCCACCTCTTGCGGGAGCCCGGCGAGGAGCGCTCCCATGCGGGCGACGTTGCGGTTGTCCTCGCCGGCCTGGTTCGCCGCGCCGAAATACACGTCTTCGATCTGCGCCGGGTCGACGCCCGCGCGCTCGACCGCCTCGCGGATCACGAGCGCGGCGAGATCGTCGGGGCGCACGTCGGAGAGTGCGCCGCCGTAGCGCCCGATCGGCGTTCGGACCGCGGACAGGACGACCGCCTCAGCCATGCCCCCAGTCTACGTTCGTGGCCATTTCAGCCATGGCCGGGCTCAGACCCCGGACCTGGCTCTAAGAGACAGCGGGGTCAGACCCCTTTGTCCCGCAGCGACAGGTTCCTAGGAGACGAAGTCGACGCGGACGGGCTGTTCGAACGCGCCGATCTGCTCGCCGCGCCGGAGGAGCTCGCCAACGGCCTCGCGCCCCTCGTCGCCGTAGTCCTCGGTGAGCCGGTTCACGTACATCCCGACGAAGCGATCGGCCAGCCGGCGGTCGAGGCCGCGGCCGTACTGGAGCGCATACGAAAGCGCCTCGTCCCGCGACTCGAGCCCCGCGGCGATCGAGGCGCGAAGCACCTCGGAGAGGTCGTGGAGCATGTCGTCGCCAAGGTCCCGCCGCGCGACGTTGATCCCGAGCGGCAGCGGGAGGCCTGTCTCGAGGAGCCACCACTCGCCCAGGTCGACCACGTTCTGGAGCCCGTGCGTCTCGTACGTCAGCTGGCCCTCGTGGATGAGGAGCCCGGCCTGCGCCCGGCCCGACTTCACCTCGTCGATGATCTGGTCGAACGGCACCTCGCGGAAGCGGTAATCGCCGCCCAAATACATGCGCAGGACAAGGAATGCAGTCGTCATCCGGCCGGGCACGGCGATCTCGATCTCCTGAAGGTCGGCGCGGCTGAGCGGCTCCTGTGAGACGACGATCGGCCCGTAACCGGAGCCCATGCTTGCCCCGTGCGGGAGGATCGCGTACCGGTCCTGGACGAACGGATACGCGTGCAGCGAGATCGCGGTCACCTCGAGGCGGCCCTCGAGAGCCCACTCGTTCAGGGTCTGGATGTCCTCGAGGACGTGCTCGAAGGAGAAGTCGCCGGTTTCGACGACGCCCGCACTGAGCCCCCAGAACATGAACGCGTCGTCGGGGTCCGGACTATGCCCCAGTCGGATGAGCAAGTCAGCGAGGGTAACAACGCGGCCGACCTCGTGTGCCGGGTGCCGCAAGGGACCGTAAAATTTGAGACGTGCCTAAACCTGAGCTCTCGGTTGCGATCCAGGACTACCTCAAGGAGATCTACAAGCTCCAATCGTCGGGTCAGCGCGCAACGACGACGGCGATCGCGAAGGAGATGGGCGTCGCCCCGTCCTCCGTCACGTCGATGGTGAAGAAGCTCGCCGCGCTCGGCCTTGCCAACCACGCCCCCTACCGCGGCGTCGAGCTCTCGGATGCGGGCACGAAGATCGCGCTCGAAGTGATCCGGCACCACCGGCTGCTCGAGCAGTACCTCGCGGAGACGCTCGGCGTCCCGATCGACGAGGTGCACGACGAGGCCGACCGACTCGAGCACGTCATCTCCGAGAAGCTCGAAGCGCGGATCGACGAGCAGCTCGGCTACCCGACCCACGACCCGCACGGCGACCCCATTCCCGACGCGCGCCTCAACGTTGCTCTCCAGGATCTGCGCTCCCTCGACCTCCTGGAGCCCGGAGAGCAGGCGACCGTGCGGCGCGTGCCCGACGGCGACGCGGACCTCCTGCGCTACCTCGCCGGCCTCACCCTCGTCCCCGGCCAGCGCGTGACGATGCGAAAGTCGGAGCCCTTCGGTGGGCCGCTCACCGTCGACGTCGAGGGGAGCGAGCACGCGATCTCTCGCGAGCTCGCCGAGCGCATCGGGGTTTCCTAGTCGACGAGGAGCGTCGCGCCGAGGACGAGCGGTCCGACGTGGTACAGCACCGGAAGTGAGTCGCCGGTCAGGAGCAACTTGAGTCGCCGGTCAGGAGCAACTCGCCGGCTCAGGCCGAGTGCCCGAAGAACCAGCGTTCGAGCGGCTTCAGGAGCTCCTCCTCGTTGAAGCGCTGCACGCGTTCCTCGATGCCGTCCTCGGCCGAGACCTCGAGATCGTCCGAGAGAGCGTTGTTCGCAGCCTCGAGCGCGTCGCCGAGCTCGTAGCCCTCGAAGATGTAGTCGTCGGGGCGCGCGGCCGGGATGGAGCGGTTCTTCGGATCGATGGCTCGGCCGACCGCCCACAGCGCTCCCTGGCGGCGCTCGATCCAGATGACGATCTCTTCGCGCGCGCCGTCCTCCCCGACTCCGTGGAAGACCCGTTCGGCGAAGCGCGTGCCCGCTGGCTCGGACGGCACGAACACCAGGATACAATCGCCCCGTGTCCGAGACCGAGCAGCAGCCGCCCAAGAAGCCCGGTTTCTTCGCGCGGATCTTCGGCGGCGGCGGCGACCCGGAGCACAAGTCGCTCTCGAAGATGGATTCCCTCGCGGCGTACGTCATCCGCGAGCACCGGGCCGGTCGCCCGCTCGAGGAGATTCTCGAGGATCCCTACCTGAAGAACCGCGCGACCGACGAGCAGCGCCTCCGCCTGCTCGAGCGGCCCGACCTCATCCGCGCCGTGGGCGAGGACGTCGCAAACCTCGCCGCCGAGCACGTTCGAGAGACCTAGCCGCTCGTGCGGCGGAGCTCCCGCCCGGCGAAGCCCGGCTACGCCCCCACCTGACGACGCCCCAGAACGCCTGGACCTGGCTACAGCTCGATCCCCACGCCGCGCTCACGAGCGCGCTCGAGGGCCAGAGCGCCGACCGCGAGGTCCTCGGCCGCGATCCCGAGGCTCTTGAAGAGGACGATGTCCTCGTCTTGGGCGCGGCCCTGCACCTCGCCGCCAACGACCTCGGAGAGCTCGTGCACCTCGAGCCAGTCGAGCACGCCGCGCTCGACGGGCTCTACGAGGTCGCCCGCCTCGAGCTTCGCCTGCTCCTTGGAGTCGCAGCACACGAAGGCGGCGCGGTCGACCACGGCGTTGTCGAGCTCCCGCGAGGCGATGCGATTCGCGCCGGCCGCGCAGACGAGAGCGCCCGGCTTGAGCCACTCGCCCCGGAGCACGGGATCCTTCGAGCTCGTGATCGTGACGACGACGTCCATCTCGGCTGCGTCCTTCAAGTACTCGCCCGGCTCGGCGTCGAAGCGCTTGCAGAACTGCTCGAGTCGCTCCTCGTTCCGGGAGTACGCCACGACCCGCTCGAGCTCCGGCAGCGCGGCCCGCAGGCAGAGCACCTGGCTCTCGGCCTGCCAGCCCGTGCCGATCACGCCGAGGGACTTCGCCCCGGGCTTCGCCAGGTGGCGGGCTGCAACGGCGCTCGCAGCACCGGTGCGGAGCTGCCCGAGCTTGTCGGCCTCGATGAGGGCGAGGACCTCGGCGTGATCCGCGGCGAAGAGGACGACGACGAAGTGCACGCCGTCCTCCGAGGCGGCGTAGGTCTTCAGGCCGGCGACACCGAGCTCGAGGTCGGAGGCCGCCATGACGTTCAGCACGCCGGGGTCGAGGCCCAGCCGGAAGCGGGGCCGAAGCTCGACGCGCCCGCCCGCCAGCCGCCGAAAGCAGCCCTCGACGGCCTCGACCGCGTCCTCGGGCGAGAGCAGCTCGGCCACCTCGGATTCACGGAGATAGAGGGGCATGGGGGCGGAGTAGTCTAGGCCGCGTGGAGCCTGTGCGGATCCCGCTTTCGAGCCTCGACGGCGAAGGCCGCGCGGTGGTCGACGTCGACGGGACCGAGATCGCCGTCTTCGTTATCGACGGAGACGCGCACGCCTTCGCGAACGCGTGCCCGCACCAGGGCAACCCGCTGCACGAGGCAGAGATCCTCGGGGATACGCTGACCTGCGCATACCACGGCTGGAAGTTCGACCTCGGCACCGGGGCCTGCCTCTTCGGCGACGAGCCGGCGCGGGTCTTCCGAGCCGAGATTCAGGACGGGGAGGTCGTCGTCACACCCTGACGCGCGACCACGGGATCCCCGGGTCAGAGTACGCGTCCGGATGCAGGAGGTAGGCGAGGAGCTCGACGCCGTCCACGAGCCGCGGGCCGGGGCGCGAGAAATAGCCGTTCGCGTCCACGGCGAAGACGCGGCTTTCCTGCCTGGCGCTCGTGCCGAGGAGGTGGGCGCTCAGGTCGAGCGTGACCACCTCGGTAAGCGTCCGGTCGAGGTCGAAGCCGCACGGGGCGAGGACGACGGTGTCGGGCTCGAGCCCCGCCACGTCGGTCCAGCGCATGCGAAACGACGGCTCGCCCGCGATGCCCGCGACCTCCATGCCGCCGGCCGCAGCGACCATGTCGGGGACCCAGTGACCGGCCGCGTACGGAGGCTCGAGCCATTCCGACACGTAGACGCGCGGGAAGATCTCCTTCTCGGCGAGCGCCGCCCGAACGCGGTCGAGCCGGAGGCGCATTCCGTTCGTCAGCTCGTCGGCGGCCGCCTCGGCGCCGAGCCTCCAGCCGAGCGCGGTGATGTGGCCGAGAACGCCGTCCAGCGTGCCCGGCGAGTAGTCGATCACCTCGACGTCGAGGCTGCGCACCTGCCCCGCCGAGACCGCGCAAACCTCGCAGAGCTCCTGTGCGACGACGACGTCGGCCTGAATGTCCTCCCAGACCTCCTCGTCTACGGCATAGAGCGACTTGCCCTCGCGCGCGGCCTCGACCACCGCGTCGTCGATCTCCGCACTCGACAGGTCCTCGCTCTCGAGCTCCGACGCAGTCACCCGCGGGCGAGTCGCGGCTTCCGGAGGCCAGTCGCACTCGTGGGTGACGCCGACGACGCTTTCGCCCAATCCAAGCGCGAACAGCACTTCCGTCGCCCCGGGCACGAGTGAGCAGATGCGCACCCGGCCACACTAGCGAGCGCGGGCTACCCGCACCCCGGCCGACGCGGCCAGCGTCACTGGAAGACGCAGGGTGCCTCGATCGTCAAGAAAGCGTCGAGGCGCCAGATCGGGCGCGTCGAGCACGACCCCCCAGGCAGAAGGAGGCATCCGAAGTGATTTCCACCGGCCAGACAATCGAGAACCCCGTCACCGGCGAGCGCATCACGTTCCACAAGACCTCGCGCGACACCGGCGGCGAGTACGTGCTCATCGAGGCCGCAGTCGCACCCGGCGGCGGCGTCGCGAGCCACGTGCACCCGTACCAGACCGAGGAGTTCGAGATCCTCTCCGGCTCCGTCGAGTTCCGGAACGGAGGCGACAAGCGCGTCGCGAGCGAAGGCGACTCGGTCACCGTCGAGCCCGGCACGATCCACCGCTTCGAGAACGTCGGCCCCGACGAGGCCCGCTTCACCACGAAGGTCAGCCCCGCTCTCGAGTTCGAGTCGTTCCTCGAGACGATGTTCGCCCTCGCCGCCGACGGCAAGACGAACAAGAAGGGCATGCCGAACCCGGTGCGCATGGCCGTTATCGCGAACGAGTACTTCGACGATGTCCGCGCCCCGCACGTCCCCGGCGCGCTGCAGAAGGCCGCGCTCGCCGCCGGCGCGGCGGTGGGTCGCCTGGTCGGCTACACGCCGAGCTACCAGCCCGTTCCGTCTCTTCCGAACGAGCCCGCTATCGCCGTCTGATGCGTCAAACTGAGTCCACGACACGGGCGGCTCGCCCCGCGGGCCACCCGTAGCTCAAGAGATGAGATCGGACTCGAACGCATTCACCACCTCCTGGCTCGCGACGCGACTCGGCGCGGACCCCGCCCGGATCGAAGCCCGCCGCCGCGCAGGCGAGCTCTTCGCAGTTCGGAAGGGATTCGAGCACGTCTATCCCTCCTGGCAGTTCGGCCCTGACGGCGAGCCGCTTCCCGCCGTCGAGCGCCTCCTCGCGACCGCACGCGAGGCCGGAATGGACGACTCCCAGCTCAACTCCTTCCTGAACCGCCGCGCCGGAGTCGGCGGTCCGCGCATGTGGGAGCTCGTCCGCGAGGGCCGCGTCGACTACGTCATCTCCTCGCTCCGCTCGGCCGCCTGACGAGCGCGGCTACACTAGTCGACTAGCCCCGCGCCCGTAGCTCAGGGGATAGAGCGCTGCCCTGCGGAGGCAGAGGTCGCATGTTCGAATCATGCCGGGCGCATCTTGGCCTGCCCGCCGCCGACGACGACCGTCTCGTCGTCGGGGACCTCGGTGCGCACATACCCAAGCGCAAGGCCTGGCACCGCGCTCGTGACGCGCCCGACGACCTTGTCGTTCCACACGATCTCGTCACCCACGCTCGCCGACTCGACCTCGAGCCTGCGCAGGCGCCGGTTGACGTGTCCCCGGTGTCGCAGCCGCGCGATCGGCTCCTGCCCGGGGAAACAGCCTTTCGTGAACGAGATGTGCGTCTCGTCGAGGCCGGCCTCCGCGGGAAGGATCGAATCGTCGAGCTCGGTTCCCCAGGCCGGGGTCCCGGCCCCGATCCGAAGCTCTTCGAGCTCGGACGCTTCTCCGTCCCCGTCCACCGGCCCCTCGCGCCACGCCTCCCAGGCCTCCACGCCGAACTCGCCGGTCGGAATGCGCGGGGGATCGGGCTCGCTCCCGAGCGCGACGAGCCCCGACCACGGCCGCACCTCGATCTCGCACCTGGCGGCAAAGCGAGATGTAACGAGCGCAGCGGCGGTAGGAGCGGCGAGCGCCGAGTCGTCCGTGACGAGGACGAAGGACTCGGGGCCCGTTCGCACGGCCCGAAGCGACGCGATGATGCGACCTTTCGCGGTGAGGAGGAGGGCGGGTGCCGCTGCCCCGGTCTCGAGCGTGGCCACCTCGTTCGAGAGCATCCGCTCGAGGTAGTCGGCGGCGTCCGGGCCCGACACCTCGACGTACCCCCGGTTCACGCGAAATGCCCTTCCGTTCGGGCCTGGCGAGCTCATGCATCCAGTGTACGGACGCCGCCGATCTTTCTTGGTCGTTTGCCGCAGCAGAGACCGCACGCGAGGCGTATAGTCGGCGCGCTTCGATCCGCGGACATAGGGGGAACCTATGAAGAGGTGGACACTGCTGGGGGCCCTTGCCCTCGCATTCAGCGTGGTCGTCGGCGTCGCCGCCGCCTCCACACCGGGAGCCGACGTGAGGCTCACGCACGACGCGAACGACCCCGGTTACATCAGCTCGTACACGATCGCGACCGGGACGCCGTACACCGACGCGACACTCGCCGAATGCTCGCGCTCGCGCGGGCGGCAGAACGAACCGGCAGTAGCCGTGGATCCGAGGAACACCAATGTGATCCTGGGATCTTCGAACGACTACTGCGGCGTCTACAACGCAAATGACGCGAACGGGAACCCGATTCCCGTCGGGCCGATCTGGCTCGGCTACTACCGCTCCGAGAACGCCGGCTCGAGCTTCGTCAGCTCACTCGTGCCCGGCTATCCGGACGACACATCGCCGTACGGCCAGATCGCGAAGCAGCAGGTGCGCACGGCGAGCGCGGGCGACCCGGTGATCGCCTGGGACGCCCAGGGCCGCGCGTTCTTCGGCTCGGAGAGCTCGGACGACCCCGCCGGCACGCCGAAGACCCTCGGCGACGTCTGGGTTGCGACCTACGACAACCCGAACGGCCCGGGTGGCAATCCTCAGAACGACGGCAAGCGCTACCGGCAGACGGTGGTCGTCGCCCGCGGATCGTCGGCGCCGAATCTTCTCGGTAAGTTCAACGACAAGACGACGATCGAGGCCGACCACAACGCGGACGGCCGCTGCAACAACGACGTCTACTTCTCGTGGTCGCAGTTTCACGGGAACCAAGGTGGGGTGGCGATCTACTTCTCCCGCTCGACGAACCACGGCGTCACCTTCACCAAGCCGATAAAGCTGTCGCAGACGATCTCCGACGTGCAGTTCCCGGACATCGCCGTGACAGGCAACAGCAACATCTATCTCGTCTTCCGCAGCTTCGCCTCCGGTCGTGGGCCGGAGGGCAACTCCATCTACTACGTGAAGTCGACGGACTGCGGAGCGACGTTCTCGGCTCCGAAGCTCCTCCAGAACTTCACCCCGAACGACGCACAGGACGTCGCGGCTCCGGAGGACGCACCGCCTCAATCGGCTCCCGACGATTCACTGGGAGAGGACGAGAACGAGGTCGCCGGCAACGCACGCGATTGCGGCGACTTCGATGCTCACTGCGAGTCCGGCTACACGTTCTTCCGCCGCGACACGCAGCCTCGGGCGACCGCCGATCAGTTCGACACCGCCAACCCGAACCGCTTCTACGTCGTCTACGACGCGACGAAGCCCGGGACGGTGACGAGCACCGGCACCACGTACGGCACGATCGACTCCGGCACCGCCGGCCAGGCCGCGATCTTCTTCCTCCGCGTCAACGGCGCGAACGGGTCGAAGGTCGGGCCGACGCTGATCGACAATCACGCAACCGGGCACCAGGTCTTCCCGGATATCTCCGCGGACAACCCGAGCACGGCGTCTCGCGGGACGATCCACACGATTTGGTGGGACAGCCGAAACGACAGCTGCTACAGCGTCACGCGGCCGATCGGCAACTGCGCCAACCGGACGACGGTACCGTCACTCGACGCGTTCGCCGCCCGTTCGACCAACTTCGGGAGCAGCTGGACCACGACGCGAGTCAGCGACGTGACCACGAACCCGAACTTCGAGCAGTTCTCCGACCGGACCGTGCCGTTCGCCGGTGACTACCTCTATGTCAGCTCGGTGAACGACTTCTCGTTCGGAACCTGGACCGATTGGAGAAACACGGTGCAGGGCACCGATCCGCGTGAGGGCACCGGTGACGAAGACGGCGCGACCGCCGACGTGCACCAGTGCCGGACCCAGGATGCGAGCGGGACGTTCAGCTCTGACACCTGTCCGCGCGCCGGGGGCCTCGACCAGAACATCTACGGCGACTTCACGCCGTAGCGAGAAGAACCACACCTGAACGAGAAAGGGGCGCCGCGAGGCGCCCCTTTCGTCCTGCAGGAAGCCTGGCGGCTTCTTACATCATCCCGCCCATGTCGGGCATGCCTGCGCCCGCGCCCGCCGTGGCCTTCTCAGGCACCTCGGCGACGACGGCCTCGGTCGTGAGGATGTTCTTCGCGATCGACGCCGCGTTCTGCAGCGCCAGGCGCGTGACCTTCGTCGGGTCGATGATCCCGGCCTTGACCAGGTCCTCGTAGTCACCCGAGTCGACGTTGAGCCCGTGGCCCTTCGTGCCGGTCCGGATCTTGTCGACGACGATCGAGCCCTCGAGCCCGGCGTTGTCGGCGAGCTGGCGGATCGGCTCCTCGAGCG
>Ga0207674_10002692_pt1 | contig 22171 bp, 22 predicted proteins | sample KBSCornC72_FD_184303 | JGI IMG/M metagenome (GOLD analysis project Ga0207674, IMG submission 184303) | Corn rhizosphere microbial communities from Kellogg Biological Station, Michigan, USA - KBS Corn C7-2 (SPAdes) (version 2) | ecosystem: Host-associated > Plants > Roots > Rhizosphere > Soil ...
AAGCCCCGGCACGCGACTATCAGGAGAACTGAACCAGAGGACCCGCATCGATGGCCCGCGTACCCTATCTGGACAAGTCCGACCTCGCGCCTGAGAACCAGGAGCTACTGAAGCGCAACATCACGCTGCATCGCGCGCTCGCCAACAGCCCGAATGGCCTTCGGGCTTTCGGTGCGCTTGGCAACTTCATCCGCCACAAGAGCAGGCTGGATCCCCGCCTGCGCGAGTTGGCGATTCTGCAGGTCGGCTATCTGGCGCGGGCGCCCTACGAGTGGTCGCACCACGTCAAGATCGGCCGCGATTTCGGCGTGACGAACGACGACGTCCACGCTCTGATCGAGGAGACGAGCGGCAAATCGAGCAAGCTCGAGCCGCTGGCCAAACTCGTGCTGAAGGCCGCGCGCGAGATGACCAATGATGGCGCCATCTCCGCGGCGACCTTCGCAACCTTGCACAAGGACCTCGACAACGAGCGGATCGTCGATCTCGTCATCACGATTTCGTTCTACAACGCAGTCGTTCGTCTGCTCGCCAGCCTGCAGATCGATGTGGAGGGCGACTACCAGCGCTATCTCGACGAGTTCCCTCTCCCGTCGGCGCCCCGTGATGCTCGCCCGATGGGCAAGGCCCGTCGATCCGGCACTGGCCTGCCCAGCTCGCCGGCAAATCTGGCCGCCATCGTCGATTGCCCCTGATCAATCGGCAAGCGGGCGCGGTTGGGAGACCGTCGTTGAGGCGCTCGATGGTATGGACTACTATCTCGACGTTGCGATGCAGCGCACAGGACGGGGAGGGATCGCGCTCATGGGGTTGGTCAAGGCTATCGGCGCCGTGGCGGCATTTACAACTGCGGCGCTTCTTTCCCCGGTGGGTGCAACCGAGCTCAAGGTCGGCTTGTCCGCCCCTCCGAGCGCCATGGACCCGCACTTCCACAATCTGACGCCCAACAGCTCGCTGCTCAGCCACATCTTCGACCGGCTCGTGCTCCAGGACCCGAACCAGGCCCTGATCCCCGGCCTTGCCGAGAGCTGGAAGGCGGTCAACGGCACGACCTGGGAGTTCAAGCTGAGGAAGGGTGTCAAGTTCCACGACGGCTCGCCCTTCACCGCCGACGACGTGCTGTGCACCTTCCAGCGCGCGCCCAACGTCCCCAACTCGCCGTCGAGCTTCGGCCTCTACCTCAAGGGCAAGACGGCGGAGAAGGTCGACGACTACACCGTGCTCATCAAGACGAAGGACCCGCAGCCTCTCGTCCCCAATGACCTCTCGACCATCTACATCGTCTCCAAGTCGGCCGGCTGCGAGGGCAGGACGGAGGACTACAACTCCGGCAAGGCGGCGGTCGGCACCGGCCCCTTCAAATTCGCCGAGTACGTGCCGGGCGACCGCATCGTCATGACCGCCAACAACGACTACTGGGGCGGCAAGCCGGCCTGGGACAAGGTCACCTTCAGACCGATCGCATCGGCGCCGGCGCGCGTGGCGGCGATCCTGGCGGGCGACGTGGACGTGATCGAGGACGTGCCCACGGCCGACATCGCCAAGCTCTCCAAGGACCCCCGGGTAAACCTGTTCCAGACCGTCTCGAACAGGGTGATCTATTTCCACCTCGACCACTTCCGGGAGGTCTCGCCGTTCATCACCGCCAAGGACGGCAGCGCCATCAAAAACCCGCTGCGCGACCGGCGGGTGCGGCTGGCGATCTCCAAGGCGATCAACCGCGACGCTATCGTCGAGCGCGTGATGGAGGGTTCCGCCGTCGCCGCCGGGCAGCTGCTGGCCGACAAGTTCTTCGGCGTATCGAAGAACCTCAAACCCGAGAAGTACGACGTGGAAGGCGCCAAGAAGCTGATGAAGGAAGCCGGCTACGAGAGCGGCTTCAAGATGAAGATCCACAGCCCCAACGGCCGCTACACCAACGACGCCAAGATCGCCGAGGTGGTGGCGCAGATGCTCACCCGGGTCGGCATCGAGACCAGCCTGGAGACGCTGCCGCCGGCGGTGTTTTTCCGCCGCGCCTCCTCCGGCGGGCCGGACAATATGCCGGAATTCAGCTTCATCCTGGTGGGGTGGGGCTCCGGGACGGGCGAAGCATCCTCGCCGCTGCGGTCACTGCTCTACACTGTGGATGCCAGCAGGGGCACCGGAGCGGCCAACCGCGGGCGCTACTCCAACCCGGAGGTCGACAAGCTGGTGGATCAGGCGCTGGTCAGCGTGGATGACGAGAAGCGGGCCGACCTGCTGGCCAAGGCCACGGATGTCGCCATCGGCGACCTCGGCATCATCCCGAGCCACTACCAGCTCAACGTCTGGGCCACCCGCAAGGGCCTCAAGATCGTGCCGCGGACGGACGAGTATACCGCAGTCACCGGGGTCACGGCGCAATAGGGGCGAATGGCGAATAGGGGGATAGCTCCAATGAGGAGGGCACTCCGATGCCAATTCTGTCCTTCAAAGATCTCGACGTTTGGCAAATGTCGATGACGCTAGCTGAAGAGTGCTACTACTTGACCGCGGCTTTTCCGAGGACCGAGATCTACTCGATGACCGCGCAGATACGGCGCGCTGCGGGCTCTGTTCCTGCCAACATCGCGGAGGGGCACGGCCGCGAGAGCACGCGCTCTTTCATTCAGTCCCTGAGGATCGCTCAAGGCTCATTGAAGGAGCTGGAAACGCATTTGATTCTTTCCGAGCGCGTGAAGCTGACGAACGGGGGAGCGCGCAGCCCCGTTGCTCGAAAAGTGTCAGAGAATCGGCAAGATGTTGCGCTCCTTGATAAGGTCCCTGCAGGCGGGAGACTCCGGCAATGAATAGCGACCGTGCAAGCGGCGCCACTCGCCATTCGCCATTCGCCATTCGCCCTTGGCTTGAAGGGTGATGGACGGGGTAGACCCCAAACCATGACCGCATTCCTCATCCGACGCCTGATGCAGGCCGGCCTGGTGGTGGCGGTCATGTCGGTGATCGTCTTCTTCGGCGTCAACGTCGTGGGCAATCCGGTCGATATCCTGGTGAGCCCCGAGGCGGACCAGGCCGAGCGCGCCCGCGTCATCCGCGAGTTCGGCCTCGACCAGCCGGTCTGGCAGCAGTACCTGCTGTTCCTCAAGGGCGTCGCCCAGGGCAGCCTCGGCCGTTCCTTCGTCCACGGCGAGTCGGCGCTGAAGCTGATCCTGGAGCGCATGCCGGCAACCGTCGAGCTGGCGCTGGCCGCTTTGATCATGGCCATCGTCATCGGCATTCCGCTCGGCCTCTACGCCGGCGTCAGGCCGGCGGGGCGCATCTCGAAGGCCATCATGGCGGGCTCCATCCTCGGCTTCTCGCTCCCGACCTTCTGGGTGGGCCTGATGCTGATCATGGTGTTCGCCGTGAACCTGGGGTGGCTGCCTTCCACCGGGCGTGGCGCCACCGCGAGCGTGCTCGGCATCTCCACCAGCCTCGTTACCGCGGACGGCCTGGCGCATGTGCTGCTGCCGGCCTTCAACCTGGCGCTGCTCAAGATCTCGCTGGTGGTGCGCCTCACCTACGCCGGCGCACGCGAGGCCAGTCAGCAGGACTACATCAAGTTCGCCCGCGCCAAGGGGCTGTCCGAGCGCCGCATCGTCGGCGTGCACCTCCTCAAGAACATCATGATCCCGGTGGTGACCGTGCTGGGGCTGGAGTTCGGCAACCTGCTCGCCTTCTCCGTCGTCACCGAGACCATCTTCGCCTGGCCCGGCATGGGCAAGCTGCTGATCGACTCGATCCTGCTGCTCGACCGCCCGGTGGTGGTGGCCTACCTCATCGTCATCGTCCTCGCCTTCCTCGCTATCAACTTCGTGGTCGACGCGCTCTACTCGGCGCTCGATCCACGCGTCCGGCTGAAGGACGCGGGCTCATGACGGACGTTTCGGCACGGAACGGGGTCAGACCCCTCGCGCATGCGCTCGATAAGAATCGCGACGTCGGCGGCGAGGGGTCTGACCCCGTCGCACCTACCGAGACGCCGCTCCGCCTCTTCATCGCCGAGTTCCTGGAAAGCCGCATCGCCGCCGCGGCGCTGGCCGTGCTGGCGCTGCTCGTGGCCGTCGCCCTGGCGGCGCCGTGGGTCACGCCTCAGAACCCCTACGACCTGGGCGCGCTCGACATCCTCGACGGCCGCCAGCCGCCGGGCGCCGGGGCGTCGGCCGGCTTCACCATGATCCTCGGCTCCGACGGCCTCGGCCGCGATCTCTACTCGGCCATCGTCTACGGGCTCCGGATCTCGCTGCTCGTCGGCGTCATGTCCGGCGTCCTCGCTCTGCTTATCGGTGTGTGCGCCGGCCTGCTGGCGGCCTACGCCGGCGGGCGCACCGAGGCCCTCATCATGCGGCTGGTGGACCTGCAGCTCTCCTTCCCGGCCATCCTCGTCGCCCTGATGCTGGTGGCAGTGCTCGGCAAGGGCGTGGAGAAGATCGTGGTGGCGCTGGTGGCGGTGCAGTGGGCCTACTACGCCCGCACGGTGCGTGCCTCGGCGCTGGTGGAGCGGCGCAGGGAGTACGTGGAGGCGGCGCGCGGCCTGGCGCTCAGCCCCGCCCGCATCATGCTGCGCCACATCCTGCCCAACTGCCTGCCGCCGCTGATCGTGGTCGTCACGGTGCAGACGGCGCACGCCATCGCGCTGGAGGCCACGCTCTCCTTCCTCGGCGTGGGCATGCCGCCCACCGAGCCCTCCCTCGGCGTGCTGATCGCCAACGGCTTCGAGTACATGCTGTCGGGCCGCTACTGGATCAGCGTGTTCCCCGGCGTCGCGCTGCTCATCACCATCGTCAGCATCAACCTCGTCGGCGACCAGCTGCGCGAGGTGCTGAACCCGAGACTGCGGCGATGACGCGACCTGCCGTCGCCACGACCGCGGTCGCGTCGCCGAAAGCGCCGGCCAGGACATTGGAGGCCGAGGACCTCAGGACGCACTTCTTCACCAGGCGCGGCATCGTCAAGGCGGTGGACGGGGTGAGCCTCCAGGTGGCGTCGGGCGAGATGCTGGGCCTCGTCGGCGAATCGGGCTGCGGCAAGACCATCACCGGCTTCTCCATCATCGGCCTGGTCGATCCGCCCGGCCGCGTCGTCTCCGGCGCCGTGCGCTTCAAGGGCGAGGATCTGGTGGGGGCGAGCGCAGAGCGCATGCGCGCGCTCAGGGGCGACCGCATCGCCATGATCTTCCAGGACCCGATGATGACCCTCAATCCGGTGCTGCGGGTCGATACGCAGATGGTGGAGGCGGTGCAGGCGCATCGGGCGGTCGGTCGCGGCGCGGCGTTGGAGCTGGCGCGCGAGGCGCTGGTGCAGGTCGGAATGCCCGCGCCGGAGCGCCGGCTCAAGGCCTATCCGCACGAGCTCTCGGGCGGCATGCGCCAGCGCATCGCCATCGCCATCGCCTTCCTCAACAAGCCGGACCTGATCGTCGCCGACGAGCCGACCACGGCGCTCGACGTGACCATCCAGGCCCAGATCCTGCACGAGGTCCAGGGCCTGTGCCGCAAGACCGGCACGGCCATGATCTGGATCACCCACGACCTCGCCGTGGTGGCCGCCCTGGCGGACCGCATCGCCGTCATGTATGCCGGCCGCATCGTCGAAACCGGGCGCACGGAGGACGTCATCGAACGGCCGCTGCATCCCTATACGCGCGGCCTCATCGGCTCGGTGCCGAGCCGCAACCGCCGCGGCGCCCCGCTCACGCAGATTCCCGGCCTGCCGCCTTCGCTTGTCGACCCGCCGATCGGGTGCGCCTTCCGCCCCCGCTGCGGCCGCGCGAGCGCGCTCTGCCGCGAGGAGCCCGAGGAGCGCGCCGTCGGCGGCGGGCGGCGCCTGCGCTGCTTCCACCCCCTGCTGGAGGCGGCGCCATGACGGCGCTCATCGAGGCCCGCGGGCTGACGAAGCGGTTCGTGAAACGGCCGGACTTTGCGGGCCGCATCGCCGGCCGCCTCGGGGCGGATATCCGCGAGGAGACGGTGCACGCCGTGGACGGTGTCGATCTCTCCATCGCCAAGGGCGAGGTGGTGGGACTGGTGGGCGAGTCGGGCTGCGGCAAGTCCACGCTGGGACGGATGATCGCCGGCCTCATGGAGCCCACCGAGGGCGAGGTGCTGTTCAAGGGCCGCGGTCGGGCGCGCCTGAGCGGCGCGGAGGCCAGGGCTGCGCGTCTCGCCGTGCAGATGATCTTCCAGGATCCGTACGCCTCGCTCAATCCCCGCGCCCGCGTCGAGACCATTGTCGGCGAGGCGCCGCGCGTGCACGGCCTGGTGCCGCGGGCGAAGCTCGCCTCCTACAGCGACGACCTGCTCGCGCGCGTCGGGCTCAGTCCCGACGTGAAGCGCCGCTATCCGCACCAGTTCTCCGGCGGCCAGCGGAGCCGCATCGGCATCGCGCGGGCGCTGGCGGTCCAGCCGGAGGTGCTGGTCTGCGACGAGGCCATCGCCGCCCTCGACGTCTCGATCCAGGCGCAGATCCTCAACCTGTTCATAGAGCTGCGCGCCTCCCTCAACCTCACGTACCTGTTCATCAGCCACGACCTGGGCGTGGTGGAGCACATCTCCGACCGCGTCGTGATCATGTATCTCGGCCGCGTGGTGGAGATGGCGCCGACAACGCAGCTGTTCGCCGGCCCCAACCACCCCTATGCGCAGGCACTGCTGGCCGAGGTGCCGCGGCTGGACGCCAGGAAGCGCACGTTCGAGCCCATCAAGGGCGAGATCCCCTCGCCGCTCGATCCGCCACCGGGCTGCCACTTCCATCCGCGCTGCCCCCACGTCATGCCGCGCTGCCGCGCCGAGGCGCCACGCCTCAAGACGATTGCGCCCGGCCGGCTCTCCGCCTGCCACCTGAACGACGCCTGACAGAGGTTCGAATGCCATGACCAGCTATCGCGCTATCGAGGTCGATACCGATGCGATCCTCGACGATATCGGCCGCGTTGCCGCGATCGAGAGCCCCACCAGCCATCCGGTCGGGGTCAATGCGGTGCTCGATGTCATAGAAGGCTGGTTCGAGGGGACGGGCGCGACCTTCGAGCGGATCAAGATCCGCGACGGCTTCGGCGACCTGCTGAAAGTATACAGCGCGTCGCCCGGTGGCAGCAACGGCGGCATCCTTGTCTTGAGTCACGTCGACACCGTGCACCCCGTCGGCACCCTTGCCGGGCCGCTGCCGCTGCGGCGCGACGGCGACAGGCTCTACGGACCCGGCGTCTACGACATGAAGGGCGGCCTGACGCTGGCGGTCGCCGCCTTCCGGCGCATCGCGCTTGCCAATGTGGCCACGCCGCTGCCCATCACCTTCATGTTCACCCCGGACGAGGAGGTGGGCAGCATCGCCTCGCGCCAGCACATCGAGGCCGAGGCCGCCCGCCACAAGTACGTGCTCGTCACCGAGCCGAAGCGCAACGGCGGCCGGGTGGTCACCTCCCGGAAAGGCACCGGGCGGTTCCTGATCGAGGCGCACGGCCGCCCCGCCCATGCCGGCGCAGCCCACGACAAGGGCCGCAGCGCCATCCGCGCGATGGCGCACATCATCCTGGAGATCGAGGGCTTCACCGACTACGCCCGCGGCATCACCACCAACGTCGGCCTCGTCAGCGGTGGTACCGGCGTCAACGTGATCCCGGAGCACTGCCGCATCAACGCCGACATGCGCATCCTCGACCTGGCCTCGGCCAGGGAGCTGGAGGCCCGGTTCCACGCTCTGAAGGCGCCCGACCCGGATGTGGAGATCAGGGTGACCGGCGGCATGCTGCGGCCGCCGTTCGAGCGTGGCCCGCACATCGACGTGCTGTTCGACAAGGCCACCGCGGTGGCCGCTGCCTTGGGGCTCACGCTGGAGAGTGGCCCGCGCACCGGCGGCGGCTCCGATGGCAATTTCACCGCCGTCATGGGCCTGCCGACCCTCGACGGCCTGGGCGTGGACGGCGACGGCGCCCACACCCACCAGGAGCACCTGCTCGTCTCCTCCGTAGAGCCCGGGACCCGGCTGTTTCAGGGATTGTTCGAGACGCTCAAGTAGGTCTGCACGGGTCCTCTGCGGCGATCCTCCAACAGGTGGGTGTCGCCCAGCTTGTTGGCGAGGGCGACAGCGGCACCTTCGCCGACCGCATGCTGATGGAAGGCGACCCCTTCCTGCTGATCGAGGGCATGACCATCGCCGGCTTGGCCGTGGGCGCCACCAAGGGCTTCATCTACGTTCGCTCCGAGTACCCGCACGCCATCGCAGCGCTGAAGGCGGCCATCGCCATAGCGCGCCGGGCGGGTCTGCTTGGCACCGGCGTGGCCGACTCGAAGCGTTTGACATCGAGGTCCGCACCGGGGCCGGCGCTTATGTCTGCGGCCAGGAGACGGCGCTGCTGGAGAGCCTGGAGGGCCGGCGCGGCGTGGTGAGGGCGAAACCGCCGCTGCCGGCGCACAAGGGCCTGATCGGGCAGCCCACGGTCATCAACAACGTGCTCTCGCTCGCGGCCGCCCCATTCGTCCTGGCCGAGGGCGCCAAGGCCTATGCGGACTACGGGATGGGCCGCTCGCGCGGCACCATGCCGATCCAGCTCGACGGCAACATCAGGCACGGCGGCCTGTTCGAGACGGCGTTCGGCGTCACCCTGGGCGATCTGGTGGAGGACATCGGCGGCGGCACCGCCTCGGGCCGGCCCGTGACGGCCGTGCAGGTGGGCGGACCGCTCGGCGCCTACTTCCCGCGCGCCCTCTTCGACACGCCCTTCGACTACGAGGCGTTCGCGGCGCGCGACGGCCTCATCGGCCACGGCGGCGTGGTGGTCTTCGACGACACCGTCGACATGGCGCGCCAGGCGCGCTTCGCCTTCGAGTTCTGCGCGGTGGAGAGCTGCGGCAAGTGCACCTTGGCGCATCGGCTCGACGCGCGGGGCCGAGGCCATCGACAAGATCGTCGCCGGCGGCGGTGCGGAGGCCAACCTCGCTCTGGTTGCCGATCTCTGCTAGACCATGAAATTCGGCTCCCTGTGTGCGCTGGGCGGGTTCACGCCCTATCCCGTCATGAGCGCGCTCAAGCATTTCCCCGAGGATTTCCGGCACCCGTCGCCACGGCTGCCGCCGAGTAAGGCCCCACCAGGACCCCCGAGGACTCCATGTCGCTGATCAAAGAGATCGACTACGGCACGCCTCGCGCTCTACCGAGACCGTCACGCTGACCATCGACGGTCACCAAGGTGACCGTGCCGGAGGGCACCTCGATCATGCGCGCCGCCATGGAGATGGGCACGCAGATCCCCAAGCTGTGCGCCACCGATAGCATCGAGGCGTTCGGCTCCTGCCGGCTCTGCCTGGTCGAGATCGAGGGCCGCAACGGCACGCCGGCCTCCTGCACCACGCCGGTGGCGGAGGGCATCGTCGTGCACACCCAGAGCGGGCGGCTCAAGGAGATCCGCCGCGGCGTGATGGAGCTCTACATCTCCGACCATCCGCTCGACTGCCTGACCTGCGCTGCCAACGGCGACTGCGAGCTGCAGGACACAGCCGAGGCTCCACCACGGTGATGGCCATCGCCAACCTCGCCATGGCCACCGGCAAGCTCGGCCGTCCCGGCGTAGGCGTGAACCCGCTGCGCGGACAGAACAACGTGCAGGGCTCCTGCGACATGGGCTCCTTCCCGCACGAGCTCTCGGGCTACCGCCATGTCGGCGATGAGACGGTGCGCGCAACATTCGAGGCACTGTGGGGCACCCGGCTGAACCCCGAGCCCGGCCTGCGCATCAACAACATGCTGGACGCCGCGGTCGACGGTTTGTTCAAGGCCATCTACATCCAGGGGGAGGACATCCTGCCGTCCGACCCCAACACCACCCATGCCTCGGCCGGTCTCGCCGCCATGGAGTGCGTGGTGGTGCACGACCTGTTCCTCAACGAGACCGCCAACTACGCCCACGTGTTCCTGCCCGGCTCCACCTTCCTGGAGAAGGACGGCACCTTCACCAACGCGGAGCGCCGCATGCAGCCCGTGCGCCGCGCCATGAGCCCGCTGAACGGCTATGCCGACTGGGAGATCACCCAGCTCATCGCCCAGGCGGTGGGCCTCGACTGGAGCTACACGCACCCCAGCCAGGTCATGGACGAGATCGCCCGGCTCACGCCCACCTTCACCGGCGTCAAGCTACGCCAAGCTCGACGAGCTGGGCTCCGTGCAGTGGCCTTGCAACGACGCCAACCCGCAGGGCTCACCGGTGATGCACGCCATCGCGTTCGCGCGCGGCAAGGGCAAGTTCATGCTCACCGAGTATGTGCCCACCGACGAGCGTGCGGGCGCGCGCTACCCCCTGCTGCTCACAACGGGGCGCATCCTGTCGCAGTACAACGTCGGTGCCCAGACGCGACGCACGGCCAACGTGATGTGGCACGAGGAGGACCGGTTGGAGATTCATCCGCACGACGCCGAGCAGCGCGGCGGCAAGGACGGCGACTAGATGCGCATCGCCTCCCGCGTCGCCTGCAGACCTGAGGACTTCGCCGTCGGCTTCAGTCTCTCCGAGGGCATCGTCGCGGCAGCCGGCGAGATCGCGAGTCTCGATGTGGTGCGGCAACAAAAGGGCATCGAGCTGCGCTTGTGGCTGACCCCCGACCACGGCCGCAACTTCGCCGAGCGTCGCCGCCGCATCGCCGGCCCGACGGGCTGCGGCCTATGCGGCGTGGAGAGCCTGGAGGCCGCCGTGCCCGCCTGTCCGCGCGTGAGCGTTGGCCCGTCCGGAGATCGCCGCCGCCCTCGCGGCGCTCCCACCCGCGCAGGCGCTGCACCAGCGCACGCGCGCTGTGCACGGGGCCGCGTTCTGGACCAGCACGCGCGGGCTGGTGGCCCTGACCGAGGACGTAGGCCGCCACAACGCCTTCGACAAGCTGATCGGCCGCCTGCACCGGCAGCGCGTCGAAGCCGGCCAGGGCATCGTGCTGCTCACGAGCCGCGTGTCGGTCGAGATGGTGCAGAAGGCTGCCGTTGCCGGCGCGCCTGTCCTGGTCGCCATCTCCGCGCCCACCGCGCTGGCGCTTGAGACTGCCGAGCGGTCCGGCATCACGCTGGTGGCGGTGGCGCGCGCCGACGGCTTCGAGGTGTTCACGCACCCGCACCGCATCGCCGGGGCGGCAGAGGCGCCGAGCCTCACGGACGAGACCACGATCGAGATCGAGCATGCAGCCTGAGAAGCTGGTCATGATGGCGAACCAGATCGCCAAGGCCTTCGCCATCCGGCGCCGGCCTCGACCCGCTGGCAAAGGCGGCCCTTGGGAGCCTCGTTTCAGGCACTTAACCTCAGCTTCGCGCCGTACCCACGGACCAAAGTTTGCGGCGCGGCCGCGCACGTGAGAGCCAGCAGCGAGATCGGATCAAGGAATGATACCCCGGACAGCCCAGGCCGTCGCCGCAAGTGAGCGGGGGCCATCGGGTCGGCCCGCGAGATATGCATCCCTCACTGCCGCGCGCAGCCGGTCCCGCTGTCCGGCCGGCAACCCCGTGACGTAGACGCCCACGGGGCCCTGGCCGCCGAGCAGGGGCTCCCAGTAGTCCGCGAAGCTCCGGAAATCCATGCGCATGGTCAGGGAGCCGACCGCAATCTCGGCCAGGCCCTCGGCCGTCCAGAGTGCGCCCAAGGCATCCGGCTGGCTCAAGGGGTGCGCAAACAGCCGGTCCCTCGCGGGGCCGGCTGACGGGTCGATGGCGGCAGCGGTATCCCAGAAGAGCCGCTGGTAGACCAAGCCTCCACAGAAATCCCAGACCGCGGCCGCGACCACACCTCCCCGTCGTGTAACGCGCGCCATCTGTGCCACGACCTTGTTGGGGTCGGGCACAAACGTCAGCACAAGCTGGGCGAGGGAGGCGCCAAATTTCCCGCTGGCGAAAGGGAGCTCTGCGGCGTCGCAATGCTGGAAATGCGCGTTGAGCGTGCCGTGGCGTGCGCGGGCGAAAGCGAGATAGGACTCCGAGAGATCCGCACCGGTCACGGCACGATTGGATTCTCGTCGCGCAACCTCCGCTGCCAGGTTGCCCGTGCCGCAGCCAACGTCGAGCACCTCGCCATCGTCCGGTAACCGAGCGAAGTCCACGAGCAACGGTGCCAGCCGCTCGGTCCACCGCCCCAGGAACCGATCGTAGGCGGCGCCGTCGCTCGCGTGGTAGCCCGACGGCGAGGGATCACTCATCGCCGGCAGCCGCCCCGGATCAGTCGATGCCTATCATCACGTCGGATGCCTTCACGACCGCATAGGCGTCCTTGCCCACAGCCAGCTTCAGCTCGTCGACGGCCGCATTGGTGATGGCCGAGGTCACGACGGTGCCGCCGATGTCGATCCTCACGTGCGCCGTGGTGGCACCCTTGGTCACCTCGACGATCTTGCCCTTGAGAACATTGCGCGCGCTGATCTTCATGTCATCGCTCCAGCTTTGACGAGGTTGCCGAGGCCAACAGCGAGTCGAACTGCGGCGGTGAGATCGACCTGTTAGAGCAGCTTGTAGAACTCCCTTGTCGTCTCGCGCAAGCTCTCAGCCCGCGCACGCCCATCAGCTGCTCGATGCCGGGCGGCGCATCGAACCAGCCGTGCGGCCGCCCGCGATAGTTGATGGAATATAGCCGAGGATTGTGTATTTGTATTGGTGGAGCTGCCGTTCACCTGAAAGAGCAAGGAGGATCGCGATGGTCGCTGTGGGCAGACGTGTGTGGTTGCGTTGGGTTCTGGGGAGTGCCGTTGCTCTGTTGGTGCCATGGAGCTCTCAGGCGCCGGCTCGGGCGCAGGGCGGAGACGTGGTTGTCTTCGCTGCGGCAAGCCTCAAGAACGCGCTCGATGCCGTCAATGCTCAGTGGCAGAAGGAGACGGGGAAGAGCGCGAAGATCTCCTATGCCGCGAGCTCGGCCCTGGCCAAGCAGATAGAGCAGGGCGCGCCGGCGCAGATGTTCATCTCGGCCGATCTCGACTGGATGGACTACGTGGAAAAGAAGAACCAGATCAAGCCGGAGAGCCGCTCGAACCTGCTCGGCAACCGCATTGTGCTGATCGCGCCCAAGGACAAGGCGCAACCGATCGACATCAAGCCCGGATTCGACTTGGCCAAGGTGCTCGGCGACGGCCGCTTGTCGATGGCCAACGTCGACAGCGTCCCGGCCGGCAAGTACGGCAAGGCGGCGCTCGAGAAGCTCGGCGTCTGGGCGAGCGTTTCCAACAAGCTCGCGCAAGCCGAGAACGTGCGCGCTGCATTGTTGCTGGTCTCGCGGGGCGAGGCGCCCGCCGGCATCGTCTACCAGACCGATGCCGCGTCCGACAGCAGCGTGAAGATCATCGGCACGTTCCCGGAAGATACGCATCCGCCGATCATCTATCCCATCGCGCTGACGGCGAATGCGAGTCCCGATGCGGCAGCCTTCCTCGCCTACATCAGATCCGACAAGGCGAAGCCGCTGTTCGAAGCTCAGGGATTTATGGTGCTGGGCCCCGGGCGCTCCTGATGGGCACTCCTGGTGGGCGTTCGTCGCGTCGGCTCGCTGCCTGCAACGGTTGAGCTGAGGTGTGTCAGCCATGGACTGGATGACGCTCACTCCGGAGGAATGGACGGCGGTTCGGCTCAGCCTGAGGGTGGCCACGGTGGCCACCCTCGCCAGCCTGCCGTTCGGCGTCGCCATCGCCATGCTGTTGGCGCGCGGGCGCTTCTGGGGCCAGTCTGTGCTCAACGGCCTCGTGCTCATGCCGCTGATCCTGCCCCCCGTCGTCACCGGCTACATCCTGCTCATCCTGTTCGGGCGGCGTGGGCCCATCGGAGCCTTTCTGGCCGATCATTTCGGCATCGTCTTCTCGTTCCGCTGGACGGGTGCTGCGCTGGCGTGCGGGGTGATGGGCTTCCCGCTCATGGTGCGGGCGATCAGGCTATCGATCGAGGCGGTGGACGCGCGCCTTGAACAGGCGGCCGGAACGCTGGGTGCCAATCCCGCCTGGGTGTTCGCCACGGTCACCTTGCCGCTCATCGTCCCCGGCATTCTCGCCGGCATGATCCTGTGCTTCGCCAAGGCCATGGGCGAGTTCGGTGCTACCATCACCTTCGTGTCGAACATTCCGGGCGAGACCCAGACGCTGCCGTCGGCCATCTACACCTTTACCCAGGTACCGGGCGGCGACGTGGGCGCCTTTCGCCTGACCCTTGTCTCGGTGGCGATCGCCATGCTCGCCTTGCTGGCCTCCGAGGTCATGGCACGCTTTGCCAACCGCCGCCTCGACATCGAATGACCCTCGAATGACTCTCGAATGACTCTGGCCATCGACATCAAGCATCGGCTGGGCGCCTTCCTGCTCGATGCCCGCTTCGAAACGGGAGGCGGACTCATCGCCCTTTTTGGCCGATCGGGATCGGGCAAGACCTCCATCATCAGCATCATTGCCGGACTGATCCGGCCCGAGCGTGGCCGTATCGCCATTGAGGATGACGTGCTGGTCGATACCGCCCGCGACATCTTTGTTCCATGCCACCGCCGCAGGATCGGCTACGTCTTTCAGGAGGGGCGGCTGTTTCCGCACCTGACCGTGCGCCAGAACCTGCTCTACGGCCGCTGGTTCGCGCCTCGGGCGAAGCGCGGCGACGACCTGGAGCGAGTGGTCGATCTGCTCGGCGTTGGCGCCTTGCTCGAACGCCGTCCCGGCCGCCTCTCCGGCGGCGAGAAGCAGCGCGTTGCCATCGGCCGTGCCCTGCTCGCCGATCCGCGCCTGCTGTTGATGGACGAGCCGCTCGCCTCCCTCGACGAGGAGCGCAAGGCCGAGATCCTGCCCTACATCGAGCGCCTGCGCGACCGGAGCAAGGTCCCCATCATCTATGTCAGCCATTCGATCGCCGAGGTCACCCGGCTGGCGACGACGGTTGTGCTTCTCTCCGAAGGCAAGGTCGCGGCGGTTGGGCCGACATCAGAGATCATGCATCGCCTCGACCTTCTCCCACTGACAGACCGCGCCGAGGCCGGTGCAGTCATCGAGGCAACGGTGGAAGGCCACGACGAGTCGTTCTCGCTCACCGAGTTGCGCTCCCGCGCCGGCCTTTGGCGGGTGCCGCGCCTGGATGCGCCGGTAGGCGCCCGGCTGAGGCTGCGCGTGCGCGCCCAGGACGTGATGCTTGCCAAGTCGGCGCCGACCGATTTGAGTGCGCTCAACGTGCTGCCCGGCGTCGTCAACGAGATTGGTCCTCACGATGGCCCGATTGTCGAGATTCGCCTCGATTGCAATGGCGAGGTCCTGATCGCCAGCCTTACCCGCTACTCAGTGGCGCGGCTGAGCTTGGCTCCCGGCGTGGCGGTGTTCGCCCTCGTCAAGAGCGTGGCCGTCGACCGGCGCAGCCTCGGCGGCCCCGTGATGCCCGCCGAGGCTGAAGCCGATACGGACGCAGCCGACACCTGATCCGCGTGTCGCCCGGCGCGGCCGCTGAGCTCACTCGGCGATGAGCCGGGTGGGAGGTCGACCCATCGGGCGCGGCGTTATTTTGCTTCTGGACATCGCTATGTTCATATGAATATGTCGATGCATGACAGCAAAGCTGCCAGGCTTGCACTCGAGCCTCTTTGCGCTGAGATACCCGCCTGTTGCGTGTCCGCTGCGTTTGTTTGAGGACCAAGTGCCCCTGGTCGCCGGGACGCCGCCGAGGCGCCGGCGCATCTGGGAGGTGAGCACCTCCTTCCACTGCTCGATCATTGGCACGTGTTTGACGGCGGCCGAGCTTCGTCAGATCCTCATCAAGATCGACCCCGATGCTCAAAAAGAGACCGATCACGAGCTGCACGGCCGCGCCGTGCTTCTAGCCGGGCAGAAGGGCCACGCATCCAAGCTGCTGCAAAAGGCCCTCGATCGCCGACATCGCTCGGCCATCAATCAGCTGGGCAAGGCGGCGACAGCGCGGCCCGTGGCAGCTCCGGCACGTGCTCGTGCTGGGCCTGGGTGATTGCGGAAGGGAACCTCAGATAGGGCTCCAGCTCGGACTGCAAAAGATTGTAGTAATTACCGTCCGACGAGCGCTAGGCGATGGGAAGACCCGTCGCGAGTGCCTTGGCGAGCGCCCACATGCTGTTCTCCTCAAGCAGGATCAGCGGCTTCTCCTTGCGCTCGCAGTACCTTTGCAGCGTTGGACGGCCTCGTCCATGCCCAACACCGGCAAAGCTTGCCCTTTCGTCGGGTCAACAGGGCTGCGGTTGTGTGCGCGTCAGCGCGGCGGCTGGTGCCCGCAAACCAAGCCCCGCTTGTCCCCGGCGGGTCCTGATCGCGGACCTGACCATGACAGCCGGCTGCTTTAACCTTGCTCATGGGCTTGTCGCCACACTTGCCCGGATCGGAGCCAAGCTCGGCACCGCGGTAGAGGAACGCCAGAGACTTGGCGAAGTTTGACGCAATAGGGGCTAGTTGGAGCAGGCAGCGAAGGGCATATCGAAGGTACATGCCGCTTTCTGACACCGAGCCGGCCATGAGCGTAGACTTGCGGCAGTTGACCCTGCAAGGCGCATCCACGCCCGCTCCATGAACGGCTCCAAGCGCGGCCAATTCCGCCTTCATGGCAACCCCTGCCTGGCAGGCGAGTGGGAGCTGCCGAATGACGCTGACCCATTCCACAGTCTACCTCGTCGACGTGGACAACACGCTGATCGACAATGACGGGATTCAGCAGGACCTGAAGGATCATCTCGAGCAGGTCTACGGTTTGGCCTCGCGCGTCCGCTACTGGAAGCTCCTGGAGGAGCTGTTCGAGGAGGTGGGATACCGCGACTACCTCGGCGCCCTCCAGCGCTACCGGGCGGAGCACCCGCGCCAGGTGGAGCTGCTGTCGATGTCGTCTTTCCTGATCGACTATCCCTTCGCCGAGCGGCTGTTCCCGGCTGCAATCGCGGTCCTGGAACGGCTGCGCGCTCTCGGCCCCACCATCATTCTGTCCGATGGGGATGTCGTGTTCCAGCCACGCAAGGTGGAGCGCTCGGGTCTGTGGGACGCGGTGGACGGACACGTGCTGATCTATGTCCACAAGGAGCAGGCCCTGGACGACGTCGAGCGCCGCTACCCCGCCGACCATTATGTGCTCGTGGACGACAAGCCCCGCATCCTGGCTGCGGTGAAGCAGGTCTGGGCCGACCGCGTCACGACCGTCTTCCCGCGTCAGGGCTCCTACGCGCACGACCCGAAGGCGCTCGCAACCTTCCCCCCCGCCGACGTTACGATCGAGAGCATCGGCGACCTCCTTGACTATGATCTGCCTCGGCTGGGGACGCTGGTCCCCAGCCCCAGCCGGAGGGCTGCGCCATGAAACCGACCACGACGCTCCACGACCTCGGCCAGAGCCTGTGGCTCGACAATGTCACGCGGGCACTGCTGAGCAGCGGCACGCTGCAACGCTACATTGCCGAGCTCTCGGTGACGGGACTCACGTCCAATCCCACGATCTTCGACCACGCCATCAAGAACAGCGCGGACTATGACGCCGACATTGCCGGGAAGGCATCCTCGGCGAGGTCGCACGAGGATCTGTTCTTCGAGCTGGCGTTGGCGGACCTGACGCAGGCCGCGGACATGTTCCGTCCGACCTTCGAGCGGACCGACGGGGTCGACGGCTGGGTGTCGCTCGAGGTCTCGCCTCTGCTGGCCCACGACACCGCCCGCACGCTGGAAGCTGCGCGCAGTCTCCACCAACGCGGCGGCAAACCCAACCTTTTCATCAAGATTCCCGGGACCAGGGAGGGCCTGCCCGCCATCGAGGCGGCAATCTTTGCCGGCATCCCGATCAACGTCACGCTGCTGTTCTCCCGCGAGCAGTATCTGGCAGCGGCCGACGCCTATCTGCGCGGCGTTGAGCGGCGCATCGAGGCGGGGCTGAACCCGGCCGTTGCCTCGGTTGCCTCGTTGTTTGTCAGCCGATGGGACGTGGCCGTCAGCGGCAAGGTCCCGGGCGAGCTGACCAACCGCCTCGGCATCGCCGTCGCCCAGAGAGCCTACAAGGCCTATTGCGAGCTGCTCGACGCGCCGCGCTTCCAGCGCGCCGCCAACTCCGGCGCCTGCGCCCAGCGCTTCCTCTTCGCCAGCACCGGCACCAAGGACCCCAAGGCCGCCGACACGCTCTATGTGGACGCGCTCGCTGCACCCTTCACCATCAACACGATGCCCGAGGGCACCCTCAAGGCGTTTGCAGACCACGGCACATCCGGAGTGCCGCTCGCGCAAGACGGAGGCGACAGCGAGACCGTCTTGGCCGACTTCGCCAAGGCCGGCATCGACGTCAAAGTCCTGGCTGCGCGCCTTCAGGACGAGGGTGCCGCGTCATTCGTCAAGTCCTGGAACGACCTGATGAGCTGCATCGAGGCCAAGAGCACCACGATCAGAAAAGCGAGCTGACCCAATGGCAACGACATCAAGCCAGCGCAAGCGCGCGCCAGACTCCGCCGAGCGGCAATCAAGGAGGGTCACGATGTTGCGCGCGCTCCCGGCTTGGGCGGCATTGGAGAAGCACTTCGAGAAAATGAAGGGCCTGCATCTGCGGCAGCTCTTCGCGGAGACCCCCAGGCGTGGCGAGAGGCTCGCTGCCGAGGGGGCCGGCATCTATCTCGACTATTCCAAGAACTGCATCACCGACGAGACGCTGCGCCTGCTGCTCCAGCTTGCGCGCGAGGCGGGGTTGCAGGAGCGCATCGAGGCGATGTTCCGCGGCGACAGGATCAACGTGTCGGAAAACCGCTCGGTGCTCCACGTCGCCCTGCGAGCGCCGCGCGGCGCCTCGATCCTGCATGACGGACGCAATGTCGTGCCCGAGGTTCACGCCGTCCTGGACAAGATGGCGGATTTCGCCAATCGCGTGCGCAGTGGCGCCTGGAAGGGCCACACGGGCAGGCGCATCCGCAACGTCATCAATATCGGTATCGGCGGCTCCGATCTCGGGCCGGTGATGGCCTACGAGGCGCTGCGGCACTACAGCGACCGCGCCATGACGTTTCGCTTCATCTCCAACGTGGACGGCACCGACCTTGCGGAAGCGGTGCGCGACCTCGATCCCGAGGAGACGCTGTTCATCGTCTCCTCCAAAACCTTCACCACGCTCGAGACGATGACCAACGCGCAGTCCGCGCGCGGCTGGCTGCTGGCCGGCATGAGCGGCGAGGAGCCCGCCATTGCCAACCATTTCGTAGCGGTCTCGACCAACGCCAAGGAGGTGGCGAAGTTCGGCATCGATACCGACAACATGTTCGGCTTCTGGGACTGGGTCGGCGGGCGCTATTCCATGGATTCCGCCATCGGCCTCTCGACCATGCTGGCGGTCGGGCCCGACAACTTCCGCGCCATGCTGCACGGCTTCCGCGAGATGGACGAGCATTTCCGCTCCACACCGTTCGAGCGCAACCTGCCGGTACTGATGGGGCTGCTCGCGGTCTGGTATACGGATTTCTTCGGCGCGCAGACCGTTGCCGTGCTGCCCTACGAGCAGTATCTGAAGCGCTTCCCGGCCTATCTCCAGCAGCTGACCATGGAGAGCAACGGCAAGCACGTCACGCTCGACGGCGCACGGGTGGACTACGACACCGGGCCAATCTACTGGGGCGAGCCCGGGACCAACGGCCAGCACTCCTTCTACCAGCTGATCCACCAGGGCACCCGGCTCATACCCTGCGATTTCATCGCCTTCGTGCGCACCCTGAACCCGCTCGGCCGCCACCACGACATGCTGCTGGCCAACGTCTTCGCCCAGACCGAGGCGCTAGCCTTCGGCAAAACGGCAGATCAGGTCAAGGCGGACGGAACGCCGGACTGGCTGGTGCCGCATCGGCTGTTCGAGGGCAACCGCCCGTCGAACACGCTCCTTCTCGATGAGCTGACTCCCACCGCGCTGGGCAGGCTGGTCGCCCTCTACGAGCACAGCGTCTTCACCCAGGGCACGATCTGGCACATCGACTCGTTCGACCAGTGGGGCGTGGAGCTGGGCAAGGCGCTCGCCCAGCGCATCATCCCCGAGCTGGAGAGCGCCAGCGAGCCCAAGCTGGAGCACGACAGCTCCACCAACGCGCTGATCCGGCGCTATCGCAAGCTCAAGGGACCCTGACACATGCAACTGGGAATGATCGGCCTCGGCCGCATGGGAGCGAACATGGTGCGTCGCCTCTTGAAGGGCGGCCATCAGTGCGTGGTGTTCAACCGGTCCCAAAAGCCGGTCGGCGAGGCGGTGAAGGAGGGCGCCGTGGGCCCCGGCTCCCTGGCGGAGTTCGCCGAGAAGCTTGCCAAGCCGCGCGCGGTCTGGCTGATGGTGCCGGTGGGCGCGGTGGAGCAGACCATCGCTGACCTGCTGCCACATCTCGACCGCGGCGACATCCTGATCGACGGCGGCAACTCCTACTACATCGACGATATCCGGCGCGCGAAGGAGCTGCGCCCCAAGGGCGTCCACTATGTCGACGTCGGCACCAGCGGCGGCGTCTGGGGCCTGGAGCGCGGCTACTGCATGATGATCGGCGGCGAGACCCACGCCGTGCAGCACCTCGATCCCGTCTTCGCCACCCTGGCGCCGGGACGAGGCGACATCCCGCGCACGCCGGGGCGCAACGGCACCGGCGGAACATCGGAGCAGGGCTACCTGCACTGCGGACCGAGCGGGGCCGGCCATTTCGTCAAGATGGTGCATAACGGCATCGAGTACGGCGTGATGGCGGCCTACGCCGAGGGGCTGGCGGTTCTCAAGGCGGCCAACATCGGCAAGAAGAGAGGCGTCGTCGATGCGGAGACCACGCCGCTCCGCGACCGCGAGCACTACGAGTACGATTTCGACCTGCCGGAGATCGCCGAGGTCTGGCGGCGCGGCAGCGTGATCGCCTCCTGGCTGCTCGATCTCTCGGCCGCCGCCTTGATCCAGGACCCCCAGCTTTCGCAGTTCGCCGGGCGGGTGTCGGACTCCGGGGAAGGCCGCTGGACCATCAAGGCGGCGATCGACGAGGGCGTTCCGGCGCACGTGCTGTCATCGGCCCTCTACGAGCGCTTCAGCTCGCGCGGCGAGGCGGACTTCGCGGACAAGGTGCTGTCCGCCATGCGCTACCAGTTTGGCGGACACCTCGAGAAGCACGCCGGGTCGTAGTGGATCGCGGAATACGCCATATCCGAATTGAACAAGCGAGGGGGGACAGCAACGGAGGCCGAAACGGCATGGCCAAGCAAGATCTCGATCAGCTGGCGATCGATACGATCCGCACCCTTTCCATCGACGCCGTCCAGCAGGCGAAGTCCGGCCATCCCGGCACGCCCATGGCTCTGGCCCCTCTGGTCTACACGCTGTGGAACCGGGTCATGCGCTTCGATCCGCAAGACCCGATCTGGCCCAATCGCGATCGCTTCGTCCTGTCCAACGGCCACGCCTCGATGCTGCTCTGGTCGGTCCTGTACCTGACGGGCACGCGGGCCGTGAACGCGGAGTACGAGCGGCTGGGCGAGCCATCGGTCACGCTCGACGACATCCGTCATTTCCGCCAGCTCGACAGCAAGGCACCGGGGCATCCGGAGTATCACTGGGTCTCGGGCGTCGAGACGACGACCGGCCCGCTGGGGCAGGGGATCGCCACCAGCGTCGGCATGGCGATCGCGCGCAAATGGTTGGCGAGCCGGTACAACAAGCCGGGTTACGAGGTGTTCGACTACAACATCTACGCCATTTGCGGCGACGGCTGCCTGATGGAGGGCGTCGGCTCGGAAGCCGCCTCGCTCGCGGGCCACCTCGCTCTCGACGACCTGTGCTGGGTCTACGACAACAACCACATCACCATCGAGGGCAAGACGCGCATCACCTTCACCGAGGATGTGGCGGCGCGCTTCCGGGCCTACGGCTGGAATGTGCTGCACGTCGGCGATGCCAACGATCTGTCCACGATCGAGGCTGCGCTGGCGGCTTTTCGGGAGACGAAGGGCCGGCCGACGCTGATCGTGCTCGACAGCCACATCGGCTACGGCTCCCCGCACAAGATCGATACGGCCGCCGCCCATGGCGAGCCGCTGGGTGAGGACGAGGTGCGGCTCGTGAAGCGCGCCTACGGCTGGCCCGAGGACGCCCAGTTCCTCGTGCCCGAAGGTGTGCGCGAGCACTTCTCTGCCGGCATCGGCAAACGCGGGGAGGCGGCTCGAAAGCAGTGGCAGCAGCGCTTCCTGTCCTACAAGACGAAGCTCCCTGAGCTCGCCACTGAGAT
>Ga0207674_10002695_pt1 | contig 22168 bp, 16 predicted proteins | sample KBSCornC72_FD_184303 | JGI IMG/M metagenome (GOLD analysis project Ga0207674, IMG submission 184303) | Corn rhizosphere microbial communities from Kellogg Biological Station, Michigan, USA - KBS Corn C7-2 (SPAdes) (version 2) | ecosystem: Host-associated > Plants > Roots > Rhizosphere > Soil ...
GAGATTGGCCTCAGCGGTGTGATCATCCTGGTCGAGTCGCGTCGCTGCGCGGTAGGCTTCGGCGGCGCCTGTCCAGTCTGATCCGGGGCGTAAATCGCGCCCAACAAGATCGTGCTTCAGGATCTCCGCGAGCGTCCTCTGTGCCAGTGCAGAACTCGGATCAAGCTTCACCGCCTGGCGTGCCTGTGCGCGAGCTGCCTCGCCCATGCCAGCCTCAAGCAGAACGCGTGCGACTTGCAGGTGATGCACAGGAGAGTTCGGATTGGCGGCGATTAGACCCCGATAGCTTTGCAGCGCCTCTTTTACTTTGCCTTCGCGCAGCAGCACTTCGCCTTCCGGCTCGAAGCTCACAACGATGGCCGGACCCGATGTCAGCTCTCCAACTTTGTCCCGTAGCTCTGTCGCCTCTGCGTTGCTGTATCGCCGCTTGCCGGAATCGAACGCAATATCCGCTTCCACGGTGCCGTCTTGATTCTTCGTGAATATCTCGCGCAGAACAGCCGGCCCCATCGCAATCGTTTCGTCTTTTGGCAATTCCTTTGGAACGAAGCCGGCCGGCGGAACAATCTTGTACTTCCACTCAGCGGTGAAGGGCTGCTCCAGCAGCCAATCAGCCGTCCGAGGTTTCTTCGGCTTCTCGCGATCGTCCTTCTTCTTGTCGTTCGGTTCCTCTCTGTGCTTGAGTTCCTCGGGCAACTGTTGGAAAAGCGTCTCAAGACGAATAGCCGCGATCGCGTTATCAAGATCAGTGAACCCGCGCTTAGCCTTCTCGCACTTCAGGGTCAATTCGAACTGTTTCGTCAAATCACCGGGATCCGATCGATCAACGCTGGTCAGGTTCTCCGCAATGTACTGCGCTTTTACATATCCTGTCAGGCCCTCTCGCGTGTCCTTGTCCGGCTTATCGGCATAGAAGGCGCGATAGTGCGACTCGAAGACGCCGCTCGGCAATGTCTTTTCTATTACCGTAGCCGGACCATTTTCGCCCAGATGGATTTCGCGCATTTCCAGCAGCACGTTGTCACGCGAACCTGATTCCGGAGTCTTCACCAGCCCTGTCGTCTCCGGCCGCGCAATGAGAGCGCGCCGTCCCTGATCATTGATTGGCAGTTGGCCGAGCCGTGCGTATTGGTCGGTCCCGTCGATCCACAATCCCGCTGCGCCCGTGGCGCCTGGTACATAGACGATTGCATGATCAAACAGCCCCATACCCGGCAGGTCCGCTGGGACATCCAGCCGCGAACCGGCATTCAGAAGTGCCACATACGCTGGAATCTTCGCCGCGCGTAGCATGGCCACCAGCAGCGTCGCCTTGTCCTTGCAGTCGCCATACTTTAAGGCCAGCGTCTCTGAGGGCTCGTGGGGCACAATCGCTGCTTCCCCGAATTCGATTCCGGTATAGCGGACCTCGCGGTCCACATAATCCAGAATCGCCGCCTGTTTCTCAGCGGAGGACATCTCTTCTGAGACGAGCCCTTCCACGATTGATCGCACCGCATCCGACTTCGCCCGCTCGTCGACGATCCGCGAGTATTCGGTTGCCAGAGCCTGCCATGACGCACCTGTCGAGTAGTCGATCTCCGGGAATCGAATCTCATCGGAAGGAAGATTTGAATCGCGGGACTCAATTCCTTCAAGTGCCCCTATCTCATACGTGATGGTTACTTGGCCGTTGGCCTCGACGCGTTTCGGGGTCACGCCGGGTAGTAGCTGCGTTTGTATCCGCAATGGTAATGAGAGAGGAGCCTCAAACACCGCGCTGCTATGAGCGACCGGCGTATCCTCATGCCCGAAGAAACTGCGGCCCACGCGTCCTTTGGCAAAAAACGGCTCGGTCTCTCGTGCCAGGTACTCTTCTTCGACGACCACTCCCGGTGCGATTGCCGGCAGAGGCGCTCGCAGCCTTTTGCCGTTGCCGTAAGTCTTGTAGTCGCCGCCACGGGCCGGTTCTTCCGTAATGGCGCGGGGATCGAACGTGTGCTCCGAATAATCCGGTCCGATCACGCGTGCCCGGATCACGGGGCGCATCTCGTGCCACGCGTCCCAACCGACAGACAAACTGTCCCATCCCTCGGCGCCCTTCGAGGTCAGCACCTTGTAAATGTAGTGGCCGACGTGGGTGAGCCGCCCGGCTTCGTCGAAGCTGAAGCGTTCGTCGTCTTCGAACAGGATGATGTTCGCGTTCTCGGGTGCGGGAACAAGCGACGCGGCTTGATAGAGTTCCCGCGCCGGTACAGAAAAATGGGGCGCATTCCATGGCTCTGGATTTTGTTGGCTAAATCCGGTTATCGCGACCCAGCATGGCAGAACGAAAGCAAGGCAGGTCACAAATCGGCGCAAGACAAGAAACGACACAGCGCTCCTTCAGCAACAAAGGGGGATTGTGACCACGGTACCGCAAAATCAGGCGCGGTGTAAGGCATCCGGTGCTGCGCTTGGCGATTTGTGTAAACAAACGTCATGGGTCGGGAAACTCGGCAAGGTACGAAGAATAAAGTCGATGTCTACTTAAGCTTCGTTTTGCCGTGCTTCTGCGGCAATCTCCCGGAGTTCGGGCAGAACGCGTCCCAGTGGCATAGCCGCTGCCTGCCTATGTCCCAGCGCGAAATACACGTCCTTATAAAGCACAAAAAGCTGATCGTACGCCGCTGTCGCCCTGCGGTCGGGCTCAATCGTGCGGAACGGCAGACATACGGCAGCTTGCGCCTCTTCAACTGTCTTGTATATTCCGGCAGCAAGCAGCGCCATGATCCCCGATCCAAGGCTTGTTGGAATCCCCGCTGGAACCAGAACCGGCTTGTTCAGCACGTTGGCATAGACCTGGTTCAGGACTTCATTTTTCTGCGGGATCCCTCCTGCATTGATCACGCGATCAACACGCACCCCATGCTCGGCCATCCGCTCGAGAATGATCCGGGTATGAAAAGCGGTACCCTCGATTGCTGCGAAGAGCTCATCTTGCGCCGTGCTCACCATGTTCCAGCCAAGCGTTACTCCACCCAACTCGGGATTCACCAGAATGGTGCGATCGCCATTGTCCCAACTCAGTCGCAAAAGGCCCGTCTGTCCCGCTTTGAACGTTTCCAAACCCTTCGATAATTCGTGCACGCGAGTCCCAGCACGCTGTGCAATGGCTTCAAAGATGTCGCCCGTCGCTGAGAGACCGGCTTCAATGCCAATGTAACCCGGATGAACGCTGCCGGGCACAACTCCGCATACGCCGGGCACTAGCTGTGCATCGCGCGCGATCCCAATGATGCAGGTCGAGGTTCCTACGACGTTGACCACATCGCCTTCGCGGATATTGGATCCAATCGCATCCCAATGCGCATCGAAGGCCCCAACAGGAATCGGTATCCCTGCACGGAGGCCGAGTTTCTCAGCCCATTCCGGCGAAAGATGTCCCGCGATCTTGTCGCTGGTAAGGTACTGTCCGCCTAGCTTCCCGCGTACCCCTTTCAGGAGAGGATCGACGGCAACGAGGAAATCCTCCGGCGGCAGTCCGCCCCACTTGGGATTCCACATCCATTTGTGACCCATTGCGCAAATGCTGCGTTTTACATCTCGGGCGTTCTTAATCCCGCTCAGAGTAGCCGCCACCATGTCGCAGTGCTCGAGCGCCGTGGCAAAGGCTTCCCGCTTACCCGGGTTGTGACGCAACCAGTGCAGCAGTTTTGCAAAGCCCCACTCGTGCGAGTACACGCCGCCGCACCACGCGATGGCCTCGAGCTCCATCGCGTGCGCCTTATGCGTAATTTCCTCAGCTTCAGCGTGCGCCCGGTGATCGCACCACAGGTAGTACTCGTCCAGGGGCTGGAGATTTTCGTCCACAGGGATCACGCTCGATCCAGTCGTGTCGATCGCGATCGCCTGCACGCTGTCGCCACTGATGCCCGTAGAAGCGAGCACGTCCTTCGTCGCAGCAGCCAGGGCCGCCATCTGGTCCGTGTGCGATTGGGTCGCAAAGTCGGGGTCTTCGCGTCGCCGATGAAGCGGATAAGACGCCGACGCGGTTCCAACAGGCCCGCACTCGCTATCCACCAATGTCACTCGCACGCTCAATGTGCCAAAATCGACTCCGGCTACAACGGCCATTTCTTGCTCCTGGTAAACGCTTACCTGCTCGTGCACCAGACTACACCAACCACGCTAATCGCCGCAGTGTTCCGGCCTATTTGTCGAACTTCGGAATCACACTCCGGAGCCGCACCAGCCAGGAATTTGGTCGGGCTGCGGGCTTAGCTTGAATGGGGGAATCAGCTCCGCCCGGCGTCGTTTTGGCTGGGCCTTTTGCATCCGCGTTCTGTTTGTTCGCTGCGGAAGTTGTGGACGCCTGCTGCGCCTCGGGTTGATTCGGGTCCGGCTTGGATCCCTTGGTCGCCGGGGGCAATCCCTGAACATTCTTCACCAGGATCGAAATGCGACGGTTCGAAGGGTCGTTAGGGTTTGCCTTCACTCGCAATAACTGATCTGCATAGCCGCGTACCTGTGTCACCTGATCTGAGCGAACGCCGTCCTGCTGCATCAGCCGCCGCGCCGCATTGGCCCGATCCGCCGACAACTCCCAGTTCGTGTACCTTGCATCCTCTGAATATCGTGACGCATCCGTGTGTCCCTCGATGAGGAGAGAATTCGGCAGAGTCTTCAGTTCTACCGCCAGCAGCACGAGCAACTCCCGTCCGCTGTTGCTCAAACTCGCGCTGCCACTCTGGTAAAAAGTGCCATTCCGATCTTCGAGCAGCTCAATGCGCAGACCCTCCGGCGTGAGAATGATCTCAATCTGCTTCGACAGATTCTGCAGATCTTTTTTCGCCTTGATCTGCTCCTCGAGCTTGTCCTTCAGCTTCTGCATATCCTGCACTGCTTGAGCGCTGACGGTCTCTCCCGTGCCGGTCAGAGTCGTTCCCATCAGGGAGGCAATCCCTTTGGGGTCGTTGAAATAACCCGCTACAGCCTTCTTGATCTTTTCGCTCGAATTCATCAGCCATAGCACGATGAAGAGCGACATCATCGCTGTCACGAAATCGGCATAGGCTACTTTCCATGCGCCCCCATGATGGCCGCCATGTTTGCCTTTGCGTTTGATGATGATAATCGGTTGCGTTTTTGCGGCCATTTGGGTCCCTACGCCGCTTTGGGCGCGGCAGGCGTTGCGTCGCTCTGCTTCTTGCAGAATTTCTCCATCTCATCGAACGTTGGCCTTACGCGCGCTGGAATCGCGCGCCTGCCAATCTCGATTGCGAGAATCGGCGCAGACCCCTTCAAAAATGCCAGCAGCAGAACCCGCATCACGTGCAGATAGTCATTGTGCTCATCGATCGCTTTGGACATGTTGGCGCTCAGGGGTCCAACCAATCCGTAGCAGAGCAGCACGCCAAGAAAGGTACCCACCAGCGCCGCAGCCACTTTTTCCCCGATTTCTTCCGGAGGACCTCCTAGTGCTCCCATCGTGATGACCACTCCCAGAACCGCTGCCACGATTCCCAGCCCAGGTAGCGCGTCGGCAACTGTGTTAAGTGCATTCACGGGCTGCGTCGCCTCCTGATGATGGACCTCCATGTCCAGTTCCATCATCTGGTCCATATCGAAGGGATCCACACCCCCGGTGATTGCCATGCGCAGCGTGTCGCATACAAAGCCCAGCGCATGGTGGTCGGCCAGGAATTCGGGAAACGCCTTGAAGATCGCGCTCTCCTTCGGTTTCTCTACATCGTTCTCGACACTGAGCAGGCCTTCCTTCCGGACCTTGTTCAGGAACACATACATCATCTTCAACAGGTTCAGGTAGCGCGGCTTATCCAGCTTCGATCCCGTAAGAACACCCTTCAGGCTCGTGACAATTCCCTTCAGAATGTGCAGGGGATTGCCGATCAACAGCGTTCCTATCGAGGCGCCCCCGATAATCAGAAGTTCGGCGGGTTGCACTAGAACGGACAAGTGCCCCTTCTCCATCAGGAATCCTCCGACTACCGCGCCGAAGACGATAACGATGCCGATAATGGCAAACATCTAGGCTTTCCCCTGTGCTCTCGAAATATGATTTCCACCTGCGTGAATGCTCGCCTGCATTGCGGCTTGGGCCCGCTCCAGCAATGCAGAAAGCGTTTCGCCATGCTGTGCTTGTGCCGCGCCAATACTTACGGTCAAAGAAATGCGATCGCCCCACCATCGAAAATTCGTCGTACGAGAGAGCCCCGCAAGAATCTGCGCGTGATCCGCAAGCGCTGCCGCATTGCCTTCGTGCGACATGACAAGAAACTCATCCTCGCCCCATCGACCGATCTCTTCGGTCGGCTTGAGTCCACTTGCGAGCGTTCTCTCGAGCGCTTCCAGCATCGATTCGCAGGCGCGTAAGCCATGGGAACGACGCAATTCCGCACCTTGGTCCACTGTTATCCAGAGGATCCCGAGCGGCAGTTCACCTCGATGAAAGGCCTCATGCAGCCGGGCCAGGCGATCTTCCAGCTGCGTCTGACTCTCAGCGATCTTTGCATCATCGTTCGACTCTCCATGGGGTAATGCGTCGACGTTGTCGGCGGAATGAAAGAGCACTCCCGATCCAATCCGGGTTCCCATTCCGTCACGCAGGATCATGACTCGCGCTCGCACCGGCACTTCATACCCAAGCGCATGTCGTATGCGGACCATACTTCCGCGATCGTTCGATGTGCCGATGGCAGTTGCCCGAACCCACTTCGAAGCCCCGCCAACAACTAGCAATTCGAGCAATTGGCGCACTTGTCTGCAAACCACCTCTCCACTTTGGTAGCCGGTGATCTGCTCCGCTGCGCGGTTCCAGAACACCATTCCCCCGCCAACGTCCGCCAGTGCGGCTCCCTCGGAAAGGGAATCCAATGCAGATCCTAAAAGTTCGACGCGATCGGCCACGCTGTCCATCCACTCCGTTCATCGGCGCAGAACTGGGCAACTTGATCAGCGAATGCCAAGGTATTTCGAGATCGTGGATTGGACGTTCGATGGTGAGAAAGCGAGACTCGAATCTCAAGAGTGGCGGTTACTTTGCCGGCGCGGCGCCATTGCCGCTCAATGGCAATCGCACCTCAAATCGAGTATTGCCGGGTTCCGACTTCACATGGATTTTGCCGCCAAATTTCTGCGTCACGATGCGATGCACAATCTCCAGCCCGAGGCCTGTACCTGACCCTTGTGGCTTGGTCGTGAAAAATGCCTCAAAGATCCTGGGAAGAACATCGGCAGGAATTCCCGGTCCGTGATCGGTTACGCTCACCCCGAGCCAGCCCGGATCATCGGCTCTGCCATTCGCGGGCTCGGTCCATGTGGAGATCTCGATGTGTCCCATTGCCGGAGAGGCGTCTGCTGCGTTGTCAATCAGATTGGTCCATACCTGGCTCAGCGCAGAACCGCGAGTTTGGATCACAGAGGGTGATGCATCGAACTTCTTCTCCACCGCGATTTGCTTGACACGCAACTTGTGACCGAGGATCGTAATCGTGCTCTGCAGGCTGTCGTGAATATCCAGGTCCTTCAGCGGCGAGCGATCGTCGTACGCAAACTTCTTCACCGCCATCGCCAGGTCCGAGATTCGCGAGATGCTCTCCTCGATCGCACAGACCAGCGAAACACTCGAAAGTAGCGCTCCAAGCCAGTTCAGCGTGTCGGAAAAGCTCTGCGTGTCAAAAAACTCCCGCGCGCACCTAAGCTCTTCCTGTTCAAAGCCGATTGCCACCATTGCCGGAGCGATTGTAAAGGCATTCTCGACGCCGGATTCATGCAGCCACGCACCGAGTCTCTCTTCAGCGTCTGCCTGCTCCAGAGAGCCGAGTGCCTTGCACTGGCAGCCCTTCACCGCGTGCTTCAGCAAGCGGTGCATGCATTCCAGTTGTTCCGGTGTTTTCGGCTTTTTTGAGGAGCGAAGACTGAGGTCCTGCAGCTTCAGCATATTTTCGCGCAGTTGCGATGCCGCTCTTTTCGCTGCTGATCCTGGGTTATGTAGCTCATGCATCAGCCCGGCCGCGAGCGTTCCCAGCGAGACTAGCTTCTCCCGATGCAGAGCCTCAGCCTGATACGCCGAGAGCCGCGCCGCCATGTCAGACAGAATGATCGTGCGCGCCCCAGGGCAGCAGGACATTAACTGCCAGAACTGTTCGCCGGTGAATCGAACCAGCGTGGAGTCTTCCAGAGCGGTGATCAGAAAAGCAGCCTGTGTCCTGCCAGTAAGAAACGGAGTCTCTCCGAAACCCTCCCCGCCCTGGGCTGTTCCCACAAGGCTGCGCGAGCCATCCGGTTCCACGCGATCAGCCTGGCATTTGCCCTTCAAAAGCAGCCAGTAGTACATCGTCGTGTTGCCAGGTTCGGTCAAGACGGCGCCGGGTTTGGCCGTCACGCGATCCACTACATCAATTCCGCTGAGTGCGTCCGTTGGTGTTGCTGAGAAAGGACGAGTCTTCGTCAGCTCCCCTGCAATTTCCCCAAAGGGAACTGCGTCGACGATGACCGTTTGTGCGCCCTCGTTCATTTCTGCTGTTTCAATCCCCATCTAGAATCCTGCGAGGTATTGATGCGCGAACTGAACCGCGATCGATCCCTCTCCCACTGCTGACGCAACCCGCTTTACTGAGCCGTGCCGGACATCTCCCGCAACAAACACCCCTGGAACGCTGGTCTCCAGCAGGAACGGCTCCCGGCCCTGATTCCAGCCGTTCACCAATTTCCCGTCCTGCTTAAGATCAGGCCCGGCCAGCAAAAACCCCTTGTCATCGCGCAGAATGCTCTCTGGAAGCCACTCCACGCCGGGCTCCGCACCGATAAATACGAATAATGAGCTGGCTTTTACGCAATACTCGCCTTTTGGACCGCGCAAGCGCAAGACCTCAAGCCGTTCTTCGCCTTCTGACGCGATTACCTGGGTCTGCGTTTCCACTGAAATATTGGATGTGCGGCCGATCTCATCGATTAAGTATTTCGACATCGTCGCGGCAAGGCCTGTTCCGCGTACCAGCATCGTGACTTTTCGGGCAAATTTGGCAAAATGAAGCGCCGCCTGCCCTGCTGAATTGGCGCCTCCCACCACAAAGACCTCTTCGTCCTTGCACGATGTGGCCTCAACCAGCGCGGCCCCGTAGTAGATTCCCCGTCCGGTAAGTCGGTCAGACCCCGGAATGCCCAACTTGCGGTACTGCACGCCCGGCGCCAGCAGCACCACATGCGACGAAACCTCCCGTCCATCTGCGAGTTGAACAAACCGGTATTGCCCGTCGATACGCAAACCCACCGCCCGCTGGGTCACAAACTCTGCTCCGAACCGCGTGGCCTGAACTCCTGCGCGGCGGCCCAGATCAGCTCCGGTGATTCCAGCAGGGAAGCCCAGATAGTTCTCGATCCGCGAACTAGAACCCGCTTGACCGCCAGGTGCCTCTGGCTCGATCACAAGTGTCTTCAGCCCCTCGCTCGCCCCATACACCGCGGCCGCAAGGCCCGCAGGGCCCGCGCCCACAACCACCATGTCGTAGAACTCCTGCGTAGCGTGGGTGCTGAGGCCAACTTTGGCTGCCACTGCATCCTGGTTGGCTTCCGAAAGCACACTTCCATCGCTGAAAAGAACAATCGGCAACTGATCCGGCTTGAGCTTCCGCTCCTCCAGAAGCTTTTGTGCCTCCTCTGACGTAGGCGCATCCAGCCACCGGTAGGGAACGTGGTTCCGCGAGAGGAAGTTACGCAGCTTATAGTCTGCCAATGCCCACCGGTTCCCGATCACCCGCAGCCCCTCAAACGGCGGCCGATAACCAGCCTTCCAGTCGTCCAGCAGGTCATTCAGTACCGGGTAGAGCTTCTCTTCCGGCGGATCCCACGGCTTGTTGAGGTAGTAGTGGATGCGCGCCGTGTTGATCGCCTGAATCGCCGCCTCGGTATCTGCGTATGCGGTCAGTAGTACTCGTTTTGCCTCGGGATAGACCTCCCGAGCACGCTCCAGGAACTCTACTCCCGGCATTCCCGGCATCCGCTGATCGCTTAGGAGAAGAGCCACAGGCTCCTCACGGGCCTTCAGCTGACCTAAGGTATCCAGGGCCGCCTGGCCGCTCGCCGCCCGCATCACCCGGTAGTCTGCCCCGTACTGTCGACGCAGGTCCTGGACCACCGCCTCCAGTACGCTCACATCGTCGTCTACTGCCAGTAAGTTCGGCCTCGCCATGATCTTCCCAGTCTAATGTTTTCGCCGCGCTTCATCGGCTTTCATCCCAATCAAACCCGTTCCGCTGGACCCGAGCAAATCGGTCGCAATTTAGGTTTCAATAAACCACACTACATCCATCTGGTGCCAAATCGGTAAACAGGATCATCAGGCACCCCCGCAGGATTCCAAGTGACGTTTCGTCACTTGGGCTGTACTCTAAATTGCGGGGTATTACTAAGGTGCAGGTACCCTTGAGCAAGAGGGGTGACGAAAGTCCTGTGTATGATTTCCACTGCACCTAGTGGAAGTTTTCCCCGAGCTTTTCTGGGCGTCTGCCGATAACCGAAGTTAGGCAGAAGAAGTAGCGTCCGATGTTTGGCAGCACCCGGCCCGTGAGAGAAGGGGAGCCGGTTTCGGCCCACGAATTGATGTTCTACAGGCGATGAGGCGCAAAACATGAACAAAGTCATTCTCGCGGATTCACAGGCAATATTCAGAGCGGGGACAGCGAAGGTTCTCGCAATGGATGAAGATCTTCGCATCATCGCTCAATGCACCGACCTTGACCGCATGATGCATGCAATTACCACTTTCCCAGGATCGATCGTGGTCTTTGCCGCATCTCTCCGGCCTGATATGGCTCGACTGCGTACCCTGCTTGAGGCTTCCAACAGCCGCGGCATCGTCATCGCAGAGAACACCGAGACTGCATCGAGCTACCTTCAGCAGGGCTTCCGTGGCGTGGTCTTCCGGAATGTCACTGGACAGGCGCTCGTTGAGTGTGTCCGTCGCGTCGCTGCCGGCGATACCTGGGCTCCCCCCCAGCTTCAGCTCCCCGACTCACCCGAAGAGGATATGGTCGGCACCCGAGTTCGCGATCGCCTTACACCCAAGGAGATGCGCATCGTCGCGCTCATCGTCCAGGGCTGCAAGAACCGCGAAATCGCGCTGCGCCTCAAGACCACCGAGCAGGTCATCAAGAACTATCTCCGCTCCATCTACGACAAGACCGGCGTAAGCGATCGCCTCGAACTCGCGCTCTTCACCATCCACCACCGCGTCCTCGCGCAGGCTGCGGCGGAGGTGGGCAGCAAGCTCGAGGCCGAGATGCAGCAGGCTCCGGCTCCTATCGCGTCCAGCTCCCCGGCACTCGCCCAGTCGTAGTTCAACCGAATACACTCACAAAGGCCGCTGATCCGTCAGCGGCCTTCTTTATTATGAGCACAAACTTCGACTGGAACACCGGCCCCCTAGCCCATGGCCTCCAGTGTTATCGCACCCAGCAGTTCTTCGAGGCTCACGAGCACTGGGAAGGTGTGTGGCTCACCCTCGCCGAGCCCGAAAAGAGCTTCCTCCAATCCCTCGTTCAGATCTCCGCCGCATTCCACCACCTGCGCCGCGGCAACAGAATCGGTGCGACATCACTTCTCACCAGGGCACTCAAGCGCCTCGATCTGTGCGGCGAACAATTCGGCTCTCTAAACGTGGCTCTACTTCGCAACCATGTGCGCGAGTGGCTCACTGCATTGCTCACCGAGCCTCCCAGATCACTTCCCACTTACCCAGAATTTCGCATCCTTGCGGCTAAGGCACCGTGATCACGATCTTCCCGACCTGCTGGTTTGACTCGAGGTAATTGAACGCCTCCACCGTGTCCTTGTACGGGAATGTCTTCGCAATTTTCGGAACAAATCGGCCGTCCGCAAGCCGCTCGAATATATATTGCTTCGCCACCGCAAGTCGCTCCGGATTGAGCGTAATCTCCCCTAGGCTATACGCGCGCAAACTCACAGCGTTACGAAACGACTGCAACAGCGGGAACGGCGTCGGCTGCATAGAGAGGGCGCCATAGATGAAAAGGATGCCGTCTTGGGCGGAGGCCGCCGCCAACTGCTCCACGAAAGGACCCGCGACAGGATCGAAGCTAATCCGTACCCCTTTGCCGCCTGTAATTTCTTTTATGCGCGCAACGTAATCTTCCTCTTCGCTCGCGATCACATGATGCGCCCCGAGCGCGATCAGCTCACTCTTCTTCGTCGATTTGCGCGTCACTGCAATCGCCGTTGCGCCTGCGCCGCGCACGATCTGAAGCGCCGCCAGCCCCACGCTCGACGAAGCCGCTGGAATCGACACGAAATCTCCCGCGCCGATTTTTCCGTAAAACACCAGTGCCCCGTAAGCCGTCAAATATTGCATCCAGGCCGCCGCAGCCTGCTCAATCGTCAGCTTCTTCGGAAACTCTACCAGCGTTCGCGCGGGTACCACCGCCTGCTCTCCCAGCACGCCATATTGATTCAAAGAGAATGCCGGAATAATCGCGACTTCCTTGCCGATCCAACTCGGATCCACTCCTTCGCCCACCGTATCCACAACGCCAGCCGCTTCATAGCCAACTCGCGCCGGCAACTTTGGTTGTTCAAGGTACTGCCCGCGAGTAAACAGCACGTCGGCACGATTCAAACCGACGGCCCGCACCCGTATCCGTGCCTCGCCTTTTTGCGGCTGCTGCAGGGGAGCATCCTCGAACCTTAGAACCTCGGGCCCACCAAGCTGATGGAAGCGAATAATCGACGGCATCTTCTTTCCTCCGGGTTTTGGATGGATCAATGCAGGTGAGCGGCTCAAACTGTTTCTGAAGAACCTGAGTTCGATGGAGTATGAAGCTAACTAAAAGAAGGCGGCAAGGAGGTTGATCCCCTTGCCGCGCCTGATACAGAGAGAACTTATGTCTTGCCTAAATTCCAACCCGTGAAGGCGCCGATCCCAGCTTCTCCGCCACGCTCTTCGCTTGCGTGAACAGCAGCAGATAATCCGGGCCGCCAGCCTTGGAATCTGTACCGCTCATATTAAATCCGCCAAAGGGATGCGCACCGACCATCGCGCCTGTGCACTTGCGGTTCAGATACAAATTGCCCACGTGATATTCGCGTGTCGCAACATCCAGCGCCTCGCGTGAACCGGTGTAGATCGCGCCCGTCAATCCGTACTCAGTATTGTTCGCAACCTTCAACGCTTCTTCAAAGCCGTTCACCTTGATCACCGCCAGCACCGGCCCGAAGATCTCCTCCTGTGCAATCACCGCATCCGGAGCGATGTCTGCGATCACCGTCGGCTCGATGAAGAATCCGCCGTCGGCATTCACGACGGCCTTACCGCCCGCGACCAGTCGCCCTTCTTTCTTGCCGATCTCGATATAGTTCAGAATTGAATCCATCGCGGCTTTGTTGATCACCGGTCCCATGTTCGAGTTCGCCGCGGGATCGCCAACCTTCAGCGTCGCAACCTTCTCACGCACCCGTTCGACGAACAGGTCATATACCGGCGCGTCCACAATCGCTCGCGAGCACGCCGAGCACTTCTGCCCGCTGAATCCGAATGCAGCAGCGACAACTCCATCCACCGCCGCATCCAGATCCGAATCCGTCATCACGACGGTCGAATCCTTGCCGCCCATTTCCAGAATCGTTCGCTTGATCCAGATCTGTCCCTTCTGGTGCTTCGCGGCGCGCTCATGAATCTCAAGCCCCACGTCGCGCGAACCTGTGAACGCAATGAATCGCGTCTTCGGATGCTCGACGATCGCGTTGCCAAAACTTGCGCCGGATCCCGGGCAGAAATTCACAACCCCACCCGGCAGGCCAGCCTCTTCCAGCACCTCGATGAACTTTGCAGCAATTGTCGGCGAGTCGCTCGAGGGCTTCAGGATCACCGTGTTGCCCGTGACGATCGAAGCCACCGTCATCCCTGCCATAATCGCGAACGGGAAGTTCCATGGCGGAATCACCGCGCCCACGCCCAGAGGAATGTACATGAGCTGATCCAACTCGCCCGGCAGCTGAACCGGAGTCTCTGCTTTGGCCAGCCGCAACGCCTCGCGGCTGTAGAACTCAAGGAAGTCGATGGTCTCGCCCACATCGGCGTCCGCCTCCACCCAGTTCTTGCCAACCTCATATGTGAGCCACGCACAGAACTCAAACTTCCGCTCACGGATGATTCGCGCTGCATTCAGCAGCAACGAGACTCGCGTCTCAACCGAGGTGCGGCTCCACACCTCGAAAGCTTCGAGGGCAGCCTGCATCGCCTTCTCGGCATGTTCTGCGCCGGCTTTTTGATGGATGCCGACCACCTGCGCAGGTCGTGCCGGGTTGAAGGACCTGATCTTGCTCTCGGTCCTCAGGCGGTGACCGCCGATGATCAGGTCGTACTCGTGCCCCAGTTGGCTGGCTACAAGATCCAGTGCCGCCATCATCTGCCGGGCAATCTCAGAGTCTTTGAAATTGGTAAACGGCTCATTCCGGAACTCGCCCTGGGGCGAGCGCGGCATTATTTCGGTCGGGAGTGTCACAGTTGCCATAGCGAAAACGATTGTATTCCTTCAGGGCAAAAAATTCGTGCGATCGGGGTCGCCTATCATTGGACTCAAATCACGCCCTTGGGGAGACTTTTTCTCCGCAATTGGACCCATCGAATACTGAGCAGATTGCTTCGGGGACCGCTTCAGAAAACAAAGCAACTTCGGCTCTGAAGCAGTCACGACAACGGCGCTCCGACAGAATCAGCCCAAAGCACTTATTGAGCATGACCAAATGTCAGTTTTCGTGAGTTCCGACGGATCGTGACCGACTCGTCCGTTACCCATGAGTTAAATACCACAGGAAACTTCAGCCTCATCCAAAGTCAACATCTCGCCCGCCTCCGCTCGCCCTAAGTTCCTGCCTTGGATAAAGATCCCATGTCACCCGTTTTGCATGTTAATTGGCGAAATTCGCCACAATAGAGACATGAGCAGAAATAGAGACATGACCCGAAACCATCGCATCGAGGCGCTTCGTTCCTCGATTGTCCCTGCTCCAGTAACTCCTTGCTGCTCAAGATCGAATTGGCAAATCCAGCACGATCAGATACTTACAAGGACCCGCACTTCATAAGCCATTGCAAACAGAGTCGTTAGCCAAAGAAGGTAGGGGGGAGGGGGTACCTTCCCCAGGGAGCTCTCTATGCTCAAGGTCAAAGGATGCCGCCACATGACACGCAGAGTCCCAACATCCTGGAGGCCAACATTTTCGTTACATCCGCGAAACTAACGCCCCCGGTAAGGGTTGCTAGTTAGGTACCCTCGTCCGGTTAGAGTTCGCTGCAACCGAGTCTGGGCACAAGAGTATTCGGCGACGACAAAGGCTGGCGGGTTTCGTTGATCTAGAACCAGCGCATCGACCGAATTCTGTGAGGGATAATGGCACCCCTATCTCGCTCTCTGCGCCCGTCCTCCTGTACCTCACTTCCACGCTCGACACCAGATTCACAGGCCCGGCACTGGAGAGTGACCGGTTCGGCAATCGCAGTAGTTGCCTTGGTTCTCGTCACTTCGCACGGCATCGCCCAGCAGCCCTCCCCCATTCCCAACTGGACGCCATCTACGGCGGGCACTTCTGCCGGCCAATACAGCCCGAATCAGGACGGCCCGAACCAAGCCTATGGTTATGCTCGCCAGCCCTACGATCAGGCACAGACGGAACAGCCGCCGGCCTACGAACAGCCACCGAATTACCCGCAGCAAACTGGGCAGCCGCAGTACCAGCAAGCACCGGATTATCAGCAGCAATACAACTATCAGCAGGCTCCTGATTTGAATTCAGAGCAGGCCTGGGGCGTGCCCGATCAGGGACCGGCTCCGACCTACCAGCCTCAGCAGGCCCTCACTCCCGATCGACTCGAGCAGATGGTGGCTCCAATCGCCCTCTATCCCGACAATCTCGTTTCCATGGTCCTCGCTGCCTCTACCTATCCGGCTGAAATCTCCTCCGCCTACCAATGGCTGCACATGCAGGGTGGCGCTCCTCCCCAGCAGATTGCGGCAGGGGCCAGTGCGCAGACCAGTTGGGATCCCAGCGTCAAGGCCCTCACAGCCTTCCCGCAGGTTCTCGATACGCTCGCGCAGAACCTGCAATGGACCACCGACCTCGGCAATGCCTATTACAACCAGCCGCAGGACGTGATGCAGACAATCCAGGTGATGCGCGGCCGCGCTCAGGCTGCCGGAAACCTTCAGGACACGCCTCAGCAGGAAGTCGTCGTCGATCAGGGGCAGATCCAGATAGCTCCTCCTACTCCTGAAGTCGTCTACGTTCCGCAGTACGATCCATGGGCGGCTTACGGTCAGCCGGTTGACCCCTATCCCGGTTTCGACTGGGTAGGTGCTGTGGGTTCGGCCATCGGCAACGCTTTCATCGGATGGGGCCCCGGCCTCGCAATGCAGGCATTTTCTGCTACCCCGTTCGGCTGGCTTGGCTGGGGACTCGACTGGTTCTCACACGCCATCTTCTACGGCAACGACGTCTGGTGCCCTCGCGGTTACGGAGGCCGAGACTGGGGATTTGCCCACGGCGGCTCCCGATACTGGGGCTATCACGGCGAGATGGCCCGCTGGCGCGAACGCGGAGGCTGGGGCGGGCGCGGCGGATGGGGTGGTCGCGAAGGCTGGCAGGGGCATACATTCCGCTCCGGTCTCGACCGCGGACGCAATGGCGGCTCGTGGGGACGCAATGGCAGCGGATGGGGTCGCGACGGGAACCGTGGCGGCTATGGCGGCCGTGAGGGCGGCTCGTGGGGTCGCAACAGTGGCGGCCAGGGCAACGGTGGAAACTGGGGCCGCAACGGCGGTGGATCCGGCAGCGATCGCGGTGGAAACAACTGGGGTCACAACGGAGGCAGCCAGGGCGGACATGATGGTGGCCAAGGCGGCTACGGCGGACACAACGGAAACGGCGGCGGCCAGGGCTATGGCGGTCAGAATGGCGGCCAGAACGGTGGCTATGGTCGCGGCGCATTTGGCATGCCCGGCGGAGGCGCCTACAGCCACGGCGGAGCCGATGGACGAGTGCCGAATGGCCGGGGTCTTGGCTTCGGTTCCTCTCCAAGTGGGGGCTACGGCCAGGGAAGGAATTCACAGGGCTGGCAGGCCTACAATCACACGCCGCAGCCCATCGGCCGTCCTCAGCAATATGGCGGCGGACAGCAGTTCGCCCAAAGCCGGCAGGGGTATGGCTACTCCGCACCTCAACACGTCTATGGCGGCAACTATGGTCGTCAGTACGGCGGGTCTTCGGGAATCTATGGTTCGCGTCCCAGCTTCGGAGGAAGCTACTCGCAGCCCAATCGCTCATCCGGGTCCGGCTATAGCTACGGAGGTCGTTCGTACGGCTATGGCGGTTCTTCCGGCATAGCTCGCGCGCCATCAAACCGCGGCGGATTCTTCGGCGGCGGCAGTCGCTCCTCCTCAGGTGGGTATAGTTATGGCGGCGGCGGCTTCAAAGCTCCCAAAGCTCCGAGCTACAGCAGCCATTCCTGGGGCGGAGGCGGCGGCAGCTTTAAGGCACCGCACTTCAGCGGAGGCGGAGGCGGAAGCCACTTCGGTGGGGGATCGCACTTTGGCGGTGGTGGAGGCAGTCACTTCGGCGGAGGTGGCGGTCACTTTGGAGGCGGCGGCCACTCGGGTGGCGGACACTCCAGCGGAGGTCACTCCGGTGGCGGAGGCCACGGCGGTGGTCATCACCGCTAAAACGACGAACTCTGGTTCCAAAGAAGAGCGGCAAGCCTTCAGGCCTGCCGCTTTTCTTTTGCCAAATTGAAATTGGACTATTTGAACACGCCATTGCCACGGTTCAACTCATCGCGATGCGACTTGTAATCCACCATTGAGAGAAACGCTGCTTCGCTCAGAGCCTCGCCTTCTCTACTTGCACGAATCGCCGCACCTACCTTGTCAATTCCATCTGCCTGCGGACATACCCAGACAATCGCGAAGGTGCCCGGTGCTTCCGTGTGCACAGCCGGAACGTCGATTTCATACTCCACAATCGTCCCATCCGCCAATTGCTTCTCCAGCAGAGGCACGATGAAGCTCTTGCTGAGTTGCTCCACCGCATCGTCCGGAGCATTCGGCTTCAGCGTGTAGATCGCCACCTGCACGTACCCGTTCTTGTAGGCGCCGGGCTTCCAGTTGTAGTAGTGGCTTACATCGATGTGATCCCAGTGCTTCGTCGAACTCTCCAGAACTGACCTGCTGGTTCCACCCGCTTGCGAGATCTGATCCAGCACCTTCATCAGACCAGCAATCGAATTGGAGGACCACCAGTCGTCATGCGTGAATTCTCCCGGCGTGTGCACGAGGTTCTCGTCGTTTCCGTATCCAACCAGCGTTCCATCTGCCACTGCTTTGTCGAGGACAGCTTTGTCTGCATCTGCTGCCTTGGCCATCTCCGCCCAATGTGCACGCGGAATCTCCCAGTTGGCGATGTACGTGTACATTGCCGGTTTCTGCTTCACTTCCTGAGCCTGGGCCCAAGTTCCCACTGACCACATTGCTGTGAGCGCAATCGCACACAGTCCTGTTAACTTCCTCTTGCTTGTCATTCGCGTTCTCCCGGGTTTGCTTTCTAGCCGGCGGGCAGGGGGAATTAACCGACCGTGACGGAGTGTACAGGCATAGCCAGTTAGCTGGATACAAGTGTTTCCGCGGAGATTGTTGGTGCTTCAAGGTATTGAAGCTGTGTAGTGAACTTCAACGAAACCGTTCTTGTATGCGGTGACATTCTTCAGAGACCACTTCTGCTCCTTCTCAAGCTCACCGAAGAAGCGGAGGCCATCACCGAGCAGCACCGGTGCGATGGTCAGCCTGATCTCGTTTACGAGACCAAGCTCCAGAAATCTCTGGGACAATATGGCCCCGCCGACGAGCCATACGTTTCGAAACCGCGGCGCGATCTTTGCGTCGACGACTTCCTTGACCTCGCCCGAATGAAATTCAACGCTCGCTCGTGCCGGTTGCAATTGTCTCCGGGTCAACACCACGCATGGAGTGTCCCCATACGGCCAGCCCAGCTCAAGCGCATGCTCATACGTGCGGCTGCCCATCACGTAGCAGTCGACGCTCTTCACAAACGCCGCCACCTCATCCTCCGTGATCGAGACTCCCGCCTCGTACACACCCCCGCTGTCCTCCAGCCACGAGACACTGTTGTCTTTTCGCGCGATAAACCCGTCGAGGCTCGAAACCATGTGCAGGGTCACAACCGGTCTTCTCTCATCCGACATGGTTTCTCAGATTCCTCCTCAGAAATGGATCACTGCGAGCGATGCCAAGCGCTCTGCAAATGCTAAGGCTCGGCGATTACCTTTTGCACGTCATCGATCAGCGCCCAGACGCCGATTCCAATCCCCCTGGCCATCTGCGGCAGATCGACCATGTTGTGCGCGAGAAAGACAAATGCGGAATCGTCAACCGGATCCGCCTCCCACCATCCTCCGTAAGCGCCGGGCCAGCTGACCGTTCCCGGGTTGCCGCGTCGAAACATGTCCTTCCTGTCCTGCTCCATCACAACAGAAACGCCGAGCCCAAACCCCCGTCCAATCGCGAACGGCTTCCGACCAAGAAAAACGGAATTCGCGCGCTGCTCATCCGTGAGCTGATTCGTCATCATCTTCCGCAACGTTTCAGAACGTAGCAGGCGAACTCCATTCACCTCGCCATCCCTGAGGAAGAGCCGAGCGAACGACAGGTAGTCATCGAGAGTGGACCACAACCCTACAGCGCCCGACTCGTACGCCATCTCCGTCGGCCTTTCTTCGACAACAACACCGCCCCACGTAAGACGCTTCACCAACCGGCCATTCTCGTCGAATCCATATGCGGCGGCGCGCCGATTCCGCTTCTCAGGCGGAACGAAAAAGCCGGTATCCTTCATCCCCAGCGGTCCCAGGATGCGCCGCCTCAGCATGTCTCCCAGAGAAGTACCGTCAATCCGCGCGATCAATAACCCCAGCAGGTCAGTTGAGTTGCCGTAGTACATGGCGCTGCCCGGCTGCGCGATCAGCGGCAACCCTGCGAGCCGCTGGATCCACTCGTCTGGGTTGACTTCAGTGTCGATATCTCCTCCGAGCCTCTCGCGATACGCAGCCGAAAGGGGACTGCGATGAGGATCGCCGTAAGTCAGCCCTGAACGATGCGTGAGCAGGTCGTCGAACGTAATCGGGCGTTCTGCCTCAACGGTGTCGTCCAGGGCTCCGTTCGGAGCGCGAAGAACACGCATCGTCGAGAACTCCGGAGCGATCCGCGCAATCGGCTCATCCAGCGAGATCCTGCCCTCATCCACCAGCATCAGCGCTGCAACCGAAGTGATCGGTTTCGTCATGGAGGCGATTCGAAAAATCGTGTCGCGCTCCATAGGCAATTTGTGTTCAATATCCAGCCAGCCCGCCGCGGCGAAGTGCATCTGCCCGCCGCGCAGCGCCAGTACGGCGGCTCCGGCAAGTTGGCCTTCGTCGACGCTCTTCTGCAAGACCTTCTGTAATGGCTCTTCTTTCTTCACATTCGGATCCTTCCGCGGCTGTTAATCATTTTGTAATTGATTTATAAAATAGATTAATTATAAAATCAACCGAAATGAAGATTGATCTCCAAACTGACCAAATCAAAACCAAGGGCGACAAGCGTGAGCGCACCCGTGCCACCCTGCTTGAGGCCGCCCGCCAGCTCATCCGCGAAAAGGGACACGAAGCCGCGACCCTGGAGGCCATCGCGGAGCGCGCCGGCATGACCACCGGGGCGATCTACGGCAACTTCAAGAACCGCGAGGACCTGTTCATTGCCCTCGCCCAAGCCTATTGGGCTCCCATCAAGCCCGAGGTCAAAGAGGGCGCGACCTTCGCAGACGTGATGCGCTCCATTGCCGACGCCACCATTGCCTCATTACCCGATCGCCAGTCCGTCGTGATCGGACGGCTTACCGGAATGGCATACGCCATCGGCAATGACGAGATGCGCCAGCGCGTCCTCGCCGTCACCCGGGACAGCTACGCCTTTGGCGAAGAGTGGCTGTCTTCCATCGTGCCGCCGGACCAGCTCCCCATGCCCGCCGCCCAGCTCGTACGCGTGCTGCACGTGATGATCGAAGGCTTCACCTTCCAGCGCCTCCTTACCCCCGAGCTTATCCCCGACGAGACGATCCAGGCGGCTTTCGCTGCGCTCGCCAGGACGTCAACGACTCGATGAGCCGCGCGTTTTGTCGAGTGGTGGATCGGCTGCCATGAGGAAGCCGTGAGCGTCGAGGCATGGGTGCTTGACGAGCAATGCGTCCTTGACGAGCGGAGATGGCTTCGGACTCTTGCGGACGAGCTTGGTGGCGAGTTGCAGTCCGTACATCATGATGCCGGCCTTTCTCTCGTCGATGCGGGCTTTGCCGAGAGCGTCGCACACTTGCGTGATGGCGCGCCGGACGCCTTCGGAACTTTCGAGGGAGGCGAGCTCAAGCCGCTTGTGGGAGTGTTTGGACCGGTTGAGAGCTACATGGATCTTCTGGTGGTTGAAGCAGTAAGCCATACCGCGGAGCGCCGGGCTATGGCAGCGCCGTCCCCCCGGCATGATGTGGCGGCATCCTTTGACCTTGAGCATGCAGATCTCCCAGGGAGGTACCCTCCCCCCTACCTTCTTTGGCTAAGAACCCTGTTTGCAATGCTTTATGAAGTGCGGGTGGCTTTAAGTATCTGATCGTGCTGGAATTGCCAGTTTGATCTTGAGCAGAAAGGAGTTAGTGGAGCAGCGACGATCGAGGAACGAAGGGCCTCGATGCTTGGTTTCTGGTCATAACTCTATTGTGGCGAATTTCGCGAATTAACATGCAAAAAGGGTGACATGGGTTTTCTATCGCGAGTCAGGGATTTAGGGCGAGTGGATGCTGGCGAGATATTGACTTTGGATGAGGCCGGAGTTTGCTGGGGTATTTAACTCATGGGTAAAGGACGAGTCGACCACCATCCTCTCGGAACCCACTGGATGTGGAACAATCTCACAGCCAAAGGTGTCTAAAACCATAGTTCACAAATGCGCGAAGTCCTTCAATGGCGGCGTGGGTTGGTGCTGGCTGGAATTCATCTGGTCATTTGCGTGCCGTTGATTGTATGGGAGGAAGCGAGCAGGTGGGACTGGGTACGCTCGCAGGAGAATCTGCCGCCTCTCGA
>Ga0207674_10002696_pt1 | contig 22163 bp, 19 predicted proteins | sample KBSCornC72_FD_184303 | JGI IMG/M metagenome (GOLD analysis project Ga0207674, IMG submission 184303) | Corn rhizosphere microbial communities from Kellogg Biological Station, Michigan, USA - KBS Corn C7-2 (SPAdes) (version 2) | ecosystem: Host-associated > Plants > Roots > Rhizosphere > Soil ...
GCCGGCCCCGCGATGGCGGCCGACTGCGTCGATCTCGTCGATGAAGACGATGCACGGGGCCGACTTCTTGGCCTGGTCGAACATGTCGCGGACGCGGCTCGCGCCGACGCCGACGAACATCTCGACGAAGTCCGAGCCGGAGATGGTGAAGAAGGGCACGCCAGCCTCACCCGCGATTGCGCGGGCGAGCAGGGTCTTGCCGGTGCCGGGCGAGCCGACCAGGAGCGCGCCCTTCGGGATCTTGCCGCCGAGGCGGGCGAACTTGCCCGGGTCCTTGAGGTACTCGACGATCTCCTGGAGCTCCTCGCGGGCTTCGTCGATTCCGGCGACGTCGGCGAAGGTCACTCGGCCCTGCTTCTCGTTGAGCATGCGGGCGCGGCTCTTGCCGAAGCCCATCGCACCCGAGCCGGCGTTCTTCTGCATCTGGCGCATGACGAAGATGGCGATCCCGATCATCAGGATGAAGGGCAGCGAATTGTAAAGCATGTAGAGCCAGATGCTGCCGGTCTCCTCGGCCTTGACCTGGACGGCGACTCCCTTGCCGATCATCTTGTCGGCGACGTTCGAGCCGGCCGGAGCAACGGTGTGGAAGTCCTCGCCGCTTTCGAGCTTGCCGCTGATCGCCGAATTGCCCGTGGTGCCGGTGGCCATGGTGACCGAGCGGACGTTGCCGTCGTCGACCTGCTTGACGAATTCCGAATAGGCCATGGGCTGGCCGGCGGCGGTGCGCGAGCCGCCGTCGATCATCTGCACGAACAGGACGAGCGCGAACAGGATGCCGACCCAGATCAGCAGGCTCTTGGTCCAGGGGTTGCCGGGCTTCTTGTCTTTGTCGTTCATCGCTCGTCTTTCGCGGGCACCAACGCCCAGGCCCATAAAATAGGCGCGTTCACCTCAATAACAATGCGCGGCTTAGGGACTGGTGAACGGCTTGGGCGCGGCGTCAGACCCGTTCGCCGGGCTCGTCCAGGACCCAGTCGAACGCCGAGCGGGTTTCGAGCGCTTTGAGGCGGTCGAGGAACAGGCCGGCCAGCTGCATCCGCCGCTCGCGGGCGGCGGCGGTCACCGCGCGTTGCGCTGCCGCCATCTCCTCATTGGCGCGGCGGCGGTAAAAGCGAAGGTCCGATTCCAGCACGCGCCCTCCGTTAACTTGCGAGTCGCAGCGCGGAGTTTAACGCAAGTTAGCTCAAGGTCGAGTCCGCGGCGCTTCGCGGGTGACCCGCCATTCGCTTCCGCCCGCGATCCTTAGGCCGGACAGGGTGACGGTGCCGCTGCGCTCGAGCGCGCCGATTGCGCGCGTGAGATCGGCGCCGCGCGGCTCAGAGGCGCCGAAGCGGGCGAAAGCGTGGAGGAGAAGGCGCCGCCGGAGCTCGGCGGGGAGGCCTCGCGGGTCGACGCGGAGGGCGTCGGTGTCGTCGGTGACTCGGCCGAGGGCGAGGCTCTGCACCATCCATTCGAGCGCCTCGTCGGCGGCGGCGAGGTGGGCGGCGCTGCGGGCGAGGGCGGTTGAATCCAGCCAGGCGGCATCGGCAATGGCGCCGCGGATTCGGGCGCGCTCGTAGCGATCGTCCGCGTTGCTCGGGTCGGTGGCCGGATGGACGCCTGCGTCGGCGCAGACTTGCGCGAGCTCGGCGCGGCGCCAGCCGAGCAGCGGGCGGAGAAGCGGATGATCCCCGTCGGGGATGCGGGCGACCGGGCGGATTCCGGCGAGGCCACGCACGCCTGAACCGCGGTTGAGGCGCATGAGCAGGGTTTCGGCCTGGTCGTCGGCGTGGTGCGCTGTCGCGAGCGCGCAGAGGCCGCGATCGGCGAGCCAGGCGTCGAGAAGGCGGTAGCGGGCTTCGCGGGCGCGCTCCTGGATGGCCGTTTCGGGGCGTTCGGGCCATTCGACGGTGAGGATCGCATGGGGGACGCCGAGGTTGGCGCAGATTGTGGCGACGGTTTCGGCTTCGGCGCGGCTGGTGTCGCGAAGCGCGTGGTCGACGGTTGCGGCTTCGACGAGGCCGGGGCGCGCGGCCGCAGCGAGGAGGAGGAGGGCGAGGCTGTCGGGGCCGCCGGAGATTGCGACGCCGAGGCGGTCCTCGCGCGGGCTCAGCCCGTCGAGATCGGCGCTGAAGCGATCGAGGACGGCCTTATCCATTCGTCACCCTGAACTCGTTTCAGGGTCTATCTACGAGAAGGATGCTCCCGTCTCCACAATGGATGCTGAAACAGGTTCAGCATGACCGTTCAGCTGCATTGCGACGCGTCCTTGGCCTGGTCGACCTGCTTGCGCAGGTCGGCGCGGACCTTCGAGCCGTAGACTGCGTCGAGCTCGGCATAGGCCTTGCAGGCCTGGCTCGGCTGGCCGAGCTTCACTTCTGCCTGGCCGAGATAATAGAGGCTGTCCGGAGCCCGATCGCCGCGCGAGTTGGCGCGGTAGTTGGCGAGGAACACCGCGGCCGCGTCGCGCGCCTTGCCTTGGTCGAGCAACGCGCGGCCGATGAGGTTGTTGGCGTAGCTCACCCGACGGTGCTTAGGATAAGCGGCGGTGAACGCCTTCAATGACGCGATCGCCTGGTCGAACTGCCCGGCTTCCCACAGGTGGAAGCCCTCGCTGTAGGCCTGCTCGCCGGGATCGGTCTCGGCGGTCGCCGTGGTCGTCAGCGACGCGGCGGTGACCGCGGCGTCGGGCTTGGGCTTGGCCGCGGCCGCCTTGGGCGGTGGGACGGGCTCGGCAGCTGCGGGAACCGCTGCTGCGGCGGCCTCGGTCAGACGTTGCTCCAGCGTCGCGATGCGCTGCTCCTGATCGGCTTTGGTCTTGGTTAAATCCGCCTCGACGTTGCGGAGGCGATTGCCGTTCTCCTCGGACTGGCGGAGGATGTCGGCCATCTGCCGCTCGAGCGCCTGGAGCCGCTGATCGAGGGTAACCACCGAGGACTGGGTCGCGGCCGGTTCGTCGACGAACCCCGCGGTGTCGGCGGGGCGCCCTTTGGGGAAGACCTGCCGCTGGACCTGCTGGACCTGGCGCTCGAGCCGCTCGAGCCGTTGTTCGGGAGTCACCTGCTGGCGCTGGGCGAGTGCCGACGCCGGGACGAGCGCAATGCCGCCGAGCGCGACTGCGGTAATCACACGCAAGATTGTCACTGGAATTTCCCCAACCCTTTGAAGTCGTTGCACTGTGCCCGATCGCGGCTTTCGCGGCGATGAATCCTTTTAGTTCGAAATGCCGTTGGTCGTGGGCGCCGGTTGCTGCGTTGCCGGGGGCGGCGCCGGCCGCGGCGCAGGCGCTGGCGGTGTCACAGCCGGGCGACGAGCCGGCGCCTGGGATGGCGCAGCGGCCGCCGGCGGCGCAGCTGCCGGCTGACCGGCCTTCATGAGGTCCGCCGGGCGCAGGCTCACGGTCACCTTCGTCGCGGGCGGGCCGATCGGCGGCGCAACCGCAGTGCCGACATTGATCCGGAGCGCTTCGGACTTGGCAGTCGTCAGCATCGGCGCGGTCGCGGTCGCGGGAACCTCGAAGCTCTCACCGGGCTGCATGATGCCTTCCTTGAGGACATTGCCGCCGTCCTTGACCGCCAGCCACACGGCGTCGGTCGCGGTGAGAACGACCGGTCCCTGGGCGGCGGCGGCGGCCGAAGGCGGCGGGGCCGCTGTCGACGGCGCAGGCGCGGCGGCAACCGGCGCGCTGTTGGTCGTCTCGTCCGGCTGTTCGAGCGAGCGGCGGTTGAGCCAGCTCATGAAGACGATCAGCAGGATCACCGCGACGACCGCGCCGATGACCAATGACTTGGGCATGGTCCGCGCTGGGTCGGCCGGCTCGAACACTTCGGAGGCGGTCGTCGTCCGCTGTCCGCCCATTTCGGCGCGCAGCTGGTCGGCGACCTCGGCCCGGTCGAGCCCGACCACCGAAGCGTAGCTGCGGGCGAAGCCGATGGTATAGGTCGGGGCGGGCAGGTGCTCCCAGTCGGCCGACTCGATGCTCTCGAGATGGCGGCGCGGAATCCGCGTCTGGGCAGCGATGTCCTCGAGGCTGAGCTTCTTCTCCTCGCGCGCGGCGCGCAGGCGCTCGCCGACTGAAGGACCGCCCGTCTCGACCAGATCTTCGTCCATCAAGCCGCCTTCACATGAATGAGGGAATGGTCCCTGTTTGAAGGCTGGCGCGGCACTGTCAACCGCCAAGCTAGCCGACGACCACGCTGTTGCGCCTGGCCCAGTCGGACAGCGCCTTGCGGACGTCCCTGGGCGGCTTGGCGAGCAGCTGCTCAACGCGGCAGCGGACGGCCGCTGCGTCGAGCGAACGGACCATCGCCTTGACCGGCCCGACGCCGGCCGGGGTGATCGAGAAATTTTCCGCGCCGATGCCGATCAGCGCCATCGCCTCGAGCGGGCGGCCGGCCATCTCGCCGCAGATCCGAGCCGGGACCCCGGCTGCGCGGGCGGCATCGAGCACGCGCTTCAAAAAGCGCAGAATCGCCGGGCTCAGCCAGTCGTAGCGCTGGGCGAGGCGCGGGTCGGAGCGGTCGGCGGCGAACAGGAACTGGGTGAGGTCGTTGGTGCCGATCGAGATGAAGTCGAGCCGCGGCAACAGCTGGTCGAGCATCTCGGCCAGGCTCGGCACTTCGAGCATCGCCCCGAACTCGATCTTGCTCGGGGTCTTTCGGTGTGCCTTCTTCGCCCATTCGACCTGCTCCTCGAAGATCGCGCGGGCTTCTTCATATTCCCACGGCTCGGAGACCATCGGGAACATCACGCGAAGCACTTTGCCGGCCGACGCTTCGATCAAGGCGCGGGCCTGCGCCTTCATCAGTGTCGAGCGTTCGAGCGACAGGCGCAGCGCGCGCCAGCCCATCGCCGGGTTTTCGGATTCGTCGTGGATGTCGGTGAGATAGGGCAGAGCCTTGTCGCCGCCGATATCGACGGTGCGGAAGACGACGGGGCGCTTGCCCGCGGCTGCGAGGACCTTGGTATAGAGCCGCTGCTGGCGTTCGCGGCCGGGCAGGGTCGCCGAGACGAGGAACTGGAACTCGGTGCGGAACAGGCCGATCCCGTCGGCGCCGGTCATGGCCAGCGTGTCGGCGTCTTCGGCGAGGCCGGCGTTGACCATGACGCTGACGTGGACGCCGTCGCGGGTGACCGCGGGAAGCGACTTGACCGCGGCGAACTCGGCGCGGCGCTTCTGGCTCAGCGTCATGCGGTGCTCGAAGGTCGAGACGAGCGCGCGGTTGGGGCGGACGATGACGCTGCCGTTGTCGCCGTCGACGAGCACGGTTTCGCCTTCCTCGACGCTGTGGCGGATGTCGCTGAGGCGCCCGAGGACGGGAACGCCGATGGCGCGGGCGACGATCACCATGTGCGAAGTCAGCGAGCCTTCCTCGAGCAGCACGCCCTTCAAGCGGCGGCGGTCATATTCGAGCAGCTCGGCGGGCCCCAAGTTGCGGGCGATGAGGATGGTGTCGTGGGCAAGGCCGGTCTGCGCCGCGGTGCCCATGCGCCCGGAGACGATGCGGAGCAGCCGGTTGGACAGGTCCTCGAGGTCGTGCATGCGCTCGGACAGCAGCGGATCGTCGATGTCGCGCATCCGCGCCCGCATCCGCTGCTGGACCCGCTCGATCGCCGCTTCGGCGGTGAGGCCGCTGTCGATCGCCTCGTTGATCCGTCGCGACCAGCCCTCGTCGTAGGCGAACATGCGGTAGGTCTCGAGGATCTCCTTGTGCTCGCCGGCGATCCCGAATTCCGCCTCGCGAGTCATGTTGTCGATCTGCTCGCGCATCTTGCGGAAGGCGGAATAGACGCGGTCGCGCTCGGCTTCGACGTCCTCGGCGACGGTGTGCTCGACGACGACGCGGGGCTCGTGGAACACGGCAACGCCCTTGCCCATGCCGGCGACGAGCTTGAGGCCGGCCAGGCGCAACGGACCGGCGCCGCGCAGGCGCCCGCGGCGGGCACCGTCGACGAGGCGCGCTGCGGCGATCATCTCGGAAAGGACCATCGCGACGGTCTGGAGCGCCTCGATCTCGACCTCCTCGTAGCGGCGCGGCTCGGCATGCTGGACCGCGAGCACGCCGATCGGGCTTTCGAGGCGGACGATGGGCACCCCGGCGAAGCTGTGAAAGCGCTCTTCGCCGGTCTCGGGGCGGTAGGCGAAGGCGGGGTGCTCGGCCGCCTCGGCCAGGTTGAGGATGCGGCCTTCGGCGGCGATCGTGCCGACCAGGCCCTCGCCCATCCGGAGGCGGGTGATGTGGACCGCTTCCTTCCTGAGGCCGTGAGTGGCGAACAGCTCGAGCTTGTTGTCGCGCAGCAGATAAATCGAGCAGACCTCGCTCTGCATCTTGTCGGCGATGAGGTCGACGACGCGGTCGAGCTTCGACTGGACCGAGCCGCGCGCAGCCATCACCTCGTGGAGACCGGTCAGGATCTCGCGGGCTGAGATGGCGGCGGAACTAGGCATGCTGGAGCCGCTATCAGATGGGCGCCTCGCCTGTCACGCGACGAGGTGGGAGGCGGGGCATTTATGCGCGGAAAGGGAAGACTTTAACCGGACGCAGAGGTCTTCGCCCTAAGCGTCAGCTCAAGGGAGATGGTTGATGAAGTTCGTTTCGTTCAAGTCGCGCGGTGGGGATTACCTGGTGATCGTGCAGAATGTCGCCTGGCTGCGATCGCACGAAGACGGCCAGACCAAGGTTGGAATCATCGGCAGCGACGCGATCCTGGTCGCGGGTACCATGGAGGAAACGGCTGCGGCGATCCTCGCCGGTTAAAAATAGGACAGTCCCTCAAAAATAGGGACGGTCCCTAATTTTCCCTATTCTAGCCGCGGCTTTCGAGGGCTGTTGCGGCTTCGTCGATCAGTTCCTGGATGATCGCGGCGACGGGTTCCTCGCGGGTGACCATTCCGACCGACTGGCCGGCCATGACCGAGCCGCTTTCGACGTCGCCGTCGATGACCGCTCGGCGGAGGGCTCCGGCCCAGTAGTGCTCGATCTGGAGCTGGGCCTCGGCCATTTCGATCGCGCCTTCATCGAGGCGTTGGGCGACCTCGCGCTGCTTGGCGGCGAAATTCTCCATCTCGCGGTTCTTGAGCGCGCGGACCGGGATGACCGGCAGGCGCGGGTCGATCTGGACCGAGGGAATCGCGTCGCGGGCCGAGGCGCGGATGAAGGCTTTCTTGAAGTTCGGATGCGCGATGCTCTCGTGCGCGCAGACGAAGCGGGTGCCGAGCTGGACCCCGACCGCTCCCATTTCGAGATAAGCGGCGATCGCCTCGCCGCGGCCGATGCCACCGGCGACGAACACCGGAATGTCCCTGGCGACGTTGGGCAGGATCTCCTGCGCGAGGACCGAGGTCGAGACCGGACCGATGTGGCCGCCGGCCTCCATCCCTTCGATGACCAAGGCGTCGGCGCCCGAACGCATCAGCTTCTTCGCGAGCGCGAGGGCGGGGGCGAAGCAGACCAGCTTCGCGCCGCTCGCCTTGATCCGCTCGATCGCGCCACCGGGCGGCAGGCCGCCGGCGAGGACGACATGGCCGACCTGATGCTTCGCGCAGGTGTCGATCAGGTCGCTCAACTGCGGGTGCATGGTGATGAGGTTGACGCCGAACGGGCGGTCGGTGCGGGCGCGGGTCTCGGCGATCTCGGTGTCGAGCAGCTCAGGGGTCATCGCGCCGCAGGCGATCACCCCGAAGCCGCCGGCGTTGGAGATCGCGGAGACGAGGTTGCGCTCGGAAACCCAGCTCATCGCGCCGCCGAGGATGGCGTGCGTGCAGCCGAGGAATTCGGTGCCGCGGTGCATCAGCTCCTTCAGGCGGGCGTGGCCGATGCCGTGGCTCGACTGGGGATGGACCGCGCGCGGTTCGGCGATCAGGCCTTCGCCGCTCATGCCGCCTGCCCCTGCGCGGCCTGCGCGTCGAGGCCGAAGGCGGTGTGGAGGACGCGCACGGCGAGGTCGAGGTCGGCCTCGGCGATCAGCGCGCTGACCTTGATCTCGCTGGTCGAGACGGCGAGCAGATTGATCGTTCGTTCGGCCAACACCTCGAACATCTTGGCGGCGAGCTGCGGGTTGGAGCGGATGCCCACGCCGACGATGCTGACCTTGGCGACCGCGTCGTCGTGGATCAGCGAGGCATAGCCGATGCTTGCCTTGCGCTGCTCGATCACCGCCATCGCCTGCGACAGGCTGGCGCGGGGAACGGTGAAGGTGAGGTCGCTTGCGCCGCTGTCGGGGGTCGCTGCGTGGACGATCATGTCGACCTGGATGCCGGCTTCAGCGATCGGGCTGATGACTTGCGCGACGGTGCCGGGCTGGTCGGGCACACCGGTCAGCGTCACTCGCGCCTCGTTACGGTCGGCGGCGATGCCGGCGATGAGATTGCGTTCCATCTGATCTCCCGAAAGCTCGGCGACGATATCGGTGCCGGGCTTGTTCTCGAACGCGGATAATACGCGCAAGGGCAGATTTTCGCGCATGGCAAGCCCGACCGAGCGGACCTGGAGCACCTTGGCGCCGACTCCGGCGAGCTCGAGCATCTCCTCGAACGTCACCTGGCCAAGCTTGCGCGCCCTGGGCACGATGCGCGGGTCGGTGGTGTAGACGCCGTCCACGTCGGTGTAGATGTCGCAGCGGTCCGCCTTGACCCCGGCGGCGATCGCGACCGCCGACGTGTCGGAGCCGCCGCGGCCGAGGGTTGCGAGGCGGCCGTCGCCGGAGACTCCCTGGAAGCCGGGGATGACCGCGACCGTGCCGGCGCTCAGTGCCTCGTCGAGGGTTCCAGCCTCGATCGCGTCGACCCGGGCGTTGCCGTGGACGCCCGAGGCGCGGACCAGCTGCCAGCCCATGAAGCTGCGCGCCTTCACTCCCATCGCCTGAAGGGTCATCGCGAGAAGTCCGGCGGTGACCTGCTCGCCCGAGGCGACGACGACGTCATATTCGGTCGGGTCGTGGAGCGGCGCGGCTTCGCGGCACAGCTGGACGAGGCGGTCGGTCTCGCCGGCCATGGCGGAGACCACGACCAGCACCTCGCTGCCGGATTCAGCCTCGCGCTGGACGCGCGCGGCGACGCTGCGGATGCGTTCGATCCCAGCCATCGACGTTCCGCCGAATTTCATGACGATGCGTGTCATTGCCGGCGCGTGTAGGAAGGGTCGGGAGCAACGGCAACGCCCGTTCGTCCTGAGCTCGTCGAAGGACTGCTTTTCTTGTCTGGAAAGATTAGGGCAAGCCTTCGACAGGCTCAGCCCGAACGGAGTGAGATGACCAATTCGACTATTGTCCCAGCGGAAGTCGAGCAGTTCGCCGGGCTGGCGGCAGACTGGTGGGATCCGGCGGGGTCGTCGGCGATGCTGCACAAGCTCAATCCGGTGCGGCTGAAATATATCCGCGACCAGATCGACCAGCATTGGCAGTGCGACGAGTGCAGCCGGACGCCGCTGACCGGCAAGAGCGCGCTCGACGTCGGGTGCGGTGCGGGGCTGCTGGCCGAGCCGTTGGCGCGCTTGGGGGCAGCGGTCACCGGGCTCGACGCGACGCCCGAGGTGATCGCGGTGGCGCGCGGTCATGCGGCCGCGATGGGCCTCGACATCGATTATCGGGTTGGCGACGTGCAGGACCTCGAAGGGCAGTTCGACCTCATCACCTGCATGGAGGTGGTCGAGCATGTCGCCAATCCGGCGGCATTCGTGAACGCGCTTGCGCGGCGGCTTGCGCCCGGCGGGCTGCTGGTGATGTCGACCCCGAACGCAACCGGCTGGTCGAAGCTGATGATGATCACCATCGGCGAGGGCCTCGGACGAATCCCGCGCGGGACGCACGATTTCGAGCGGTTCCTCTCGCCCGAGCGGCTCAAAGTGCTGCTGGCGGATGCGGGCCTCAAATGCCTCGACGTCGAGGGCATCGCCTGGTCGCCGACGCGCGGATTGCATCTCAGCGACGATGTCCGGCTGAATTACCTCATCACTGCAGTTCAGGCTTCGGCAAGCGAGTAAGCGGCACTGCGGCGTGATGAAGCTCGGTCCAGCTCCGCTCGCGCTCCTCCTTATCGCCTGCTCCTCGCAGCCCGCCTCGGCCGAGGTCCCGGCCTTCCCCGGCGCCGAAGGCGCGGGGGCGATGAGCGTCGGCGGGCGCGGCGGGCGCGCGATCCACGTCACCAACCTCAACGACAGTGGGCCCGGCTCGCTGCGCGCGGCGCTCGAGGCCAGCGGCCCGCGGACGGTGATCTTCGACGTCGGCGGGACGATCCGGCTCAACAAGCGGCTGCTGGTCACCAACGGCCAGCTGACCATCGCCGGCCAGACCGCGCCGGGCGGCGGGATCACGATCCGGGACTATCCGCTGATGATCGCCGCCGACGACGTCATCGTGCGCTTCCTCCGCTCGCGGCTCGGCGACGAATCGCGGTTCGTCGGCGACGCGGTGTGGGTGTCGAACGGGCGGCGAATCATCCTCGACCATGTCTCGGCGAGCTGGGCGACCGATGAATCGCTGTCGGTCGCGTCGACCTACAAGCGGCCGGGCGACCGGCTGGGCGACGTGACCGTGCAATGGTCGATCATCTCCGAAAGCCTGTGCGGGCCGAAGAACCCGCAGGGGCCGCATTGCTACGGCTCGCTGGTCACGGGCTCGCGTGGGGCGCGCTACACCTTCCATCACAATCTCTGGGCCAACCAGCTGGCGCGCATGCCGCGGCCGGGGAACGGGCTGTCGCCGAACGAGGACCCGCAGGGCGGAATCTTCGATTTCCGCTCCAACGTCATGTACAATTGGGCAAGCCAGGCCGGGTACAATTCAGGGCCGCCGGGGCGAGTCACCTATAATTTCGTCGGCAACAGCTACTGGACCGGGCCGGATACGAAGAAGGCGCTGATCTTCGACGAGCGCGACCCGTTCGCGCGCGCATGGTTTGCCGGCAACAGCCTCAATGGGACCGAGCTGCCCGACCAGTGGAGCGCGGTCGCGGCGCAGGGCGGCCGTGCCAACCGGCTCGGCGCACCCGCGCCTGTGGTTCCGATCGCAACGGACAGCGCCGCGCAGGCGTACGAGAAAGTGTTGCGCTTTGCCGGCGCCTCGCTGAAGCGCGATCCCGTCGATGCGCGGGTAGTCGAAGGGGTTCGGACGCGGACCGGGCGGCTGCTCAACAGCCAGGCCGACGTCGGCGGCTGGCCCATGCTGGCGCGCGGGACTCCGTGGAGCGACAGCGATGGCGACGGCATCCCCGACGATTGGGAGCGCGCCCACGGCCTCAACCCGCGCGACCCGCGCGACGGCGCGCGCGTCGGGCCGGACGGCTATTCCAACCTCGAGCATTGGCTGAACGCGCTCGCCGCTCCGGCCATGGCGCGCTAGCAGCCCTTCGTCGCTGACCGCAGCGCGCCCGCCGAGGCGCGCTTGAAGCACCTGCCGGCGCGGGACAAAACCCACGCCGAGGGGGCGCGATGATCCGCGAACTTGCAGGGGCACTGATCGCTTTGGCCGCGCCGGCGGCGGCCGAGCCCTTTCACCTGATCCCCGGCGCTATTCCGGCGGGCAAGGGGCCGGACGGCAACACCATCATCTTCCACGCGCCGAACGGCCTCGTAGTGTTCGACACCGGCCGCCATCCCGAACATGCCGCGGCGATCCTCGACTATGCCAGGCGGCGGCACCGGCCGATTGCTGCGATCGTCAACTCGCACTGGCACCTCGATCACACGACCGGGAACTGGGACCTGCGCCAGGCCTATCCCCATGTCGCGGTCTATGCGAGCAACGCGCTCGAAGGCGCGCTCGCGACTTATTTGAAACAGGGCCGCGCGCAGGGCGACGCGATGCTCGCCGACCCCAAGGTTCCGGCGGCGCAGAAGGCGGAGCTGAAGCGCGGGCGAGCGGTCGTCGATCACCCCGCGCGGATCCGGCCCGACCATGTGATCCGCCGGTCCGGGCGAATGACGATCGCCGGCCGCTGGTTCGACGTTCACTTGAGCCGCTTCGCAGCGACCGAGGGCGACGTCTGGCTCTACGACCGCAAGAGCCGGACGGCAGTGGTCGGCGATCTGGTGGTCGGGATCGTGCCATTCGCCGACACCGCCTGCGCCGAGGGCTGGGCGAAGGCCCTGAAGGCGGTCGACCGGGTGCCGTTCGTCACCCTCGTTCCGGGGCATGGCGAGCCGATGACCCATGCCGACTTCCGCCTGTGGAAGCGGGCCTACGAGCGCCTGCTCGACTGCACCCGTGGTCCGGCGGGCAAGGCGGCGTGCATCGCCGGGTGGCAGAAGGACGCGGCGAAGTTCATCGACGCAGCGCACGGCGACTATGTCGCCCGAGCGCTCGACTATTACATCGATCACCGGTTTCGAGCGCCCGAGGAGCAGGCGCGTTACTGCAAGCCGCTTGAAGGCTGACGGTGAAGCGTTCTGTTTTGTCGATGAGCTGAGCGGCGTTTCTCAGCAATTGCTCATGCTTCGCTCATGACCGTCACGGCCGTAGCGGGTCAGGCGTGTCCTCTCAATCACAAGGGAGGACATGATGGTAAGACTCGACGGCGAACGGACGCCGGGGTTCAAACTGATGCTGGCGATCCTCGTCGGCCTCGCTCTGACGATCCCGCTCTTTTCGGTGTGGCTGCTGGTCTACGACCGGCAGAACCAGATGGAGAAGGCCACCTCGTCGATCACCGAAGGGTGGGGCGGCGCGCAGACGATCGACGGGCCGGTGCTGGTCATCCCGTACAGCGCGACGACGACCGAGACTTCGGTCGAGAACGGCCACAACGTGACGCGCACGCATCAGGAGCGTCGTGAGCTGAAGCTAGCGCCCGAAACGGTGGTCGCGAGCACCGAGGTCAACCCGCAGGTGCGCAAGCGCTCGATCTATCAGGCAGTGGTGTACGACGCCCATGTCGCGGGCGACGCGACCTTCGCCCTGCCGTCCGATTTCGTCCGCGCCGGGGTTGACCCGTCGCAGCTCGACTTCAGCAAGGCGGAGCTGCGCTTCGGGCTGACCGACGCGCGCGGCCTCGGCGCAAATCCGAAGGTCAAGGCCGACGGCGTGCCGCTGCGCCTTCAGCCCGGCGGCGGAAGCAGTGGCGGCCGCGGCTTCTTCGCGTGGCTGGACGCCAGCGGGATCGGCGCCAAGCCGCTCGCGATCCACTTCGACTACAACTTCCGCGGCAACCAGTCGCTGAGCCTGATGCCCAATGCCGGCGATACGGCGTGGAAGGTTCATTCGAGCTGGCCGAGCCCGAGCTTTGCCGGCGCCTTCCTGCCCGACAGCCCGCGGGTGCGGCCGGACGGTTTCGACGCGACCTACGGCATCGGCAACCTCGCGCTTGGCCGGTCGCTGGTCAGCACCAGCGATCCCGCGGCTGCGCCCGACCCCGCGCGGGTGGCAATCGGCGAGGGCGAGCCACAGACGCAGGCGCAGGTGGCCGAGATCAGCCTCATCCAGCCCGTCGATCCTTATTCGCAGGTCGATCGCGCGACCAAATACGGCTTCCTGTTCATCGGCTTCACCTTCCTTGCGCTGCTGATGTTCGACGTGATCGGCGGCGTTCGCGTGTCGCCGGTTGAATATCTGCTGATGGGCGCGGCGCTGGTGCTGTTCTTCGTGCTGCTGCTCGCCTTCGCCGAGGTGATCGGGTTCACCCCGGCCTATGTCGTCGCCTCGGGCGCGATCGCGGGGTTGAACACAGCCTATTCCGCGGCCGTGCTCGGCAGCTGGCGGCGGGCGGCGTTCATCGGCGCGCTGCTGATCGGGCTCTACGCCGTGCTCTACATCCTGCTCAGCCTCGAGGCCTTCTCGCTGCTCATCGGCTCGCTGCTGCTGTTCGTTGCGCTTGCTGGAGTGATGTACGCGACCCGCCGGATCGACTGGGGCGGGCGGCGCGACGAGGAAGCGATCGCACAGGCGTGACGCCTTAAACGATTGCCGCTAGGCGGGGCTGCATATGACCGATGCAGTCCCGCCGAAGCGCATTTTCCCAACCTCCAAAGTCGACGCCCAGGCCGCTAGCCATGTGCCGGCGACTCCGCAGACCGAGAGCTCGGCCTACAAGCTCGCCTTCCAGGACACCGAGTTCCTGCTGCGCGAGGATTTGCGCCCGGTGCGGTTCCAGCTCGAGCTGCTGAAGCCCGAGCTGCTGCTCAACGAAGCGAATATCGGGTCGACCTTCGTGTTCTACGGGTCGGCGCGGATTCCGGCGCCCGACATGGCCGACGCGCTGGTTGCTGCAGCGACCAACCCGCAGCAGGAAAAGATCGCCGAGCGGCTCAAGGCCAAGTCGCGATATTATGAGGTGGCACGCAAGCTCGCCGGGCTCGCAAGCACCTGCGCCGATGACGAGGAAGGCAAGAAGCATTTCGTGGTCTGCTCGGGCGGCGGGCCGTCGATCATGGAGGCCGCCAACCGCGGCGCTGCCGAGCAGGGGCGGGAGTCGGTCGCGCTCAACATCGTGCTTCCGCACGAGCAGATGCCCAACCGCTATGTCACTCCGGACTTGAGCTTCCAGTTCCACTATTTCGCACTGCGCAAGATGCACTTCCTGCTGCGCGCGCGGGCGGTCGCGGTGTTCCCCGGCGGCTACGGGACGTTCGATGAGATGTTCGAGCTGCTGACCCTGGTGCAGACCGGCAAGGTGCGGCCGCTGCCGATCCTGCTGTTCGGCCGCGATTACTGGAACCGTGTGGTGAATTTCGAGGCGATGGTCGAGGAAGGCGTGATCGCGCCGCACGACCTCGAGCTGATCCACTGGTGCGAGGACGCCGAGGAAGCGTGGGCGTTCGTCCAGAAGTTCTACGAGGAGCATCCGGCGCCGGCGCCGGTCCAGACCGCGCCCCCCGAATAAATAGGGACTGTCCCTATTTAGTGGGGCTTGGTGCTTGCGGGCCCGTTCACCTTGGAGGCGCCTTCGCCGCCGACGTTCTTGGGATTGGTGCCGGCCTTCTGCTCGGTCAGCACCGGCTCCTTGCCTGCGACCTGCGCCCCGTTGCCTGGCCCGCCGCTGCCGGGAGTCTTGTCGGACGCGGTCTGGCCGGTGTCGGCGGTCGCTGCCGGAGCGGCGGGAAGCGGCTGCGGCGAATCGCTGTGCTGGTTCAAGAACGCGATGACGTTGGCGCGGTCCTGCGGGTTGCTGATCCCGGCGAAGGTCATCTTGGTTCCCGGCGCGAACGCCTTCGGGCTCGTCAGCCATTGCGACAGATTGTCCCAGTTCCAGTTTCCGCCCTTGCCCGACAGTGCGGTCGAGAAAGCGAAGCCCTTGCCCTGGCCGATCGGCTCGCCGAGCACGCCCCACAGGTTGGGGCCGAGCTGGTTGGGGCCGCCCTTGTCGGCATTGTGGCAGGCGCCGCACTTCTTGAAGACTTCGGCGCCCTTGGCCGGATCGGCCTTGGCGAGATAGGCTTCGATCGGCTGCTCGGCCGCTGCTCCGCCTTCGCCCGGCGCGGCCTCGACGCCCTCGATCGGATAGGCTTTTTCTTCCTTGCCCTCGCTGTGGAACATCTCGCTCGCGACGATCGAGCCTCCGAGCGCGACAATTCCAGCAAACAGCACCCAGCCGGCGATGGTGTTGAAGCGATCGTCCATGAAGTTTCCCTGTTTCGGAGCTGTGTTCTCGGGGCCGAGAAGTGTGGATTTGCGGCGTCTCTTAGGGGTGAGTTTGACCGGGTTCAAGCCGCCGCTCGGGCCGCGCGGCTTGCCGCCGACACGAGGCTCGCGACGCGCCGGTAGAGCGTCGGCAGGCCGGCCGTTGGGAGCGTGTTGAGCGGCTGCCACCAGCCGTCGCCGACCGGGTGCGAGCGGAGCTCGACGCCGAGCTCGAGGCGGAAATGGGTGAAGACGTGGGTGACGGTGCCGATCTCGCCCGAAGCGGGCGGCCGCTCGTCGGTCCAGTCGCTCCCGGGCAGTGCCGTCATGCCGCCGAGCAGGCCCCTGGCCGGGCGGCGGACCAGCCACACCTCTCCGTGATGCTCGGTCCAATAGACGGTGCCGTAGCGGACCGGGCGAACGCGCTTCGGCTTGGGTGCCGGGAAGGTCTCTGGATGGCCGGACGCGCGCGCGGCGCAATCGGCCCTGAGCGGGCAGGAGTCGCAGGCGGGCGCTCGCGGGCGGCAGATGGTTGCGCCGAGGTCCATCATCGCCTGGGCGAAATCGCCGGGGCGGTCTGCCGGAGTCAGGTCCAGCGTCAGGCTGCGGACCTGGTCTTTCGACGGCGCGACAAGGCCGTGGAGGCGCGAGACGATCCTTGCGACATTGGTGTCGACGACGGCAACGCGCTCGCCGAAGGCAATCGCGGCGACTGCCGCCGCGGTATAGTCGCCGAGGCCGGGAAGCGCGCGAAGCTCGCCCGCGCTGGTCGGGAACGCGCCGCGGCGCGCGACCTCGCGGGCGCAGGCGATGAGGTTGCGGGCGCGGGCGTAATAGCCAAGGCCCGCCCACTCGCCGAGGATCGCTTCGTCGCTTGCGTCGGCGAGCGCCTCGATGGTCGGCCAGCGCTCGACGAACCGCTCGAACCGCGGAGCGACCGCTGCGACTGTGGTCTGCTGGAGCATGACCTCGCTTAACCACACGCGATAGGGATCGGGCGGCGGCGCGCCCGGCGGCGAGCGCCAGGGCAACCGCCTGAAGTTATCCACATAATGTTGCGTGAGGTGGGTCGAGGCGTTGGCGGTCACCCCATGGCTATGGCATGCTCGACGGCCATGTCGAAGCGAAACAAGGATCCGGGCGACTCGGAGCGGAGCTGTCGCCCGCGCTCCGCCGGCGATCTGGTCGGCGAGGTCGGCGGCCAGTCGTTCCGCCGCTTCGGCTTCGTCCAGAGCTCGATCGTCAGCCGCTGGAGCGACATCGTCGGCGAGCGCTACGCCAAGGTGTCGTCGCCCGAATCGATCCGCTTCCCCTCCGGGCGCAAGTCGGGCGGAGCGCTGACCCTGCTGGTCGAGGGCGCGCATGCGCCGCTGATCCAGCATCTGGCGCCGATCATCATGGAACGGGTCAATCGCTTCTTCGGCTATGAGGCGGTCAACCGGGTGGTGTTCAAGCAGGGCCGGGCGCCGACCCAGCCGCCGCGGCCGAAGCGGCCCGAGCTGCGCCCGGTGCCCAAGGAACTGGGCGAGGGCCTGCGCGAGATCGCCGACCCGGAGCTGCGCGCCTGCCTGGAGTCGCTTGCCTCGCAAATTGGCGCTAGTAGCGGCCCGCCGTCGTTCGGCAGCGCCGACGACGCAGCCCTTCCCGAGATCGTTCGGAGCAAATGAAACGATGAAGTCCACCTATCTGATCTGCGCCGTCGCCGCCCTCCTGCCGATGACGGCCTGCAACAAGGACAAAGCGGCCAAGACCGCGGATAGCTCGTCCTCCATCTACAAGCCGGTCCCGCCGCCAGCCGACGGCGACTGGAGCAGCGTCGTCATCGCTACCCCGGCCGGCGGGTTCATGATGGGCAATCCAACCGCCAAGGTGCACCTCATCGAATATGGCTCGCTGACCTGCCCGCATTGCCGCGCGTTCGACGAGGAGGGCGTGACCCCGCTGATCGACAATTACGTGAAGACCGGGAAGGTCAGCTACGAATTCCGCAACTACGTCCGCGACGCGTTCGACATGAGCGCGTCGCTGATCGCCCGGTGCAACGGGCCGAAGGGCTTCTTCCAGCTGACCCGCGCGCTGTACAAGGATCAGCCCAACTGGGTCGCCAAGGTCCAGGCCGCGCCGCAGGACCAGCTCGAACAATTGTCGAGCCTGCCGCCGAACCAGGTCGGCGTGACCGCAGCCAAGTTCGCCGGGCTGCAGGAATGGGCGGCGATGCGCGGGATTCCGGAAGCCAAGAGCGCACAGTGCCTGTCCAACACCAACGAGGTGAATCGCCTGGTCCAGATGAACACCGAGGCGACCGACCAATATCCCGAATTCCCGGGCACCCCTACCTTCATCATCGACGGCAAGATGTGGGATGCTGGACGTGTGACCGAAGCTGGGCTGTGGCCCGCCCTCGAGAAGGCGTTGAAGGCGAAGCTGGGGTGAAGGTCGCTGCGGTGACGCTTGGCCTTGCGGCCGTCGCTTTGACCGGCGCGACGCCGCATGCGCCGCATAGGTCCGCGCATGCCGTGGACTGGACCAAGACCGTGGTCGAGACGCCCGAAGGCGGTTTCCGCATGGGCAATCCCAAGGCGAAGATCACGGTCGTCGAATATGGCTCGCTGACCTGCCCGCATTGCCGGCACTTCGCGGAAACCGCGATGAAGCCGCTGCTGGACAAATATGTGCGCACCGGCAAGGCGAGCTACGAGTTCCGCTCGTTCATCCTCAACCCGATCGACATTGCAGCGACCCTGGTCGCGCGCTGCGGCGGGTCGGCGCGGTTCTTCCCGGTCACTGCGGACCTGTACGCGAGGCAGCGGACGTGGGTCGCGACATTGACCGACGAGCAGGCGCAGCGGCTCGACGCGCTTCCGACCGATCAGCAGATGCTCGAAGTCGGCAAGGTGACGGGGATCATCCCGATCGCGGCCAAGCACGGCATCGCAGCGACGAAGGTCGAGGATTGTTTGAAGAGCGAGCCGGCGGCCGAGCAGCTCGAGCAGCAGACCCAGGCGGCAAGCGGCCTCGGGATCAACGCGACGCCGACCATCCTGGTCAACGGCAAGCAGGTCGCGGCCGGCGACTGGGCGACGCTCGAACCCTTCCTCAAGGAAGCCGGCGGCTAGGATGAGCGCCGGGGGAGGGAGATCGGCTTGAAGATCCGGCGGCTGAAGCTCAGCGGATTCAAGAGCTTCATCGAGCCTACCGAGTTGCGTGTCGAAGCCGGGCTGACCGGGGTTGTCGGGCCGAACGGCTGCGGCAAGTCGAACCTGTTGGAAGCGATCCGCTGGGTGATGGGGGAGGGCAGCCCAAAGTCGCTGCGCGGCGGCGGCATGGACGACGTGATCTTCGCCGGGACCGCATCGCGCCCGCCGCGCGATTTCGCCGAAGTGTCGATCCTGCTCGACGTGACCAGCGACGAGGCCGGGCAGCGCGAGAGCGAAGTGACACGGCGCATCGAGCGCGGCGCCGGATCCGCCTACCGGATCGACGGCCGCGACGTGCGCGCCAAGGACGTGTCGCTGCTGTTCGCCGATGCGGCGACCGGCGCCCATTCGCCGGCGCTGGTCAGCCAGGGCAAGGTCGGCTCGATCATTGCGGCCAAGCCGGTCGAGCGGCGGATGCTGCTCGAGGAAGCGGCGGGGATTTCGGGACTCCACGCGCGGCGCAAGGACGCCGAGCAGAAATTGCGCGCCACGGAACTAAATCTCACCCGCCTGTCGGAAATCCTGTCGGACCAGGAGCAGCGCGCGGCGCAGCTTCGGCGCCAGGCGCGCGCTGCCGAACGCTACCGCAAGCTGACTGACCAGATCCGGCTGGTCGAGGCGCGGCTGGTCCACGCGCGCTGGACCGAGGCCGAGCAGGCCGCGCAAGCGGCGACTGCGGAAGCGACTGCTGCGGCCGAGGAGGTCGAGCGGATCGCGCGGGCGATCGTCGAAGCCCAGGCAGCGCACGACAAGGCGGCGGAAGCGCTGACGGTGAAGCGCAACGCGCTGGCCGAGCTGCGCGAGCAGGGCCATGCGCTGGCGCACCAGCTGGCGACCGCGCGGGCGCGGCGCGACACGGTTGCGCGGCAGCTGGCGGAGCTCGAGCGGCTCGAAGCGTCGCTGAAGGACGACATTGCGCGCGAACAGGCGCTCAAGGGTGATGCCGAGCGGGCCATCGCCCAGCTCGAGGAAGAGCGGGCGGCGATCAGCCGGCGGCTCGAGGACGCCGAGGCGCACTCGGCACGGATCGCGACCGAGCTCAGCACGGCCGAAGCGGTGTCGCGCGAGGCCGAAGCTGCGCTTGCCGAGCTGCTCGCGCGCCAGGCGGCGATGCGCGCCGAGCGGCGGGTCGCCGAAGCTGCGCTTGAAGCTGCGCGCGCCCAGCTCGCACGGACCGAGCAGGAACGGGCGCGGCTCGGCGAGCAGCTTGCGGCGCTCGGCGACGGCAGCGACCAGGTCGCTGCGCGCGAGGCGGCGGAGGCTCGCGCGGCGGAGGCATCGCAGGCGCTTGCCGCGGCCGAGGGGCGCCGCGTCGAGGCCGAGCAGGGCCGCGCCGCCGCGGCCGAGGAGCGGGATGGCGCCGAAAGCGTGCTGGCCACGGCGCGAGCATCATTTTCGGCGGCGCGCTCCGAGCATGATGCGCTGGCGCGGGCGCTCGACCAGGGCCGCGGGTCGGCCATCGCCAGCCTCAAGGCCGAGCCGGGCTATGAGCGCGCGCTCGCCGCTGCGCTCGGCGAAGACGCCGATGCGGCGATCGGCGGGGATTCCCCGCGCCGCTGGACCGGCAGTGATCCGGCGGTGGGCGATCCGCCGCTTCCGGCGGGGACTGAATGCCTCGCCGATCACGCGCAGGCGCCGCGCGAATTGCTGCGGCGGCTGAAGCAGGTCGCGGTTGCGGACGAAGACGCGGCACAGCCGCTCGCGGTCGGCCAGCGGCTGGTCACGCGCGACGGGCGGCTGCGGCGTTGGGACGGGTTCGTTGCGGTCGGGACCGGGGCGGCTGCGGCCGAGCGGCTGCTTCGCGCCAACCGCCTCGCCGAGCTCGCCGACGAGCTGCCGCGGCTCGAGCAAACGGTCGAGAGTGCGGTTGCCGCCAGGGACTCGGCGCTGGCGAGGATGGAGCGGTGCCGGACCGAAGCCGACGAGGCACGGCAGGCAGCGCTTGGGGCGGAGCGCGACGCGCGCGAAGCGGCCCGCGCGATCGACGTCGCGACCGCGGCGCTGGAGCGGATCGACGCGCAGCGCAGCGGTCTGGTGCAGCGCCAAGCCGATCTCGACCCGGTGCTGGAGGCTGCGCGGGCGGCCGTTGCGGCGGCCGAGCGCTCGCTCGCCGCCTTGCCCGACCCCGCGGCGCTGGAGCAGGACCTCGAGGCGGCGCGGACCGACGCTGCGGGCAAGGCTTCGGCCGTCGCCGACAAGCGCGCGGAGGCGGCGACCCGCGCGCGCGAAACCGCGGCCGATCGCGAGCGCCACAGCGCCGCCGGCCGCGAGCAGGCGGAATGGCGCAATCGGCTCGAAAATGCCGATCAGCGCCTCGCCCAGGCAGTCGAGCGCCAGGCGCAGCAGGCGGCCGAGCGGGCCGATCTCGCGCGCGAGCCCGGCGAGCTTGATTCGCGCATCGCCGAGCTCGAACATGCCAATGACGAGAGCCAGGTCCGGATCGGTGAGGCGACCTCCGCGGAGCGCGAGGCCGAGGACGCGGTGGTCGGAGCGGCGCGCGATGTGGCCGCGGCCAACGAGCGGTCGGCTGATACGCGCGAGCGTCGCGCTGCCGCGGCGGCGCGGGCCGAAGCGCAGCAGGCGCGCAGCGCCGAGATTGCGCGCAGCTCGGTCGAGAAGTTCGAATGCGTGCCCCAGCGCCTGCCGGAAAGGCTCGGGTTCGATCCGGGCGAGGTGCGCGATGCCGGCGAAGAAGCTGCGACCCTCGAACGGCTGACCGCCGAGCGCGAGCGGATCGGGCCGGTCAACCTCGTCGCAGAGCAGGAACTCGCCGAACTCGACCAATCGCGCACCAAGGGCGCCGAGGAAGCGGAGGAGCTGACCCAGGCCATCCACCGGCTGCGCGGGTCGATCGGCAATCTGAACCGCGAAGGCCGGGTGCGGCTGCTCGATGCCTATGAGAAGGTCGACGGCCATTTCCGGCGGCTGTTCACGACCCTGTTCGACGGCGGCCAGGCGCATCTCGAGCTGGTCGAAAGCGACGACCCATTGGAGGCAGGGCTCGAGATCATGGCCCAGCCGCCGGGGAAAAGGCTGTCGACGCTGACCTTGCTGTCGGGCGGCGAGCAGGCGCTGACCGCGATCGCCCTGATCTTCGCTCTGTTCCTGACCAACCCGGCGCCGATCTGCGTGCTCGACGAAGTCGACGCGCCGCTTGACGACGCCAATGTCGAGCGCTTCTGCGAGCTGCTCGACAAGATGACGCAGGAGACCGACACGCGCTACCTGATCGTCACCCACAATGCGGTGACGATGAGCCGCATGCACCGGCTCTACGGCGTCACGATGATCGAGAAGGGCGTCAGCCGGCTGGTCTCGGTCGACCTCGGCGGCGCGGAGACGCTGCTCGCGGCCGAATAACGATAAGCTTTCCAGCAGCTTAGCCGATTGTCTAACTCTGCTATTGCGAATGACTATGAATAACACTAGACCCTG
>Ga0207674_10002702_pt1 | contig 22142 bp, 17 predicted proteins | sample KBSCornC72_FD_184303 | JGI IMG/M metagenome (GOLD analysis project Ga0207674, IMG submission 184303) | Corn rhizosphere microbial communities from Kellogg Biological Station, Michigan, USA - KBS Corn C7-2 (SPAdes) (version 2) | ecosystem: Host-associated > Plants > Roots > Rhizosphere > Soil ...
TGCTCACATCCGGCGCTCTGCCACCCTTCCCAACTGCGAGATTCTGGTGGTTGCTCACATCCGGCGCTCTGCCACCCTTCCCAACTGCGGGATTCTAGTGAGTTGCTCACATCCGGCGCTAGTTTGCGGATTTGTCGGCGCGATAAAGGTAATACTCAGCGGTGTACGGAATCTCCACTACAGTTCCCACGCTCGAGCCCGCATATGTGGGTGCAATTCCTCCGGTAGTGTTGACGCGCTGAATATGGGTCACCGCTTCGAACAGTCCCGGGCCACTGCTCACAACCCGTTCCAATAATATCCAGGCAATCGCGGTTGGATCAGGCGTGCAGCCTGTTCCGAGGACTCGGGTGCCCTTGAATTTGCTCCCACTCTTACTCTCCCAGGTTGGACCAGCATAGTGAGTACCAACTTCGCCAAAGAAGTTTGGTTCAGCGTACAGAGTGGCTCTGGGCGCGACAAAATCCCAGCTGGCCCCATTCCAACGGTAGATCTGAACGCCATTCGCATATACGTGATAAGCAAGCTTAGTCCCGTATGGCGCGGCGATGCTTGAACACTGGTCTGGTAACTCGGGACCATTGTCATTATCGACAGTTGCGAAAGTGGGCTGCAGCGAGAGACCGATGATTGAGAGCAGAACAAAAACCCGAACTATGTGTTTTGTGTTTACGCGGTACATTACTTTCTCCTCAATGCTACAAAGCAGTTGTTTGTAATTCCGATAAGGAAGAGATGAGCCGTATTAACTAAGACTTCGGATCTGCCTCAACCTTTTTCCTGGCTGTCTACTTCGACCGCCGAGAGAGAAAGTTGCTAAAGGAACGTCTTTATTACCATGGAAGAAAAATATTTCTGTGGTGCGCAACTCACCAGAATCCCGCAGTTAGGAAGGGTGGCAGAGCTACTGATGTGAGCAACTCACCAGAATCCCGCAGTTAGGAAGGCTGGCAGAGCGGCGGATGTGAGCAACTCACTAGAATTCCGCAGTTGGGAAGGGTGGCAGAGCGGTGGATGTGACCAACTCACCAGAATCCCGCAGTTAGGAAGGGTGGCAGAGCTACTGATGTGAGCAACTCACCAGAATCCCGCAGTTGGGAAGGGTGGCAGAGCGGCCAATATCGAGATTCTTTTTGCTCGAACCTAGCGACGCCCCCGCTCTTCCTCTCTTAAACACACACTCAACTTACAACCTGTAAAATCTAAACTGGTTCAAGATTTCTGGTGAGTTGACAATTGAGAAGAGCGGGGGCGGCGCTAGATTCGAGTATGGGAGCCGAGTGTATGTACCGCTCTGCCACCCTTCCCAACTGCGAGATTCTAGTGAGTTGCTCACATCCGGCGCTCTGCCACCCTTCCCAACTGCGGGATTCTAGTGACTTGCTCAAGCTCTGCCACCCTTCCCACCTTCATGATTCTGGAAATTTTGAGTGTGGGCAGCTTTGCCCCGCCTCCCAAACGCCTGCATCTCTTCCTTAAACTGACTTTGCCTTTGCATTAGCAAGCGGAGCCTCACTCTTACCGATGCGAACGGGCAGAATCATCGGAACCTGTCGCTTGTAACTCCGATAGTCCTCACCATGAGCCGCAATCAAGTCTCGCTCTTCCAACTGGATGGCTACGAAGATGTATGCCGTAGTTATAAGCGCGAACACCAGGTGAGCGATCGTCATCGTAGGGGTGGCCCAGAATGCCATTAGCCATCCAAGATACAGCGGATGCCGAACGTGTCGATAAAGCACGGGAGTTCCAAACTTCAGCTGTGTGTATTCCTTGCCAAGCAGGAATAAGTAGACCTGTCGCAGGCCGAAGAGATCAAAGTGATTGATAAGAAACGTGCTCACTAAAACAGTTAGCCAACCGGTAGCACAGATCGCATAAAGCACATAACGCAAAGCGGGCGTTTCAACATTCCAGACTACTCCACCCATCGGACGCCATTGCCAAAAAAGGAAAATCAACGCGAGTGAAGAGAGCAATACGTAAGTGCTTCTCTCAAGTTGTTTGGGAACAATTTGAGTCCAGGCGTCCTTAAACCATGGACGAGCCATCAGGCTGTGCTGAATGGCAAAGAGAGCCAGCAAAAGAGTGTTGATTATTAACGCTTCACTAAGTGACCCGGTACGACCGGAATCAATAGATTTTGGAACGAAGATGTTGCCGATGAATCCAGCGGCATATAGGAAGGTTCCAAAAAAGATCAGATAACAAAAGACACCGTATATAAAACTCGCAACTCTGTTGACCATGAACGACTCCTTTCGATTCCAAAACGAAACCAGTGACGTTTTACAGTTGTAAGTCTCTGGAAGTGATTGACACGAAGGAGAAAGTTGCTGAAGTTTTGCGGATATTACTGGTCGGGTATTTTATTTTCGCACCAACTCCAATCGTATCGTTTTAATGAGGACCTCATGCAATAGGTACCTCGTAAAAGGTCGTGGCAATCCCGCGATTTCAAATCTCGGTGCAACTCGACCGGTCGTAACGATCGTGACAGAGAAGGTTAAAGTGCGCCCCCCGGAACACCTCAAACTATAACGCGCATTTCAGACCGATAAAGGGTCACCCCTTTCTTATAAGACTTAAGCCGCACTATTTGACTCAACGAATGGCCTTAGAGTTTTGCACATTTCTCCGTGCAACCTTTGTGTTCTCGGTGTCTCGGTGGTGTGCGTGTTCACAAGTTAACTTCCACCACAGAGTCACAAAGATCACAGAGGAGCCACAGAGAAGGCCCTGGGACACCGAGCCTGAGATCGACTGGTCCTTTTTGCCGAGCGATTGCGCGTAGTTATTAAGGTCGATTTTCCGTTTACGTTTGGCCTCAGCTGCCGGCCAACCCGTTTTTGCCACAACAAGCGCAAAGGGAGTTTTGCCCATGTCGTTCACGGTTCGTTTAGTTCTGTGCATATTGACGTTGAGCTTTTTCCATCCCGACGTAGTTAAATCACAAGCAGTTCTGAATTCTGGCTCCGCTGAGCTTGTTGCGTTGGTTCGCGCCAAATCACCCGATGAGCAGGAACGAATGCTGGCCGAAAGCAAAGAGCTGGTTTCGTTGTCGGCATTGAACTCCCTTAAAGAGCTCGTTAACGCCGCCACTCTCAAGGGCGATTATCCTGAGGCGATGCGAATTGCCCAGCTCGAGCTAAAGATGGCTGAACGACTGGGCGACAAGGTCGCTTTGGGAGTCGCACTGTCAGAGGTAGGAAATGTATACAGTAGACAAAACCGTCCTACCGATGCGCTCGACAGTCTTCAAAAAAGCCTGGCGATTTTTGAAGAGTTAGGAAACAAGCAGGAAAAGGCCCGCGCCTTACACTCGATCGGATTCGCCTACGGCCTACAACGTCGGTACGATCTGGCAGTTGAAGTTCATAGTAAGAGTCTGGCTCTGAGTGAAGAGATTGGGGACAAAAATCTGGCCGCACTCTGTCTCAACAGTCTTGGCCTGGACCAGACGGCGTTGGGGCGCTATCAACTCGGTCTCGAGCTCTACCAGAAAGCTCGAGTGTTGAGCGAACAGGTGGGCGATAAGTCTACGCTCAATCTTAGTCTAAACAACATCGCCACCCATTACATTTCCCAGGGTCGTTATGCTGAAGCGCTGGATTCCTTGCTCAAGAGCCTGAAGGTGATGGACGAAATGGGTGGCGCCGCCGACCGGCGCAGTTATTCATATAAGCTGCAGAACATTGGCCTGGTCTATCGTCATCAAGGCGATCTTGATCAGGCTTTGTCCTATTCACGACGCAGCCTTGCAATACTTGAAGAGATTGGTGACCAGTCAGGGATTGCAAACCTGCAGAATAATATTGGAGTCATCTACAAGTCGCAGAAGCAATACGAGCAAGCACTCGAGTGGTTACAGAAGAGTTTCAATGCTTACCAGTCGTTAAAAGCAACACCTGGTATCGCTCGAACTTTGAATAACATCGGCGATGTCTATCGTTTGCAAGGTCGTTATGACGAAGCGTTGCCGGCGTTGCAAAAGAGTCTGGAGCTCCGCGAGGCGAACCGCGACCGGGGCGGAATAGCGCTAACGCTGAACAATCTAGGTCGTCTCTATCAAGCGCAAGGCAAGTATGCCGAGATGCTGGCAGTCGGCCGTCGCTCGGCGAGCATTGCTGAGGAAATCAATGCTCGCGAAGAACTATGGGACGCGCAGGAGCGAATCGGTCGTGCGCTGAGTGCGTTGGGCCAAACTGCTGAAGCCCGGCAAAGCTTTCTGGCATCGATCGCAACCGTTGAAAAGATGCGCCGCGAAGTAGCGGGAGGCGAACAACAACAGCAGAGTTTTATGGAAAACAAACTGACGCCATGGCTTGGGCTAATCGATCTGCTCGTGGCGCAGGGCAAAAATAATGAGGCTCTGGCGTTCGCAGAACAATCAAAAGCGCGAGTACTACTGGACGCACTGCAACGCGGTCGAGCTACATTACGCCAGTCTCTTTCGCCAACGGAACGCGAAGCTGAAGAGCAGCAACGTTTGGGTCTAGTTTCATTAAACTCTCAACTTAACGCGGAAGTTAAGCGCGAAAAGTCTGACGCCTCAAAAATCGCCGCTCTCCGAACAAAGATCGAGAAGGCTCGGCTTGAATACGAAGATTTTGAGACGAGACTCTATGTGGCCCATCCCGAGTTGAAGGTCCAGCGAGGTGAGGCGCCCATAATTAACGCAGCCGAACTTGATTCCCTCGTACCTGACAAGTCGACAGCTCTCCTTGAGTACGTTGTGGCTGAAGATAAGACCTATCTGTTTACGGTAACCAGATCCGCAGTGGATTCACCCGCAGAAGTCCGGGTCTACACAATCGCTGCGAAACGTGAAGAGCTGGCTAAGCAGACAGAAACGCTTCGTTTACAGCTCGCTGCTCGAGATCTCGGTTTTCGTGCTTCAGCAGCTAAACTCTACGAAACTCTACTAAAGCCCGCCGGCGCCGATTTGCGAACCAAAACAAATCTAGTAATCGCTGCGGATAATATTCTTTGGGATTTACCGTTCCAGGCCTTAATCAGTGATGCTAATCGCTACGTGATTGAATCTGCGTCCGTTAGCTACGCGCCGTCCTTAACTGTGTTGCGCGAGATGACAAAGCGTCGCAACAGCCAGCCTGCGTCTGCCAACTTGTTGGCCCTCGGAAATCCCAGCCTGGACCAGGAGACTATCCGCAAAGTCACCTTCACCAGGCGCGACGAGAAGCTTGAGCCACTCCCCGAAGCAGAACAGGAAGTTAAGACCCTGGGCCGCCTGTATGGTTCGGCACGCAGCCAGGTCTATATCGGAGCCGATGCTCGTGAAGATCTGGTGAAGAGCGAGGCCGGCCAGGCGAAAATCCTCCATTTTGCGACGCACGGTGTCTTGAATAATGTGTCACCGATGTACTCGCACCTCGTGCTGGCTGAAGGCGGTGCAAATGAAGACGGACTGCTCGAAGCATGGGAATTAATGCAGCTCGATTTGCACGCTGATCTCGCCGTGCTTTCCGCTTGTGAAACGGCTCGTGGTCGAATTGGGGCAGGTGAGGGAATGATCGGGTTGTCATGGGCCATGTTTATAGCCGGCGTGCCATCGTTGGTCGTCAGTCAATGGAAGGTCGACTCTGCGAGCACTCGCGACTTGATGGTCAATTTTCATCGTGGATTAATAGCTCCAGCAACTGCGACTAAAGTACGACTCACAAAGACGGAAGCTCTAAGACAAGCAGCGTTGAAGGTAATGAGAAGTCCGCAGACGAATCACCCATTTTATTGGGCAGGCTTTGTATTAATTGGCGATGAACGGTGATCGAGTGATTTCTTGGTCGACTGGCTTAGCGCCGAAGGCCTTGCACCTGGCGAAGTAAATTGCGGGCCAGATCGGAATCGGGATTTGCTTTCTGTACGAGTCGCAGTTCCTGCTCAGCTTCCTTCAATAGACCTGCGTCCGCATACAACAAGCCCATCGTAAGGTGCGACGAACTATACGCGCGTTGAGCTCGAGCTAACTCACTAGTCTTCGCCTGATCGAGGACGCGAAACTTTGCCTGAGGTGCTGGCGGTCGTGGCGTCGTTACCTCTTCACCATCGTGGCTGGCTTTCACCTGCCACGAATAAACCTTGCCTCGCGAAAATGCCTGCGGCGGCGTCCATGAGTTGGTGGCGATGTTCAGGCTAGTTGCGACTTGTTGAAATTGTTCGTCATAGATTTCGACGATATAGCTGGTCGCGCCATTCATTGGGGTCCAACGAAAAGTTGGCCGATCACTCATTACCACGACGCCAGCTGGTTCCAATACCGCGAATTCAGTCTTCTGATTACCCGAGCCCATCAGCGAACTCGACGGCCTGGACAGACCGTTCAGTTGCGACGATTTGTCTATTCGTCCAGAGCTCAAAGCCTTTTTCAACATACTCTGGTAATTGGCTGGAAGATTCTCAGCTCCGGAAAGCTTCCCCGCCTGGTCCAGGGCTACCTGTCCATTCCCGTCATTAAGTTGGGCCACTTCCGGCACTACTTCTACTTGAGTTGGTGTGGCCACCGGAGCCGGAGAGTCGCTGTTAATCGGAGACTGAGGCGAAGGCGTTGGTGAGGTTGCTAAATAGGCCGGCGGCCTGGACGCTCTCCAGACCAGCCAGGTCGCGGTTCCGACAAGGAGAACTATCAGGACGGCAAGAAACGCAGGAGCCGGAGATGTCAATGTCGGAAAGAGTCCCAGGAATTGCCAGCGACTGCGAGCGGGTTTCGCGTCGGCAGTAGGATGGTAGTCATTATCTATCGATGGGGCGATTTCATTTCTAAAGGCGCGTAGATCGGCTACCGCTAACTGACATAGCTCGCAAGTTGATAGATGATCGGTAGCGAACTGCTGTTCTTCAGCGCTAAGATTTTTATCAACGTAATTTGCCGTTTGCGCTTCGTCGAGATGGCCATTGGAAACACCAGGCTCGTCCGCGAGCTCGGCATGCAAAGAAAGGAAGGGAAGGTCACTATTCATCTCAGCCTGAACTTTTTGCCGGCAGATCTCGCAACTGTCCAGATGCTCGGATACCGTTAGCAGTTCCCCAACCTCCAAGTGTTGTGAAAGGTAATCCTGAAGTTGTTTTTTGTTTAGATGTTCTAACAACTCTTAAATCCTCACAGCCGCGGGTATTGGCTGAGTTTGAATCGAGACCGCGAAGGGTCGCCAAATTGATAAGTTGTTGAAAGTTGTCTCTTATTACTACAGCTGTTCACATGAATCCTTTCAAACGTCGGGCGAGTCGTTCGCGGCCCGATTTTCTGGCATTTATTACCTGTTGTCGCGTCAACCCCAGCAATTCGGCGATCCGCGAGTCCTCAAGTGGGAGATCATTCCACAGCTCCGCGAACTTCTCGGTAGTCAGCTGAAGCACTTGGGCAAGCTGCCTCAGAGTTGCCACACCGGTAGCCGGGAAAAGAGTGATGCAGCCCTGGCCGCTCGCATCCTTTAGATTCAGAAGTAAGGCGGCACGCTGATTTGGTGGCAGCTGTTGCAGCTCTTCCCACAGTCGCTGCAAAAACATTCGTTTCTCGACTTGCCAGGCCTGGTCCGGTTGATCTGAAGTGGGAACAATCGTAGCTGAATCGTCATCATCAGCGAGTGATTCAACGGGCTGATCTCGAATGCCGACTAACGAGGCCATAAAGCTTACCAACTCGTCGAAGTCAGTTGGCCCACCAACCAGGTTGAGAATCGTGGCCAGAGCTGCGCTCAATTCTTGTTGTTTACCGGACTTTACCATTCGCACCTGGCCCAGGATCTGCTTGTTAACTGAAAGGCTTTCAATTAACGGTGCGAGTGATTGCTTCCTCGTACCCTGCCAGACATCAAATCCCGCCACCAATTTGCCGTCTTCATCTTGCCAGGCTGACAATCCACGCTGTCGAGTTAAGAGATAGTGAAGGCGATTCTTAAATGCATGTCGCTCGGGGAACTGCTTTCGCATCCAACGTGAACAAGCGCGATGAGCAATGACCGCGGCAATCCCGCGCACGTCAGTGATTGGATGTTGCGCTGGTTTTTGGCGGAACTGCTGTACTTGAGTGACGAACTGGACCAAAACATCCTGGTAGATATCTTCCGCTTCAGCACGTTGAATCGCCTGCGAAGAGTTAAGACGTAGTTTGTATCTGACAACGCCTTTGATTACAGGCTCGGCGTGTTCTGAGATCAACCGTGAAAGAAACTCGTCGATGCGTTCCTCGCTTGTGTCGAGCAAGGGTTCGAGTAATGGATCAATTGTGACCGCGGGTTGTTCCATTCAAGTTTGGAGTGCCGTCGGGCGTGGTCCAGAAATGTTTCCGTCCTCTCATAACACTTAATCGGCAAAGATCCAATAGAAACAAGAAACCAGGAAATCTACTCAAGATCGGATCTCTCTGTGCGATCGCACAGCGCGGCTTAGGCCGCAACCAAACGATCAAGTTGCGAGACCGGTCAGTACCGTTACTCCCCAATCATTTTCACCAGCACCCGCTTCTTCCGCCCGCCATCGAACTCTCCATAAAAAATTTGCTCCCATGGTCCAAAATCCAATCGACCCCCGGTAACGGCGACAACCACTTCCCGGCCCATTATCTGTCTTTTTATGTGAGCATCTCCGTTGTCCTCTCCAGTTAGGTTGTGCCGGTAATTACTAATTGGCTCGTGCGGCGCGAGTCTTTCAAGGAATTCCTCGTAGTCCTGATGCAATCCGCTCTCATCATCATTGATAAAAACCGAAGCAGTAATGTGCATCGCATTCACCAGAACTAGTCCTTCCTTAATGAGACTCTCCGTAAGACAGGCTCGGACATCTGGCGTGATATTGATGAACGCACGCCGTGTAGGCACCTCAAACCACAACTCTTTCCGATAACTCTTCATAGTTTTCACCATTAAATTAACTTTCTTACCAACAGCTGGTGATCATCCTAGCACCTTGGCCGAGTGTGCGGGCATAACCTCGGGCGCGTGAGCTACCTCAAAAACTTACAGTCTAATACCGTTCCCTATTCGACGAAGTTTTGCCCAAGATCGTTTTATGTCTCGCTGTGAACACTTGGCACCTCGACGTGATTAAGTTTTTCGCCCGCAGATTTCTGTCGGTTATACTGCAGACGGTTTCAAACGACATCTTCAACCCGTGGCTATAATCTGATTTTTTACGCTGCGCTCTGAGCTTAATTACAAATCAGTCCTAAAGGAATTTAACGACACTGATGAGCAGAACCTCGAGACTATCGCTTGGCCTACTTGTGTTGGCCGCGTTGTCGTATTCGCATGGTGGTTCCGTGTTGGCCCAATCGCAAAGCATCGAATTGGGTCATCTCGAGACCAACGCGACGCCTGAGCCACTTGGTATCGACGACCGAAATCCCCGCTTTACCTGGAGGATGCTCAACAAGCAACGCGGCGCAATGCAACGCGGCTTTCGTGTACTGGTAGCCTCAAAGCCCGAGCTTGTCAGCGAGGGGAAAGTCGACGTCTGGGATTCGAAACAAGTGTCGTCTACTGACCCCTTCGTGGTGTATGCAGGTCCACCGTTGAAATCACGGACACGTTACTATTGGAGGGTTCGGGTGTGGGCCAATGACAATCTAGCGAGTAATTGGTCCAACACTAGCTGGTTTGAGACGGCGCTGCTCGATCCCAACGAATGGAAAGGTAAGTGGATCGCTGGTCCGGAACGTACTGGTCCAGTGTCAGAAAGCGAGGGAAAAGCCGATGACGAGCTGATTAGAAGGGCAGGGGAGTTCTGTCGTCCTGTGTCCTGGCTGACTTCGGGCTTCGCAGTGCAGCGCTATAAGAATGATCAGGCTGACTGTCGAGAAGTCCGGCCCACGCCGATGCTGCGCAAATCGTTTCAGGTCACAAAGGGCATAGCAAGTGCTCGAATTTATTCAGCCGGACTTGCTTACAACAACCTCACTGTTAACGGAAAGGCTACGGCGGATAGTGTGCTGGATCCCGGATTTACGAACTACAGCAAGACCGTTTTGTACACCACACAGGATGTGACTCCATTGCTGCGCCAGGGGCAAAACGTAATAGCATCTGAATTAGGATCGGGACAGTTCGACGCTTCGGCTCGCTCCTGGGATTGGGGTTGGGAAAGGGCTGAGTGGCGCGCCACTCCTCGTCTGAAATTAGATTTGTACATTACTTACAAAGATGGTTCCGAAGAAGTTGTGAGTAGTAACGGTTCATGGCGGGTGAGTATTGATGGACCAACTCGGTACGACAGCTACTATCTCGGTGAAACCTATGATGCTCGACACGAAAATACTGGATGGCGAGTACCGGGATTCGACGATAATTCATGGAGTAACGCGCGCATCGTGACTGGGCCATCAGGCGTGTTGCGCGCTGAAAGCCATGAGCCCATTCGCGTGGTCAGTGTGCGGCAAGCCGGGAAGCGCACGACACCAACTCGTGGAATTATTGTTTACGACATCGGTCAGAATCTTACCGGTTGGGCTGAAATTAAGGTCAACGCTCCAGCCGGAACGGCAATCGAGATCTTTTATTCAGAGAAGCTAGACAGCGATGGCCGGGCAACGAACAAGGGGAATGATCTGGTCTTTGGCCAATTGCAAACCGACTACTATATTGCGAAAGGATCTGGGACTGAGATCTGGTCGCCGCGTTTTACCTATAAAGGATTTCAGTACATCCAAATAAGTGGTCCAAGCGGCCAACCCCTCGCTGATAATGTATCTGTTTCAGTAGAGCAAATCAGGCAGGTGCGGACGGCCCTGATAACCACCTCGAGTTTTGATACCAACAGTCCGACGCTTAACCATATTCACAACAATAGCGCTTGGGCCATTCAAAACAATATTCATGGTATCGTCACGGACACCCCAGTTTATGAAAAGAATGGCTGGACCGGTGACGCGCAGCTGACCGCGGGTACGGCTTCGACATTATTTGATACGGAGCGGCTCTATCGAAAGATGTTTCAGGACATGCTGGATGCCCAAACAGATCAAGGTGAAGTACCTCTTCTGTCGCCTAGCAGTCAGAACTATGGTTACGTCGGCAAACCCTTCTTCAAGCCCGCTGATTGTTGCGGCGCCACGCCCGCGTGGGACGCGTTCTGGTTCGTGATCCCCTGGGAGAGTTATCAACGATATGGTGACTTGAGAGCGTTGGCGAAAACGTACCCAGCCATGCAGAACTACCTGGACCACTGGATTCCGAGGTGGACCAACAAGGACGGCGATACCTTCGAGTATACGTTGACGTCGGGCCTGGGTGATTGGGTGCCGCCGGATGGAGTACCAACAATCAATGCGCTTGTGTCGACGGCCTACTATGCACATTTAACTCGCATAGCTGCGAATGCTGCGCGAGCGTTAAGCAGGACTGAAGATGCCGCGCGATACGATGCACTCTTCAAAAAGATTCAGACTGATTTCAATGCCCGCTTTTTGTCGAATGAAGGCATTTATCGCGAGAAAGATTCCGATCCATTCGTGCAAACTGCACAGATTCTTCCGCTGGCGTTTGGCCTGGTCCCGGATGATAGGCGTGCTGGGGTTGCGACTCGACTTGCCGACGACATCATGAAGAATCGAGGGGGTCATGCCTATGTCGGGGTGATTGGGGCTCGATATGTTTTGCCAGTGCTTAGCGAAACTGGTCATCTAGATGTTGCGTTCACCGTGGCAACACAAACCAGCGAACCGAGTTGGGGCTATTGGATCGAGGGTGCTAAATTCACTGCCCTCGGTGAAACATGGTCCGCCGACACTCGTTCGCGCAATCACCATTTCTTCGGCGCGATCGTGGAATGGTTTTACGAAGATCTCGCCGGAATACGGCCCATAGAACCTGGTTTTAAGAGAATTGAATTCAAACCAGAGATTCCGCCATCGGGCCTCGATCGAGTCTCTGCTTCGTACGACAGCGTGCGCGGAACCGTCGCATCGAGTTGGGTACGAACCGCAACCGGTTTTGACTTCGACATTACCGTGCCCGCGAACGCAACCGGACGAGTTTACCTGCCCGCTGTTGACTCTCGGTTTGTAACTGAATCAGGCACGGGCGTAACGATAGCCGCTGATAAATCCCCCTCAGTCAAACTTATCGGCCCCGAACGCGACCGCCTCGTTTACGACATTGGCCCAGGGCATTACCACTTCCTGGTTCGCAGGAACTGAGAAATGCTACAACGGGTACGAAGCAGTTAGGCATTCTGCATCGTACCCGCTGTCGCTAATCTAATAGCACTCAGGCCGTCGCGTGCTTTGCAACATTGGCGGGCACCCCGGTCAAGATTTTTTCGTGGTTGGTCAGAATTTGCTCTTGCCGTTTCTCGATCCGAGTTTGATTCTGAAGGATCGCATCCAGTTTTGTTTGATTTGAGAGGATTTGGACTTGATTGCCCATGATTCTCTCCTGGTTGGCCAATATCACCTTTTGGTTCTCGATAACTCTCTCTACAGTCATTAGAGCAACCTCCATTTATTTATGCGTTGAGGCTCACTCTTGAGTCTCAAGAAGAGAGCCCGGTTGTAAAGCTTTAGTTACTCAGCTGCAAAGGGTGTGTCGTCTGAATTCTCAATATTTATTGAGGAAAATATCTGAGAGCCCAAATATTTTGGGTTATGCTACACAGCCACTGCGGAAAGTTTCAACATGCATAGAGGCAATTGCCTGATGTTCGTGGTTGAGCCGTGCGGGAACGAACAACTTCCGTGGCACACGTTATGATGAATGGTAAGATTAGGGAAATGTCACTTTCGAAGAATCGCAAGCTTCGCTGTCTAACTGCAGGAGAATTGGATTATCTGACGATAACGCAGTTTGTGGTCCTGCATGCGGGCTGTTTGCTACTCTTCTGGGTGAGTGTCAGCTGGATTGCCATTGCAGCCTGTGTTGCGTTTTATTGTCTTCGTATCTTTGCCGTATCGGCGGGTTATCACCGTTACTTCTCTCATCGTTCTTACAAAACAAATCGCATCTTTCAATTTGTCCTGGCTTTCGTCGCTTGCATGGCAAATCAAAAAGGTCCTTTGTGGTGGGCGGCTCATCATCGCTATCACCACTCTCATGCGGACCGCGAGGATGATATTCATTCTCCCCGCCAACACGGATTTTGGTGGGCGCATTGTTTGTGGATCTTCTCTCTCAGATATCGCAAAGCAGACCAGAAATTGGTGTCAACGTTTACTGAATACGTCGAGTTACGTTTGTTGGATAGATTCTATCTGCTGCCGCCGATCATTTCCGTCGCGCTTTTGTTTGTTTTTGGCGCAATTTTGCAACGCAACATGCCAGGGCTACATACTTCGGGATTGCAGATGGTGACCTGGGGATTCTTTGTGAGCACCGTAATGGTCCATCACGCCATTTACAGTGCCAACTCGATCGGCCACTATTTGGGAACCAGGCGTTTCAATAGCGCGGACAACAGCCGGAACAATTTGATTGTTGCACTACTGACATTTGGAGACGGTTGGCACAACAACCATCACTACTATCAGCGCTCAGCGCGCCACGGCTTTTACTGGTGGGAAATCGACTTGACTCATTACATACTGAAGAGCCTTTCCTACCTCGGTCTCGTTTGGGACATACACACGCCACCGAAACGAATCTACGCAAGAGCCGCTCTCGCCAAGATGGAACAGCGATCTGTGCTTCCGTTGGCCGATTTAGAGGCCAACTCAGTTTTAAACGCAGCATCCGAGTAGGGATTATCTGTGAGTCAACATCGAGCCAGAACTCTCACTGCCCTACTACTCGTCGTTGGCTTGTTTTTGGCGCTGCGCTGGTCGCTGAAAGTAAGTGAAACAGAAGTCAGAACGGCTGCCACCCGCTTTGCCTTTTCACGTTCGACTCTTCCGCAACTGCCTGGGCCGCCGGTTCGCACTCAACGGTTGGTCCATCCCAGTCTAAGACGAATTTCCGCTTTTGTTTCGACGGTCGGCGCCGCTGTGGCTCTAAACGATCTGGATGGCGATGGCATTTCCAATGATGCCTGCTACATAGACACGCGAACAGATCAGATAATAATTACGCCGGTCCCGGGAACGGGAAACCGGTACTCACCCTTTGCGCTGGCCCAGGATGCGTTTTTCGACCGGAACCGGATGGCGCCACTCGGCGTGCTTCTCTCAGATACGAACGAAGATGGCCACGTAGATGTGATCGTTTATTACGCGGGCAGAACACCTCTTCTATTCCTTTGGCAGCCATCAGCTCGCCACGATGCTTCGACGCCGGGTGTTTCCAATTACGTCATTCGCGATATCTTTCCGAAAGAAATCTGGATGACTGGATCTGCAACTATCGCCGATCTAGACGGAGATGGACATCTCGATCTCATCTTTGCCAACTACTTCAAAGATGGATCCGATTTGTATAACCCAGATGGTGAAGGCGCCGTCTCAATGCCTGAGTCGTTTTCACATGCAGCTAACGGCGGTGGCGAGCGAATCTTCCGCTGGACATCTGCTACATCTGGTAATACCCCAAATGTAACCTATGAGGAAGTCCATGGAGCGTTTCCTGAAGGTGTAAGCGGAGGATGGGGTCTCGCAGTCGGAGCATACGACCTCGATGGTGATTTGCTACCGGAATTGTACGTGGCGCACGACTTCGGACCAGATCGCCTTTTTTGGAATCGATCGACACCCGGACAAATTCGCTTTTCTTTGCTGGAGGGCCAAGCACAGTTTGCTGCGCCAAAATCCTACGTGCTTGGGCGCGACTCGTTCAAAAGCATGGGAGTGGATTTCGCTGACCTGAACAATGACGGTATTCCGGACATATACGTCAGTAACATCACCGAGCCGAAAGGACTTCAGGAGAGTCAAATGCTCTTTCTGAGTACAGGTAATGTCGACATTATGCGAGAGGGCATTGCTCCGTATGAGAATCGGAGTGAAGCACTGGGATTATCAGACAGTGGTTGGGCTTGGGATGCAAAACTTGATGATTTCGACAATGACGGCATACCGGAAGCACTCCAGGCTACGGGATTTATAAAAGGGACCTCGAACTGTTGGCCAGAGATTCAGGAGCTCGCCACCGCCAATGATGTACTTATCTCAAGTGTGGCTACCTCCTGGCCCAGACTGGAAGAAGGCTCCGATCTTGCCGGACATGATCACAACCCTTTTTTCGTGCGGGTTGGCGATCACTATGTGGATGTCGCGAAAGAGATAGGATTTGGCGAAGATTATGTAAGTCGGGGAATCGCGATTGGTGATGTCGACCTCGATGGCTCGCTTGACCTCATTGTTTCTAACATGTGGGGTCCGGCCACTTACTATCATAATGAGCATCCTGTTCTTGGATCATCCCTTAATCTCAATTTACTTTTGCCGGTGTCAAGAGACTACTCGGGCCAGACCATTGTGTATCGAGGTAACCAGCGAGCCGAGATACCCGGTCGTGCGGCCGTCGGCGCGACTGTAGCTGTCACCCTACCTGACGGCAAAGTGCAAACTCGTCAGGTCGATGGTGGCAACGGCCACAGTGGCAAGCGCAGCCCGGAGCTTCACTTTGGTCTCGGCGACTGTCAAGGGACGGTTAAAGTTAAGATTCGTTGGCGTGATTCGCAGGGACAAATCCATCAGGAATTGCTGAACGTAAAACCTGGCAGATACACAATAGTTTTAGCGGGGACTAAGTCAGGAGACTGGTCGTGAGTAAACCCAATATGCGCTTAGCTGCGCTGAGACGATTTGCCATCACAATTTCCGTGTTGAATCTGCTTGGCCATACTGTACTTGGTTTCGAAAACTCCTGGGCGCAACTGGTTGTGACGCTTCTAACGGCATACTTCACAGAGATTCTTCTTGAGATCGTCGATGCGGTCGCCAATCAGAAAACACCACGGTTTACTGGAGGTGTCACAAGCTTCATCGATTTTCTCCTACCCGCACACATTTCAGGAATGGCGGTTTCGATGTTGTTATATTGCGGAGACCAGCTTCTGCCATTCGCATTTGCCGCGGCGGTCGCGATTGCCTCAAAAGCGCTGCTGACTGTAAAAGTGAATCACTCTGAGCGCCATTTTCTCAACCCGTCCAATACCGGAATCGCGCTGACAGTTCTGCTGTTCCCGACCATTGCGCCGATCATGCCCTGGCAGTTTACCGAGAGTCTGTCGAGCAACTGGAGTAGTGCGTTTCCGGTGGTCGTCGTGGCGCTAGGGATATATATGAACTCACGTTACAGTCGCCGCATGCCGCTGGTGCTTGGCTGGGTGGTGGCGTTCGCAATTCAAGGCGTAATCCGCTGCCTCATGAACGGACTGCCGTTGATTGTCGGATTGGTACCTATTACAGGTGTGAGTTTCGTTCTATTTACCTTTTACATGATTACTGATCCGGGAGCTACGCCAGGCGACCGGCGTGAGCAGGTGATTTTCGGGGCGTCGACGGCGGTGGTTTACGGCATTTTGGTCCTTGCACATATCGGATTCGCCTTTTTTTACGCCTTATTCATCGTCTCGTTCTGTCGCGGTCTCGTGCTTTATCTTAGGCAAATGCGATTAGACGCTAGGGCGCCGATAACCACGTATTGACTGTCTCATCCTAAAGTTTGAGACAAAGCTAAACGATTCAGTTGATGACTGTCCCGGCGGTGAGTGGTACCTTTTGCCAACTTTTTTGCTCGATTTCTAGCGACCTTTCCGTTCAGAGATTCCAGTTGTCTTGTAGTCGTTCCTGCTCATGCGGTAGGACCTCTAGCGCTGATGCGATTATCTAAACTACGAAGTGGCCATGGAATTCGGCAGAAGTTCCTGCTGTGGCTCACAAGTGTCCTCACTTTTGCTGAGCCCTTTGACGTCGTAAAAACATTCACCTACCGGCCAGAATATTTTGGCAAGCCCTTCTGCGATTTAGGACAAGACCTTCTCCGTGGGCCATCCGACTGGACCATTGGTGAACGTGAACTGTTTGGCGCCTTCACCGCCAGTCTGAACCAGTGTCTCTTTTGAACGAACGCCCACCGCGCGGTCGCGTGGACCTTCCTCGGTCAGCAACTCACATGCGAGGTATTCGCGGATTGGCGAAAAGCTCAGATAGATGGAAAGCTGCGCGCGACTTTAGCCTTACTCGAGAAAATTACGTTATGCCCTTCTGAGATTCGTCCGGAAGATCTCGACGCCACTCGCCGGGCGGGTGTCAGTGTTAGCGCACTTTTGGACGCAGCATACATTTGCGTCGGTTTCAATATGATTGCCCGGATCGCCGATGCACTTGGTTTCAAAGTTCCCTCTGAAGAACTGTTTCTCAGAGCGGCACGACTGCTCAGGGTCTTTGGATACAGAAGGCTAAGTGGTTTCTGGATTGCGGTGTCGAATAACAGAGATTTATCTGCCAAGAGAGAGCTCCATACTAATTTGGCCAGGGGGAATTCACTCTCAAGACACATTCACCCTAAAGATCCCCATGCGAGGAAGATGGAGCGCGTCCGCTCTGCTGTTGTTTCAAGCACTGGTTCGCTCGCCCCTGAGATTCGCCAGGCGATTTGCGAAGGAACTTATGATTCCGGACCCCTGGGAACATTTGTTCAAAAAGTTTCAGAGCATGCTTTTATGGTGAATGACGACGACATAGCAGCGCTGCACCGGGCACACTACTCAGATGATCAAATCTTCGAAGCGGCCGTCAGTGCCGCTTTGGGAGCCGGTCTATACCGATTGGATCGTATACGGGCGGCGCTTCATGCACATCAGCAGGCACCAGTCACTCATACCGAACTGCCTGAGCAAGACCAATCTTTCCCCGAGCAAACACAAGTCAACGTAAATGCTCTGATCTGATCACACCAACCAAACGATCAAGTTGCGAGACCGGTCAGTACCGAAGCGCGGTAGCGTCGGGCGCGCCTTGTCTTATGTACCTGCTTGACGTTAACTAAAGGCACACCCGACGCTACCGCGAATCGGTACTGACCTTGGTCCCGCATTGCCCGATAGGCCTACAATCCTCTGGAATGTCCTCGCGTAGTTGGAGATCTCAGATATGCTAATAAATGAGTCTACGATTGACATGCAACCAGTTTCTACGATAAATGTCCGGCCGCAAGACGCTGAAAATTCATGTTCAGGATTGTGGCTCGTATACTCAGTACTACGTCGAGTACCTTCAGCCACAACCTAACGATCGTGGGTAGAAATATATAGGAGGTCATTCATCATGAAGCAAATAATATTTTCGACCTTACTTGTTGTAGGGACGGTCGTTGGTTTCTCGGCTCCAGTCATGGCTGATGACGTCATCGACGGCAGAACCGGACAAGATTCTGTCTACAGACTAGTCCGACCTTCGAACTGGAACGGTATCCTTGTGCTCTACGCTCACGGCTACATCGCCAAAGACATCCCGGTCGCCATCACCGAGGACGATGAGCTTGTGATCTCGCTGCTCGCACCTCAGGGCTTTGCGGTCGCGGTCTCGAGCTTCGACGAGAACGGGTGGGTGATAAAGGACGGGACGCAGCGTACTCATCAGCTTCTCGGGCTCTTCACTTCAAAGTTTGGTAAACCGGCCCGCGTTTATGTTGGAGGCGCTTCTATGGGCGGACTCATTGCAATCAACCTTGTCGAGACTTGGCCCAACGAGTTTGCGGGACTGCTTCCCGCTTGTGCCGTATGCGGTGGCTTGGCGCGGCAGTACGACTTCATGCTGAACGTACGCGTGCTCTTCGACCTCTTCTATCCCAACGTTCTGCCAGGAACCGCGGTCGATGTGCCAGAGGGAATAGACTTGAACCAGGATATTGCCATTCCGGCTATAACCGCGATGACACTTGACCCGACTGGAGCCGCTGCGATCGCGGCCATTCAGCAGACACCCGTTGAGTTCGCAAACGGACCAGAGCTCATCCAGTCGATAGCAACCGCGCTTGGTGGAGCGGCCACATACCCGGAGGTTCTCGCGCTGACACATGGTCGTGCCTACTTCGACAACACGACGACGCTTTACTCGGGAGCACTACCTGCGCCGACTCTTGCGTTCATCAATGCGAATGTACAGCGCTTCTCAGGAACGCCCGCCGGTCGCAACTCGATCGAACACAACTACACACCGACTGGTGATTTACCGATTCCGGCACTCACCCTTTCGACTTTTCGCGACCCGGTGATCCCAGGGTTTCACCGTACTATTTATGGGCAAACGGTCACAGCGCGCGGCAACGCAGATCGGCTGGTTCAGCGAAAAGTTCAGGGAACCGGTAACGGTTACGGCCACTGTACCTTCACGCCACAGGAACTCACTCAAGCGTTCTTAGATCTTATATTTTGGGGAGAATTTGGGATCAAGCCCGCACCTTGAGCGGAGGGTTAGTATCAACCCTGTAATGCGGCTCGGATGGAAATGTGGCGCTCAGGCCATAACTATGTCACTCCAAGGCTAATCACTTTGGGAATAAGAAATAGAAGGTTGTTAGCGCTGTTCAGCGAACGCCTCTAGTGCGGCTACGTCGGGGATGATGATGTGGCGGCCCTCAACTTTGATTAATCCTTCGTGCTGAATGCGGGTAAACGCCCTGGAGATTACTTCCCGCACCGAACCGATGCGCGCGGCGATCTGCTGATTGGTTTGGGTGAGCGTCAGAATGAATCCGCTCTCTGTTCGGGTGCCGCTCCGACGAGCTTCATTTACCAGGAAGCGCGCCAATCGCTGGCCTACCTCGCGCAACGAGAGTGCTTCGACCAATTCCGCACAACGTCTCAGCCGTCCAGCGAGAACTTTGATCGCCGCGAGAGAGATTTCCGGATGTTCCATACAAAGGCTGCGGACTGCTCGCTTGTCAATGAATAGAGCGGTCGTCAATTCTTCTGCCGCGGCGGTCGACGGGTATGTCCCCTCATCGAAAACTGGCAATTCAGCAATCGTCGCACCAGCCCGCTCGACATGAATCACCTGTTCCCGCCCGTCCAGGCCTACGCGGAAGGCACGTACCGAGCCTTGAACGATTACATACATGCCGGTTACATCGTCACCGGCGATGAACAGCACTTCATCTTTTTGGAAGGTTCGTTCGATGGCGCGATCCGCCAGCATACGCAACGTACTGTCATTCAGTTCCGCGAAGAGTTTAGTGCGTTTCAGCGCAGTGACTTTGTCCAGGGTCATAACACGACATAATCACGCGTTTTAGTGGTTTTGTTCAAGTTCCCCTCGGGGATTGTTTAGATCACATGTGACATAAGTCATATCGGTTTTTACTTCGACCACTATGATCGCACCTCTCGGATGGACCTTTTGGAACTTGCGAGGATCGGAAAGGGGCGTTAGTAATATGTTCAATATCAATCAACCGTATATACCAGACTTCACGAACCCTCTCGGTTTGTTGGTGCATTGCCACGAAAGAATAGAAGTGCAGTTGAAGACCCTCGAGCGCGCTGCCGAAGTCTTGCGCTCCGGTGACAGTCCTTCACTCTCCCGAGTTTTTGTAGCGATCGACGCTGCTTGCAAACACTTTGCTATGGCCGGTGTCAAGCACACTGAAGACGAGGACATATCGCTCTTTCCCCGTTTGTGCGAAACGGGCGGCGCCGCCGGAGAGGATGCGCTTGCAGCGATGGCTGAACTGGAAACGCAGCACCGCACCGCGGAACAATTGCACTTCCAATTTGATACCTTCGTGACAACTCTTCCCCGTGACGGCTCCGCTGATCGAAGAGAGCTGGATTGCTTCAGCGATCTGGTTGCTGAACTCACCGCTCTTTATCGTCCTCACATACAACTCGAAAATACCCTCGTCTTTCCGGTTGCCGCCCGAGTCCTGCCAGCTAGTGAGATCCAGACGCTGGGTGAAGAAATGCGTGCGCGCCGAAAGGATTTTCTACAAAGACTCGAAGTATCGCGATGACGAACTTCGAGTTGGACCAGTGAGTATCCAAACGTGCCGTACGCTGATAAAGAAGTAGGGTCGGAAGGCGATGATAGCGACTGGTAAACTCCAGAGAGTGAACACCAATGTCCGCCTTAGGTCCGTTGCTTTACCGGTGGAACATGGTGGCTGGGGGCTGTTGTTTGAGCCGATCCTGCTTGGTCTATTGCTCGCACCATCTCTCGCGGGCCTCTTCGTTTCCGCGTCTGCAGCGGCAGCATTTCTGGCGCGGCATCCATTCAAGTTGGCGATGACAGATTGGCATCGCAAACGGGCGATGAGACGCACAGTCCTCGCGAAACGTTTTGCTATCGTTTACGCCTCGCTATCCATCGTCAGTCTCGCTCTCGCCCTTAGGACCAGCGGCGAAGAATTTCTTCTGCCGCTCGTATTTGCTGCGCCGATCGCAATAGTTCAATTGTCATACGATTCAGTGGGTAAGAGCCGAGCACTGGTTGCTGAACTGTCTGGATCGCTTTCGACCGGAGCGCTGGCTACGGCAATCGCAATTTGCGGTGGCTGGCCGCGCCCGCTTGCCGCCGTCTTATGGGTGCTCATCGCAGCGCGTTCGGTGCCGACGATTCTGTATTTGCGCGCGCGATTGAGACTGCTCCGTCATAAACCGGCTTCAACACGCATTACGATCCTGGCTCACCTGCTTGCTGTGTTTGTAACTCTCGTTCTGGTGTGGGAACAGGTCGCTCCGTGGCTCGCTCTCCTCGCAATAGTAATTCTACTAATCCGCGCTTGCGCTGGTTTACGATCAGTCATGCCGATAACCCCGCAGAGACTTGGCGTCCGCGAACTGCTTTTTGGAGTGTTTACTGTGGTGGCTGTTGCAATCGGTTATGACTTAGGATGGTAGCTCCGATGAGCGTTAATCAAGGGGAGTCAAGTGGCAGATTTCCATTCGTAAGGAAACGCGGTCTACCAAAGAGCCAATGCTCCGTGCTGATTAGCACAGAACTCTAATCTTCAGGGGTGTGGGAGCGATTAGTACGGTACCGCGAGCTCGCGGTACTGTACACGCAACTATTCGGAATAGATTCTGATGCGTTGAATGTACTATCCGGTCGCTTCGCTCGCGGTACTGTACACGCAATGAAATGTACCATCCGGTCGCTTCGCTCGCGGTACTGTACACGCAATGAAATGTACCATCCGGTCGCTTCGCTCGCGGTACTGTACACGCAACTTTCGGAATAGATTCTGATGATCGTGCGCGTTGAAATGTACTATCCGGTCGCTTCGCTCGCGGTACTGTACACGCAACTTTCGGAATAGATT
>Ga0207674_10002703_pt1 | contig 22134 bp, 13 predicted proteins | sample KBSCornC72_FD_184303 | JGI IMG/M metagenome (GOLD analysis project Ga0207674, IMG submission 184303) | Corn rhizosphere microbial communities from Kellogg Biological Station, Michigan, USA - KBS Corn C7-2 (SPAdes) (version 2) | ecosystem: Host-associated > Plants > Roots > Rhizosphere > Soil ...
TAGAACTCCCCCAGCCCGCAGGCGTAGAATGGTAAGCCCCCTAATTTCGGGTGCAGAGCGGATTTTGTTTGACCGATAAAGATTTCACAAAGTAGTATCGCAATCCGGGGTTTTCCAACCGAGACGGGCACCGCTTGGAGCGTACGCGACCTAAAGTCCTTGTCCTGGCCGGGCATACGGCCACCAATACCGCCCTTCTCGACGCACTTCGGGCCAACAGCGACGTCGTCGAATCGCCCAGCATCGACCAGGCGATCGACATCCTCCGCCACGATCAATTCGACGCCATCTTCTCCGACGCCGGCGATTTCCTCCCCCTCGAACGCGCATTAGTCTCGCAGCAGACCCAACTTGTACTCAATACCATCGGCGAAGGGATCTGCATCGTAGACGGCGACGCACGCTGTAACTGGATGAACAAAAAGATGCAGCAGTGGCCTGGCCACGTCCACGAACGCATCCGCCGCACCTGCCAGGAAGCCTTCCTCCTCTTCAAACAGCAAGTTTCCCCCCCCTCGCCCGACGCCCCTTTCCTCCTCAATCGCTCCAAAAAATACGCCCTCAACGTCGATGATGCCCAGTTCCTCGAGATGATCGCCAGCCCGGTCATCAGCCCGGCGGGTCAGGTCGTGCAGGTCGTAGCGGTCGTATGGGACGCCACCAGCACCCGCCGCCTCCAGCAGAAGATCGACGCCATCGACAAGGCCGGCCGCGAGCTCGTCCGCCTTGAAGCCGACGCCATGGGCAAGTTGAACGTCGGCGAGCGCCTCAAGCTCCTCGAAGAAAAGATCATCCGCTTCACGCGCGATCTGATGCACTTCGACCACTTCAACATCCGCCTGCTCGACCGCAAAACCAAAAAGCTCGAATGGGTCATCGGCGTCGGCCTTCCCTCCGAAGCCATGGAAATCGAACTCTTCGCCGAGACCGAAGGCAACGGCATCAGCGGTTACGTCGCCGCATCCGGCCGCTCCTACATCTGCCCCGACGTCGAGCGCGACCCGCGCTACGTCCAGGGCCTCGCCCAGGCCAAGAGCAGCCTCACCGTCCCACTCCGCCTGCACGACAAAGTGATTGGCATCTTCAACATCGAGTCCGGCCAGCGCGCCGCCTTCAACGAGGACGATCGCCAGTTCGCCGAGATCTTCGCCCGCTACGTCGCGATCGCGCTCAACATCCTCGACCTGATGATCGTCGAGCGCGTCAGCACCAGCCACAAGGTCGCCGACGACGTCTGCAGCGAGGTCGCCGGCCCCTTGAACGACATCGCCTCCGACACGTCATCGCTGATGGACGATTACATCGGCAATGACGACCTCCGCAAAAAGCTCCAGCAGATCATCGAGAACGTCGGGACTATTCGCCGCTGCCTCAAGCAGGCCGCCGAGGGCCCGAACCACACGATCCTCGGCGCCGCCGACGTGAAGGGCGCCGCCGACGATCCCGTCCTCGCCAACGCCCGCATCCTCGTCGCCGACGACGAGCCCAACCTCCGCACGACCATCCACGACATCCTGCGCAAGTACCACGTACGGGTGACGGTCGTCGCCAACGGCGCCCAGGCCATCGCCAAGATCGAAGGCGAGGAGTTCGACCTCGTCCTCTCGGACATCAAGATGCCCGACAAGACCGGCTACGACGTCTTCGCCGCCGCCAGGAAAAAGGGAACCGTCCTGCCCGTCATCCTGATGACCGGCTTCGGCTACGACCCCAACCACAGCATCGTCCGCGCCAGCCAGGAAGGCCTGCAGGCCGTCCTCTTCAAACCGTTCAAGGTCGAACAACTGCTGACGGAAGTCCGCAAGGCACTGAGCGCCGCGGTCTCCAAGTAGTTTCGCCGACGCCGCCCCGTCGCGTTGTACGCCGGGGGGTGGGGGAATATCATCCGTTCCAATCTTCGTTTGGAAAGGAACCTGATCATGATTTCAAAGCAATGCTTGATGTCGCTGGCGACGGTGGCCGTATTGTCGATCGGTGTTGGCGCGCTCGTCGCGGCGGACGATAAACCCGCCGCGAAGACCGACGCGACCGCGACCGCCAAGCCCGCCGCCACGACCCAAGGCAACGCCGCCAAAACCACCAAGACCGCTTCCGGCATGACCATCACCATCGTCGAAGAGGCCAAGAACCCCGTCACCCAGCCCGGCGACGTCGTCTGGGTGCACTACACCGGCCGCCTCACCACCGGCGAGCAGTTCGACTCCTCCGTCGGCAAAAAGCCCTTCAAGTTCACGCTGGGCGCCGGCGAGGTCATCAAGGGTTGGGACGAGGGCGTCGTCGGCATGAAGGTCGGCGAAAAGCGAAACCTCGTCATCCCGCCCGACCTCGCCTACGGCGCCGCCGGCCGCCCCTCGATCCCGCCGAATTCCACCCTGATCTTCGACGTCGAACTGATCGGCTTCGCCCGGCCGGGGCAGGGACAGTAGCGTTCTTTGAACGCCAAGACTGCAATTCAACCCGCCGTTTGAAAGGACCGTCATCCTGAGCTTGCGAAGGATCTGGCTTGGAACTTCGAGGCCAGATGTTTCGCTGCGCTCAACATGACGCGCATTTACGTCCTGCACGGGGCGTGCTAACGAGCGCGCCGCTGGCGCTTCAGCAAGGTCGCCATGCCGGCGAGGGACAGCACCCCCACCGTCCCCGGCTCGGGCGCCTGCGTGAACGCCGCCGCCAGATCCGCCTCAAACGCCGCCGACGCCCCCGCCGGCACCGTTTGGCCCGCCAGCGCCGTGTTATAGTTCTGCGCCACCCTCACCAGGTCGTTGAAGTCCACCACGCCGTCGTAATTGAAATCGCCCGACGTCCACCACGCGTCCGTCGCCCCCGCCACCGTAGTGTTGTAATTCTGCGCCAGCTTCACCAGGTCGTTGAAATCGACGACGCCGTCCAGCGTCGCGTCCCCCAGCTTCGTATAGCGCACCAGCACCGACGTGTTATCGACCGTCTCACTACCGAACACCCCGCCCAGCCCCGCCGACAACGCCGACGCCTCGCCGTAACCGATCCCCATCACCGACGCGTTCGCCGCCGCCGTCGAGCTCACGATCCCGTTCCCGTTCCACGTCCCACCCGCGTAACCACTGATGATCTGCTGCCGGATCGACGCCAGCGGACTGGCGCCTGCGTAATCGACGATCAACCGATTGTTCGTCAGATCCAGCTTCCCGCCGCTGGCATTCACCGCCGTCGTATCCAGCACCCGCGCCCCCGACGCAACGCCATTATTCAATTTCGCCAGCCCCCCGCCGCCGACGATCAACTGCGCCAAATGCTGCGTCACCGCAAAGTTCACCGTCGCCGAACTGTTCACCGTGACCGACAGATTATTCTGCGCGACACCGCCATTATTCATCCCCGCGTCCGTGTTCAGGTTCACCGTTCCCTGGTTCACCTGCAACATCGATCCCGGCCCGTGCAACTGATCGCCGTTCACGTTCAGCGTCCGCACGCCCGACTTCGCCAGCGTCTGCCCGCCCGCGATCTTAAACGCCGCCGCCGTCCCCGTGCCCGTCAGCGTCAAATCGAAATCCGTCACCACACTGCTCGTCGAGCGCGCCGGCTCGAACGGGCTCGGGTTCACCGCCAACCCGCCCGCGATCGTCTGGTTCGCGACACCCACCTGGTACGTTCCCGTGCGCAGCTCCACGCCGTCGAAATGCTGCCCGCCGGTATTGCTCTGGAACGTGGTGTTGTCCAGCACCGTCACCGTCCCCGCCAGCCCCTTGGCCTGCGTCAGGTCGCGCGAGAGCCCCGTCGTAAACCGCACCGTCCCGCCCCCGCCCACGTACACCGGCGCGACCGACGTCACCGCAGTCGGCGTCGACGTCAGGATGTTATCCAGCGCCGCCCCGCCATTCACCTGCAGCACCGTCCCCGGATCCACGATCAATCCGTTCCACGTCGACGTCCCCATCGCCGCGCCCGGCGCATTGCCGCTCGGCGTAATCACGTACAGCGGCAGCGTCCCATCATTCCACGTAAATGATCCGTTGAAGTTAATCGTCTGCGTCCCCGCCGCCCCCGCCGGATTAAAGAACGCGCCAAGCCGTTTCCGCGGGCTCGCCGCATTCGTCGTCACCACGCGCGAAAACGTCGCCGCGCTTTGCCCATCCGCGACGGTATCGCCCACCGTCGAATCCATCACGTTCAGCGCCAGCGGATTCCCGCCCTGTCCGAACGGCCCCGCCGTTGCGCCGGCCGGTAAATTCCCCTTCGCGATCACGATCCCACCCGCGAACTGCAAATCCGTCGTGAACGTCTGCGCCCCCGACATGATCAGCCGGCTCGGCGGCCGCACCAGATTCCCAAACCCGTCGTCCAGCGCCCGATCCGCCAGCGCCACCACGTTCAGCGCATTCGCCCCCGACCGCACGATCAAGCCGCCCACCGTGAACGTGCTCGCCTGCGCCGCCGTTGATCCGCTGTCCGCCGACAGCGTCAGCGTCCGCGCGCCACCGCTCGTGTCCACATTGATATTGTTCGCCAGCGTCCCCGCCGAGAAGCCGCCGTACTCCACCGTCACATCCCCGTTCGTCCCGACGTTCAGCACCGACGCCGGCGGCACCGCATTGGCAATGTTCGCCTTCGTGATCCGCAGCAGACCCGCGTTGACCGTCACATTGCCCGGGCTGTTCACCCCGCCGCCCCCCAGCACCAGCGACGCCGGCCCGTTCACCCCGCCGACCGCCACGCCGCCGCTCGTAAACGCGTTGTTCACCACCAGCGTGCCGGCGTTGACCGTCGTCGCCGGCACGTTCGCCCCCCCGTCGAGCGTCAGCGTGCGCACGCCGTTCTTCACCAGCGCGCTCGCCCCACTTAGCGCGCCCGAGAAAAGCGCGTCCGCCGCCGTCGTGTTGATCGTCGTCGGACTGCTGCCCGCCAGCGCGATCGGGTTGATCACGCTGAAGACCGCGTTATCCGCCCCCGTCACGTTCAGCGTCTGCCCACCCAGCGCCAGGCTGTTGATCGACAGCGTGCTCCCCGTGCCACCGCCGTCCGTCAGCTTCGCCACGCTGATCGTCGAGAACCCGCTGCCCGTCACCGCAACGTTCCCCCCGAACGCCGCCGACGCATCGCCCCGCAGCGCCAGGATCGCGTTGGAGCCCAGGTTGATGTTGGACGATCCCAGTGCGTTTGGAGCCGTCGCCGTGACGTTGCCGCCCGACATGTTCACCGTCGCGTTCGCCAGCGCGTTGTTCGCGTTGGCGAACAGCGTCCCGTTCGAAATCGGCAGCGTCACGTTCGCCAGCGCATTTGGCGCGTTGGCATTGAGAAAACCGCTGTTCAACGCGATCGACGTATTCGCCAGCGCATTCGCCAGCCCGAGATTCAGCGTCCCCCCGCCGATCGACACGCTTCCACCCGCAAACGACGGCGCGTTATTCACGTTCACCGTGCCGCCGTTCACCGCCACCGCCGACGCGAAACCCGCCATCGGCGCCCCGTTGATCGTGAGCACGCCGCTCGACACCTTCGTCAGTCCGCCCGCCCCACCGAGCTGCCCGACCGTCGTCAACCCCGTTCCCGAGATCGACAACGACCCGTTCAGCACCAGTGTCGGCGTCATGAGCTGCGCCGCGTTGTTATCGATGTTCGACCCCGCCGCCCCCGACACCGTCGTCCCCCCCGTGACGTTCAACCCGTACCCCGCATTCGGCGCCACCAGCAGCAACTGTTGGTTCGACAGGTTCAGCGCGTTGATCGTGTGCACCCCGCCGGTTCCACTCCCGGTGCGATCGACCGTCAACGAACCCGGCACGCCGCCCGTCACGTTGATCGTCCCGCCGAACGTCGCCCCCGCGTCCGACTTCAGGAACAGCTTCCCCCCCGCCAGTTGGATCACGCCGCTCCCCAGCGCGTTGGCGGTGCTCGTGGTCAGGTTCCCGCCCGTCAGGCTCAGGTTCGTCCCGTCCAGTGCGTTGGCCGTCACCAGGTTGAACTGCCCACCTTGCATAGTGCCCGTCGCGCCGCTCAGCGCCCCCGCCCCGCCCGCGTTGATGTTGATCGTCCCGCCGCCGAACGTGTACGTCCCCGTCCCCAGCACGTTGGCCGCGCTGAACGACGTCGTCCCCACCGACGTGAACAGGTTACCCGTATATCCCGCCGACGACCGATTGAAGTTCAGCGTCCCCGACGCCGCCGACCGCGTGATCGACCCGCTCCCCGACAGCGCGCCGATCGTGAAATTGAAGCTGCTCGTCTGCAGCGTCAGGTTGCCGTTGAGCGTCAGCGGCCCGGTATTCACCGGCGAGCTGCCCGTGTTGATCAGCGAACCCCCCGCCGCCGACAACGTCGTCCCGCCGATCGTCAGCGTGTAGTTGTACGCCGACGTGGGTGGCCCCGCGAGGTTCAGCGTCTGCCCGCCGAACGTCAGCGCCCCGATCGTCTGCGTCCGCCCGCCGGTCTGCGCGATGTGATCGTAATTGATCGTGGACGGGCCCGACCCGATCACGTTGAACGCGTTGGCGCCAAAGTTCAGGCTCGCGTCCGTATTGATCTGGAAAAACCCGCTGTTGAGCGTCACCGGCCCGCTGCCGATCGCCCCCGCCGCGATCACGCGCAACGTGACCGGCGTGCCGCCGGCGGCGCTCCCGTCCAGCACCGTCCCGCCACTGTACGTGTTCGCCTGCTCGAGCTGCACCTTCCCGCCGCTCGCGCTCGCGATTCGCAACGTCGTCGGGCTATTCGCCGACGTGTTCTGGATCGTCCCCGTCAGCAGGATCGTCTGGCCATTCGGGTCGTACGTCCCCACCCCGCGAATCGCCGACCCGATCACCGTCAGCGGTCCGCCCGACGCCTGCACCGTCCCGTTGTTCACAAACGTGTCGATCGTCGTGCCGTGCCCGAACTGCCCGCGCGCCCGCAGGAACGCGCCGTCCGTCACGGTCGTCGTCGCCGCCGTCGTGCCGATCTGAAAACTCCCGCCGTTCAGCGTCAACGTCCCCACGAGCGTCACACCGCCCCCGCCGCGATTGACGCTCAACTGATTGAAGCCCGTGATCGTCGCGCTCGTCGGATCCGCCGCATCCACCTGCAGCGTCCCCGACGTCACCCGGAATTCCCGCGTCCCGCCGAACGGATCGAACGGCGTCGCCAGCGCCGTGTTCACGCCGATCCGCGTCGTCGTCCCCACCGCATTCGTCTCCAACGTCGCCGGCGCGCTCGCGCCGCCGGCATAACCCAGTGTCATGTTCGACAGGTCCGCCGCCGCCGTCAGCGTCAACGTCTCCCCCGCGTCCAGCCTGATCGTGCCGGTCGACGCCGCGTTGATCGAGGCGCCCAGCATGCCGTTCAAATCCAGCGTCCCGTTCAACGTGAGATTCGTATTCGGCCCGAACAACGTCCCCGACGATCCGATCGTCTCACCCGCCTTCAACAAAAACGTCGGCGACGTCGTCACGAACGTCCCGCCGCTCACGCTGATCGGCGTGCTGCCCGGCGTATTCACCAGCAGCGACCCCGTCTGGCTCACGTCGCTCACCAGCGTCGCGCCCGACTGCACCTCGAACCGAACGTGATTGTTCGGGTTGGCAAACGCCGCCGTATTCGCCGAGATCGCCCCGCCAGCCCCGACCACGAACCTCGCGACACTGCCGAATCCCTGCGGATCGATCGCCACGCCGCCCACCGAATACGGCGACCCCGCCGAATTCGGCACCGTCAGCATCAGCCCGTCGTTGTCCCCAATGCGATACTGCGCCTTGCTCCCCTGCGATTCGTTGTATCCACCGACAACGCTCAGCACCGTCCCCGACGGCCCGCTCGCGTAGAACGTCGCCCCCCCTGCCGGAATCACGTGCGTCTGGTTCGCCGCCGACGTCCCCAGTTGCCCCCAGCCACCGACCGTGTAACCCGGCGAATATGTATAGACCTTGCCCGGCGAGCCGTTATTGATGTCGACCGTCCCGCCGCGCAGCTCCACGCCCAGCGTCCCGTTCACCGCCTCGCCCCCAACGTTGATCGCGTCCGTCTCGTAGCGGATCAGGCCCCCTTCCGCACGAAGCGTCAGCCCCGCCGTGCTGTCCTGCGACCCCGCCGCGATGCGCAGCGTGTTCCCCGCGCTCTGGTTCGCCAGCGTCCACGCCCCCGACTGATCCACGTCGCGATTCAGCACCAGGTCGCTCGTCCCCGCCAGCGCGAATACGCCGCCGTTGCGGATCGCGATCGAGTTCACGCTCGACGCGTCGATCGCCAGCGGCGTCGCGCCACGAGGCCGCACCACGATCGTCCCCCCGTCCGCCACCAGGTTCGACGTGTTCACGAACGCGATCTGCCCCGAATCGTCCAAACCGTCCCCCACCACCACCCGCCCGCCGAACTGCGCGTACAGGTCCCCCGCCACCGTCACCCCAACCCCCGGCACGCCCGCCGTGGCCGCACGACCGCCAATCTGCACGACACCCGCCCCCAGCGCCTGCACGCTCGACGATGCCCCAAGCGTCACCGTCGCCCCCTGCACCGAATTCCCCAGGTTCAGCGTCCCCGCGTTCGCCAGAAACGTCTGCCCCGCCGGCGCCGCGATCGTGTACCCAAGAGATGCGGACCCGCCGTTCAGCAGCAGCACGTTCCCCGTAAATCCGTTCGACGCCCCGTCAAAGTTCGCCGGGCTCGTCAGGTTCAGCGAGCCGCCCCCCGCCCCGTCGATGATCATCGCCCCGTTTCCCGACACCGGCCCCGCCAGCGTCACCGCCGCCGACGCGTTCGACAGCGCGATCGTCGCCCCCGCCGAACCGATCTGCACGCCCCCGCCAAACGTCAGCGGCGTCGTCACGTCCAGCACACCGCCGTTATCGAGCACCAGGTTGGTCGCAAAGCCCAGCGCCGCCGTGTTCGCCAGGCGCAGTCGCCCGCCCCCCAGCAACGATACCGGTCCCGTGAACGCGTTCGCACCACTCAGCGTCAGCGCGCCGCCCCCCAGTTTCGTCAATCCGACCGACCCGCCGATCGTCGCCGCGATCGTCGCGTCCTGGTTCGTCACCACCTGCCCGCTCCCCGCCAGCGTCAGCGTGTCCAGCGCCGTCTGCCCCTGTACGACGTACGTCGTCCCGTCCGACGTCGGATCGAACGTCACCGACGCCGCCGACACACCCCCGCCCCCCGCCAGCGTGACCACCCCGCCCGTCGCCCCGCCAAATGACGCCACATCGAAGTTGATCCACGGCTGGTTGCTCAACCCCCCGTCCAGCGTCCAGTTCGCCGTCGTCAGATCCCAGTTCCCGCTCCCACCGTTCACCACCCCGTCCCCCGGTCCCGCCACGCCGGGAAACGGATCCCAGGACGCCGCACGCGCCCTCGTTCCCGAAAGACCCAAGCCCACAAGCGCCGCCGCGCAAAGTAGCCCACGCGCAAATTTGCCGGGTGCCACAGGTCGCGGTACTCCGAGACCTGTGCTTCTTGACGGCGTGCTCACCTCCCCCCTCTCAAGGCGTCGCTTCGTTCGTCCCGGTCCTTGGTTTGATGGGAGTTTCGTCATCGGCTGTACAACTAGGGTGAGAAACGCCAACAGTGCGTGCGCGCGACAGGGAGCCCTCACTCGCGCAAGATCACGGACCCCCGCGCGCCGCCCACCCCGGCACAAAGAGGTTCCGACTATACGGAACTACGCGTGAGACGACTATTAGGATCGGTACGGGACCGACATTCACGCCACATTCGTCCGCGAACGCGGCGAAGCGCCAGATTACCGCAAAGAAAAAAGGCCGCCCGATTAATCGAGCGGCCTTTGGAATTTTCGCTTGAATTTGAGTTAAGCCTGACGACGCCGGCGGGCAAGGAACCCAACCGCGCCCAGGCCCAGAAGACCGATCGAAGCCGGCTCGGGAATCGCGTCCGTGTAATTCACGGCCGTCTGATCGCCCTTGTCCGCCGCGAGCGAACCAGTGATGTTCACGCTCTGGAGATGCGGAACCACCGCCACCGCGAACAGCGCGCCACGGTTGTAGTTCGCGTTCCCCGGCATCGCCGACGGATCGACCGTCGCATTGAACATTTCAACACGGAACTGCTTCAAACCGGGCGAGGTCTGGAACCCGACCACCAGCGGCGACTGATAAATCGTCCGCGGATCAAAATCCCCAGGGCTCAACATATTGTCGCCATCATTATCCGAGCTGTCTTGCGGCGGAGCCTTGCCATCGCCAACGCCCGGGGTCGGATAGATCGCGTACAACCCGTTCGGAATCGACAGCGGGCCGCCCTGCGCGTTCGCAGCAGCATCATAAGGACGCGATGCGATGAACGTGTTCACGTTCGCGTTGTCCGTCAGCGGGCTGCTCGAAGCCGTACCGGCCGTCGTCGGAATACGAACCGGATCCCAGTCCGGAATTCCGTCCGCCGTCCGATCCGTAAAACCAAACTTAAATTGCCCGCCTTCCAACGCCGTCATCGTCAGTGCGACCGACTGAAGACCCGTCGCCCCCTGCGCCGTCTCAGTGCCGCCCGCCTGAACCTGACCGTAGAAACGAATGACGTCAAACAGCGCGTCACCACCCGTCGTCACCGTCGTGCGAGTCGACTTCACCAAAATCGTGGCCTGCGCCGAAGACGCCGCCATCAACCCCGCCGCGATCGACGCAGCCGCGAACAGTGCCTTGATCTTCTTGCTCATTCTCTCTTCTCCTTTGACCTGCTCAAACATGTCGCCCTCGCACAATCCCTTGGAACACTACCACAACCTGCCGGGATACTCAAGAACTTTTTCTTCCACGCAAACGAATGCTCAAACCCACAACCGCCGCACCCGCCAAACTTAACAGGCCCGGCTCCGGCACCGACGCAAACGCCTTCGCCATATCCGCGTTAAATGCCGCTCCGAAAACGGGATCCGACGCAACCGGTGTGTTGTAATTCTGCGCCAGCAGCACCAGATCGTTGAAGTCCACGTTCCCGTCGTAATTGAAATCCCCGTTAAACCACGTCTTCCCCCCCGACGTGTTGTAGTTCTGCGCCAGCTTTACCAGGTCGTTAAAGTCGACAGTACCGTCAAGATTCGCATCCCCATTGCCCGCCTTGACCGTCGCATCGCCAACCAGTGTGGCATTCTGGGTAAAATTCCGCGCGTCGATCACCGTCGCGCCAATCGCACCCTCCACGTTCCAGCCCGTCGCCGCCGAGCCGCGAACCAGGTCCACACCCGTCCCCGGTGAAAATGCGATCTTCAACCCAACCGTGCTCCCCACCCCCGTCACCGCCGACGGGGTATAAGTCCCCTTCGCGATCTGCACCGGGTAATCCCAGGCCGTCCCCTCCGCGAAATCACCCCCGACCGCCTTGCTGCCCGGCGTCAAACCAACGCCCGACAGCACGAAGTTCTTGTACGGCGGGGACGATCCCGGCCCGATGATCGCGTACTGCGCGGCCGTAATCTTGTGGATCCCCAGCGCGTCCGACGTCCCCGCGGACCGCAACAGTCCGAACCCGTACGGCACGAAATCCGGATCCGGGTGATTCGGATCAGGGAAAAAACCGTCCACGTCCTGGTAAATCGTGTGCCCGAACGGCAGCGTGTTGGTCGCGCCGCCCGACACCGTGGCCGACCCCGTCCCCGCCTGATTATTCGTCAACACGTCGATTGAAATACTGCTCAGGCCGGCGACCGCCTGGCTCGCGTCCACCGCCGACTGCGCGTTCGAAATCCGCGCGTAAACCGCCCACTTCCCCTGGCTCGGCGTATCGATGCCGAAGATCTGCACGTCCGCCGCCCGCGCAACGCCCGTCGTCGTCACCCCACCCAAAACGGCGGCAATCAGCCAACCTTTCCTCATATCTCGCTCTCGCTCTACAGGGTCACCCCTCGCGCAAGCTGGCCGGCGGCGAATACGACTCTGCCTCAACCCAGATGCCTGATCAAATAAGTACGACGCCGATCGTCAAAGGCCCTCGGAAATCTCGCCCAGCAGCCCCTTCATTGAGTCCCGAACTGCTGTCGACCAGCGGCAGAATATGTCTGTGATTCCTCGACAGTCAAGCGAATTCCAACGTCTTTTGCCGATCGCACGCCTGTCGCGGCAGAAACTGCCCTTATGCGTGATTTACTTTACCCGCCTTACCACCCGAACCGCTCTTCCCCCCACGGGTCGCCGTGCATGTGGTAGCCGTTTTGTTCCCAGAAGCCGGGGGCGTCGGTGTTGCGGAGCTCGATGCCGCGGAGCCATTTGGCGCTTTTCCAGAGGTAGAGGCGGGGGACGAGGCCGCGGAGGGGCCAGCCGTGTTCGGGGGTGAGGTCTTTGCCGTTCCAGGCGTAGGCGAGGAGGCAGTCGTCGGCGATGAATTCGTCGAGGGGGACGTTCACGGTGAAGCCCGCTTCGCTGTGGCACATGACGTAGCGGGCGGTGTCGCGGGGCCTCGCGCGTTCGATGAGCTGGCGCGTGGGGATGCCGGTGAACGTGTTGTCGAGCCTGCTCCAGTGGGTGACGCAGTGCATGTCGCACTGGACGTCGACCGCGGGCATCTGGCGGACCTGGTCGTAGGTCAGTTCGTATTCGTTTTCAACTTGACCGAAGATTCGCAGCGACCAGTTGGGGTTGTGCGGATCGACCTTGGGAATGCTGCCGTAGTGAAGTACGGGCCACTTGGATGTCAGCACCTGGCCGGGCGGCGTGCGCTCGTCGGGCGAACCGCGAAGCGTGTCGGGACTGACAATGACGGGGCGGTCTTGCGTGGACATGTCGGGAAGGATCGTAGCGCGGCGCATGGCGGCGGGCAATGACCAACGACGCGGGACGGTGCTTTACGAAAATAAGCGGGTCGGGTAACACCGGGGCCATGAAGAGATTACTCTGGTGCTTGTCGGGCGCGTTAGCCTTAGTCGTGGCGGGGTGTCAGAGTGAGATGGTGACGGTAGCGACGCTGGCGAACCAGGAAGCGCCCACACCGGTCCGCCAGACGACGACGGCGCCGGAAAAGGGGACGTATTACCTGTACTCGAGCAAGTCGCCGAAAGACGCGGCGTACCACGTGGATCTGAAAAAGGGGGATGAGCTGGGGTTCGTGGTGACGGGGAACCGCGCGCAGGCTTTGGCGAAGGGGATCCTGATCGAGTTGTCGGAGTATTCGGAGGGGGCGGATTACACCTGGAAGTACGAGCCGGAGAAGAAGAAGGAATAGCTCCGCCAACGAGCGGGTGGCGATTCTCGAACGTGACGGGCGCCCAAGAGGTTTCTGACCCTCCACACACTTCCGGGGATGTGTTCGAGAATCGCGGCTTTCTATTTAGTTCTTGGGTTTGAGGGACTCTTTGAACTGTGCCCAGAGATCGTCGGGGTCACCGCCGGCTTGTTCTTTGAAGAGTTCGGGCGTGTACTTGCCTTGGCGCATGGCCTGGTTCAGCGTGACGACGGCGCCGGGATGCTTTTGTTCGATCCAGTTGAGCATGGCGGCGGCGGGCTGGTAGCCGCCCTTGTAGTTGCTGCGCTCCGGATTGAAGCGGGCGTTCTTGGCGCCGGGCTCGATGACGAAATAGCGAACGTAGTCCGCGACGCCCTCGACCAGCCACCCTGGATTGCCGCGGCCACGATACTGCTGGATGACGTGCACCAGCTCGTGCGCGACCATCCCGAAGTCATCGGTGTGGCCCTTGAGGTAGGCAGTGTTAATCGTAATCGCCTTGCCGGTGGTGTAAGCGACGCCCTTGGCGGGCTTGATGATCAGGCGGAATTCCCGGGGGGCGGTATAGCCGGGGCTGGCGATGCGTTTGTCAATCGTCGGGTAACACTTAAGCGCGTAGTTGGCCGCCTGGACGCCCCAGTCTTTGAACTCCGGCGCGTCGTTGACGTCAACCAGACAGGTGATGATTTCTTTCGAATCAGGGGCGAGGGGGGCGGTAACCTTTATATAAGTTCGCTCCGCGGCGGGCTTGGTGGTGACGGCCGCGGGGCGCGTCGTGGGGGGATCGGCGGCGAGACAGGCGGTCGAGGCGATCAGGGCGATGGTCGCGGCAATCGCGGCCGGCAGGTGGCGAGCGTTCATTGGACTCCGACGGTTGGTTGTAGTGAGGCCCGTGCTAAACAAACACACGCAACAAGAACGATGCGGTTCGCGCATTATTCTAACAAGTCGGCGGGCGGGTGTTGAATGGAAGTCTGCCCCGGCCCGATTCGGCGGCGGCGGCGGTGCGGTGGCGAGTTTGGAAAAGGAACGGAGACGACTGCCCCGTGGCGGTCGTCTCCGTCTCCATGTCGGACGATCGGCGCGTTCCGTGTTAATTGCCGAAGTCGAAGATGCTCTTCGACGTGTGTTCGGCGGGCGCGGGGGCGGCGGCGGTTGCGGACGTCGCAGCCGCGGGGTGAGCGTCGGTGGCTTGGGCGGCGGGCGCGGGGGCCTGTAGCAGGTCCAGCTTGTTCGCCTGTTTCAGGCGGTTGACGAAGGTGTCGTGGGCGGCGACGTCGGCGGCGGACCACTTGGTCGTGTCGATGTAGATCTCTTTGAATGACAGCGTGTTCTTGGGCACGATCTGCACGTTCACCGGGACGTAGCCGTGCAACATGCTGCCGGGCCCGCGCACGACGTGGAGCGAGGCGGCGGCCAGCGCCCACCCGCCGAACACGAACGCGAGAACGAAGACGAACTTGAGAACTTTTTTCACGGTGCAACCTCCTTGAAGGTTGGGCTCACGCCACTGCCTTGCGTCCGCGCGGGGCAACGGGCCACGACGGCGCGGGCTTTGGCGAAGCCGAATCATGTTCACATCATTGCGTCTGTCGGGGCGAGTTAGCCATTATAAACATTGCCGATCGTTTGTAGCCCAAACTCTAGGGATCCCGCGCCCGGATCAGTGGGCGCCGTTTTCGGACGAGTGGCCGTTGGCGCCGCCGCCGCCGTGGTGGTGAGCGCCGGTGTCGCCTTCGCGTGAGGCGAGTTCGCTGGCCAGACGCGAGAGGTCGTCGTCGAGCTCGAGATCGCCATCGAGGACGTCGAGGTCGGTGAGGTCGTCGTGGGCCATGCCGTTGTCGCCGTGCGCGTGCGGCAACGGGGGCGGCTGGGCGGCGTCGGGTTCGGCGGGGGCATCGAGGAGCGTGCCGAAGGGTTCTTCGTCGAGCGGGTCGAGGCTGGCTTCGGGGGCGGCGGCGGCGGATTGCTCTCCGTCGAGGACCTCGGGCGCGGCGGCGTCGACATCGGCGTGTTCGTGAGACTCGGGGGCTTGATCGATGATCGGTTCGGCTTCGGCGGTGAGTTCTTCGGTCAGAAGTTCTTCGGGGTCGCCTTCATCGACGACCGGGTGAGCCTGGGCCGCCTGGGCATCTTCCAGAGGCGCTTCGGCCTGGTCGTGGGCCACGGTTGCGGTTGCTGCTGCGGCGGTTACGGGGACGGCGGCGGATTGGTCGTGATCGGCATCGGTCGGCTCGGGCGGCTGTGCGTCCGGCTCGGCGGGCGCGGAGACGCGCTGGCCCGGGCCGACCGGCAGGATGCTGGAATAAAACCCCACCGCGAACTGCCGCTGCTGCTGCTGCGTCGGGTAATCGACCAGGGCGCAGAACTCAGCGATGAGCTGCTGGGCGGCGGGATCACCACGCTCGGCGTTCTGGACCGCGAGTTGGTGCTTGCGGTCACGAAATCGCATGATCTGGACGAACCGCCCGCTGGTCTCGCCCCCCGACCAGTTGGCTCCGACCTGCTCGAAGATTTCGAAGTCGTCGCAGCCGAGTCCGTTGAGGACCTGGCGGAAGCGCCGCATCAGTCGGGCGTGCTCGGCGCGCTTTTCCTTGGGGACGATGTAGCTGTTGGTCTGCAAAAGCATTAGTGACGATTCCGCGTTATTGCCTTCCACCGCCGCACCCCGGATCGTGCGCTCACCTGACCATTGTGCCACATCGAATGCCGGCGATCAAACCGTGCCGGCGGCCGGACGTAGGTTGATACGCCGCCGCCGATCGTAAGATCGGTCAGATTGGTGGGTCGTTTGAAGCGTGGGCCGGTGAAGTCGGGGCCAATAATGTTTACGGCGTGGGCGAGGTCGAATGCGGCTCGGTCGCGGGGGTGGCGGGCTCGGCCGGGGGCGGGGGAGTTGCGGCGGCGGCGGCGGCGGGGCCGGTCTGACGCGGCGGCTTGGCCCAGGGTAGACGGCGCAGCAGGACGCGCGCCGGTCGCAGCGCCGGCAGCATCGTCCGAATCGGCCAAGGTAGTTTCGGGTACGGTCGATCATCCGTGAGGGACGGTGCGTCGTCCAGACACTGGACGATCGTCCGCTCGAATTGCCACTGCGGCAGCCATTCTTCGCCGTAGTTCACCTGGTGACTCGCCACGCCGTTGGTGTCCACGATCTTAAAGTCGCGCTTCTGCAGGTGGACGAGGGTCTGGCCGTAGGCGGCCTTGCTGGCGTTGCTGACGCGGTGAAACATCGAGTCGCAACTGATCATCGACCCGAGCTGCACGCCGAAACCGCCGCCGGCGAGTTTGCCGTCGGCCCACGCCTCGTAGCTGTGAGCGAAGCCCATCTTGTTCAGTCGGACGAGCGCGCGAATCAACTCTTCGCTGACCCAGGTGGCCCGGTCGCGCGTCGGATCGGCGCAGCCGCGCATCACTTCTTCGAACGCGGTGTTGTAGCGGATCTCGAACTGCGGCGAAAAGATGTAGCGCTTCTGCTTGCGCGGGAACTCGACCTTGTCCAGGAACTGCACGCCCCGGTGACTGCCGCTCACCCAGCAGACAGGTCCGTTCTCGCCGTTCACCCAGTTGACCATGTGCCCGCGGACGTAATGCCAGAGGGCGGCGACGGGATCGTCGCCGACGCGGGCGGAGGAGAGCATTTGGAAAAGGCGGCTCATGCGGTCAATTGGCGCGCGGGGCGGGATCGCGCCGGACGCCGGAATTATTATTGGCACGATCGGCGGCCGACTTGAGCGTGAATCGCCCGCAGTCAGGGTAGGCCGCGGCGATCGCGGGCGTCAACGCTCTAAAGATGCGCTCACGGTTGGGCGTTTTGGAGCGTGGCCTTTTTCTTAGACTCCTCGAGGGTGCGTTTGAAGACATCGGGCGGCAGCCAGTCGACGTGGCCGTCGGCGAAGAGGGCGCTGGCGCCTTCGCCTTGTTCGAGGGCGGCCTGGTCGTAGGCGACGATGACGTCGGCCATGTTGGCCTGGGTCATGGGGTTGCTCGCGTAGTTGATCAGGACGACGTCCTTGCCACCCTTGGCGGGGCCGAAGGGGGACTTGAGGACCTTGTCGGTCACGTCCTGGGTCTTGACGACGGTGGCGAGGTCGGGGGGATACTTGCCCTTGTTCTCGTTGCCGTAGAGGAGGATGGCTTGGCCGATCTGGCGGAGGTGGGCGGCGCTCTCGGCGCGGTCGGCGGTGTCTTCGGATTCGGTGAGGGAGGGGATGCCCAGGGCGAGCCAGACGATCGGCGAATCGAGCCAGGCGGCGGGGGAAAGCAGCGGGTTGCCGACGGTGCGGGTTTTCAGAAGGCCGTCGGGCGTCGCCTTGATGGAGATCGCGTCGTTGCCCACGTACTGCATGAGCCGCTGCATCGACGGGATCAGGTCGGCGGCGCTGAGGGCGCCCTCTTCGTCGGCCTCGTGGAAGCCGCCGCCGAAGCTGTTCATTACCGACACGAGCAGCAGGCCGACGGGGTAGACGTTCTCGGTGACCTTGGCGCCCGACGCGTAGAACATCGGCCCCTCGTTGCCGGTGCGCTGCCGGGCGGCGACGTAATCGGGGTTGTCGAGGAGGCTCTTGCCCCCTTCCTTGATCTGGCGGATTTCGTCCTCGACGATCTGCGGGTAAAGCGCCAGGACGAACCGATCGCCCACCACCGCCCAGGCGGGGGAGATCGGCGAGCCCCAGCGGCCGAACTCGAAGTATTCGATCTTCACGCCCTCGCCCAGATCGATGACGCGGAGCCGCGGGTGCTCGCCCTCGCCGCCCAGGCCTTTGGCGATCATGCCGCGGACGGCGCTCAGCGACCGTTGAAACTTGTTCACGTCGCGGAGGTTGCAGACGAGGGTCCAGCCGGTGAGCGCGAACCCGCCCTGCGAACTGGCGTTGTAGACGACCCACTGGTCGCCCAGTGCGTCGAGGACGTCCTTGATCGGCAGCCCAAGGCCCTCGGCCCCCTGCTCGAGTTCCTTGAAGGCGTTCTTGCCGTCGTCACCGGCGATGTTGATGACCGACGTCTTCAGTTGCGCGTAGGTTTTCGCCGGGTCGAAGCGGACGGCGGCGGCGGCCATGGCGTCGGCGGGGATGAGCTTCATCGTCGCCTCGTCCACGGCGGGCTGGGCGACCAGTCCGACCAAGCCACTGGGCGGGCCGGTCATCCGGACCAGCGTGCGGGTGACGAACTGCTTGTCCTCAATGACGGTCTTCTCGGCGACGCCCGACACCTTGTCCAGGCCCAGCTCGCCGAGCAGGTTTTCCCACTTGGGCATGAGTTGCTGGAGGTCGGCGTTCCCCTCGCGCTCGATGAGGCGGCGGACCAGCGCGAGCGAGCCCTTGGTGTCGAGGTAGGTGGTGAAGATCGAATCGCCTGGCACCTTGGCCAGGGTCTCGACGAAGGCCGGGGTGGATTTGAGGTTGGCGTCGATCTTCCCCTTCACGAGCTTGGGGACGAAATCTTCCGCGCCGTCGCCCAGGAAAGTGACGAAGGTGTCGCCGACGAAGCCCCAGGTGAGTTGGGCTTTGCCCTCGCGGTCGGGCTTGGAATAGACCCAGGAGTTCTCGAGCTTGATGAGCTTGAGGCGGTCCCCGACGCGCTCCTTGAGGCGCTGGTGGATCGGCTTGAAGTGTTCCTCGAAGCTCTTGCGCTTGGCGCCCAGGTCGATCATCAGGACGCTTTGGGGGTTGAAGCGGTGCTTGGCCTGCTTGAGCTCGAGGAGGGCGAAGCACCCCTCGCACTGGGCGGCGTCGAGGAGGAGTTGCGGCAGGTGGGCGGAGATGCGCGTGCCACCGTCCTCGCCGTTGTCCGGCATCTCCAGGATGAACTCCTGCATGAGACGCCGCCACGGCGCCATGAAGCGCTCGTCGGCGACCATCTTGGCGGCGGCGGTGGTCTGGAGGGAGGCGTTGGGTGACCAGCCGATGTAGACGAGCGTGGATGCGGGAAGGCGGTCGGCCAGCGGCTGCGCGCGGGCGAACGGCGCGATGGACAGGAGGGCGAGAAATACGGCGAAACCGCGAAGCGACTTCGACGTCCCCTGGGTTGACCGAAGAGACGTCAAAGTGCGTAGTCGCGTCATGGTGCGCCTTTCTTCTTTTCCTCGTTCGCCCGCTGCCGGGCGAGCATCTGCTGGGCCTGGGCGTTGAGCATGAACTCGACGTGGCCGTCGCCGAAGAGCATGTTAACGCCTTCGGCCCTGGGAGAGAACTTCTCGTGGGCCACGACGACGTCGGCGGGCGTCTGGGAGGTCTTGCCGTCGCCGAGGTATTCGTAGTCGCTGTCCTTGGTGACCCAGAGCGCCTGTTCGTCCTTGTTCTTGTTCATGGGAGTCTTGGTCTTGGTCGCGGGATTGACGAAGACCTCGATCGTCAGGTCCTGGGTGAGCAGCAGTTCGCCCATGGTCTTGGGGTACTTGCCCTTGTTCTCGTTGGCGTAAAGCAACATGCCCTGGCCGATCTGGCGGAGGTTGCTGGCGCTCTTGACGCGATTGGCGACGAGGCGGCTGCGGTTGAGCGACGGCAGCAGGATGGCGGCGGAGAAGGCCTGCTCGGCGGCGATGGCGGACCCCATCCCGCCCGAAGCGAGGATGTCGCTGCCGGGGAAGGGGGAGACCGACTTGGCGTGCCAGCCGTCCTTGCCCGCCCAGGCGACGCCGCCCGCAGGAGCGACGTGGGGCATGAGCTTGGCGAGCGTTGGGAGCGTCATCGCGGGGGTCTGGGCGCCGAAGAGGTCGGCCATGCCGAGGTAAACGCGGGCGAGCATCAGGACTTCCTGGTAACCGTCGGCGGTGTTTTTCGGCAGGTCGTTGTAGCTGACGGCGGTGACTCCCTGCCCGCCGACGCGCCCGCGGACGGCGGCGAAGCCTTCGTTGTCGAGAATGGACTTGCCCCTGGCCGCGACGTGCTCGGCGGCGCCGCTGACGACCTGCGGGTACAGTCCGACGTAAAGGTTGCCGTCCTTGATGGCCCATGCGGGGGCGACGACGGGGATCGCCAGGTAGTGGATGGTGAGATCCCCCTGCTGGGTGGTGGTGAAGGCGATGCTGATGCGGTCGCCGGCGGTGCCCTGCTTCATCTGGCCGTTGAGAAATTGCTCGAGCTGCGTAAAGGCCTTCTCGGCCTTGGGGGCGTCCTTCAGGCGGTTGACCACGGTAATGCCGAGGATGCCGTTGCCGCCGACGACGGGGTTGGAATAGACGGCCCACTCGTCGCCCAGCGTGTCGAGGATGTCGGCCTGGAGGTCCATGCCGATCGCCTGCTTGACCTCGTCGAGACCCTGCTCGAAATCGGCGCCGGCCTGGGCGTCGATCTTCTTGACCATCTCGCGCACTGCGCCGAGGAAGCCGCCGAAATCGAAGTGACCGGCGGCGGCCATGGTGGCGGTGGCGGGGATCGCCTTGAGCGTGTCGTCGGAAAGGGGCTTGGCGTCGAGGAGGGCCTTAACCAAGCCGGCACGGGGCTCGGGCGCTTCGACGAACGTCTGGCTCGCCCAGTCTTTGCCGTCGAAGCCGCCGGTCCAGATGATCCGCTTGAGCGTCGCGACGCCCAGGGCGTCGCGGGCGAGGTCCCACTTCTGCTTGGCCTCGGCGGGGGCGAACGCCTTGACGACGGTGTCGATCTGCTCGACGGCACCTTCGGCATCGATGTACGCGACGACGAGCGGATCTTTACCGACTTGCGCCAGGGCGGACGTGAACTCTTTCCGCTGCGTGATCGGGACGACCGGCCTTTTCTTGGCGCTGATCTCGACGTTACCGAAGGCGATGACGACCAGGCCGTCCTGTTCTTCGGCGCGATAGGGGAACGGGGGCTGGCCGTCCTTGGTGATGAGTTTATCGAGCTGGGCGACGAGTTGCTTGCCCTGGGCGCCGGCGTCGCAGAGGAGGGCGATCTTGGGCATGGGGACGTCGGGGTTGGTCGTGTCGACGCCGCCGAAGTAGAAGGCGGAGGGGTGATGCCACATGGCGCCGCCGATCGTCGCGATCATGTCGGTGACAATCTGTGCGTCCTCGTCGTCGGCGCCGATCTTCTTGAGGAGTCGCGGGATGGACTGGTCGATCAGCTCCTTGAGATTGGATGCGTCGACCACGGCCTTGAGGTGCGAACCGGCGTAGAGGGGGCCGGGGTTGTCACTGCCGCTCCAGCCGACGTAGACGACGGCGTCCTGGGGGATGCGGTCGGCGAGGGGTTGGGCTTGCGCGCGGCCCGCGACGGCCACCAACATAACGACGACTGACGCGAGGAGACGTGTGGGGTTCATCATAAACCGGCGCCTTTCTTGCTCGCCTTTTGGCGTTGGACGAGTTGGGACGGCTGCCCGCCATCGAGGCGAGACCGTCCGCCGTTACATAGACGGAGGCGAGGGCAATTCTTTGCAGTCGATCGGGTCACATTACCCAGTGGCCATCGCGTTGCCAAGGAATTGTTAAAACGGTGCTACTTCCCCATGCAGAACTGGGAGAAAATCCGACCGAGCAATTCGTCGGGCGAGATCCGCCCCAGCACCCCCCCCAAGGCGTCGAGCGCCTCGCGCAATTCCAGCGCCGCCACTTCGGCCCCGGCGGCGGTCGATTCCGCGGCGCGGCGCAGCGCGTCGCGCGCTTCGGCCAGGGCACGGACGTGCCGGGCGTTGAGCGCCAGGCCGCTCGTCGTCGCCTCGGTTCCAAAGGCAAGACGGTCGAGGGTGGCGCGCAGTACGTCCAGGCCGGCACCGGTCTTGGCGGAGACGGCCACGCTGTCCCGGTTAGCGGTCGCCGCAGCGAGATCGGAATTGCTGCGAAGATCGGATTTGCTGCGAACGACCAAATCCGGCCTGCGCTCCAGACGGATTGCTACGCCGCGAATCGGCAATCCTTCGACCAGCACGACGAGGTCCGCCATTGCGAACTCCCGAATTGCTTGCTCATGCATCTGTCGCGCGATCGAAGCCTGAGCCGAATCACCCGCCGCCGCAGGCGCTGCCTCCGCGATCCCCGCGACGTCCACCAGCCTGATCATGCCGCGGGGGAGTTTCACGTCGGCCCAGATCGCGTCGCGGGTGGTGCCGGCG
>Ga0207674_10002704_pt1 | contig 22129 bp, 19 predicted proteins | sample KBSCornC72_FD_184303 | JGI IMG/M metagenome (GOLD analysis project Ga0207674, IMG submission 184303) | Corn rhizosphere microbial communities from Kellogg Biological Station, Michigan, USA - KBS Corn C7-2 (SPAdes) (version 2) | ecosystem: Host-associated > Plants > Roots > Rhizosphere > Soil ...
GCCCTCCTTGATCTTCCCCGCCACGACCGCGGCAAACGCCTCCTCTTCCCTGTCGAACACACGCGCATTGAAGCGGCGCGCCTCCATGAGATGCCCTGCGACTTTCATCACGCCGCCGTCGGGCGCGAGAGAGCCTTTCAGGATGACCATGCCGCCGCTCTTCGCGAGCGGCTTGTCGAGAGGGCGCACCACTTCCTGGCCAGAGGTTTCCTTTGCGGCGCGTGCTTCATCGCCGATGCTGCGGCCGGTCACCGTCATGGCGTCCTTCTTCAGGAGGCCAGCCTCGAGGAGGCGCTGCATCACGAGCATGATCCCGCCGGCGCGGTCCATGTCGACGGCGGTGAAGCGGCCCCACGGCTTCATGTCCGCGAGCAGCGGCGTCCTCGACGAGATCGCATCGAAGTCGTCGAGCGCGAGGTCGGTGCCGGCCTCGCGTGCGCAGGCGAGCAGATGCAGCACCGCGTTCGTCGATCCGCCGGTCGCCATGACCGCCGCGATCGCGTTCTCGAAGTTCTCTCGCTTGAGCACGCGCGATGGCCGGAAGTCCTCCTTCAGCATCACGACCGCGCGGCGGCCAGCCTCACGCATGACTTCCTTGCGGCGCGGATCTGTCGCGGGAACACGCGACGAGCCCGCGGGAGAGATGCCCAGCGCCTCGAACGCCGTCGCCATCGTGTTCGCCGTGAACTGACCACCGCAGGCACCCGCACCTGGACAGGCGTTGCCCTCCAGCTCGCGGAGCTCCGCATCGGTCATCTTTCCGACGGCGTGCTTCCCCACCGCCTCGAACACGTCGCCGATCGTGACATCGCGACCCTGGAAGCGACCGGGCATGATCGACCCGCCGTAGACCATGAGCCCCGGGATGTCGAGGCGCGCGAGCGCCATGACCGTGCCCGGGATCGTCTTGTCACAGCCGCTCACGCACACGAGCGCATCGAGAAGATGACCGCGCGTGACGAGCTCGATCGAGTCGGCGACGATCTCGCGCGAGATGAGCGACGCCTTCATGCCCTCGGTACCCATCGCGATGCCGTCGCTCACCGCGATCGTGTTCATCTCCACGGGTGTGCCGCCCGCTTCGCGGATGCCCTCTTTGACCCAGCCGGCGAGCTCTCGCTGATTGATGTTGCAGGGCATGATCTCGATCCACGAATGCGCGACGCCGACCAGCGGCCGCTTGAAGTCGTCGTCGCCGTACCCGACGGCGCGCATCATCGAACGGGCCGGAGCGCGATCCGGTCCGTCGATCATGACGCGGCTACGCGAGCGAATGTCGGTCTTGGCGCGGTTGTCGGTGCTCAGGCGGTCATGATGCGGCAGGGAGCGTCGCCGGTGCGATGACCGACTTCCGGCGGGATTCCGCCGAGATCGTGATGAGATCGCGCTCGTCGAGCTCGTGCACCTCGTCGGCGCGACGCATCGCGAGGCGGTACGCGTTGTCCAGCTCCTCGCCGTGCAGCGGGACGCCGAGCTCGGCGAGCCGTGCCGCGAGACCGGCGCGTCCGGAGAGCTTCGAAACGACGATCCGTCGCGCCTCCCAGCCGACCGACTCGGGGGTCATGATCTCGTAGGTCCGCGGGTCCTTGATGACGCCGTCCTGGTGGATCCCAGAGGCGTGCGCGAACGCGTTCGCGCCGACGACAGCCTTGTTCGGCTGCACGAGGATCCCGGTCCGCTCGGACACGAGGCGGCTCGTCGGGACGATGCGCTCGGTATTCACTTTGGTGTCCGCGCCATACCAGTCCGCGCGGCAACGGAGCGCCATGACCGTCTCCTCGAGCGACGCGTTGCCGCCGCGCTCGCCGATACCGTTCATCGTGACATGCGCCTGTGACGCGCCGACCTCGATCGCGGCAAGCGTGTTCGCGACTGCCAGCCCGAGATCGTTGTGGCAGTGCACCGACACGCGGATGCCGCCGTTGTATGCGGTCAACGCGCCGCGAATAGCGAGCACGGTGCGCGCGAACTCGTCCGGCTGCGCGTACCCGACGGTGTCGGGGATGTTCATGATCCGCGCGCCCGCTGCGGCCGCGACCTGATACACGGTGCCGAGGAAGTGGATGTCGGTGCGCGTCGCGTCCTCGGCGGAGAACTCGACTTCGTCCGCGTGCTCCATCGCCCGATGTACGGCGCGCTCGACGCGGAGCAGGCATTCGTGTGGCGTGATGCGGAGCTTGCGCTCGAGATGGATGTCCGACGTGCCGATGAATACGTGAATGCGCTTGCGCTGCGCCGGTGCGAGCGCCTTCGCGGCGATGTCGACGTCACCGTCTGTCGCGCGCGCCAGCGCCGCCATCGTGACACCGGTGACGTCCTGCGCGATCTGCCGCACCGCGGCGGCCTCGCCGTCGGATGCGGCGGGGAACCCGGCCTCGATCGTGTCCACGCCAAGGTCCGCAAGGGCGTGTGCGACCTCGAGCTTCGCTGCGGCGGTAAGGGCCGCACCCGGCGCCTGCTCACCATCGCGCAGGGTCGTGTCGAAGATCTCGATCTGTCGCATCTCTTTCCCCCTTTTTAGTCAGCGGCCGCGACGGGCTCCGGCGGTCGCGCCGGCTCAGGACGCGCGGCTGCGCGCCCAGGAACTTCACGCTTGGGAAGCCACGGCATCATCTGGCGCAGGCGACGCCCGACCTGCTCGAGCGGCTGCTCCTGCTCCTTCGCTCGCTGCGCATACAGGTTCTTGGCGCCGCTGCGGTACTCGGCGATCCATTTCTTCGCGTGGGTGCCATCGCGGATCTCGCCCAGCACCTTCTTCATCTCGGCGCGCACGCGCGCGTCGATGATCCGCGGGCCGACGACGTAGTCGCCGTACTCGGCCGTGTCTGAGACGGAGTAACGCATGTACGAGAGCCCGCCCTCGTAGATGAGGTCGACGATGAGCTTCATCTCGTTGACGCACTCGAAGTACGCGACCTCGGGCTGGTATCCGGCATCGACGAGCGTGTCGAAGCTCGCTTTCATAAGCTCGCTGATGCCGCCGCACAGGATCACCTGCTCGCCGAACCAGTCTGTCTCGACCTCCTCGGCGAACGTCGTGGTGATGACGCCGGCGCGCGTCGCGCCGACGCCCTGTGCGTAGGCGAGAGCGATCTGCTCGGCCTTGCCGGAAACGTCCTGGTAGACCGCGAGCAGCGCCGGCACGCCCTTGCCTTCCTTGAAGACCTCGCGCATGCGGTGGCCGGGCGCTTTCGGCGCGATCATCACGACGTCGGCCTCGGGATGCGGCTTGACCTCACCGAAGTGCACCGAGAACGCGTGCGCGACGAGGAGCGTGCGGCCCTTGCCCATGTACGGCGCGACCTTCTCGTACGCCTCGCGGTGATGCTGGTCGGGCACGAGGAGCGCGACGACCTCGGCGTTCCGCGCCGCGTCGCCTGTCTCGCGAACGTTGAATCCGTCCTGCTCCGCCTTCGCCCAGCTCTTGCTACCGGCCTGCAGGCCGACCACCACGTCGTATCCGCTGTCGCGGAGGTTCTGGGCGTGCGCGTGACCCTGGCTGCCATACCCGATGACGGCGATGGTCTTGCCGCGAAGCGCCCTCGGGTCCGCGTCCTTGTCGTAGTACACCGTGGCCATCGTCGTCCTCCTCTTAGAGATAGGTCTTCGTCGTCAGGTTGTTGAGCCGCGGGTTCAGACCGAGCATCTGGTCGGCGTCGATGGGCACCTCGACGAGGAGCGAGCGCCCCTTCTGCTCGTAGCACGCGTCGACGATGTCGCTCAGGTTCGAGAGATCTGGCGCGACGCGCACGCCGTCCCAGCCGTGAGCCTCAGCTGCCTTGACGAAGTCGATCTGCGGCAGCTTCGAGTGGTACTGGCGCTTCGGGACGTCGGGGATGATGACCTCGAGACCCTTGTCCACGATGCCGTAGACGCCGTTGTTCACGACGAAGACGCGCAGGTCCATGTTCGCCGCGTCGGCGAGCGCGCCGCCGAACAGACGCCAGCATCCGTCGCCGGTGAAGACGAATGTGTTGAGCGACGGGTCACCTGCCTTCGCTCCGACACCAAGGCCGAACGCTCCGCCCATCGCAGAACCGTCGTGCGTCGTGAAGAAGCGGATGTTCTCGCTCGGCCGCTGAGCGACGTACTGGCGGTCCTTGTACGCGGTGCAGACGTCGTCGAAGCCGATCGAGTCCGGCCGCCATGACTTGTGCAGCCGGCCGTAGAACTCCATCGCGTCGACTGTTCCGGGTCGCGTGTCCCGCGAGATCTCGCGGCGGTTGAGGGACTCTGGCGCGGGCACGACCTCGGGCCGCTCGCCGAGTGCCGACGGCAGGCGCTTCAGGATCTCTTCCAGGACGAAGCCGATATCGCCGCGCACGAGGCGGTACTCGTTCCCCACACGGTGACGGAACTCGCCTTGCTTGTGGCCGTACGCGTCGCGCAGATCGGTGAAGTGCCACACGTGGCCGGCGTTGATCTTTCCCAGGTTGAGCGAGTACTCGCCAGCGTCGAAGCCAAGCGTGATGACGACGTCGTCCTTCGTCACGCCCTTCCACAGGTCCATCGCGACGTCGTTTCCGCCGAATGAGATGTACCCGAAGCCCCAGCGGTTCGTCGGTGAGATGGCATTGGCTCCGTTCACCGACCACACCGTCGGTGCGCGAAGCAGCTCGGAGAGACGCGTCGTGAGCTCGCGGACGCCTGGCGCGAATGCGGCCTCTCCGCCGACGTAGATCAGGACGCGCTTGCCCTTCGCGACGCGCGGGAATTCCTCGAGGAAGTCGGAGACATCGCGCGCCGCGAACGTGCGCGGCTTCGAGGTCCACGGCACCGACGCGTCGGCCGGTCGTGAGAGGACATCGGGGTGGAATGCGATCGCGACAGGCTTCGAGCGCTTGAGCACGCGCTGCGCCTGGCGCAGGCCGTCCTCGAGCGAATGGACGCTGTCGATGACGACGCAGCCCTCACCCAGCTCGGCCTCGAGCTGCGGCACGACGTTCATGCCGTGCTCGGATACGTCCTGGAGCGGCGCGTTGCCGATCGACATCGTCGAGTTCAGCGCGATGAGATAGACGGCCGGGATGTTGTGAAGCTTCGCGTCGGTCATCCCGCTGCCGCCGAGCTTCGTCGCGGCGCCCGTCGTCGTGACACAGCCCGCGACGCGGCCCGTCGCGTACCAGTGGCCGAGCGGCGCGAAGCCCGCGACGTACTCGCCCATCGTCAGCATCCGGGAGATGCCATCGCGCGACTGGGAGAGCTCCGTGTATGGCTCGAGGTGCTTCGCGACATGCACGACGCCACCGCCGTTCACGCCCGCGAAGAAGGAGACGCCCCACGACCTCAGGACGTCGATGAGCACCTGGTTCCCAGAGGTCTCGATCCATGGCGTGGTCCGCTCGCGTTGTTTGCGCTCGACCGTCATTGCCACTTGCGTCTCCCCTTTCTTCCCGGAAATGAAGAAGGCCTCCCTTTTTCGGGAGGCCTTTGTCGCTGCGCTTGGTGCGTGGTGTGAGCCGCTACCCTCCCGAACGGACGTACGCCCTCTCAACGAGGACGATGCCGATAAGCGAAAGGATGAAGCGGGCGAACTGCATGTCCGGCTCAGTGAAGCGTTCGGGGCGCTGGAGGGTCAACCCCTGAGTGGATGATTGTGCAGCGCGCACTAGTGGCGGGCCGTGCGCCGTCCGTACACTCACGCGCCGATGAAGACGCTGAGCCTTGGAGCTCCGGGCTCCGATAACGCCTCGGCGGTGGGCAATAAGGCCGCCAACCTCGCCCGGCTCTCCGCCTACTTCCGGGTGCCGCCCGGTTTCTGCATCGATACCTCGGTCTACGAGGCGCTCGGCAGCGCGGCAGGTGTGAACGGTCCGGATCGCCGCGAGCTTCGGGCCATCGTGGATGAGGGCTACCGCTCGCTCGCGGATCGCACTGGCGTCTTGGACCCGCTCGTCGCGGTGCGCTCGTCGGCGATCGGCGAGGACGGTGCGGAGTCTTCCTTCGCCGGCCAGCACGAGACGATCCTGAATGTCCGCGGTGTCGAAGCGGTGACTGATGCGGTCCTCGAGTGCTGGCGTTCGGCGGCAAACGAACGGGCGACGGCCTACCGCGCGACACGTGGCATCGACGGCCCGCCGCGGATCGCGGTCCTCGTCCAGCAAATGGTCCCTTCTGACGTCTCGGCGATCGCGTTCGGCGTCGATCCGGTCACGCAGGACCGCACCGTGGTCGTGATCGATGCGGCTGCGGGTCTCGGTGACCGGATCGCATCGGGCGAGATCACGCCAGATCACTACGTCGTGCGCAGGACGGATCTCAGCTTCGTCGAGAACGTCGCCGGCGGCGCGTTGAGCGCCGACGACGCGCGGGCCGTGGCTCAACTCGTGATCGACCTCGAGCGTCACAACGCAGGCGCGGTCGATGTTGAGTGCGCGTTCGCCGACGGCGATCTCTACCTTCTCCAGTGCCGCCCCGTAACCGCTATGAACTCTGACTTCCCGGTCGTGTGGCGTCACCCCGACGACGCGAAGCTCCACTGGCGCCGCGACGACGCGCACTTCAGCGCACCGATACCGCGCCTGCTCGGCGAGTACGTGACGAACGCAGCGCACTTCGGGATGCGTGCACGCGCCGAGTTCTTCGATACGCCGGTCCAAGCGCGGCTCGAGGGCTTCAACGGTCGCAGATTCAACTGCGCCGAGCCACGCTACCCACGCGAGGAGCTCGCGCCTCGAATGCGCGAGTCGACGAAACGTATCCGCGCCTTTACCCGCGGCCTCCGGCGCACCTGGGACGAAGAGTGGCTACCGCATCTCCTCGCAACTTACGCGTGGATCCGCGGACTGGATCTCGAGCACGCGCCACTCGCCACGATCGCGGACGCGTGCGGTGAGCTGTGGCCCCGCGTCAACGAGGTCTGGCGGATCCACATGCTCACCGTGGGACCAGCCTTCTCACTGATGGACGAGTTCGCCGAAACGTACGACCGCCTCGTCGGCGGGAGTGCCGTCGAGGCATTCAAGATGACCCAGGGTCGCGCCGACGCCTGCCAGAAGCTCGAACGCGACATTCATCGCCTCACGACGCTCGCCCTGGCCGCGCCGGAAGTGGCACACGGCCTCGAGTCCGGCGCGATAGCCACCATCGAGGAGCTGCGCGCGACACGCGGCGGTGAGGAGCTCGCAGGCGCGATCGGTCCGTTCCTCGAAGCGCACGGGGACCTCGGACACGCCGGCGAGGACATGCGCGCTTTGGCTTGGGTCGACGACCTCTCACTGCTCTTCGCCGAGCTTGGTCGGCGCCTCGCGAATGCCGCGCCCGACCCGGACGAGCGCCAGGCGCGGCTCATCGCAGAGGGCGAGGCCATCGCCGAGCGCGCACGCGAGAAGCTCCGCGACCGTCCCGCTGACCTTGCCGCGTTCGAGGAGGTCCTCGCGGTCGCGCGCGCCGTCGGGCCGTTGACGGAGGACCACAACTACTGGCTCGACCGCCCGATGCAATCGAGCATCGGCCGCATGTTCCGCGTCATCGGTCGCCGGCTCGTGGCGGCCGGCCGCCTCGAGCGCGCCGAGGACGTCTTTCACTTCGAGCTCGCTGAGATCATCGCGGCGCTGCGCGACGGCCGTGACCTGCGCCCGATCGAAGAGGAGCGACGCGCCGAGTTCGCTCGCTGGAACCGCATGCGCGCCCCGGCCACGATCGGCGCCGCCGCTCCGCCACTCGGGGCGACCGGCTCGACCAACGCCGATCTGATACAGCGCGTGCGGCAGGACGACGACCTGGTCATGAAGGGTGTCGCCGCGTCGGGCGGACGGCGCCGCGGCCCGGCGAAACTGGTGTGGACGACCGACGACTTCAAGAAGATGAAGCCCGGCGACGTGTTGGTATGCCGGTCGTCGAACGTGAGCTGGATACCGCTGTTCACGATCGCGGGCGCGGTCGTTGCCGACGTTGGCGGCGCGCTGTCGCACGCCGCGGTCGTCGCGCGCGAATTCGGTGTGCCGGCCGTCGTCGGTGTCGGTGTGGCATTCGAGCGACTGCGCGACGGGATGATCGTCGAGGTCGATGGCGACCGTGGGACGGTGCGTCCGATCTCTGCGACGAGCTCGAGCGACTGATCTCAGCGACTGGCGTGAGCCACTGACGCGCTAGGCGACTTCGATGCCTTCGCTCACGTGCGCCATGCCCGGCAGTCCCAGCGCCGCGACCGCGGCAAGCGCGCCGCTCGCCGCCAGGACGCCGAAGAGCGCTGGCGCGTTCGACGTGTCGTTCGCGGCGAGCGCGACACCGGCGACGATCGCGCCGAGCATCCCACCGAAGTAGCGACTCGTGGACACGACGCCCGACGCGAGCGCGACGTAGCGCTGAGGCACGGCGTCGACCGCGGCGACGCGCGTCGCGGGGAACGTGAGAGACACGCCCGCGCCGAGAAGCAGTAACGAGGCGAACAGCAGCGGGAACTGCCCGTGCGTGATGACGGCGCCCGTCGCGAGACATCCGACGACGATGAGCACTCCGCCGAAAGCGGGTGGCCAGCGCGCGCCGTAACGGTCGACGAGCCAACCCGTCGCGGGACCGAGGACGACCATCGCGGCGGACAGCGCGGTGAGCGCGAAACCGACGAGCACGGTCGACGACGCGTCCGCCGCGAGAAGCGCCGGCACCGCGAGCAGCGTCGCGTACAACGAAAGATTCGCGAACGCGATGGCCGCGTTCGCCGCCGTGAACGCGCGGATGCGGAAGAGCGCCGGTGGAAGGGCGGCGTCGGGTTGCGCGAGCTCGTAGCGGACGAACAGCACGGCGCCGACCACCACAGCGACCGCAAGCGCGACGGTCCCGGCGTCCGGTGACCCGTGACCGAGGCTCGTCAGCAGCCACGCCGCGGCACTCAGCACCACGCCAAGGAACACGACACCGACGACATCGAACTTCGTCTCGGGTCGCGCGCGCTCCTCGGGGATCGTCGACCGCGCGAGGAAGAACGCGAGGGCGACGACTGGCACGTTCACGATGAAGACCAACCGCCAGTCAATGGCCGTGAGCAGTCCGCCCAGGAGCGGGCCCAGCGTCGCACCGGCTCCGGACATCGCGCTGGTGAGCCCGAAGTGCATCCCCGCGCGCTCGCCCGCGGCGCGGCGCAGGATGCCAAGACCGTTAGGAACGATGAGCGCTCCGGCCAGCGCCTGCTGCAGGCGAAAGAAGGCGAGCAGCGGAAGCCCGACCGACAGCGAAGCGCCAACTGACGCGATACCGAAGTACGCGAGCGCGCCGAGCATCAGACGGCGCCGGCCGAATCGATCGCCGAGGCGACCACCGATCGGCTGCAATGCGGCCATCGCGATGAGATACGTCGTGATCAGCCACGACGCGGCCGCGATATCGGTGCCGGCGTCGCGCGCGATCGCGGGCAGCGCCACGACGAGCATCGTCGAGTTGAGCGGGACGAGCGCGTTGCCGATGGCGATCGACAAGATGAGCTTTCGGTTCACGTGGCGACGATAGTCGAGCGGCGTCGCCGCTCTCGTCTGCTTGGCGGGTGCGCTCCGCGCCCGCCGCAGTAGAGGCTGCTACGAGGCCAGACGCACCAGCGCTTGCCGCCCGAGGATCGCCAGACGCAGCGCGAGCAGCGCATCCGCATCGGTGAGGTCGGCGCCGGTCAGCTTCGCAATGCGGCGCAGACGATGGCGGACCGTGTTGCGGTGCAGATAGAGCTCACGCGCCACGCCGTTCACGCTGCCTTGAAGACGCAGATACGCGTCGAGGGTCTGCACGAGATCGGCGTTCCGCTCGTCAGCGCCGAGCGGCCCGAGGATGCGATCGGAGAATGCGCGGATCTCGCTTGCCGGCTGACCGAGCACGAAGCAGTACGGACCGAGGTCGTCGAAGTGCGTCGTGCGTCCGTCGCCGTCGGTCGTGCGTCCGAGCGCGAGCGCCTGCTCCGCCTGCACGAGCGCGAAGTGCGCGCCCGACGAACCAGGCTTCGGACCGGCGACGCCGGCGGAGAGCTCGTTGTCTGCAACATCGGCGGCCACGCGTGCGCGCAGCCGCTCCCCTTCGCTGCGCGCATCGACGGGCGTGGCCGCCGCGATCACCGCTGTGACGAATCCGCTCGCCGTCCGGACGACGCGAGCATCCTCGGGCACGACCGCCGCGACGGCTGCGCGCAGCTTCGCCGCCGCTCCGGAGTGGCGGCTTGCGAACGCGATCGCCAGGTACCGCGCGTCGCTCGTACGTGCCCCCTAAACAGAAAAGCCTCCCTTTTTCTGGGAGGCTTTCGAGTGGTTCGCTGGTCTCTGTCGCTAGGTCCGTCCGCCTCCCAACGTCTGGTGCGCCTTCTCAAGGACGAGAAGGTCGACCGGGACGATGACGAGGATCGGCATTGACACGAGGGGATGAGGCTAGTGCGTCACGCACACTCGGTCAATGTTTTCGGGCGTGCGGTGCGTATCAGTCGGCCGCCTTTTCCACGATCCGGGAAAGGAGCGCCAGGGTCTGCGGATCGGGCCGACCGCCGAAGTACTTCTGCAGGCACGTGGCAAAGACCGGCTCTTGAGGCGCGGCCTGGGCAAAGAGCGTCATCGACGAATGGAATTTGAGGTCATCCGGGTAGCCGAAGATCTCGGCGATCGAACGCCCTTCGATGCCGGCCACCAACGCGGCGCACTCGCGCAGCCGCGGGCCGAGCGTCGGATGCGCGAGGTAGGCGACGGCTTCGGAAAACGACGACACGGCGAACGTGCGCGAGGTCACGCTGTGACCGAGTCCCGCTAGCTGCGGAAAGATGAACCACATCCAGTGGCTGCGCTTGCGGCCCGCGCGGAGCTCACTCAGCACGGCCGCGTACACCGGCTGCTGCGCACCGATGAAGCGCTGCAGATGAAAGCGATCCTCCACGCCGCGGCTGGTCGTGCCGGTCAGCCTCCCGACATGGCCGGCAGGATCTCGACGACCTTCGCCGTGGACAGATCGGCGTTCTGTTCGAGGAAGCGGGCATCCTCTCCGTCTACGAAGACCGTGACGAAGCGGCCGAACGTGCCGTCGCGCAGGACGCGAGCGCCGAGGTCGGGGTAGCGCGTCGCGATCTCGCTCTGAAGAGACGCGAGGTCGGTCGCATCTAGCTCGATCGTGCGCTCGCCGCCGACGGCGGAGCGCAGCGGTGTGGGGAGACGAACCGTGACGCTCACGCGAGCACCTCCTCGTACGCGAGACGGAACGCGTCGGCATCGGCGTCGATGACCGGTCCGAGCGCGGTCTCCTCCGGACCACCCTTGTACCCGTTGCCGGTGAGATAGAGGACGACGGTCTCGCCCGAATGGAAGACGCCTCGTGAGGCGAGCTGCTTCGCGGTCGCCACGACGACGCCACCGGCGGGCTCGACGAGCACCCCCTCCGTCGTCGCGAGCAGGGTCGCCGCTTCGCGGATCTCGTCGTCCGTCACCGACGCTGCGCTTCCGCGCGTGTCGCGGATGATCTTCACCGAGCCATCGCCGTCGGCGGGCGCGCCGATCGCCAGCGACTTCGCGAGCGTGCTCGGTCGGCGCACCGGCTCGACCGGTCGCCAGTTGTCGAGCACCGCGTCGGACACAGGCGCGCATCCGGCGGGCTGAGCGGCGTGGATGTGGAAGTGCGATTCGGGGACGAGCCCGGTCGCGCGAAGCTGATTCGCTGCGGTGGCCTGACGCGTGAGCAACGCGCCGGATCCGACCGGCACGACGATGTGGTGCGGAAGCGTCCAGCCGAGCTGCTCGGCGCACTCGAAGAGCACAGTCTTGCTGCCTTCCGCGTAGTACGGACGCAGCGTGAAGTTGACGAAGCCCCAGCCGTACTCATCGGCAAGCCGGCCGCAGAGACGATTGACCGCGTCATACGAGCCCTTCACGCGAACGACCGTCGCGCCGTACGCCGCCGCGCTCGCGATCTTTCCGGGCTCGATGTCGGCCGGCACGAACACGAATGCGCGAAGACCGTTGCGTGCCGCGGCCGCGGCGACCGCTCCCGCGAGATTGCCGGTCGACGCGCACGCGATCGTGTCCAGCCCGAGCTCGAGCGCACGTGCGAGCGCGACCGACACCGGACGGTCTTTGAACGAGAGGGTTGGATTGCGCGTGTCATCTTTCAGATAGAGGCGCTCGATACCGAGCGCGCGGCCGAGACGGTCCGCCCTGGTGAGCGGCGTCCAGCCGACGGGCCAATGTGTCGCCGGCGCCGCCACCGGGAGCAGCGGTGCGTAGCGCCACAGGGACTGCGGTCCGCTCTCGATGTCGGCACGGAGTGTCTCGGTCTCGAAGACGCTGAGGTCGTACTCGGGTTCGATCGGTCCCAGGCATTCGCCGCAGACGTAACGCTCGTCGGCAGGCTGCAAGGCTGAGCAGGCCCGGCAGCGCAGGCCGCGGAGTGCGGTGGTCTCCTTCAGGATCGTCGCCATGTCCGTTCTCCTCTCAAAATCAAAAAAGCCTCCCGAAACGGGAGGCTGCGAAATACCGAAAGGAACGCGAGGGGTCGGTCGGGGCTCAGCCTCCCAAACGCGTAGCAGGCCCCGCCATGGGGGCCGTCGGCATGGACATGGAGATCCGCTGAGCCATCGTCCGGTGACCGTACCGACGAGCGCACACCCGCGTCAACCGCGCCCTGCGCGCGTCGGGCAGGTTGCACAAGGTCCGTACACTGACGCTCTTTCTAAGGGGAGGGCGATCACGTGAGCTTTCAGGACAAGACCTTGACCTGTCGCGACTGCGGCCAGGAGTTCATCTGGACCGCCGGTGAGCAGGAGTTCTACGCCTCGCGAGGACTGCAGAACGCACCGAGCCGTTGCCCGGCCGATCGCGCCGCGCGTCGCGCGGGCGGCGGTGGCGGCGGTGGTGGTGGCGGCGGATACGGCGGCGGTCAGCGCGAGATGTTCAGCGCGGTCTGCAGCAACTGCGGCAAGGAAGCGCGCGTTCCGTTCCAGCCGCGCGGCGACAAGCCGGTGTACTGCTCCGACTGCTTCGAGCAGAAGCGACCGCCGAGGAACGCGTACTAGCGAGAGGTCCTAACCAGACCCTCGCGCCCAGTCCGCATAGTCCAAGAAGTCGATATCGCCGGGCGAGTGCCCGAGCTGCGTGAGCAGCTGCGCTGATTCCGCGCGGTGCTGCTGGCTGTGCGTGACCATGTGCAAGAGATAGAACCAGAGCGGGTACTGCTCTTTCGGATCGAGATCAGCGCCGGCTGCAAGCGCCTTGTCGTCCAGAGTCGCTATCCAGGCACGCATCTCGGACTCGTCGCGCGTCCAGTGGTCGGTGAGCGCGGCCACATTGCGATAGTCCGTGGTCGCGAGCGTCTTCCGCCACTCCTCCTCGGGTCGTCGTTGCAGTCGCAGCCGCCAGCTGCACTCGACATCGAGCGTATGTACGAGCGTCGCGCGAAGATCGCGCCCGACGATCACCGAACGCAGCGTGAACTGCCCATCCGTGAGTCGCGCGGCGGTCGCGAGGATGCGCCGCTGCGCCCAGTAATTGAAGTCGAAGAGCGTCGCGAGCTCCTGCTGTCGCATCGTCCGATGCTATCCGCACGTACGATGGTGCCATCGAGACGATCTGGCGCCCGAGCGAAGAAAGCATCGACCGAGCGAACATCACGGGCTACCTGGAGTGGCTCGCGCGCCATCGCGCTCTGACCTTCGCGAATTACCAGGAGCTGTGGCGCTGGTCGGTCACCGATCTCGACGCCTTCTGGTCATCGATCTGGGAGCACTTCGGCGTACGCGCGAGCCGGCACTACGAACGTGTCCTCGCGCGCGACACGATGCCTGGCGCCTCTTGGTTCCCAGGCGCCGAGTTGAGCTACGCGGAGCACGCGCTCGCGCGACGCGACGATCATCCGGCGCTCATCGCGCGCTCCGAGACGCGCGGCCTCGAGAACTCCACGACGGTGACGTATGCGGAGCTCGCGCAGCAGGTCGCAGCGGTCCGCGCCGGGCTGGTGAGGCTCGGCGTCACGCGCGGCGACCGTGTCGTCGCGTATCTGCCGAACATCCCCGAGGCCGTCGTCGCGTTGCTCGCGACATCGAGCCTCGGCGCGATCTGGTCGAGCTGCTCGCCGGACTTCGGCACGCGCGCAGTCGTCGATCGCTTCGGCCAGCTCGACCCGAAGGTCCTCTTCGTCGTCGACGGCTACCGCTACGGTGGACGCGACTTCGACCGCGCGCGCGAAATCGCAGAGATCGAACGGTCGATACCGAGCCTCAAGGCAACGGTGGTGCTCCCCTACCTTCGACCGGACGTTGCGCCAGCGAAAACGGGAACGCGGATGTCGTGGGCGGAGCTCGCATCGGAGTCGGCGCCGCTCGAGTTCGCCCAGCTCCCGTTCGAGCATCCGCTCTGGGTGCTCTACACCTCGGGCACCACCGGTCTCCCGAAGGGACTCGTGCACAGCCAGGGCGGGATCCTTCTCGAGCACATCAAGTCACTCGCGCTCCATCAGGACCTCGGCGTGAACGACCGCTTCTTCTGGTTCTCGACGACCGGTTGGATGATGTGGAACTACAACGTCGGCGTGCTGGCCCTTGGCGGCACCGCGGTGCTGTTCGACGGTAGCCCAGCCCATCCCGACATGGAGACGCTCTGGCGCTTCGCCGCGGATGCGGGAGTCACGTACTTCGGCGTGTCCGCCGCGTTCATCCAAGCCTGCATGAAGGCGAACGTGTCCCCTGGCCGCGCCAACGATCTCAGTCGCATACGCGGGGTGGGCTCGACCGGCGCGCCGCTCTCGCCGGAGGGATTCACGTGGATCGTCGATGCGGTCGGGCGGCCGCTCCCGGTCGGCAGCATGAGCGGCGGCACAGATGTCTGCACCGCGTTCGTCCAATCGTGCCCGCTGCTTCCGGTGCGCGCCGGTGAGCTGCAGTGCGCGGCGCTTGGCGCAAAGGTCGAGGCATTCTCCGCGGACGGAAAGCCCGTCGTCGGAGAGGTCGGCGAGCTCGTCATCACGCGACCGCTGCCCTCGATGCCCATCTACCTCTGGAACGATCCCGATGGCGCGCGCTATCGCGCGAGCTACTTCGATGTCTTCCCTGGCGTGTGGCGTCACGGCGACTGGATCCGCTTCAACGCCGATGGGTCATCGGTGATCTACGGGCGCTCCGATGCGACGCTGAATCGCGGTGGCATTCGCATGGGCACGAGCGAGTTCTACCGGATCGTCGAGCAGCTACCCGAGATCAAGGACAGCCTGGTGGTCGAGGTGGGTGGTGAGAACGCGGAGCTCGTGCTGTTCGTCGTGCTCGCGGCGAACACGACGCTCGACTACGCGCTGCGACGTCGCATCAACGACACGCTGCGGCGCGAGCTGTCGCCACGTCACACGCCGGATCGCATCCTCGCGGTTCCCGAGATCCCGAAGACGCTGAACGGCAAGAAGCTCGAGGTCCCGGTGAAGCGGCTCCTCATGGGGCAGCCGCTCGCGGGCGCCGTGAGCGAGGGCGCGGTCGCGAATCCGGCGAGCCTCGGCGTCCTTGTCGAGGCATACCGGGGAGCCGCACCCGCGTCGCACTAGCTGGCGATCTTCTCCAACGCCTGACGTCCGAGCAGCGCGAGATGCAGCGCGAGGCGGTCGTCCGCGCTGCTGAGCTTCGCGCCGGTGAGCTGACCGATCCGACGGAGCCGCTGGCGGACCGTGTTGCGGTGCAGGTACAGCTCGCGCGCGACGCCGTTCACGCTGCCGTGGAGCTTGAGGTATGCCTCGAGCGTGCGCACGAGATCGCCGTACCGCTCGTCGTCGGCGAGCGGTCCGAGCACGCGCTCGGCATTCGCCTCGATGTCGCTCTCCGGCTGACCCAGGACGAAGCGGTACGGACCGAGATCCTCGAAGTGCGTCGTCTTCGCCTTGCCGCCATTGGTCCGCACGAGCGACACGGCCTGCTCGGCCTGGAGGAGCGCGAGGTGCGCGCCGGTCGCTCCGCGCTTCGGACCGGAGACGGCGACCGAGAGCTGATCGTCCTCCGCGTCCTTCGAGACGCGACGGCGCAGCCGCTCCCCTTCGCTGCGCGCGTCGACGTCCTCATCAACTTCGAACACCGCCGCGACCACGTCCGATCGCGTGCGGACGACCTTCGCATCGGCCGGCGCTGCCGCGGTCACCGCTGTTCGCAGATGCCCGTTGGCGGTCCGGCTCGAGAACGCGATCGCCAGATATCTCGTGTCGCTCATCTCTTTCCTCCCTAGAAATCAAAAGGCCTCCCGTGTGGGAGGCCGGTGCTGAAACGCTGAGAACGGGTCCGCGAGCTAGCTGCCGCCTCCCAAACCGTGGTCGCCCATCGCACAGACGCAGGTGCAATGGGCTTCGGGCATGGCCATGGCGCAGCGGCGATAAAGCATCTGCGATGAAGTTAGTGCCACACCAGCGTTACGTCAACGGTTCTGCGAGGATTGCCGGCATCCCATGAACCCCTCTTTCCGACTCGCCGTAATCGGCGGCGACGGCATCGGCCCCGAGGTCACCCGTGCCGCGCTCCGCGTGCTCGACGCCGCCGAGAAGCGCTTCGGCTTTTCCACCGTGCGCGAGGAATTGCGGTGGTCGTCGGCGCGTTATATCGATTCGGCCGGTCGGATCACGCCCGAGGACATCGACGGTCTGCGAGCCTTCGACGCCGTCCTGTTCGGGGCGATCGGCGACCCACGGGCGCCGCGCGGAGTCGTCGAGCGGGATGTCATCCTCGGCATGCGCCGGCTGCTCGACCTGTACGTCAACCTCCGGCCCATCGTCGCGTACGACGATCGGCTCGTTCCGCTCAAGGGCAAGCGCGCTACTGACATCGATCTGGTCGTCGTGCGCGAGAACACCGAAGATGTGTACACGCAGACCGGCAGGATCACCGGCAGCGGCAAGGACGAGGTCGCAGAGGTCCCGATGCGGTTCACGCGTCCGGGCATCGAGCGGGTGGTCCGCTACGCGTTCGAGCTCGCGCGCACGCGGCCGGATCGGCACCTGACGCTCGTCGACAAGGCGAACGCGATACCCGTGCAGGAGCTGTGGCGCCGGATCTTCGACGAGATCGGCGAGGAGTTTGGCGACGTGACGCGCGATGCGATGTACGTCGATGCCGCCTGCATGTGGCTGGTGCTACGGCCGGAGCAGTTCGACACGATCGTGACGACGAATCTCTTCGGCGACATCATCACCGACCTCGGCGCCGCGATCTGCGGTGGTCTCGGCGTGGCGGCCTCGGGGAACATCAACCCCGGCAAGGTCTCGATGTTCGAACCGATCCATGGCTCGGCACCGAAGTACGCGGGCAAGGGCGTCGCGAGCCCCATCGGCTCGATCGGTGCGGTCGCACTGATGCTGGAATACCTCGGCCAGAGCGATGCGAGCCGCGCGATCGAGGACGCGGTGCGCGCCGGTCTGCAGAGCAGCCGGATCAAAGGAGTCGAGGCCGGGAGCCAGAAGACCGAGGAGGTCGCGAACATCGTCGCGATGGCCGTCGCCGGTTGACCGCGCGATGAGCGAGACGGTGTACGACGCGATCGTCGCGGGGCTCGGCTCGCACGGCAGCGCGGCGGCATATCACCTCGCGAAGCGTGAGCACCGCGTCCTCGGATTCGATCGCTTCGCTCGCGGGCACACGCTCGCATCGTTCGGCGGGCTGTCGCGGATCATCCGCCTCTCCTATTACGAGCACTCCAGCTACGTGCCCCTCCTCAAGCGCGCGTGGGACCTCTGGCGGGAGCTCGAGCGCGAGAGCGGAGAGGCGCTTCTCACGCAGACCGGCGGCCTGTACATGGGGCCGCCAGAGGGCGATCTCGTGTCCGGCGCGCTCGCGAGTGCGCGGATGCACGATCTCGCGCACGAGGTCCTGGACAACGCGGAGCTCAAGCGGCGCTATCCGGTCTTCGACGTAGACCGCGACTGGATCGGCCTCCTGGATGCACAGGCCGGCTGGCTCGCTCCGGAGCGTTCGATCGAAACCCATCTTCGCCTCGCGGAACGACACGGTGCGTCGCTTCGCTTCGCCGAGCCGATCGAGCGCTGGGAGCGAGACGGCGAAGGCGTTCGCGTGTTCTCGGCGCGAGGGAGCTATCGAAGCCGGCGCCTGGTGATCGCCGCAGGCGCATGGCTCCCGCGTCTTCTCCCGCAGCTCGCGCCCCATCTGTGGGTCGAGCGCAACGTCCTCTTCTGGTTCGAGCCGCGGGGCGAGATCGACGCCTTCGCGAGGCTGCCCGTCTACATCGTCGACGACACCGACCGCATGTACTACGGATTCCCGTATGACCCGGGCAACGGACTCAAGATGGCTGGCCTCCACTTCGGCGACCGCGTCGATCCGGACACCGTCGATCGCGAGCCGAGCGTTCGAGACGAGGAGCGCGTGCGCGCGTGGCTGCGCCGCCGGATGCCGCTCGCGGACGGCGAGCGTCGCCGCGCGCAGGTGTGCATGTACACGAACAGCCCCGATGGGCAGTTCATCATCGACCGCGAGGGCCCCGTGGCCTACGCATCGGCGTGCTCTGGCCATGGGTTCAAGTTCGCGAGCGCGGTTGGTGAGATCCTCGCCGATCTGACGATCTCGGGCCGTTCGGCCCTCGATATCGGCTTTCTATCGAGCGACCGCCTTGCCAGTGGGACAATGAAGGCATGAAAGAGATCGTTCTCATCGACGGCGCGCGCACCCCATTCGGCACGTTCGGAGGTGCGCTGCGCGACACCTCGGCGACAGACCTCGGCGTCATCGCGGCGAAGGGCGCGCTCGAGCGCTCGAAGGTCGACCCAAAGCAGATCGACCAGGTCATCTTCGGCAACGTGCTCCAGACCTCGGGCGACGCGGTCTATCTCGCTCGCCACATCGGGCTGAAGAGCGGCGTCCCGATTGAGGTGCCCGCGCTCACCATCAACCGGCTCTGTGGCTCGGGCCTTCAGGCGATCCTGCTCGCGGCGCAGGAGATCCAGCTCGGCCAGGCTGAGTTCGTCCTCGCCGGTGGCACGGAAAACATGAGCATGGCCCCGCACCAGATCCGCGGCGCGCGCTGGGGTCTGCCGCTCGGCGAGCAGAAGCTCGAGGACTACCTCTGGGTCGCGCTCATCGACTCGTACAACGGTCTCGGCATGGCGAACACGGCTGAGAACCTCGGCCGCAAGTACGGCATCTCGCGCGATCAGGCCGACGAGTTCGCCGAGCGGAGCCATCGACTCGCCGCGAAGGCGCGCGAGGACTGCCGCTTCTCAAAGGAGATCGTGCCGGTCGAGGTCAAGCAGAAGAAGGGCAATGTCATGGTGGATAAGGACGAGCACATCCGACCTGACACGACGCGCGAGGGTCTCGCGAAGCTCGTCGCCCGATTCGAGAAGGGCGGCACGGTGACCGCCGGCACCGCGTCCGGCATCAACGACGGCGCCGCCGCGATGGTCGTCGCCTCGGCGGATGCCGCCGCGAAGGCGGGTCTCAAGCCGATCGCGCGCATCGTTTCAGGCGGCGTGTGCGGCGTCGACCCCGACATCATGGGCATCGGCCCCGCGCCGTCATCGCGTCAGGCGCTTGACCGCGCCGGCAAGAAGGTCGGCGACATGGACCTGGTCGAGATCAACGAGGCGTTCGCGACGCAGTACCTCGCAGTCGAGAAAGAGCTCGGCCTCGATCGCGACAAGACGAACGTGAACGGTGGCGCGATCGCGCTCGGTCATCCGCTCGGCGCGTCCGGCGCGCGACTCGCGCTCACGCTCGCGTACGAGCTGCGCGAGCGCGGCGGGAAGTACGGTCTCGCATCGCTGTGCATCGGCGGAGGGCAGGGCATCGCGGCGATCATCGAGCGCATCTAGCAGCCGAGGCTCCGGATGCTGAGCCTCTTCGTCAACGTCGTCCTGCCCGTGTTCATCGTCGCCGGGCTCGGGTACGTCCTCGAGAAACGCCTGCATCCTCCGATCGCGCCGTTCAACCAGGTCGTGCTCTACGTTCTCATGCCCGCTCTGGTGTTCACGTCCCTGCTTTCAGTTGACTTCCGCAGCGAGGAGCCGATCAAGATCGCGGCGTTCACATTTCTTCTCGCCGCGTCCATGCTCGCCGTCGCGTTCGTGATCGTTCGCGCTGCGCGCCTCGATCGGGTCACGAGCAGCGCGTTCATGCTCACCGCGGCCTTTCCCAACCTCGGCAACTACGGCCTCTCGGTCGTGCTCCTCGCCTACGGCCGTGAGGGACTCGCAGTTGGTGTGATCCTGCTCGCGGTCCAATCGCTGTACGGCATCACGCTCGCGATCTTCATCGCCTCGAGCGGAAGCGCCTCGCTCCTTCGGTCGCTCGGCGAAGTGTTCCGCCAGCCGATGATCTACGCCGTCCTTGCTGGACTGGCGTTCAACCTCACCGGTGTGCCGGTGCCCGGCTTCCTTTCATCGGCGCTGGCGCTTCCCTCGCAGGCCGCGATCCCGCTCATGCTGCTCGTGCTCGGAATGCACTTTGCCGGCACGACCGGCATCGAGCAGCCCCGCCTGGTATCGGTCGCGGTCGTGAATCGCCTGGTCATTGGCACGCTCGTTGGGTGGGCGTTGACGATCGCGCTCGGCCTGAGCGGGGTGGCGCGGGACGTGATGATCATCGGCGCCTCGATGCCCACCGCGGTGTTCACGATCCTCACGGCCACACAGTTCAATGCGCGTCCGCGCTTCGTGAGCGATGTTGTCGTCGTGTCCACGCTCGCGAGCATCGTCACCGTCACCGCTGTCCTCGCGGTGTTGTCCGGCAAGCTCAGTCTCATCTAGGGACAACGCAGTCGTTAACTCTGTGTAAGACCAGTCCCAAACCGGCTATGGCCTGGGGCGCCGCGTCGTTTCTCCGGAAAACATCTTCGGAGGAATGTCATGGCGAAACTGACGAAGCGCATCACGATCTTCCTCGCGACCGCGATGCTCGGCACCACGCTCATGGGCTCCGCGGCATTCGCCGCCGTCCCGGTGGCCGATCAGGCCACGATCAGCGTCGTCTCGGCGGAGACCGCCTGGACCGCCGCCGAAGACGGAACGCAGCCGGAGCGCGATCATCACCGCCGCTTCTGCCTGAAGCTGAACTCCGTGCTCACGCGTCTGGTCGAGCAGGGCGTGATCACTCGCGAGCAAAAGCAACGGATCCTCGATGCGTTCAACTGCCTGCCCTCGACCACCGACCGTCCATCAACGGATCTTCGTCCCACGACCACGCGACCGACCGCGATCCGCGCGACCGCAGCGAACTAACGAGCGCGAACCAACGATCTGGGTGGTGATCGCGCAGTCAGCGCTGCGCGATCACTACCTGCGGCGTATGGCAGCCAGGCCCGCGATCAGCGGGCCCGGATCGGCCGCCCGCATCAGCGCGGTCCCGATGAGCACGGCATCGACGCGCGCCGGTAGGCGTCGCGCATCATCGACGGTGGCGATCCCCGATTCCGCGACGAGGATCTGATCGTCTCGGGCCAATCCGTGAAGCTTCCCGACGCGGCCGAGATCGATCTCGCTCGGATCGCGCAGGTTGCGCGCGTTCACCCCCACGACGCGAGCGCCCGCTCGCGAAACGAAGTCGACGGCACGTTCGAATGCGGCTGGATCATGTGCCTCGACCAGCACCCCGACGTCGAACTCGGCGGCACGTTTGGTGATGCGGCTCAGGTCGTGCTCGCTCAGCGCATCCGCGATGAGGAGCACGGCATCTGCGCCGGCCTTGCGCGCTTCGAGGACCTGATACTCCGTGACGACGACGTCCTTGTACAGGAGCGGAACGTTCACCGCGTCCCTGACAGCCTCGAGATCGCGCAGCGAGCCACCCCAATGCTTCGGCTCGGTGAGGACCGAGATCGCTGTGGCCCCTGCGGCCACGTACGCGCGCGCGAGCTGCGCGACGTCGACGTCGGCGCCGAGCACGCCGTGCGCGGGCGAGACGCGCTTCACCTCCGCGATCACGGCGAGCCGGCCATCGCGCTTCGCCTTCAGCAGCGCGCTCGTGAACGCGTCGGTCGCGCCGTCGGTGCGCAGCTCGTCGAGCGTGCCCGCCGCGCGCGCACGCGCCCAGACGTTGTCGCGCATGTTCGAGAGGACCTCTTCTTCACTCACGCGCGGCCGTGTCTCCATCACATAGGCCTTTCGCTCCGCGCTCACCTCCTCGAGGAAGTCCGTCATCAGCGGAGATCGGCCCAGGTGAAGAGGACGGTGAACGCGCGACACCACACGACCACCGACTTGTACTCGGCCAGCGAAG
>Ga0207674_10002705_pt1 | contig 22125 bp, 17 predicted proteins | sample KBSCornC72_FD_184303 | JGI IMG/M metagenome (GOLD analysis project Ga0207674, IMG submission 184303) | Corn rhizosphere microbial communities from Kellogg Biological Station, Michigan, USA - KBS Corn C7-2 (SPAdes) (version 2) | ecosystem: Host-associated > Plants > Roots > Rhizosphere > Soil ...
GTCAGACGGCGCGTTTCGCTCTAAGGTCAAGACGCCGCTGGAGCTGGTTGTGAGCGCGGTGCGCGCAACCGGGGCCGAAGTGAATTATGCGATCCCGCTGTCCACGCAAATCGCGCAACTAGGACAGCCGCTCTACCGCAAGATCGAGCCGACCGGATATTCCAGCGCGAACGCCGAATGGGTCAACTCCGCGGCATTGCTCGCGCGGATGAACTTCGCGCTGGCGTTGACGGCGAATCGCGTGCCGGGAATCAAGGTGGATCAGAATCAGTTTCAGGACGATGTCGCCGCCACAGGCCGGCAGGTCTTGTTCCATGAACCCGCGAAACAGACGCTGGATTCCATCGACAAGGCTCTCACGCAACGGGATCCCACGCCGGGGCTGGTGGCCGGACTCGTACTTGGTTCGCCGGATTTTCAGAGGAGATAGTTTTATGACCTCCCGACGCTTATTTCTCAAGAGTTCCGCTTTGGCGATGTTCGGAGTGGGCGCGGCGCCGGCCTGGTTATCGCGCGCGCTCTACGCCGCGGATGCGCCCAGCCCGCATAAGAAAATCCTGGTCGCAATCTTCCAGCGCGGAGCAGTGGACGGGTTGAATATGGTGATCCCGTTCGGCGAAAAGAACTACTACAAGCTGCGGCCGAACCTGGCGATTCCAAAACCCGATGGAACTCAGGATGCCGCCATCGACCTGGACGGCTTCTTCGGATTGCATCCGGCGCTCTCGCCGCTTAAGCCCATTTACGACGCCGGGCAGATGGCGATTGTGCAGGCAGTGGGATCGCCGGATCCGACGCGGTCGCACTTCGATGCGCAGGATTACATGGAATCCGGCACTCCTGGGCGGAAAGCGACGTCGGACGGCTGGTTGAACAGATCCCTTACGTCGCAGCAAAATCCGTCGCCGGTGCGAGCCGTCAGCCTGGGCACGGCTTTGCCGCGTTCCATGCGGGGGCAGAACGAGGCAGTGGCGATCGCCAATCTGAACGATTTTAAAATCCGCGATGCCCGCGGCGCGGGAACCTTCGAGAGCATGTATGACAACACGCTGGATCAGGTCCTGAATGGCGCCGGGCGTGAAACTTTCGAAGCCGTCAAGCTGATGCAATCGATCCAGCAGCAGCCGTACGCGCCATCGGGCGGTGTGCAGTATCCCAATGGTCCGCTGGGACAAAGCTTGATGCAGATCGCGCGCTTGATCAAATCCGACGTCGGACTGGAAGTGGCTTTCGCGGAAATGGGCGGTTGGGATACGCACTTCAATGAAGTGGGGGCTCGTCCCACTCAAGGGCAGCTGGCCAATCTACTCGGCCAGTTCGGAAGCGCGCTGGCGGCGTTCTATCAGGATCTGGGCGACCGCATGGCCGATGTCAGCGTGGTCACCATGAGTGAGTTCGGCCGCACCGCACGCGAGAACGGATCACGCGGGACGGATCACGGCCACGCCAACGTGATGTTCGCGTTCGGCGGCGGAATTCGCGGCGGTAAGGTCCACGGCGAATGGCCTGGCCTGGAGCAGGAGCAGCTTTACGAGCAGCGGGATCTCCAACTGACTACTGATTTTCGCGATGTGCTCGGAGAGCTGGTAGTGCGTCACTTAGGGAATCCGCGCGTGACCAGCGTGTTTCCGGGTTACGATCAGCCTAGGTTTCGCGGGATTGTAGCGGGTTAGGAAAGTGAAAAAAGCTGTCCCCTTTTTCTGCGTGGCGGGTTGAAAGTCTAACGGTGCGACATCCGTTCCAGGATGCGCTCGGCCAGCCGGTCGATAACCTGTTTTTCAAGCGCGCCAAACCCATGGCCGCCACCGTTCTCCCAGTTCGCCAGGACGCGATCGGCAACCGCCTCGATGACCTGGCGGTGAATCTGGTTCAGCACCCAGGCATCGCCTGAGACGGGGATTTTGGAGGACTCTGCAACAAAGTACTCCCGCAATTGCCGTTCAAGTTCATCCGAAGATTCTTCGCGCGGAATATTCCCGTTCAGGCGCGACTGCAGCCCCTGAAGGAGCGCAGCGGTCTTGTCGGCTGCCTCCGCCAATTTGGACTCGGGTTTAGTTTGACGAGCCACGGACCTGTAATTATACCCGCGTAGACGTATTCGCCTGTGCTACGATATCCTGTAGGCCAATTCTAGATAGCCCAATATATTGGGTGGTACAAGAGGGACGTGGAGAACTCATCCAGCCCAGCATTTCCGATCGAGCTCGCTTCTGGCCTGGAGCATGGGGCGACGCTCCGCTTTCCGGTCACTTGGTCGTATCTTCTCGATTCTCCTAACTCCAGTGCAGCGATCCAAACGCAGGCTGCTCCCAAAACCAGTCGACCTCCTGCCGCTCGCACGATGGAAGTAGTGGAGACTCCAGCGCCTCCGCCTGCCCCATCGCCGGTGAATAACGCAGTTGCCGTTATTCCTTCGCAGGTTCCCGCAAGGAAGGCTCCCGAGCCTCGACCGGCCTTTGGGCCGGACGCCAAGTGGGAAATGGTGATTCCCAAGATGGCCCGCCCGCTGGCTGCACGCGTCGGGCGTCCTACGAATCCGACGCGAGCGATCGCCGAATCACCGAAACCGACGGAACCAGCTGCCGAAACTCCTCCCACGGAAGTTTCGTTCTATACCGGTAGCGAAGCATCGTTCGTGCCTCGCAAGTGGAAGGTTGTGGGACTCAGCGCGGCTGCGGTCCTGGTGGCCTTGGTAATCGCATGGATACGCCCGGGAAGTCAGGCAACTTCCGGCAATGGCTCCGACGCCGCAGCGGGCACATGGAGTCGCCGGACGGCGTACGTCATGGGGTCCTCCGCTCCTCGGGAGATTCTAGTGTTTAGCGGATCCGATGATCTAAAGAACTATCGGATCGAGTTTTCGTGGGTGCCCGAACCCCGCGGCGTCGGCTGGATCTTTCGCGCTACGGATTCTGCTAATTATTATGCGGCCAAGCTCCGCTTAGTCCAGGCTGGTGCGATTCCCACGCTCTCCGCGGAACACTTCGCTGTCGTGAAGGGCGTGGAAGGAGCGCACTCGCGCAAGGTGATCACGCTCAGCCGGGCAATGAGTGAAGTGGCTGTGCGCATGGACGCTACTGGTCCGGCATTCACTCTCTCTTTGCAGGGAAATCCGGCCGACTACTGGACAGATGAGCGTTTTGAATCCGGTAGTCTGGGATTCTACGAGGAGGGTGGGGAAAGACCGGTGCTGCAGGGGCTCCGGTTCACATTGTTCAAGAAAAGTGGCCTTCAGACCGTCGTGACCTCCCTGCAATGAGTAAATTATGAGCGCACCAAACGCATTCAGGACTTCCGGATATTCCGGCGCGGCAGCGTCTCCGGCGATAGGCGACCCGATGGAAGCCGCGCTCGCGTTGCATTCGCAAGGACGGTTCCAGGAAGCGCTCGATCTGTTGTCCGGACCCGGAGAGTATCCCGCAGACGTCTACACGCTGCGGGGAGATCTTCTAACTGAACTGGGCCGTTTCACCGATGCCGCCGGCAGCTACTACACCGCCACGGTGAAGGCTCCTGCGAATCTGTATGCGAAGAGCCATCTGGGTTCCTGCCTGCGGCGCCTGGGGCGCTGGGAACCCGCAGTAGACGCGTTTCAGCCGGTGCTGGACGCCGACCCGCACCGCGATTCGGTCCGCCTGGAGATGGGCGACTGCCTCTTGCGCTTGAATCGCCTGGAGAAAGCCTTGGATTGTTTCGACAAGTGCTGGTCGGAATCTTCACGGCGGCAAGCGCTGTTTGGAAAAGGTGTCGCCCTGCAACTACTTCGCCGTTTCGATGAGGCTGAGATCGCGTATGAACGCGTTCTCGCGTTAGACGGTAAAGCAGAAGAGGCGCTGGCCAACCTAATCGCCTTGAGCATGGAAGTATTCGATCTGGAGCGGGTGCAGCGCTACTCGCGCCGCCTGGTGGAGATCAATCCGCGCTCGGCGCCGGGCCTGCAGGGCCTCACACTGGTAGCAGTAGAGCGAGGCGAGATGGAGGTTGCCGCTCGTCATTTTTCCGCACTCGCGGAACAGGCGCCGGACTTGCGAGGTACCGCCGACGAAGACGTCATGGCATATCGCGTAAGCCGCAAAGCTCTGGACCGCATCCGGGAATGCATCAGCAGGCAGCCTGTAAAGCCGGCTGCCCGACGCTATTGAGGAGATTTATATGTCGCGTTTGCGTGTTCGCATCGAATTGAACCGGGGAGGGGTGGGAGTTCCACTCGACAAGCTCGCCAGCGTGGTCCAGCAGGCGCAGGCCTTTTTCCGCATGCTGGGCGATGACGTCCATATCGACCAGAGGCAGGGCGAGTGGCTGGGATTCGACTTCGATCACGAATCGCTGAATTTCACGGCCGAATTCGTTGGTCCGGTGACGGCAGACCAGGTGGCCGAGTTTCATTCGGCTTTCGACGGCACCACGCCGCTGCGGAGGGATACGATCGTCCAGTTCGCGCGCATCGCCGACGCGATCGAGGAAGACGAAGTCATCGGCTTCGGCTTATATCTCAACCAAGGCGACGATCCTGCGGAATGGCGCTGCCTTTCGCGGCGGGATGCGCTGCGCATTACTGACGAGGTTCGGACTCTCATGAGCGCAGGCGAAACCGGACAGGAATCGCATCTGCCCACCGTGGCGGACGTCAACACCGGCGCGCGCTATCTGTTCGGCCGTCGTGATCGCAGCCAGGAAGCAGCCAAGCTGGCCGGCGCTGTGCGCGAAGTGGAGGCCAATCTTTCCAGGCGCATCAGCCGGCTGGAGGGCGAGGTGGCGGATCACTCCGGGCACATCCAGGATCTGCGCTCCAAATCGGTCGAGGCCGAGCAGAGCATGGGCCGGCTGCTGTCGGCCGTGGAAGGTTTCTGCGAGCAGGCTGCCATCCGATTGGAAACAGTTACGGCTCCAACACCTCCCGCGGCGCTGGCGGCTGCCGCGGCGGCACCTCCGGTTTCTTCATCGCCTGCGGCCCTATCTCCCGCGGCTCTGTCTCCCGCGGGCCCGCCTGCAACCTTATCGCCTGCGGCTCTATCGGTTTCGCCGCCGGCAGAACCGTCCGCGCCCGTTTCGGTCCCAGCCCCGATGGCTTCGGCGCCGCCGAAGAGTAGTACGCCGGATGAAGAATCGCCTCTTTCGACGAACGCCGATGCGCCTGCCTGGTGGCGATCGCCTACAGCAATCTCGGCCGGAATTATCGTGGCAGCCGTGTTGATGGGTATGCTGCTTTGGCCCAGCCGGCCCAGCAGCCCACCGGATGTTGCCTCGGCTTCGGAGCCGGCCAAATCATCCGCCAGACCAGTTGCTGCGACACCCCCGCCCGTAACGACTACTCCGGAGCCATCCGCGCCAGCGCCATCGGTTCCCGCACCGTCGATTCCTGCAAAACCGGCTGCTGTCGCCAAGTCCACTACTCCGGCCGCAAGCAACGAGAAACCCGCAGCGACTGCGCCCAAGACGTCCGGTCCCGCGGTTGTGGGCGCCACCCGGATCGAGTTCGAAGCCACCGAAGCATCCTGGATTTCGATTCGGGGAGGCGATGGCGCCACTCAAGTTGCCCGGCTGATCGAGCCTGGGACCATCCAGAGCGTGGACATTCGTGAGCCCGCGGTTTTGCGCGCAGGCAATGCAGGTGGCCTGACCATTCGCGCCAACGGAAAAACGCTGGGACCGCTGGGTCCACACGGAGCCGTTCGGGAAGTGGCGTTCCAAGACGGCGAGTTCAAGCTGGTTCCGATGGTAGCCGCCCCCAAATAGCCGCAGCCGCCTCAAATGGCGGGAGGCGGGCCTCCTGTGCTAACCTCATAAGAGTCCACCGGCAGGAGCTATCGAATATGGCGAAAGTGTGTGAAATTTGTATGCGCGGTCCGAAGTTCGGAAACCGCGTCAGCCACGCCCACAACATCACTAAGCGGCGCTGGAACATCAACTTGCAGACCGTCCATGCGATGGTCGCCGGCGCGCCCAAGCGTATCCGTGTGTGCACGTCGTGCATTAAGACGGGCAAAGTCCAAAAAGCCGCTTAGTCTTTCCGAATCTAATCGCGCACAACACAGCGAGGCTCGATCTCTACTACTCCTTCGGCTGTTCTCGCCTCGCGCTGTGCGCTTCCTGCGATCTCGTTGCAGATAACTCCCGGTGGCTCGCGCTGTGCGCTCGACTGCCTGCTATTCTAGTCGGTTCTCATGCCGCATCTGGCGCCGTGGCAATGGCTGCTCGGAATCTTCTCCGCGTTCATGATCGGCGTAGCCAAGACTGGCGCGCCGGGTGTGGGCACCATGATCGCGCCTCTCATGGTTCTGACCGTGGGCGACGCGCGCTTCGCGACCGCCTGGACCCTTCCGATTCTTTCCACCGCCGACGTCTTCGCCGTAGCCTACTGGCGCAGGCAAGCGGAGACTCGGCAGCTCTTCTCTCTGATTCCGTGGGTGCTGGTTGGAATAGCCGGCGCGGCGGCTGCACTTAGTCTTGACGAAGCAGTAATTCGAAAGATCATCGGAGTCATCATCGTCGGGATGCTGGCAATCTACCTATGGCGCCGCTTTAGTCCCACGCCACAGGTGGCAGGGAATCCGGCGTTCTACGGTATATGTACTGGATTCGCGAGCACGCTGGCAAACGCAGCCGGTCCGGTGATGAACACATATCTATTGAGCCGGAAATTGCCCAAGGAAAAGTTCGTTGCGACCGGTGCGTGGTTCTTTTTCGTTGTGAATCTGCTCAAGGCGCCGGTGTATGCATGGCACGGCCTCTACAGCCGGGAGTCGCTGACATTCGATTTACTGATGGTGCCCGCGGTACTCGTGGGCGCGCTAGCCGGGCGGTGGCTGATCCGAAACATTGACCAGAGCATGTTTGAGGTGCTGGTGATCGGATTGACGGCAATTTCATGCCTGTTTCTGTTCCGTTGACGATGAGGTACACGCTCTCAGTAAATAAGCGTATTTCCGGACGAAAGATGGACATAGACGGGATTTTCAGAATAGGTACCAAAAAGTCTTGACCGATGCGAAACGCCGCGAGATAATTTTCAGAAATCTCAAGGGTCTTGGAGAAATTCGTTACATGCTTCGTTCCGTTGCGCTAGGCCTGCTTTTTCTAACAGCCGCTTGGGCGCAGACGCGCAGCGACGCCCGAAGAGGGGTATTTCCGGAAGTTGACGTACGGGAACCAAGCGCTTCTCCTGGGGTGCAGGAAAGTGTCCAGCAAACGCTTCAACAGAGCCGGGCGAAGGCGCTGGTCGAGCGCAGAACAGCGGATCTGGAAGCGTTCAAGGCGGCCAGGGTAACAACGCAACCCAGAGTGCGCATCGTTCCCAACCGGCATGGTTTACCGAAGCTGTTCGTCCGCGATGGGAATGCGCTGACGGCGGCTTCGAACCGCGATGCCGGTGAAATCGCAAAAAGTTTTCTGCTGGCAAACGGCGCGGCCTTTCCGTTCACCCCAACCGAAGTGGATCAACTGCGGCTTACGATCCGTGACGTGGCTCCCGAAGCTACCAATCTGGTGTTTAACCAGACGCTGAATGGCGTGGATGTCTTCGAGGGACAAATTAAATTCACCCTGGGGAAATCCGGTGAAGTGATTCAGGTGGGATGCGGAGATGTCATGCCTGGGTTAGTTCTATCGACCACGCCGCGTATTCGGCCCGAAGATGCTGAGACGGAAGCTCGCGCATCGGTTCGTGCAGAAACGCGCGGAACGGTTTTGCGCGCGCCCGAGCTGGTGATCTTTCCCGTAGACGCCTCGACGGCGCGTTTGGCGTACCGCTTGTTTCTGGAAGTGGATGCGAACCAGCTTTATGAGATGGTGATCGACGCGGAAGACGGTAAGGTGCTGTTTCGCCATAACGCCTATGTTTTCGCCGGTCAGGCCCGCGTGTGGACGCAATCGCCTTCGACCGGGAGTCGTCAACTGGTGACCTTTCCGGACGGATGGCTGCCGGCTGCGGGCACCGTGACCACCGGCAACAACGTGGACGCCTTCATAGACTCCGACGGAAATGACAAACCCGATGCACTCAACAACGACGACGTGCTGGGCGGCCGTCCGTCCAGCGCAACGCAGACCTTCGATTTTGCCTTCGGCGATGGAACGCTCGGGATGAATCCGCGGACCTTTAAGGCTGCGGCCGCGACGAATCTGTTCTATTTTGTGAACATCGCCCACGATTTCTACTACGGCCTGGGCTTCACGGAGACTTCGGGCAATTTTCAGACCGATAATTTCGGCAAAGGCGGGTCGGGAAACGACGCCGTGATCGCGGAGGCGCAAAACAGTCTTTCCTTGAACAATGCTTCCTTTGCTCCTACGCCTGAAGGTATTGCGCCGCGCATGCGCATGGGAATTTTCACCCATGGCACCAGCACGACTTTGGACGACCTGGACAGCGATTATGACGGTCAGATCGCGATTCATGAATACGGCCACGGCGTTTCGAACCGCCTGGTAGGCGGAGGGACCAGCACCAGCTGTCTGGATCACATCCAATCCGGCGCGATGGGGGAAGGCTGGTCGGATTATTTTGCCATCAGCTTTTTCGATAATCCGGTTATTGGCGGCTATGCGGCTCAAAATGCCCTGCATGGCCTGCGCCGGCAAAGTTACGAGGGATACACGTTCACCTACGAGGACGTCGGCAACGCAGGGTACGAAGTGCATAACGACGGCGAAATCTGGACGGCCGCTCTATGGGATCTCCGTACATCGTTGGGACAGGCAGTGACGGACCGACTGGTGATTAATGGACTGAAGGGAACGCCTTGCAATCCGAGCATGACCGACGCTCGCGACGCGATCCTCTCCGCGGACCTGGCTACCAATGGAGGTTCCCATCGCGCGGCTATCTGGACCGTTTTTGCGAAGCACGGCATGGGATACTCCGCCAACGGCGTTGATGGCTGGATAGGATCCGGAACAGTGTACAACGCGGCATACGATTCGCCGCCGGACTTGCAAGGTAAAGGAAACCCGGCTATTACTAGCAACCCGTTATTTAATGGCAGCGCAGGCCAGCCTTATATATACACGGTGAAGGCGACCAACCCTAACAACGGCGCTCTCAGCTTTGCTCTCAGCAGCGGTCCGGTGGGCATGTCGGTGGATTCAACCGGGGGAGCCGTCAATTGGATCGCGTCGTTTACCGCGCAACGGGTCAAGATAACGGTCACAGACGGACAGGGCGGCAAGGTCGTCCACGGCTATCTGACGAGGGTCTTCACCAATATTTCATCCGGGCACTCGATCGCCATTAGCGGCCCCGAAGACTCGACGGGTTATGCGTGGATCGATGTGCCCGCCAATATGCCGGTCCTGCAAATAACGTTGCGAGGCGGAACTGGCGATGCGGATTTTGAGGTCATGCATCCCAACGGGGATTTCGACTTTACCGCTCGAGACGGCAACAATGAAACACTCACGTTCGCAAATCCGCAGGCGGGACGTTGGCAGGTGAATGTGGATGGATTTCTGGATTACGCCGGAGTCTCACTCACCGCATCGCTGATTACGCCTGCCCCGCTATCCCCCAATACCCAAGTGACCGGTTTGAGCGGAGTAATCTCGAGCGAGACTTTGTATCGAATTCCGGTTCCCGCGGGCGCAGCTTCTTTGACGGTTTCGACCAGCGGCGGAACGGGCGACGTGGACCTGTTTCTCAAGTTCGGCAGCCCGGCTGTGTGCCAGTTCTTATATGAGGAGTGCGAAAGCGATCAGGACTCTTCGCAAATCGGGAACCTCGAATCCATTACGGTGAACAATCCGACAGCCGGCGACTGGTACATCGATCTTTCAGCCTTCGACGACTACAACGCGGTGACGCTCACCACGGCAGTGGCGGTGGATACGCCTCAGTCAGACCTGACGATATCGAAAACGCATCCAGGTAATTTCGCGCCCGGCCAGATCGGGGCGATCTATACGGTCACGGTCACTAATTCAGGATCCGCTGTGACGGCAGGAGTCGTTACCGTTGTCGATACACTTCCTACCGGCTTGACGGCCACGGCGATAAGCGGCTCCGGGTGGACATGTGTGGCCGTTACGCTGACCTGTACGCGCGGAGATGCATTGGCGGCCGGGACATCCTATTCGTCCATAACCGTTACGGTAAACGTCGCGAATTCTTTGGCGGGCCCGGTGACGAATACTGCCACGGTTTCGGGCGGCGGCGAAACCAACACAGCCAATGACACGGCACGGGATGTGGCAGCGGTGACGTTGTCGGCGCCGGTGATTACGCAGGTGGCAAACGCATTCGGCGAGAGTACCGTCATCGCACCGAACACGTGGATCTTTATCAAGGGCTCCAATTTGGCTGCGACAACGCGTATCTGGGCTGAGGCGGACTTCGTAAACAATCAGATGCCGACGCAGCTCGAAGACGTCAGTGTGACGGTGAATGGAAAGAAAGCATATGTGTATTACGTCAGTCCGGTGCAGATCAATGTCCTGACTCCGCCCGACGTCATGACGGGCCCCGTTCAGGTCCTCGTCACGTTCAACGGCGCGGTGAGCAATATTTCCACCGTTCAGGCGCAAGCACAGTCCTTATCGTTCTTTGAGTTCCCGGTTGGGAATCTGCACTACGTCATCGCGCAACATCTTGATGGGACCACCATCGGGCCAACCAGCCTATCTGTTGTCCCGGCGAAGCCAGGTGAGATCATCTACGTCGCCGCGAATGGGTTTGGACCGACGGATATCCCCGTTGTGAGCGGCGCGAGGACGCAATCCGGTAATTTACCCCCTCCGTTTCCGGTGGTCAGCGTCGGCGGTAAGCTCGCCCCCGTGAGTTTTGCGGGTTTAATTGCGCCAGGGCTCTATGTGATTTTTTTCCGAGTTCCGAGCGACGCTCCGGACGGCGATCTGTCGCTTGCGGCCACGTACAACGGATTGAGTATTCAGTCCAATCTATTGATCCCAGTGCAGCATTGACATGAATTTCGCGAGCTTCCGTTCACTGATGCTAAACTGAAGATCGTCGGGGCGTGGCTCAGCTTGGTAGAGCGCCTGGTTCGGGACCAGGAGGCCGGAGGTTCGAATCCTCTCGCCCCGACCAGCTCATTCACGACGGGCCACCCTAGCTCAGTTGGTAGAGCGGCTGATTCGTAATCAGCAGGTCGCCGGTTCGATCCCGGCGGGTGGCTCCAGGTTTTCAATCGCTCCAGTTTGAGCTCTTTCTCAATCGTCTCAGCTGTTTCTTAATTCTGTCCAAAAACAGCATCATGCGTAACGCGGGATCAGTTGGCGATTTCTAGGCCACACGAAGCACGATCTTGCCGTGCGACCTGCGTCTTGCCGCTCCCGGCCCGCCAGGCGAAATCCCATACAGGCTTGGGCCGCGTCCTGGAGCGCATTGCATGATCGCAACGTCTGGTCGTATCGTCCGCTCTTCCAGCAGCAGTCGCTCGATTTTGCCGAGCCCGTCCCCTGACGGCGCGAACCTCATCGCGCCCGACATATGGTGTTTCGCGACGTACGCCTCATCGTCACCACTCGCCGTGGCAATGACGGTGGCGCCGGCGATAAGCGCCGAGCGCTTACGCCACTTGGATTTTCAAAACGATGATCGGTCATGAAGGATCTGATTAGCGGACCCCAACGAATCGTCTGTCTCACGGAAGAGACCGTTGAGACTCTCTATCTGCTGGGTGAAGACGCCCGCATTGTTGGCGTATCAGGATTTGCCTGCCGGCCACAGGAGGCTCGCCAGAAACCTCGGGTTTCCGCATTTACTTCGGCCAAGATCGACAAAATTCTCGAGCTGAAACCGGATTTGGTTCTGGGCTTCTCGAACCTCCAGGCTGAGATCGCCCGCGACCTGATCGCGCAGGGCTTGAACGTGCTCGTCTTCAATCAGCGGTCAATCGATGAAATCTTTCAGACGATGATTACGCTCGCCCGTATCGTGGGGGCGGAATCGCGTGGCCTGGAGCTGGTAGCTAGACTGAGGACTGAGCTCCAGGAGATCGCCAGGTCCGCTGAGCGGTTTCCATATCGACCCCGCGTTTTCTTGGAAGAGTGGATGGACCCCTTGATCAGCGGAATCCGGTGGGTGGAGGAACTGGTCGAGACAGCCGGCGGCCGCCCAGTGTTTCCGGAGCTGCGCAACGAGCACGACGCACGCCGAAGGGTTGTCGATCCGAGGGACGTTGCCGCCCGGGACCCGCAAGTAATCCTCGCCTCCTGGTGCGGCAGAAAAGTGAACAAGGAGAAAATCCGGCAGCGCGGCGGTTGGGAAACCATCGCTGCTATCCGACTCGGGCACGTCTACGAGATCAAATCCACATTCATTCTGCAACCTGGACCAGCCGCTCTGACCGAGGGCGTTCGGCAAATCCATCAGATTCTTGCTCGCGTGATGGAAACGACTCCGCCACCGAACCTGAAGTCGTCGGAACCACTGGATCCGGATCTGGACCGCAAGAACGTCAGATAAACTATTTCCCTTCAGTGCATTGCGGGCATACGAGCCTAATTCTCATATTAAGGAACTAAACGGGATATTCTCCGTCTAACCCTTCAATCCGTTCTTGATCTAACGCGGAGGCACCGACCTCAATGAAGACACTATGGCAGGACGTAGTCTACGGCTTCCGTGCGCTGCTCAAGAAGCCCGGCTTCACCGTAGTTGCGGCTCTATCGCTGGCTCTGGGCATTGGAGCGAATACCGTTATCTTCAGCCTTATAAATACGACTCTGCTTCGCCCTCTTCCCTTTCCGGATGCTGACCGGATGGTAATGATCTGGTCGGTTCCGCTCGAAGCCAAGGACCAGTTGAACGGCGTCATGGCGGTCAACTACAACGCGTTCCGGGAAAAAGCCCAGTCCTTCGAGGCCATGGGAGCCATTCGCAACAACGTTTGTAACGTCGGCGCGGACGAGCACGGGCAGCCGCCGGAGAGAGTCGATTGCGAAAACTATACGCCATCCGTGTTTCAAGCCCTAGGGGTCAAGCCAGTGTTGGGCCGCGTTCTGGCGGAAGACGAGAATGAGGTGGACAACCCGGCGACAGTCTTGCTGATCAGCTCCCGCTATTGGCAGCGCCGGTACAACAACGATCGCGCCGCGATCGGGAGCACCCTGCGCGTGGATGGAGTCGTCAAGACCGTCATCGGCGTGATGCCGCCGAATTTCTACGTATTCGACGACCAAGCCGACTTTTGGACGCCGGTGGGCTGGACCCATACCGAAGTCCAGAGCACGCAATACAACATGGGCGTGGTCGCGCGCCTGAAGCCAGGCGTGCCCCTAAAGCAGGCGCAAGCAGAGATGGATACTCTGGCGTCCCAACTGGCGGCCTCCGATCCTGAACGGAACAAGAAGTTGGGCGCTGTCGTGCAGACCATGACTGAGTCTTTGTATGGAGGATTACGGTCGCCACTGCTTTTGCTCCAAGGAGCCGTTGCGATCGTGCTGCTGATTGGTTGCGCGAACGTAGCGGGTCTATTGCTCGCGCGGGCCGCATCGCGCAGGACTGAGATTGCGATTCGTACTGCGATCGGCGCTGGCCGGTGGCGGATCGTCCGGCAGCTGATTACCGAGAGCGTGCCTCTCTCGCTGCTGGGCGGGCTAGCGGGAATTGCTCTCGCCTGGGGAGGATTGCGGCTTTTCGTCTACGCCGCGCCGCCCGGCTTTCCCAGGCTGAATGAGCTTGCGCTGGATCTTCCCGTTCTCGGATTCACAGCGCTCGTAGCGATTCTTACGGCTGTGATATTCGGGATTGTTCCGGCGATCCAGGCCTCGAATCCGGACCTGGTGGGATCCCTCAAGGAATCCGGCCGTAGCGGCACCGATGGGGTCGCTCGCCAGCATATGCGCAACGCCCTGGTCGCGATTCAGATCGCCATGGCGTTGATCTTGCTGATCGGCGCGGGATTAATGATCAACAGTTTCCTGCGTATTCAGAACAATCCTCTGGGCGCGGATCCGAAGAACCTGCTCACTTTCGATTTCCGTTTTTCGCGGGACGAAGCGATCAAGGCGTTTGGACGGTACAGGAACGCAGGCCTATGGGATGTGAATCCGCAGACTACGCAGACCTTCCAGCGCGCTTACGAACGGATTCAAGGCTTGCCAGGAGTTATATCGGCTGCCGGGGCAAGCACGCCGCCGCTGGCCGGATCGCTGGGCATGGGCTTTCTGATCGAAGGACGTCCGGTACCGCCGTTGGACAAAAATGGCCAGCCCAGCCAGACAGCGTCGTACATCGCTATCACTCCGAATTACTTCGCAACGTTGCGGGCGCCGATTGTGCAAGGCCGCGATTTCAACGATCGCGATACGGCCGCCGCACCGTTCGTGGTGATCATCAACCAGACTATGGCGAAGCGCTTCTGGCCAAATGAGAGCCCCATCGGCAAACAACTCCGGATGGACTACGTGCCCGATGAGCCGTTACGTGAGGTAATCGGCGTGGCGGGAGACATTCGCATGAGTCGCCAGCAGCGGCAGTTGGGTCCCACGGTGTACGTGCCGTATCTGCAGCAGACACCGCGGTGGATGGGAGCGGGATATGCGGCGCGCGCGGGCATGTATTTTATCTTGCGAACCAGCGCAAGTCCCCTAGGCCTCACGAATACCGTTCGCCAGGCGATGGCCGAAGTAGATCCCAACAAACCCGTTGCCAATGTCCGGACGGTGGAGGCATATCTTGACCAGCAAGTTCAATATGTTCGCCTCTACGTATTGTTGCTGGGTATCTTCGGTGCGATTGCCGCCGGGCTTGCGGCCATTGGAATCTACGGAGTGATGTCGTATTCGGTGGCGGAACGGACTCGGGAAATCGGTATCAGAATGGCGCTGGGAGCGAGCGCTCCAGATGTTCTGAGATTGGTGCTTCTGCAAGCGTTGTTGCTGCTCGCGATTGGATTGACGCTGGGATTGGCCGGGTCGTTCGCACTGACGCGATATCTCAAATCGGCCCTGTATGAAGTTACGGCCACCGATCCGGTAACCTACATCGCGGTTTCCGTGTTACTCGCTGCGGTGGCGGTGGTCGCGTCCATGGTTCCCACTCGGCGCGCGATTACAGTGAATCCCACAGTAGCGTTACGGCACGAATAGCGGGACAAAAAAGAACAGGCTGGGCCCGGAAAGAATGGCCCAGCCTGGTCGCGCTTCAGGAATAACTATCGTAGAGCGATCGGTGCAGTGATGACCTGGCCAATGATTTCGCCCGAGACCACCATCTCCACTCGTCGATTTTGCTGACGGCCTGAGACCGTTTCATTCGAGGCCACCGGCTGGGTTTTCCCGAAGCCCGTGGATGCGACTGAAGTCCTCGCCATTCCCTGAGTAATCAAGAAATCGCGAACGGATCCGCCGCGCTCTTCGGAAAGTTTCTGATTGTAGTCATCGCCACCGACATTGTCGGTGTGACCTTCCACATCCAGACGCAGTCCAGGATGCCCCGAAACGATGCCGGCAACCTTGGCCAGCTTCTCGCGAGCTTCCGGACGCAGCGTGAACTTGGCTGTATCGAAGAGTACATCGGACATGTTGACGATCAAGCCGCGAGCCGTGTCACGAGTCTGCAGAATCGTGTTGAACTGCAGCAACAGTTGGGCGCGCAGGTTTGCCTTGTCCAGCTCCAACTGCCGTCTCTCTGCTGCTACGCGGTCCAGTTCGCCCTGGGTCGAAGCCCGTTGTGCATCGTTCTCGCGTTTCAGGCGATCGGCTTCCGCCAGGGAGTTGGCAGCCAGCAAGTCATTCTGTTGTCGGAGCCGGTCTGCGTCATTCAACGCCGCGGTCTTGGCGTCATTATCCTGTCTTAGACGATTCGCTTCCGCCTGAGCCGCAGCTACTTGAGCGTCGGTCTGCTGCTTCAAACGATTGGCTTCCGCCTGGGCCGCCGCCGCTTGTGCGTCGGTCTGTTGTTTCAGGCGATCGGCTTCGGCCTGGGCAGTGAGCCTGGCTGTCGCGGCTTCTCGCGCGATGCGAGCCGCTTCCGATTGTGCGTTGGCTGTTGCGTTTTCGGCGCGAGCAGTTGCACTCTGCGCGCGAGCTGTCGCGTTCGCGGCTTGAGCCTCACGGTCAGCTCCCGCCTGGCGTTCCGCGGCCAGAAGATCGTCATCCTGACGTTTCACGGCGATGGCGCGAGCATCTTCGGCGATCTGCACGGCCTGGCGCGCAGTCATGGTCACCGGCTTCGATCCGGCATTGCGGGCCCGGTACGCTTCGGACTGCTTTAGATTGCTTTCCGCTTTCAGGAACGTATCCGTCGCGAAACGATCCGCACCGCTGGTTCGGGCGATGTTCACAGCATTGCGAGCTTCGTAGAGCTCCAGCGGATTCTTGTTGTCCACCTTGAGGTCGAGGACATTCGTCAGGTGCTGATACTGACCCCTTTGGAGCAGCTCGTATTTGGCGTCGATCAGCTCGATTTTGCCTTTGGTATCGGCGCGAACGACGTTTTCCATCACCACCACATCACTCGGACGGGAAACAGCGAAGTACGGTTCAGCCGTGACGACCAAGCCAAACACCTGGAGTTCAGTAGTCACGTCCAGCTTGCCGCTGGTTCCGCCGCCGCGCAGGATCTCTCCCAGGTTCGACGCTCGACCTTCTGGAGTGATGGCCCACAGCACGTACGTGAGATATTCGCCGCCGAACTGCGTGGCGTCCGTCATATTGCGGAACTCCACTTCGATTTCGATATAGCCCTTTTTGCTCTCTACTTTGGCTTCACCATGCGCGTTCGGCATCAGGTCGGTGCCCCCGAAATCGATCTTCGTGGCGCCGCTGCGATGCTGATAGCTGATGGCTTTGGCGACCTTTTCCGTCACAGTCACGCGATAGATGGGGGGTTGCCCAGCTGCAGCCCGGTCCACATTTTCTCGTCGTTCCTGGTTCTGAGCTTGGGCCGTGAGGACCCCGCCGGCCAACAGGATTCCTAGTGTGATTCTTTTCATAGTTGTTCCTTCAATGTCCGATTCCGTGTTACTTCGAGCCGGCGTGTTCTTCGCGCGCCGAGTACTTGTTCAGTAAGTTGATGAGCTTCGCCGCTGACGCTGGTATCTTGCGTCGTTCGGTGACGATCGCGCGGTTGTCGAGCCGCTTGCCGTAGATGGTTGCGTTGTCATCCAGATCCTGGCGCAACGTGGCGCCCTGAAGTGAGACACCAGCGAACAGTCCTTGCGTGCGCGACCACGACAGGATATCCGCGTGCATTTGCGCGTCGGTCTGCGCGGTTGCCGTACGGCCGACGGGGCCGGCCGCGACGGATCCTTCAGCACCTAGAGTGAATTTGCTCGAAAGCAGCTTGTCCGCCCCGCGCGCATTCATCACCAGCATGATCAGGTCGGTGGACGATCCGCCGATCTGGAATCCGAAACTTCCGCCTTCGATACGGACAGTGGCGGGAGCGGACCAACCCGGTCCAACTTTGTTCCTGCAGGAAAGGTAGCCTTTGCCATATTTTCCCCCGACGATGAAAGCTCCCGTTTTGAGTTCCGGTACGATCACGATGCAGTGCGCATGCTCCAGCATTTCCTGAGGAATGCCTTTATCCGGCGCAGCCATGACTTCCGAGAACACGGCGGCGGCCGCATCCAACCGCTGGGCCGGCTCCGAATCTTTGGCCATGAGCGGCGCCAGAGCGACGACTGTTGCTAAGATCAGTTTCATTTTTCTCACCTTTTCAGTCGCGGGTAGTATCGCGAACGCTTTAGTTAAGGCACGCGCCGCGCCGACCTGGGAAGTGTTGCATGCGCTCACTTTTCATCCAGATTTCGACACACAGCTGGAAGACTGGACGTGCTGAAGTAACCGTATGCGGTCAGTTGACGGCTGTTGGTCAGCCCGATGGAGAAATGGGGGAGCGTTAGCGGGTGGGTGGCGCGCCTGCGCCGGCAGCCAGTTCGCTGAACTTATAGTCCACGTCGCGCTCGACCATCGTGTGCGCGCCGACGAATCGGACATTGGCCGTGGATTCCGAAGAAGTCTGCAGCCACATGCCGCCTACCTCGCCGTAGACCAGCACGATATGGGAATCCCGCAGCCACCATGATGGTGCTTTCCCGGGCACACCCTCGGTGCGGAGAAGGCGGTAGTTAGCCGAGTCCACCCAAATGTGGCCGCGAAGCAGAGTCTTATCCTTGCGCAGAGGGACCATTTCAAGCACGTATGTGTGACGGCCGGATAGATCTTCCTCGCGAACGAACCGGAAGTTGTAGTTAGCCGCCGTCAGGTCGGTAGCGCCGTAATCTTTCACAATGTCGGTTTCGTGTTCCAGCATCTGGCGCACAATTTTTTCGCCCAGGCCCATTCCATTCGCCTGCCGGATTGCATAGTGCTTACGATCCGGCGGAACAAACGTTAAATCGGCAATTACTTCAGCCCTTGTGGCAAGCTTTTCCGTGTCGAACAAGCGATAGTTACGGGTGACGCTATAGGGACGAAGTTGGGTGCGGTTTTCCGCTCGGGCTTGGGCCATCCGTGTCAGGATGACTTCCACCGTCGGCACTACTTGCGCACTTTGAGCATTTGCTCGTGGGCTGGCGGCCACGAAAAGACCGCCTACGCTGCAGAGGGCGACCGATCTCCAAATTCGTTTTGCATTCACGGCGAACTCCACTTGCACTTGCAACAATCAAGCTGGCGACAATGCTACCAGTAATTTACTTCCCGAACCAGCTATACAACCGGGCTTCTTCCCTGGATCACACGGATGAGCACAACGACGATCGCCAGTACCAGCAAAATGTGTATGAAACCGGAGAGCGCGTAGCCTGTGACGAGTCCTAGTGCCCACATCACCAACAGAATCACGGCTATGGTCCAAAGCATTTGTTCGATTCTCCTTAATTCCGTCAGGAATCAAGGCACGTCGATGGCCATTGTGGAGGTCATTAGAGGTCGGCACGAGAGATACCTAGCTTTTTCATCATGGCGTTCAACGTCGTCCGCGGCATCCCCAGACGAGTCGCCGCCGTGCTAACGACTCCCGCGGATTCGCGGAAGACCCGCAGGATGTGGTCCCGCTCCACTTCCTCGAGCGTGGAACCACTGGTGGTTTCCCCGTCGGCCCGCAACTCCGATAAGGGTGCGCGCAGATTCGGTCCGCGAGAAAGAATGACCGACCGCTCGATGAAGTTTTCTAACTCGCGCACATTTCCGGGCCAAGACCAGCTCTCCAGCGCCTTCATGGTTTCAGAGGGGATCTTGTCGATGTTCCGGTCCATTTTGGCAGCGTATTTTTTCGTGAAGTGGCGGGCCAGGCTGGGGATGTCCTCGGCGTGATCGCGCAAAGGGGGCGTGATGATGGGGAAAACCTTCAACCGATAGTAGAGATCGCTACGGAAGAGCTTGTCGCCCATCATCTGCGTCAGATTCCGGTTGGTGGCCGCCACCAGGCGCACGTCGATGGGAATGGTGCGCGTGCCACCCAGTCTCTCGAAAGATTTCTCCTGAAGCGCTCGCAGAAGCTTCGGCTGCAGATCCAGCGGGATGTCGCCGACTTCATCCAGGAAGAGAGTTCCGCGATGCGCCATTTCAAAGCGGCCAATCTTTTGGCCTAGAGCGCCAGTGAAGGCTCCCCGCTCGTATCCGAAAAGCTCGCTTTCGAGGAGGCCGGTCGGAATCGCCGCACAGTTCAGGCTGATAAAGGGCAAATTCCGCCGCGGACTCATGCGGTGAATGGCGCGTGCGATCAGCTCCTTGCCGGTCCCGGTCTCACCCAGGATTAATACTGTCGCGTCGGTGGGGGCGACTACTTCCACCTGGCCCATTACCCGCTTCATGGCAGCGCTGCTGCCGACGATTTCTTCGAAGTTCTGTTGGAGCTCAACGGTCTGCTCATCGATGTTCTCGCGCCGGTCGCGCGCGCGAAGGTCCTGAACGAACGTGATCCATTTAAACGGAGAGAGCTTCAAGACTGCCGTGGCGATCAGAACCGGAACCCGGGTTCCATCCTTGCGAATCAGCTCTTTTTCAAAAGGAGTACACGCGCCGAAGCACAATCCCTCTTCATGGGCCAGCTCGTCAAGGGCAAGGTATTCCGGAGGCGTCAGGTCCGGCCAGTGAAGGCGACCTGTTTGCAGATCGTCACGGCTGTAGCCGACCAGTTCAAGGAACGCATCGTTGGCTTCTGGAATCCGGTCAAACTCACCAGAAACGATGCCGGCGATGGTCGATTCCACGGGAAGCGGCCGCAGCCGCGCACGAGTCCTTCGTAACTTATCGTCTCTCTCGTGCCGTTCGCTAAAATCACGCACGACTCGGGCATACCCTTGGAGATCCCCAAGATCGTCTTTCAAGGCCATGGTGATGATGTTGGCCCAAAATCGGGAGCCATCTTTTTTCACCTGCCAGCCTTCCATGCCGGCATGGCCTTCTCTCAAGGCTCGCCTTAATTCTTCGCCCAGCCTGGCGGCGAGGTCGTCTTCGCCGGAATAAAGGAACGAGGCGGGCTGGCCCATGGCTTCGTCACTTCTGAAGCCATAGATGCGTTCCGCACCTGCATACCAAGCGACCACTTGTCCGTCCACATTCAGCACGAACAGCGCATAATCCTGCAGCCACGAGGGGACTTCGATCGGGGAGTGGTCTTTGCCCGCCTCTGAGGTACTCGGCTTGTCCCGTAGGACCATCAGGTGGCGGACGGGCAGAATACTTCCTTTGGCGGAATACTCCACCTCGCGAGGCGCTCCATCCGGACCAATCAGCTTTACGGTGCCGTCTTGCGCGCCTTCCTCGAGAAAAGTTCGCCATCGATCTGAAATCAGAGGCTTGATACTGGGCTCGGCGAAATCATCCAGCTTGCGGCCAAGAATTTCCTCCCGATTGCGACCCAACAGCTTGGTGGCGCCGGAAGTCGCCTCCTGGTAGTGGCCATCATCGTCAGCCAACAGAATCGGCGCGTACGGGTGAAAGACAATCGCCCGGAACAGACGCTCGAGTTCTTTGGGACCATTTTCCGCAAGCCAGCGGGCGGACTGCGGCAGAGAGGCCGTGGAGTTCAATGCGTTTCTCCTTTGCCCCGTCGATCCAGGAGGCCGGCGGCCTGGAGAACACGTTGAGCGCGCCCTGCAAACAGTGGGAAGCCAAGAATGGCGGTCACCTCAGTCTAACACCGGCGGAAATCCGCAATGACGGCATTTGGTCAGATGCTCCGGCCGATCACGAGACTGGGCAGCAGATTGCCCAGGGGATTCGGTGACCCTTCAGAATGGTTGTCGAGCCGAATACGGGACTCTTGAACTGCGGATTCAAGCTACGGACAGATTGAACGGTTTCACGGTTTACGTGGAAGATCCTCGTCTGGAGACCCCCCGCGTGTATGAACAGCCGGTGCAATCGACTTTGGAATCGGCAAAAGACGATCTGGTCCTCAAAGCCAGGGAATACTTGGACAGCCATGGAGAATCGGCTCCGGATGACGTCCAATGGCGATGCTCCTGAGGCCGACAACGACCGAACGGCTATAGAATGACCTCATTCGGTCAGGTTTGATCGCCAATGGTCAGGGCTGCCTGCCTCTAAAATCTGCAGATAGCCCAAGACCTTCTCCCGCTTCGCAAATAGCGGTCTCCACTCCGATGGACCCCCGAGTGCTTCTACAAGAGCAGGAGAAAAGTAGAATGACCTTTCTGAAAGCGGCATCGACGGTATTTTGTATGGCCCTGGTGGGTGGAATGTTCTCGCCCAGCGCCAAAGCAGACGATCACGATAAGAAGACCACCATCACGTTTAGCGGCCCAGTCGAGATTCCACCGGTGTACATCACCGGAATGCGGATCCTTCCCGCCGGAACGTACGTGTTCAAACTAGTGGAGTCCTCGTCCAACCGCCACATCGTCCAGATCTTCAACAAGGATCAGACCAAGATTTACGCTACGGTTCTGGCGATTCCAAACTATCGCTTGGTAGTGAAAGACAAGACCGTGATCACTTTTAACGAGGGCGTGAAAGACCGGCCGGAAGCGATTCGGGCATGGTTCTATCCGGGCGCGAACTGGGGCGAGGAATTCGTCTATCCGAAGGCCAAGGCTGTAGAGCTCGCCAAGGTCATCAAGGCGCCGGTTCTGGCTTTGGAGGCGGAGGTTCCGGTGGAAGTCGCGAAACCCGAGGAACCGACCATCGTCGTTGCTCTGCAGCAGGCGCCGGTTATTGCCGTCGCGCCGACTGGCGAAAGAGTCGAACTCG
>Ga0207674_10002708_pt1 | contig 22119 bp, 17 predicted proteins | sample KBSCornC72_FD_184303 | JGI IMG/M metagenome (GOLD analysis project Ga0207674, IMG submission 184303) | Corn rhizosphere microbial communities from Kellogg Biological Station, Michigan, USA - KBS Corn C7-2 (SPAdes) (version 2) | ecosystem: Host-associated > Plants > Roots > Rhizosphere > Soil ...
CATCATCCACTACCGTTCGGGCGTGACCTCGTCGCAGTCGCCGACGCTGGAAGTCTGGCAAGCCGTCGGCACCGGTGCCGCCTACACCAAGCTGACCGATCAGGCCCCAGGCTCGCTGTTCGGCGACCCGGCGCAGAACACGACACGCGATTGGGCCAAGGTCGGCATCTACAAATGGACGCCGGGCTCCTACGGCTCGACGACCAAGCGTGGGCTGTACTCGTCCGGGCTGTTCTTCTCGCAGGGCACGAACCTGTACGACCAGGCCGCCGCCGCGCTGGCGGGGTACTGAGCCGCAGCGCGACACTCCCTCTCCAAGCCCCGCCCCGACCGTGTCGGCGCGGGGCTTTTTCACGTCGGCTCGCCAACCTCTGAACTAAGATGCCGGACCCACGGACCGGAAGGGCGCTATGGTCGAGGCGTTGCGTGCATTTGGCCAGGATTTGTCGAGAACCTACGCTACCGTCGATGGGGGGCGGCTTCGCAAGACCATCGGCTGTATACGGACCCCGGGCATCCACGCGATGGCCGTGTTCCGCTTCGGTCACCGGCTCCTGGGCCTACCGCTGCTGCTTCGTATCGTTATCGACCCCGTGTACCTGGTCGCCAACGCGCTCGTGAAAATGGCATGGGGCATCGAGATTCCCCGCGCTGCGATGATAGGACCGGGTCTGTACATCGGCCACTTCGGCGGGATCATTGTCTCGAGCGCTGCGGTGATCGGCGAGAACTGCAATATCTCGCACGGCGTCACGATAGGCGCTGCCGGCACTCGGCAACGCGGCGGCGTTCCGCGGATCGGCAACAACGTCTACATTGGCCCGGGAGCCAAGGTGTTCGGCCGCATCACGATCGGGAACAACGTGAAGATCGGCGCCAACTGCGTCGTGCACAAGGACGTCCCCGAGAACGCAGTCGTGGCGCTGAACCCGGGCTTCGAGATCATTTCGTTCAAGGGCAATCTGCCGGTCTCCGAGGACGTCCACGCCGAGAGCGCGTCGGTTCATGAGCTGGACGTTCGTTGAACGGTGGGCAACGGCAAGCGATGCGGGACCGGCCGAAGGCCGATGCATCGGCGAAATCGCCAGCTCGCGGCACTAACGTTGCGGGATCACGCGTCGGCCGTCGATCACAACCCAGTCACCGCAGACCATGTACGAGTGAAAGCCCAGGCCGAAGCGGCCCTTCGGCTCCGGCGGCCAAAGACATAGCTCGGTTTCCGCATACGTCTGCGCGTCCAGCGTATGAATCTCGTGCAGCACGGTCCCCCTGCCGTAGCCGAGGCGGCCGTCCTGCCCCGGGCGGATCATGCGGGCGTCGTGTACCTGGATCGGCCCGGCCATGCGCGCGCCGCGCAAGCCCGACTTCACGGGGTTCGCCGGATGGGCGACGAATTCGCCCGACAACGACTCCGACGAGAACAGGTAAAGGTTGTTCTCCGTGCACGGGTGCGCGCCGTGGCTGACGAAAAGCCACCATCGGCCGGCATGCCGGTGCAGCACAGGATCGATACCCGGGAAGGTAGGCAGCAGATCGCGCCACGGCTCCCATCGATAGGGAAACTCGACCGCACGGTACAGCGTCGTCTTTCCTGACCTGGCCTGCTCGGGCAGCATGTACCACTGCCCGTCGGACTCGAAGACGTTCGGGAACGAGAGATGAAAGGGCGTCCGCAGTATTTCGCGTGCGTCGCTGAGCGCACCGTTCGTCGGATCGAGCCGCGCCGCCCACAGCGTCCCCTTGTTCTCGGCATGCAGCAGGCGCTCGTAAAAGAGCCAGAGTTCGCCTTCGCGTTCGACGAGAAAGGGATCAGCGATGAACTGGTCATCCGGCGGAACGACCCAGATCACTGCACCCCAGGGAAAAGGCTTGTCGTACGCAACGGCGGAGGCACGCAGCACGCCGATCGCCCATTGCGAGGCCTCGCGGCGCAGTCTTGCCTTGATCGAACTGCGCACGCGGCGGCCGAACTGAACGACGCGCGCCAGCCCGGTCGGCGAGGGCGGGGCGAGTTCGGGCGTCTGTGCCGGCGCCCCGGGCCGGTCGTAGACACCTTGTCGAAGAAGCGCAATCGCGGCCCGCACGAACTGTTCGGCGTTGGTCGAAGGGCGCCCATTGTTCACGCGGACCTCGGCCTGCCCGAGCAGAGTGCGGCGTGTCGACGCCGACTCGACGCGATAGACGGAGACGGTCGCCGTCGAAATCCGAGACATCACCGCGCCCCAACCCGCCAGCTCGTGCTCGATGGGGTAACGGTGTGGGCCCTCCTCGACCCAGGCCTCGAGGTCAGGCACATCGCGCTGCAGCGCCTCGCGCATGAGCCGCCGGAACAGCACCGCATGCACGCCTTGCGGTTCGCCTCGCGGCACGGGCACAAGCATCGGCTTGGATTGATCGTCGGCGTTAGCCATCGCGATGCTCACGCGACGCCGGTTGCGACCGCGCCCACAAGCGCGGCACACGCCGCAGCGCATCGACGACCAGAAGATCGGACGCTGCGTTCAGCGTGTGGAAGCGCGCCCGGGCCAGTTCGGCGGGTGCCTTCACTTCGCCGAGATCGATCTCGGCGAAGCGCTCATCGTCCAGCAACGTCACCTTCTGCAGGCGGATCGCACCGCCGTAGATGGTCGAGCAGTCCTGCACGGGCCGAATCAGCGAGCCGTCGGTATCGATCCACATGCGACCGGCCGGCCGCGCGTTGCGGGCGTCGATCTTCACGGGGTTCAACGGATGCGCCCGCCACGGGCCCTCGATGTGCTCAGCACTGTGGATGTGAAGTTCGTCGTACAAGCTACCTCCGGCCACCCGACCCGCCGAGAACATCCACAGACGCCCCCTGTACGAGACGACAGTCGCGTCCGCGTGCGCGGCCCCCCCGAGCAACGTGCAGCGTTTGCGCCATTCGAACGGAAACCGCGTGCACTCGTAGAGATCAACCGATAAATGTGCCGAAGATTCGGGAATCATGAACAGGTAGTTTCCCACCGCCCAGATAAAGGGGTACGACAGGTGCCACGGCTCACGGAGTACCGGTCGGGCAGGGCTGAGCAATCGGCCCTGGGAATCGATCTCGACGGCACTCAGATGCGCGTTTACCGCCGCGAACGGCAACTCCTCGATGAAGAGCCAGAGCCGCCCGTCGTGAAGGTGGAGGAAAGGGTCGGCCCAGAAAGCGTCGGCCGGCGGCTCGATCGTTGCAAGCCGCTCGCCGATGCCCGCAGCGCCGGCGGGTGCGTGGAGCTGGATGAACCACTGGTCGCGCCAGCGCAGCCGGCCCAACACTTCGCCGGCCAGTCCGGCGAGCAGCGACGCGGCGCCCCTCGCCTCGCCCGAAGGCTGCGGCTGTTGCGGTGGCCGCACCTGCGGTTCGCCGCGCTCGGCGCGGGCCCGCGCGGCCTGCAGCACGGCTGGGACCTTGGCCTTCACCCAGTCGATGCTGCGCGACAGCGAGCGGTGATCGAGCGCGCAATGCGCGGTGAAGATCGGCTCCGCGTTCGGCGCGCCGTCGCGACGGACGTCGATCCGGACCGTGGCGCCGCGTTGCCCCACACGATGCCGTACGGCATCGGCGAGCGCTGCGGCGGGTAAATCCTCGAACGTCAGGCAAAAGGGCTCCAGCGCCGGGAACCTCACCTCCGGCGCAGCGCCGAAGAGGCGCCGGTCGATCGTGCGGTAGAGGCGTTCGACAATACCGTCTGAACTCAAGGCGCCGAGCCCCCGGACTCGCGCATGCGAAGCACCCGCGCCGGCACGCCGGCGACGACTGCGAACGGTGGCACGTCGTGGATGACGACGGCGTTGGCGCCGATGATCGCGCCGCGCCCCACCCGGATCGGTCCCAGGATCTTCGCGCCGGTTCCGATGTCGGCGTCGTCCTCGATCACCGGCACCTCGTAGTGCTCGCTGCGCCCGCCGATCGTCACGCAGGAGCCGACGATCACGCCGTTGCCGATCACTGCGCGGGCGTGGACGACCGTGCCGAGCCCGGAATAACCGAGCACGACGCCCTTGCCGATCTGCACCGAAGGTGGCAACGAAACCGCAAAGGCGATCCGGTTGAACGCATAAAGCAGCCGCGGGAGGACCGGAATTCGCCAAACCCAGAGACGATGGGCCAGAGCGTGGATGGACAGCACCATGGCGACTCTCGTGTCAGTGTGCGACGTGTTGCTCGTAGACCTGCAGCAGCGTGTCGACGGACCGTTCGATCGTCGCATGCCGCTCGATCCAGCCACGCAGGACTGCACCCACTCGATCGCGATCGCCGGCAACGCGGCGGATCGCGGCCGCCATCGCCTGCGGATCGCGAGAGCCGATCACCCACTCGCCTTCCTCGAGGATCATGCGGATATCGGAGTACTCGGTCGACACCACGGGCGTGCCCACCGCCATCGCCTCGAGAACGACGTTCGGGAAGCCCTCCTGCGTGGACGTCGAGAACAGCACGTCAGCAGCGTGGATCAGTTCGATCGCGTCCTTGCGCTGGCCGACGAAACGGATCTTGTCGGCGTGGCGCGATTCGCGCCAGCGGGCCTCCACCTCGGCCCCGAGACGGCTCGACTCTTCGGCGATCGCGGTCGCGTAGCTGAGCTTGGCGCCGTACGCCGCGCCGATGAACGCGACTCGCCAGCCGGGGTCGGAATCTACGAGGCTCTCTGCAACTGCGAGTGCGAGCAGATGGTCCTTCTGCGGCTGGATCGTTCCGACCATCACCGCCATCTTGACCGACGGATCGCCGAAGAATTCGCTTCGGTAGTCGGGCGCCGGGGCCGCACAGCGCGCGTCGACGGCCGCCAGATCGATGCCATTCCAGACCGCGTGCGCGCGCTGCGGCGGGAGCGCGAACGCGGCGCGGGCAAAGTCGCGCCCGGCGTGGCTGTTCGCGACGACGCCGTCGACGCGCGCACGCGTCAGCCGATGGATCGCCGCCTGGGCCCGTGTGAGCTCGTAGCCGTGGCTGCGCTCCGAGTTGAGCACCGGCACGCGCAGGCCGACGGCGGCCAGGCGCGCGAAGATGTTGGCGTCGAACAGGAAACCGTGCACCAGTTCCGGCCGGGTGCGGCGGATGTGCGATCGCAGGCGTGCGATGACGCCCAGATCGAGGCGCGACTTCTTGTCGTCGACGACAACCGGAACCCCGATCTCCGTCAGTTCGGCGAGGCGGGGTGCGTCGCGCGTCAGCAGATACAGCGAAGGTTCGTGTCCGCGCCGCTTGAGCTCACGGATGATCGCGATCAGTTGCGTCTCTGCACCGCCGAAGCGCAAGCCGCTGTTGACGAAGAGGACGCGGCGCCCTCCGGTCATCGATCGAAGCCCGAGGTTCTGATGACGGAGCGGTCCGTCGACGGTTCATTCGCTGGCCGTTGCTGCGCTTGCATGCGCTCGGGCATCATCGCTGCGTGTTTGGGCACCTTGACGGTGACGGGCCAGAACGCGAGCGCCATGCCGATCGCGAACCACATGAAGGGCTGACCCGGGTCGGGCAGCCAGTGCGGCCCGCCGGAGATGCAGGCGGTCAGGTAGCCGAAGACGCCGGCAGTGGCACCCGAGAAGAAGCTGCGCATTGCCGGCGAGAGTGTCGCGTCGCGGCTCAACGCACGCATCTGCTTGCTCATCGCGCGCCAGAAGTAGGCCAACAGCACGAGGCCGAGCAGGCCCACGTCCATCACGACGCGCAAATAGGTGTTGTGCGGATGGAGCAGCAGCGTGCGGCCGCTGCGCACAGGCGCGGACCATGCCGCCGAGCCGGTCCCGCTGCCGAGGATCGGACTCGCTTCGATGTCAGGCCAGAACATCTCGTAGATCGAGAAGCGGCCCGCGGTCAGCGGATCATCCTCGCTGCGATCGGCTGTCATCGCGAGCGAGCGGCTATCCAGGCCGGTGGTGGCCCGATCGATGATTGCTTCAGGTGCTGCCAACACCGCGGCAATGCACAACGCGCCGACCGCGAAGTACAGCTTCAGACTGCGCCGCCAAATCAGGAATGCGCCGAAGATAACGATGAACGCCAGATAACCACCGCGCGAGAACACGAGCGCGCAGGCCGCGGCCAGCATCAGCAGGACCGTGGCATAGAAGACGCGCTTCCAGCCCTTCGAATCCGCCGTCAGGAACAGGAACGGGGCCGCGGCAACGGCCAGCATCGGGCCGAACTCGTTCGCGTGGTGCCCGAGTTGCCCGAACACCTCGCGGTTGCGCGAGTCGGCAAGCTGCGCCAGCCCAAAGCTCGAGGTGGCCACGAACTGCAAGACGTGGAGCGCGACCGCCGAAGAAATTACCGCGAAGACGCCGATGAAGAACTCGGGCTTGCTGCTTTCGCGCACGGCGTTCGCGAGCATCCACGCGATGAGAACGATCGAAGACGGAATGAACACCGAGAAGATCAGGAAGCCCTTGATGCTGTAGATCGCCACGAGCTGCGTGTCGGACAGCGCATGGCGGGCCTCGTCGAGGTGCTGCACTTCGAGGAACGCACCCCACGCGACCACCAGGATCATCCCTATCCAGACCGGCGCGGGCAGGCCCACGAACGGCTTGTGCGTGAGCATCTTGCCGAGCACGAAGACGATCAACGTCGAGAACACGAGCAGCAGGAACACGTTGGCGCCCTGCTCGCTCAAGCCTATGAAGGGAGTGAACGCCATCGATGCGACGAGGCCGACGCGGTAGTCGCGAACCAACCCGATGATGAACGCGATTGCGCCGACAACGCCGAACGCGAACAGCGCGCCGTAAAGCCCGGCCAACACGCCGCTCAGCACCGCCGTGCCGGCGATCAACGCGCCGAGCTTGAGCTTGCTTGCTTGGTCGGGCCTGCGCCAGGCCGCTGCTTGTTCATTCATGATGTGATCGCACTCGCCTGCTCACCGCCTGGGCAGGAAAATCAGCTGCCGGTTCAGCCACACGAGGCCGGCGCAGCAGGTCGCCCAGGCGACCATCGCGGCGATCGGGGGGGCCTCGACGCCCAGCGGGCCGATCATCACGTAGCACATCCCGAGCAACGTGAGCGCGACTTGTGCTTCCATCACGATATAGGCGCGCGCGCGGCGGCGGATCATCAGCGCCTGACGCAGCGGCACGCACATCAACTGAAACACATCGGCCACGAGTTGGAACCTCCAGATATCGCCCACCGGCTCGAACCCCTTGGTGAACACCACCTGCACGATCCAATGCCGCAGCACGAAGAGTACGCCAACGATGACGAGCATGCCTACCCCGATCCTCGCCACCAACGAGAGCATTTCGCGGCGCAGCGACGCATCGTCCTTGGTGGCCGCGAGCGTCGGTAGCGAATACATGTTGAGCGCGGTGGTGATGATCATCGTGTACATGTCCGAGAGCCGGACCGCGCTCTGCCACAGACCCGCAGTCTCCGACCCGAGTTGGTCGATCATCATGCTGCGCACCAGCAGGATGCCCAGCGGAATCAGCCCCGCGTGGGCCAGCAGCATCGGGTAATACGAAAAGATGACCTGCGCGTTGGAGCGATCCCAGGGCCCGGAAAAATCGCTCCAGGCGACGAGACCGGTGCGCCGAGCGATCGGCAGCGCGATGCAGAGCACCAGCGCGTAGGCGAGCAGCGTCGCAACCAGGCCGCCGCTCAACCCCCAGCGGATGCTGCAGATGACGAGCAGCGCGCCGGTGAGAACGGTCAGGCCGATCTGCGTCAGTGAGGCGAGTTCGAACCGCCGCAACCCGCTGAACACGCTCAGCACGAGTTGCCCGAACAGCGCAAACGGCAGAACAAGCGCCAGCAGCACGAACAGAGGCGCCCACGCGCCGTCGCCGAGCAGCGAGCGAGCGAGCCAGGGCGACAGGATTGCGACCCCCAGCGAGACACACAGGCTCACGCCGAGCAGCCAGCGGAACGCCGTGGACATCACCGCGCGGCGCGCCTGCGGCGGTCCGTCGGAGTGCTTCGCCGTCAGCGTGACCACGCCGTCTTCGACCGCGTTGCCGATCACGCTGCGCAGGAGCGTGAAGACGTTATTGAGCTGCGAGGTCAGCGCGATGCCGGCCGTTCCGAGGTAGACCGCCGTCACCTTGATGCTGAGAAAGCCGACAGCGAGCCTGACGACGGTTTGTGCAGCACTCCAGATGAACGCAGAGCCGAGTGACTTTCCCACTGTGCGAGTCCGTTCAGCGGGCTGCGGCTTCGGCCATGACGAACGAGTCGAACATGGTGAAGCGGTCCCGCACGAACGAAGCCCGCAGATGGGATTCGTCCACGTAGATGAAGTTGCCTCGTGCATCGACTGCAGGGCAGGTCGTGGTGCACAACAGGCGCGAAGGGTCGATCAACTGGGCGCCGATTCTGCCGGCAATCGCCACGAGCCTGTCGTCCATGACCGAGACGGTGGCCTTGAAGCGCGCGACCGTCAGCGGCGCAATTTCGCGGCGGCGTATGCCGGCGACGGTCCGGTCGATCAGTCGGCGCGGGTTCAGTGTGTCGCCGCGCGGCGTCGACAGAACGATCGCCACGTGCTTGCCGCGCGCCACGAGCTTGCGCACCTCGGCCTCGAAGCCGTCGAAGATCCATTGGTTCTCCGGCGCGAGCAAGTCCAGCGGCGGTCCGCCGCTTCGGTCCGAGGGCCGCACATCGGTGCGGCTGAGCAGCCCGTACCACGACGCGGCAATCACCACCGTATCGATGTCGTCTGCCGCGGCACGCTCGAAGCCACGCCGCACGAAGTCGGCGCAGGACATGCCTCGCCGCTCGATGCCAGGCACTGGCGCGCAACCCCCGAGCGTGAAGAACTCGATCGTCTTTGCCGGATTCTTCTCGGCGAGCCCTCCGCCGACGAAGCGTGGCGCGTATTGCTGCATGTGGCTGTCGCCGAAGAAGAGCACCGTGCGCGGGCTGGCTCCGGCGACGTGCGCGTTGACCGTTCCCTGCCAGTCCGAGACCGCAAGCTCGGTCTCCTGGGCGAGCGGCGACATCGCGGAGGTCGGGACGATCAGCGTCTTGGACGACAGAATGCCGCTGGAGCCCATCAGCACCATGGCGACAACTGCAGTGCGAACAGCGCGCGTCCGGCCCTCCGCCTTGCGCTGGAAGCGGAAGCGCACCTCCACGAAACGATACGTGAGCCACGCCAGCACGACGCTGAGTGCGATCAGCGCCAGCGTCGTCGGCGGCGACAGGCGCACCGTCAAGATCCGCCCGAAGGCGAGCATGGGCCAGTGCCACAGATACAGCGGATAGCTGATCACGCCGATCCAGACCATCACGCCGAGCGACAGGAACCGATTGACCCACGCCTTCGGGCCCGCCGACACGATCAGCGCTGCGCCGACGGTCGGCAGCAGTGCGAGCATGCCCGGGAATCCTTTGCCCACGTCGATCACCACGAACGCGATCACCAGCATCGCCGCACCGGCCACCGACGCCGCGTTGCGCAAACCCTGTTCGTAACGCGCGATGAACCCGCTCGGCCGAAGCAACGACGGCCCCGTGCGGCGCAGCCCATAAGCGAGCGCGCCGCCGATCATCAGTTCCCAGAATCGCGTGAGCGGCAGGTAGAACACCGCCGAGGGCTGCTTCTGCACGTACGCCACGTTCAACGCGAACGACGTCAGCCCGATCGCAACGACAAGCAGCCAGCTTCGGCTCAGACGGCCGCGCAGCAGCACGAGTAGCACCGGCCACACGGCGTAGTACTGCTCCTCGACGGCCAGCGACCATAGATGCAGCAATGGCTTGAGCTCGGCCGAGGTGTCGAAGTAGCCGACTTCGCGGTACAGCGTGACGTTCGAGACGAACAGCGCGCCCGAGGCGATGTGCCGGCCGAGCTGCGCGAACTCGTCGGGCAGCAGGAAGATCAGCCCCGCGACGAACGACGCGAACAGCACCACGATCAGCGCTGGAAAGATCCGCCGCACGCGCCGCGAGTAGAAGTCGGCGAACGTGAAGGTGCCACGCACGAGGTCGTCGAGGATGATCCCGGTGATCAGGAACCCCGAGATCACGAAGAAGATGTCGACACCCACGAAGCCGCCCGGCAGCAAGGTCGGGAAGCCGTGGTACGCCACCACACTGATCACGGCGACGGCCCTCAGGCCGTCTACATCGGGGCGGTAGCCGTGCGACGCCTTGAGCTCAGGGGTGGCGCCCACTCAGCGAGCTCCATACCGAGCGGCGACGCTCGCCGGGCTTCGTCAGCTCGCTGAGCAGATGATCGTACTTTGCAGCAGTGGCCGCGCTCGTGTGGTTGCGGTGGTACTGCGCCTCGCCGATGCTGGACTGGCGAGCCCACGCGTCGCGATCGTGGAGTAGCGCGCGAAGCCGCCGCTCCATGTCGGGCAGATCGGTCGCTACCTGGGTTCCGGTGACACCGCGCTCGTCCTTCGGCGCAACGAATGACAGGGTCGGCATCCCGCGCAGCCATGCCTGGAGGAACGTGTTCGGAAAGCCTTCGGTCTCGGAAGTGTTCACCACCACCGAGGCACCGTCGAAGTGCTTGCCGACCTCGGCGAACGGCACGCCGCCGACGAACTCGATGTTGCTCAGTTGGGCGCAGGCATCGCGGATGCCGTGGGCGAACGCCCGCGTTTCGGGATTCCTATCTAACCAACCGCCGATGATCTTGAAGCGGCGCTCGGGAATCGCCTTGGCCAGCTCCACGAAGAGCTCTGGCCGCTTGATGCGCTTGATGGTGCCGACGAGCAGGACCGGGCCGTCGAAGTCGGCGCGCTTGGCGGTGGGGTCTTCATAGCTGTTCGGGATCACGATCCCCTCTCGGCCCCAGTTGCGCGCGAGCGATTCACGCTGGTGCGCGTTCTGAACGATGACGAGGTCGGTGCGCTTCAGGGCCCAGCGAAACAGGGCAGTGTCGCGTCGCGACACCCCCGGGATGGGGCCTCTTTCGAACTCGAGGTCGTTGGCGCAGTGGTACACCACCTTCGCACCATGACGCTTCGCGTAGTACACGCACGGCGCCAGGGCGGCGCCGGCGCATCGCGTGTAGATGACGTCGGGCTTTTGCCCGTGCAGAAGCGAGACGATGTCCGTCAGCCGCGGGTAGATGAACCTGAACCCCTTGATACCCCGGTTGCCGCCCCGCGGAAACTTGTCGACGATGACGCCGAAATGCTTCTCTCGGGGCTGCTGCCCGAAGTCGGCCGTGATGATGCCCACCGGGTAGCCGATGCCCGTCAGCATGCGGATGATCTCGGCCTGCTGGACCTCGGCGCCGCCGGCGCCGCCCTTGAATTCTGCGACCTGGGCGAAGACCGGGTACAGGCCCGGAGAAAGGAAGACGACGTGCGGCTTGCTCATGTTCAAAGTATCGATGGCCGAAGCTTGGAAGGAGCTATTGCCTGTGCGAACAATTCCTCGTATGCCGCAACAGCCATGGCACCGGAAAAGGTTGCACCAAAGTAGTCCCTGGCGAGCCGGCCGTGAAGCTCCCACTCGGCCCGCTCGGTCTTGAGGCTGGCGACCCGCTGAACCATCTCGTCGATCGACTCGACGACGCAGCCGACGCGCCGTCCCTCCCATTGCGCGCGCGGATCGAAGAATGACACGGTCGGCATCGCCCGCGACCACGCCTGCAGGAAGGTGTTCGGAAACCCTTCGTCGGACGACGTGTTGACGAGTATGGAGCTGCCATCGAACTGCTGTTCGATGTCGGCGAACGGCACGAAGCCGGCGAATTCGATGTTCGAGAGATCGGTTGCACGCTGGCGCAGCGCTGCGAGTATCGACTCGTCCGCGCCGCCCACTAGTCTGAAGCGGTACTCGGGCAGCCGGCGCGCGAGTTCGACGAACAGTTCGGGGCGCTTGTGGGCCGACAGATTGGCAACCCACAGGATCACGCCCTCGTGCTGGGCCGGCTGCCCGAGATGACCGTAGCAACTGCGAATGACAGTCGATTCGCGGGCGAAGTGACGCTGCAGCGCGTCGCGCTGCATCACGGTTTGCGCCACGACGACATCGGCGTGCCGCAGGCCCCATCGATACAGCGCCCGGTCGCGCGCGAAGGCGAGGTGCGGTGCACCGGGCACGAAGTCGCGATCCGATGCCGCGGCGAAGAGGCTCAGGCGGCGATGCAGCTTCGAGAACGCGACCACGGTTGCCGTCAGCGAGGCGGAGGTGCGCTGGTAGTACACGTCGGCATCGGCCCGCCGCATAGCCTGCCACACCGAGGTCAGACGAGGATGAACGAAGCGCACGATCGGCAATCCGCCCTCCGGCGTGTGAGCCCGATAGACCGTCACGCCGTCGATCACGATTCCGTCGGGCTGGCCATGGTCCATGCAGATCATCGAAACCGAATGCCCACGCCGGACGAGCTCGCGCGCGAGGAACGCCTGCTGTACTTCGGCTCCGCCAACCTGGCGCAACGTGCGGTCCCCGGCGAGCACCGGGTAGTTGGTCGGCGAGACGAAGCAGATCTTCACGCGGCGACGGGAGCCAACGCTCCCTCCATCCAGCGGGCGTGCCACATCTGGAACGCGAGCAGCAGCCAGACCTTCTTGACGACCTGTCTGTCGCCACTGCGCAGCCTCGAGACCCAACGAGAGGCGACAGCCGGGTCGACGATGCCCTGGGCACGAAGGCGCGAAGGGTCGAGATACTGGTCGAGGAGCGGCGCAAGTTCACCGGTCAGCCAGTCGGCCAGCGGAACCGAGAAGCCCTGCTTCGGCCGATCGACGACCTCCCGCGGCACGTACTTGTAGAGGATCTTGCGCAGCAGGTGCTTGGAGCCCAACGTGCCGCGCTTGAGATGGAATGGGATCGAAAACGCGAACTCGACCAGCCGGTGATCGATCAGCGGCTCGCGGCCTTCGATGCTCTGCGCCATCGTCGCCCGGTCGACCTTCGTGAGAATGTCCTCGGCCATGTAGTGGTTCAGGTCCCACAGGCACATCTGGTCGCCGAGTTCGCCGGGGTAGATCTCACAGCCCGGGCGCGTCGCCACTGGCTCGCCATCCAGCAAGGTCGTGAGTTCATAGTCGGAGAAGTAGCGCACCGCCTGGTCGAAGTGCCGGCTCGGCAGCTGTGGCGCGATGCGATCCTTCAGTTGGAGCGCCCACTCGGTGCTGTCGCCACTGGGCAGTGCGCCCAGCCCGCCCGCGACGCCGCGGCGCACGAACATCGGAATCTTCTTCAGCTTGTTGAGCCGCGCGAAAACCCCGTCGTACGAGGTGTAGCCGGAAAACAGTTCGTCGCCTCCATCGGCCGAAAGCGCGACCTTCACGTGCTCGGCCGCCATCTGCGAGACGAGCAGCGTCGGGATGCCGCTGGCGTCGGCGAACGGCTCGTCGTACAGGTCACCCCAGCCGGGGAGGATCTGCATCGCCTGAGACGACGTCAGAATGCGGGTGGTGTGGTTCGTGCCGAGGTGACGCGCCACCGCTTCGGCGTGCGGCGCCTCGTCGAAGTCGGACTCGCCGAACCCGACGGTGAAGGTGCGGATCTGCTGGGTCGCATGCTTCTGCAGGACCGCGGTGACGAGCGACGAATCGACGCCGCCCGAGAGGAACACTCCGACCGGCACATCCGACACCATGCGGTACTGGAACGCGCTGATCATCAGCGACTCGAGTTCGTCGGCGATCTCGTCTTCGCTGCTCGCGAGGCGCTTGCCGAACTGCGCGGCGGCATCCCAGTAGCGAACCTGCTCGAGCGACCCTTGCGCGCGCAGCACCATGCGATGCCCGGGCTGCAGCTTGAAAACGTTCTGGTAGATGGTCCGCGGATGGCCGATGTAGCCATAGCGGAAATAGTCGAGCACGCCCTCGCGGTCGACCTGCGGGGTCCAGCAGTCGAACGCCCGGAGCGCCTTCAGCTCGGAGGCGAAGGCGAGCGTGCGCTTGTCCCAGTAGTAGTAAAGCGGCTTCACGCCGAGGCGGTCGCGAAGCAGGTGCAGCTCGCCCGTCGGCTTGTGCCACAGGGCGATCGCGAACATGCCAAGCAATCGCGAAACCGCACTGGGGCCCCACTGCGAAAAAGCCGCGAGCATCACTTCGGAGTCGCCCGAGCCGGCAAAGCGGTGACCGAGGGTCTCCAGTTCGGTGCGAATTTCGCGGAAGTTGTAGATCTCGCCGTTGAAGACCATGACCCACGCGCCGCACGCGGAGGTCATCGGCTGGTGCCCGAGCGGGCTCAGGTCGAGGATGGACAAGCGCCGGTGGCCGAAGCCGACGCTGCCGTCTTCTGAGCGCCACGTGCCCTCGTCGTCGGGCCCGCGATGCTGCAGCGCGCGCACTGCCGCCGGCAGCCCGGCTGACCAGCGCGAGGGGTCGACGTCAACTGTCTTGTATCCGGTAACGCCACACATTGCTGCTTCACCCCAGGGCTACCTATCGGCGATTCTCGGCGAGAAGCTGCCGCTGAAGCGCGCAGCGCTGCGGCGCGGCGCGCAAGACGTGCGACCGGGGCAATACACACCCATCCGGTCGCCTAACCAGCGCCCTTGGCGCCTTCAGAACTCGTTCAAGATCACGCCGGCCATGCGGGCGGGGCTCGACGAGAGTGCACCGACGAGCTGCTGCAACTCGCCCACGCGAGATTCGTCCTTTCGTGCCACGATCAGCACTGCGCCGCAGCGCGCCGCGACCACCTGCGCATCCGCGCCGTAGACCGCGGCAGGCGTATCGACGATCACGTGGTCGAACTTCAGCACCAGCTCCCGGATCAGCATGCTGAAGGCGGGGCGGTCGATCAGTTCGAGCGGGTTCGGCGGCGTAACGCCGACCGGCATCACATACAGGCTCGGAACGCCCGCGACCTGCTGCACCATCTGCGAATCGACGCGGCCAGCGAGCACGCTGGACAGCCCCGCGCTGTTGTCGAGATTGAACACCTCGTGCTGCCGCGGGCCGCGCAGGTCCGCGTCAACGAGCAGCGTGCGACCGCCCGCCTGCGCCAGCGTGACGGCGAGGTTCGCGCAGAAGAAGGTCTTGCCGTCGCCCGACGCCGGGCTCACGACCGCGAGGGCGCGCTTCTGCTCGTTCTCGTTGAACACACGCATCACCACCTGGCTGCGAATCGCGCGGAACGCCTCGGCCTGCGTGGAGAAAGGCTGGTTCAGGGTGACGAGTTCGGGGCTGAGCCGACGGCGGTCTTCGCTCGCGTAGGGGTAGCCGAACTGCTCCGACAGCGCCTCGAGCACGACGTCGTGCGACGCGAGCCCGAGGTCGACGGCCGCATCGCCGAAGCGCAGCCCCGTCGACTGAACGTGGGCGAGGATTTGCTCGACCTGGATCTCGGTCAGCCCCAGCTTTTCCCGAAGGATGTGTCCGATCGGCCGTTCCAGCAGCACGTTCTGTTCGTCGCCCTGCACCGCCGGCGACAGGAACGGCAGATCCACAACCTTGGAACTGCGAAACTTGGCCATCATGCTTCCTTATTCGGTGCTGGCAGTCGGCCAAACAGACCTCTTGGCGACACGAGCGATCTGCGCCCGCCGGTAAACCCGCCCAGGCCGCCCGGCTTCGGCAGCACGCCGAAGATCGGGAGGCCAAGCAATTCGGATACCTCTTCGACCGTCCGCACGCGCCGGTCGGCGATTTCGAGCACGGCCACGGCGCCGAGGCCCAGAGCAATCCCCAAGCCGATCGCGAGCACGGCGTTCAGCACCACCTTCGGCGACGACGGCAGCAGCGGCGGCGTGGCTTCGGCGAGGATGTAGCTCGCACCCTGCGTGGTCTGGCTTTCGAGGCTGGTCTGGTTCAGGCGGCTGACGACGGCGTCGTAGGCACGCTGGGCGTTCTCGAGGTCGCGCAGCAGAACGGCGCCCTCCTCGCGAGCGATCCGCATGCGCATCACGCGGGAGCGCTGAGCTTCCAGCGCGGCACGCAGTTCGACCTCGCGCTGCCGGCTGATGGAGCTGGATATGCCGAAGCTGCCCGTCACGCGGCGGGTTTCGGCGTCCATCCGGCCACGCAGCGAAGAGATGTTCGCCTTGGCTTCGATCACCTGCGGATGCCGGTCGCCGAGCCGCGACGAGAGCTCCTGCAGGCGTGCTTCCGCACGCGTGATCTCGCTGCGCAGATTGGCGAGGGTCGGGTTGTTGATGACTTCCTGCATGCGGTCGGCCGAGGCCGACTGCGCAGCAGCCTGCCGGCCGTTCGCTTCGGCGGTAACTGCCTGCAGCGCGACGAGTTGCGAGGCCAGCTCGTTCTGGCGCGCGATCTCGCCGTCGAGTTCGCGGTCGGACGCGACAACCACGCCCTTCTCACGCTGATACGCAGAGAGCTTCTGTTGCGCGCGCTCGATGTCGCCGCGCAGTTCCTTGCTGCGGTTGTCGAAGAAGTTCGAATACTGCTTCGCAGGGTCGACCTTCAGGTGCAAGCTGACGTCCATGTAGGCCTGCACGAACGCGTTGGCGATCTTCGCGGCCTGCTTCGGGCTCGACGCCTTGTACGACACGCTGATTACATTCGATTCGCGCGAGGGCTTGACTTCCAGCGGAACGATGACGTTGTCGACCACCCAGTCGGTCAGGCTGCCGGTGCCCTTGGTCGCGCGGATCCACTCTTCGTGGGCGCTCGGGTCTTCGTCGAGCTTCAGCTTCGTGACCACGGCACGCGCGACGCGGTCGCTCTTGATCACGTCGACCTGTGTTGCCATGAACGCGGGCGACGGGTTGCCCGAGTAGGTAGCAGCGGCCACGGGGTCGGGGCGCATCTGGTCGATGATCATGGTCGCCGTCGCCGTGTACTTCTTCGGCAGCAGCAGCGTGATCACGACGGCAATGCCGACAATCAGTGCGAACACCGACGCCGCCACCCACCAGCGGGCCTTCAGGATCGAGAGGAACTGGCTGAGATTCATCTAGGCCTCTTCAGAACAGACTCTCGCGCACATAGACGACATCGTCCGGCTGCAAAAGGTCCTGAAGCCCCGGGGAAAGCTCCTGCGTAGCTCCGTCGGGACCTTTGCGGTTGACTCGCATGCCGCGCTGCGTGCCCTTGGCCGTCAACCCGCCGCCGGCGGCCAGCGCTTGCTGCAGCGTCATTCCGCGTTCGAGTCGAATCGCGCCGGGTCGTTGCACTTCGCCGTAGATATAAATCTGCGGCGCGCGGTCGACGTAGACCACGTCGTTGTTCTGGATCACGATGTCTTGCGACGTGCCGCCGCGGAAGAGCGTGCGCATGTCGATCTGCGTGCGAAACGGCTTGCCGTCGCGCGTGCCAACCACCGTAAGGATGTCGCTTCCGTCCGGCGCCACACCGCCGGCCAGCGCCATCAGATCTGTCAGCCGCGTCGTGGTGAGTTCAAGCGAATAGCGGCCCGGACGCACCGCATGACCCAGCACGGAGGCCTGGCTGCCGCGCAATTGCGTAACGAGGATGGATACTTGCGGTTGCTTCAGGAACTGCCCCTTCAGCAGCCCGTCGGCCAGGCGCTTCTCGGCCTGGCTGATCGTGAGCCCGCCGAGAGTCACCGGGCCGAGCAATGGAAAACTGACAGTACCTGACTCGGGAATGCGCGTCTCGAGCGAGAGTTCCGGGCTCTGGAAGACCGTGACCTTGATCTGATCACCCGGACCGAGCACGTAGTCCTTCACCGCTGTGGGCGACGGTGCCGGTGCCGGCGCCTGCGTTTGCGCGCCCACCCCCAGCGCCGACGCTGCAAGCGTCGCCGCCGCCAAGATACGCAGCAACATCCTCTTGTTCATGAATTCCTCAGACATTCATCGGCCGCAGCCCCATCGGGGCCGGCGTGAAATCGACGGTGTTTGCCAAGTGTCATCTCGCACTCGAATATCGCAAACCGCTGGTGGCGCAAACGCTCTGAATCGGGCTCTCCACTCTGAAGCTCAAAGTCTAACAAGGTTGTGTGACCTACCAAGCCCCCCGAAATGCAGGACCAAACCACACGGCCGCGAGGGATGAAGGGGCGTCCGTGAAGGAATTGGCGGGGCCGCGCGTCGCGCCTGCCAACCGCGCCCGGAAACCCGTGTTGTCGCTCTCAGAGCAGGGCTTGCTGGCGCGCCAGGCGCCAGTGGGCGGCGTCGTGCGGGCGCACGAGCATCCATATTTCGACGAAAGGCACCACACCACGTTCGTCGGACTCGCGGACCGAGCCCGAGAACTCCACGCAGACGAGGTCGGCGCCGTCGCTTCGTTCGAAACTTAGTAACTCGGTGTTCAGCGAGACGATCTCGGTGCAGTTGCCCTGCGCCCCACGCTCAGCGAGTTGCTGGCCCAGGTCGTGCAGCATGCCGGCGGTGGTCAGGCGCGCCAGCGCGTCGCAATCGCCGGCGTCCCAGGCCGCCTGGAGTCGGACGAAGTGCTCGCCCAGCCCTCGGGCCAGTTCGGTGCGATCGAGTTCGGCCGGCAGCGTGCAGCGCGTCCACGAGAGCACGCCCGGCGCCAAGTTGCGCCGGCGCAGCATCGCAGATGGGTTCGGCAGCCTGCCGCGCACGCTGCGCCACATCAGCAAGCCCATCGCTCCCAGGGCGAAGGCGCCGCTCGCCGCCTTCAGCGAGCCCGCTCCATGGGCTTTCGCGACCACCAGGACGCCGAGCGCGAACAGCGGGCCCACCGAGGTGGCGACCACGCTGAGCGGCGACGCCAAGGCGTCGCTCGAGAGCGCCAGCAACGAAAGAGCCAACCACACTGCCGCGCCGGCCGGGGCGCCGGCGGCACCCGCAGCGCACCCATGCGCCGGGTGACGCCGCGGCGGCCGCAAGCTCAGCACTTGATCCCCACATGCAGTGCCACCAGGCCGGCGCTCAGGTTGTGCACGTCAACGTGGCCGAACCCGGCGGTCTTCATCATCGCCTTCAGTTCCGCCTGCCCGGCGTGCATGCGGATCGATTCGGCCAGGTAGCGGTAGCTCTTGCCGTCGCGCGCCACCCACTCGCCCACGCGCGGCAGCACGTTGAACGAATACCAGTCGTAGGCCTTGCTCAGCGGCGCGGCGATCTTGGAGAACTCGAGCACGAGCAGGCGACCGCCGGGCTTGAGCACGCGGTTCATCTCGGCAAGCGCCTTGTCCTTGTGGGTCATGTTGCGCAGGCCGAATGCGACGCTGACGAGATCGAAACGATCGGCCCCGAACGGCAGCGCCTCCGCGTCGCACAACAAGGTCGGAAGCACCAGCCCTTCGTCGATCAGGCGGTCGCGCCCGCGGCGCAACATGGCCTCGTTGATGTCGGTGTGCAGCACGGTCCCGCTCGGCCCGACCTTCCTGGCGAACGCACGCGCCAGGTCGCCTGTGCCGGCCGCGATGTCCAGCACGCTCTGGCCCGCGCGAAGGTTCGCGACCGCAACGGTGTACGCCTTCCAGGCCCGATGCAGGCCGAGCGACATCAGGTCGTTCATGAGGTCGTACTTCGACGCAACGGAGTCGAATACCCCGCGGACCCGAGTCGCCTTCTGCGACTCGTCGACAGTCTCGAAACCGAAATGGGTGCCGCTCATCGGTTCTGGCGCCTTCAGTGATGCTGCCCGCATGCGTGGGCCGCGGCGCCTGACATCGGCGCGTCGCGGTCGACCCCGGCTTCGGCCAGGCGCGCCTCGTACTGGCGCCACAACTCTTGTTCGTGCTCGCCGAGGTGGTGCAGGTAGTCCCAGGAGAAGATGCCGGTGTTGTGGCCGTCCGAGAAGGTCGGCTGCACGGCGTAGTTGCCTACAGGCTCGAGTGCTGTCAGCAGCACCTCGCGCTTGCCGGTCTGCAGCACTTCCTGCCCCGGGCCGTGCCCCTGCACTTCGGCGGACGGCGAATACACGCGCATCAGCTCGAATGGAATGCGAAATGCGCACCCGTCGGAAAAACTGACCTCGAGCACTCGGGACTGCTGGTGCGCGGTGACCGAGACAGGTTGCGGGGTTTGCGAGGTCAGTCCGGCCACGGGCAGAAACGCTCCAATTCGAACAGGGGGCCAGAGTGTAACGAAGCGGCTTGCACCACGGTCTGTTTGGGGAGATTGGAGGCCCTTAGAGTGAGCATTTACACCAGAACGCGTTCAATCCCACCGTCGTTCGCACGTTCGACGTACTCGGGCATCCAGTCCTGGCCGAGGATCTGGTTTGCCATCTCGACGACGATGTAGTCAGCCTCGAGCAACCCGTTGTTGAGGTCGCCCGTGTAGCGGCTCAGACCCTGCAGGCAGCTCGGGCACGAGGTCAGGATCTTCACGTTGCCCTTGTCGGCAGCGGCACCGTCGGCTTCCTTCATCATTGCGCGCAGCGCCGCTTCGTCCTTGCGCAGTTCCTCTTCCTTGCGAAAGCGCACCTGGGTCGAGATGTCGGGGCGCGTCACGCCGAGCGTGCCGCTCTCGCCGCAGCAGCGCTCGCTCTTGCGCACGGTCTCGCCGAGCAGCGCCTTCACGGTCTTCATGGGCTCCTGCAGCTTCATCGGGCTGTGGCAGGGATCGTGGTACAGGTATCCGCCACCGGCCACCGCCAGCGTGATGCCCTTCTCGAGCAGGAACTCGTGGATGTCGATGATCCGGCAGCCGGGGAAGATCTTGTCGAACTGGTAGCCCTGCAGCTGGTCGTAGCACGTGCCGCAGGAAACGACGACGGTCTTGATGTCGAGGTAGTTCAGCGTGTTCGCGACACGGTGGAACAGCACCCGATTGTCGGTGATGATCTTTTCGGCCTTGTCGAATTGCCCGCTGCCACGCTGCGGGTAGCCGCAACAAAGGTAGCCCGGCGGCAGCACGGTCTGCACGCCTGCATGCCAGAGCATCGCCTGAGTCGCGAGGCCGACCTGCGAGAACAGCCGCTCCGAGCCGCAACCGGGAAAGTAGAAGACCGCTTCGGTGTCGGCTGTCGTCGTCTTCGGGTTGCGGATGATCGGAACGTAGTCCTTGTCTTCGATGTCGAGCAGCGCGCGCGCCGTCTTTTTCGGCAGGCCGCCCGGCATCTTCTTGTTGATGAAGTGGATCACCTGTTCCTTCAGCGGCGCCGTGCCCACTGTCGACGGCGGCGCCGCCGTCTGCTTGTTCGCCAGGCCGCGCAGCAGATTGTTCGCCGCACGCTGCGCCTTGAAGCCGACGTCGACCATCGCGCTGCGCATCAGCTTGATCGTCTCCGGGTTCGTCGCATTCAGGAACATCATCGCCATCTTGTTCCCGGGCCGGAAGCTCTTCTGACCCATCTTGCGCAGCAGGTTGCGCATGTTCATCGAGACGTCGCCGAAATCGATGTTGACCGGGCACGGGCTCAGGCACTTGTGGCAGACCGTGCAGTGGTCGGCCACGTCCTCGAACTCCTGCCAGTGCTTGATGCTCACGCCGCGCCGCGTCTGCTCCTCGTACAGGAACGCCTCGACCAGCAACGAGGTTGCAAGGATCTTGTTGCGCGGGCTGTACAGCAGGTTCGCACGCGGCACGTGGGTCGCGCACACCGGCTTGCACTTGCCGCAGCGCAGGCAGTCCTTGACCGAGTTCGCGATCTCGCCGATGTCGCTCTGCTGCATGATCAGCGACTCGTGGCCCATCAGCCCGAAGCTCGGCGTGTAGGCGTTGGTCAGGTCGGCCTTCAGCCTCGCCCCGTCGAAACTGCCATTGCGCAGCAGCTTGCCCTTGTTGAAGTGGCCCTGCGGGTCGACACGCTGCTTGTAGTCAGTAAATGCCGCGATCTCGTCGTCGCTCAGGAATTCGAGCTTCGTGATGCCAATTCCGTGCTCGCCCGAGATCACTCCATCGAGCGAACGCGCGAGCTTCATGATGCGCGCCACCGCTTCATGCGCGGTCTGCAGCATTTCGTAGTTGTCGCTGTTGACCGGTATGTTGGTGTGCACGTTGCCGTCGCCGGCGTGCATGTGCAGCGCCACCCAGACGCGACCCTTCAGCACGACGGCGTGAATCTTCTGGCACTCGTCGACGATCGGCTTCAGCGCCGCGCCGGAGAAGATGTCGGCGAGCTTCGCGCGAATCTGCGTCTTCCACGAGGCACGCAGCGTGTGGTCTTGCAGCAGCTCGAAATAGCTGCGTCCAGACTCGGCCTGCACGCTGTCGAGGTTCGCCAACCAGCCCCGCCAAAGCGCACGAACCTCGCGCAGCAGCGCGAGCGCCTGCTGGACTCGGTCTTCGAGCAGCTCGGCGGTGGCGATCTCGCTGGCGTCGTCGCTTTTGCCGAGCGGCAGGTTTCCCTCGACGAAAAACTCCTCGAGCGCGTCGACCAGCGCGAGCTTGTTGCGCAAGCTGA
>Ga0207674_10002709_pt1 | contig 22117 bp, 21 predicted proteins | sample KBSCornC72_FD_184303 | JGI IMG/M metagenome (GOLD analysis project Ga0207674, IMG submission 184303) | Corn rhizosphere microbial communities from Kellogg Biological Station, Michigan, USA - KBS Corn C7-2 (SPAdes) (version 2) | ecosystem: Host-associated > Plants > Roots > Rhizosphere > Soil ...
GTGCGAGCGGCCGCGATCGCACGGTTCGGAAGCAGCGCTCTGCCCGCCGGCCAGTCGCTCGCGGACCTGAGGCGCGCCTTCGTCCCGATCTGGCTGATCGACCGCTATCAGGTCGAGGCGGCGGCGAAGTCCCTCGGCGGCGTCAATTTCCCCTACGCGGTCAACGGAGAAAATGCGGTTGCCGAGGTCGTTCCGGGCAATGCGCAGTGGGCCGCGCTCTATGCCTTGCTCGATACGCTCGCGCCTTCCGAGCTGACGGTTCCGGCGCGCCTCAACTCGCTTCTGTCGAGCGGCTTCGGCGGCGACAGCGACCGCCAGATGGAAATCGAGATCATCCCGACGGCTGGCGGGCCCGTGTTCGACCCGCTCAAGGCGACGGAAGTGGGGGCGGTTCAGACGCTCGACACTTTGCTCGCTGCCCAGCGCCTCAACCGGCTCGAAAGCCAGCATGCCGCGGATTCCAGCCTCCCGGCGCCCACGCAACTCTTCGACCTCCTGCTCGATCGCACGCTCGCGCAGACCGGCACCGAGGTCGGCCGGCGGATCGCGACGATGAGCGTTCTTGCGCTCGCCCGGGCGCAGCATGACTCGACTCTCTCGCCGACGGTCTCGATGGAGCTTGCAGGAAGGCTCGGCCGCCTCGCCGATCAACTGGAGCGCCAGCGCGGACCCGCGGCCCAGCAGGATTGGGCGCACGGTCTCGGCGCGCTGCTCCAGGACCGCGAGGCGCTCGACAAGGCGCTCGCCGATCCCGCGCGGCTGCCCCGCGTCCCGCCGGGAATGCCCATCGGAATGGACGGCGATCTCTAGCGGCAGCGCTCCATGACTCCCCGACGGAGTCCTGATATCCACGCCGGCGAGGGGCCTGGGATGGCGGACGTATTCGTATCCTATGCGCGGTCGGACGAGCCGCAGGCGGAGCGCGTCGCCGATGCGCTTCGGGTGCTGGGCTATGAGGTCTGGCGCGACGACGAGCTACCGGCGCACCGCAATTATGCCGACGTCATCGAGGAAAGGCTGAGGTCGGCGAAGGCCGTGGTCGTCCTGTGGTCGGCGGAAGCGGCGCGCTCGCAATGGGTGCGCGCCGAAGCGGACGCGGCGCGCGCCGCGGGAACCCTCGTCCAGGCGCTTCTGGATGGCAACATCCCGCCTATGCCGTTCAACCAGATCCAGTGCGCCGACCTCGGGGGCTGGGAGGGCGATAGCGACGCGCCGGGCTGGAAGAAGCTCGTGAAGAGCGTCGCGGCGCTCGCCGGCGACCAACGGGTCAAGGAGCAGCCGGCGCGGCGAAAGACGTCGGTCTGCGTGCTGCCGTTCCAGAACATGAGCGGGGACGCCGAACAGGAATATTTCAGCGACGGGATCAGCGAGGACATCACGACCGATTTGTCGAAGGTGTCGGCGCTCGAGGTCATCGCCCGGAACACCGCGTTCACCTTCAAGGGCCAGGCGGTCGACGTCTGCGATGTCGCTCGCAAGCTCAACGTCAGCCACGTGCTGGAGGGCAGCGTGCGCAAGGCGGGCGGGCGCGTCCGGGTCACCGCGCAGCTGATCGACGGAGCGACCGGCGGGCACGTCTGGGCGGATCGCTACGACCGCGACCTCACCGACATCTTCGCGATCCAGGACGAAATTTCGAAGGCGATCGTCGAGGCGCTCAAGATCAAGCTTCTGCCTCAGGAGAAAAAGGCGATCGAGAACCGCGGCACGACCAACGTCGACGCGTACAACATTTACCTGATGGCGCGGCAATATTGGATGACCGGCGATTTCGGCGACCGCCGCCGCGAGGATCGTGTCATTCGGCTGTGCAAGCGGGCGGTGGAAATCGATCCGGACTATCCGCAGGCATGGGCGCTGCTGGGGCTCGCCCAAGCCAATCTCCATTACGCTTATTCCGGCAATGAAGGCCTCGACGATGGCCTTGCGGCCGCCGAGCGGGCGCTCGCGCTCGATCCCGACATCGCCGAGGCGCATTTGCCCAAGGCCTGGCACCTCGCCCTCCACGGCAGGATCGAGGAAGCAGACACGGAGATCGCGACTTCGCTTCGGCTCAACCCGGACTGCTGGGAAGCCAATAAGGAAGCCGCCCGAATTCACTACCGCCAGGGCAGGATGGACGACGCGATCCGGCTCCTCGAGCATGCGACGGAGCTGGCCGAGTCCGATTTCCACAGCCTTGGCATGCTGACCGCCTGCTACCTTGCGAAAGGCGATCTGGACCGCGTTCGCGATCATGCCGCAAAAATGGCGCCGCTCATCCAGCAGGTGCTGCTGCGAGACCCCGACAACGGCGCCGCACTCGCCTTTGTTGCGCTCGCCTTCGCGGCGCTCGGCGACTTCGATCGCGCCCGCAACTATATCGAGCGGGCAATCCTGCTCGATCCCGACAATCTCTACATGCGCTACAATATTGCCTGGCCTCTGATCGCGTTCTTCAAGGACAAGGATGCGGCGCTCGATCTGCTCGAGCCGGCGCTGGCGAGGGCGGGACGCAATCTCGTCAGCCTCGCATCGGCCGACAGGAACCTGGACCCGCTTCGCGGCGATCCGCGCTTCGACGAAATGCTTTCAGCCGCCGTCGAGCGCGTCGGCCTGTCGGCACCGAAAGACGCTAGTCCGCCTGCTGCAACCTCAGCGCCACCTCGCTCATGAAGCGCGCGTCGTCGCCGTCGGCGAGCCATTCCGCTTCCGCCGCGACCGCTGCCAGCAGATCCGAGAGCGGCTCCATTTCCGACTTGGCGTAATTGCCGAGGACGTGCGGGGTGACGAGGTCTTTCCGTCCCGGTCCGGGATGGCCGATGCCGATGCGGACGCGGCGGAATTCGGGGCCTAGCGCGGCGTCTATCGAGCGCAGGCCGTTGTGGCCCGCTGTCCCGCCGCCGACCTTCACCTTGACCTTGAACGGAGCGAGATCGAGCTCGTCGTGGAAGACGGTGAGCGCGCCCACGTCGCGCTTGTAGAAGCGGAGCGCCTGCTGAACCGCGTCGCCGCTGTCGTTCATGAAGGTCTGCGGCTTGAGGAGCAGGATTCGGTGTGGCCCCAGCCGTCCTTCCGAAACCAGGCTGCGGAATTTCTTCTGCCACGGGCCGAAGCCGTGCGCCTCCGCGACAATATCGGCGGCCATGAAGCCGACATTGTGCCGGTGCAGCGAATATTGCGCGCCGGGATTCCCGAGGCCGACCCAGATTTGCATGCGCGATCCCTAGCGTGAGCCCGGCGCAAAAAGAAACCGCCCGCCGATGAGGGCGAGCGGTTCTCTTGTTCGATGAAGGGGCGGTGGCTTATTCGCCGCCTTCCTCTTTCGCTTCCTCGCCCTCGGCTTCCTCGCCTTCTTCGCCGACGGTCGGAACCTCGCCTTCGGCCGCGGCCTCTTCCTCTTCGGCCTTCATCGCCGACGGGGCGACGATCGTGGCGACGGTGAAATCCTCGTCGGTGTTCGCGGGGGTGACGCCCTCGGGCAGGTTGACCTGACCGATGTGGATTGAATCGCCGATGTCGAGGCCGTCGAGCGCGATGTGGATCTCGTTCGGGATGCTCGCGGCGTCGCAGACCAGCTCGAGCTCGTGGCTGACGACGTTGAGCACGCCGCCGCGCTTGAGGCCCGGGGAGGCTTCCTCATTGTCGAACCGCACCGGCACCGCGACGTGCACCTTGGTGTGCTCGCCGATGCGCAGGAAGTCGACGTGGATCGGCCGGCTGGTGACCGGATGGAAATCGATCGCCTTAGGCAAGGTCCGATGCGGCTTGCCCTGATAGTCGATCATCACGACCGAGTTCATGAAGTGGCCCGTGTGGAGCATCTTCGAGAGAAGCTTCTCCTCGACGTGGATCGACAGGGGCTCTTTCTTTTCGCCGTAAACCACGGCTGGGACCCGGCCTTCGCGGCGCAGTGCTCGGGAGGCTCCCTTGCCAGCCCGGTCGCGCGGCTCGGCGGGCAGCGTCAGCTGATCGCTCATTTTCGCTATTCTCCGATTGCTAAAGACCCCGCGCCACGCCTCCAGGGATGACCATGACCGGGAAGGGGGCGCCTATAAGTGAGGCGTACGCCTTTGGCAAACCCCTGTACGTCACCCCCGCGAAAGCGGGGTCCCGCTGTTGGCGCACGTGAGATGTGAAACAACGGGATTCCCGCTTTCGCGGGAATGACGGGCTATCTCAATTGACCCGCTCGGACTCGATGCCCTTTTCGGCGAGGCGGACGAGGACGCTGTCCTTCCCGGCTAGGTGGCCCGCGCCGACCGCCACGAAGACGGTGCCCGGCGTCTGCAGGCGCGCGGCGATCCAGTCCGCCCATCGCGCGTTGCGCTCTGTGAACATCATCCGGTAGGTCTCCGGGGAGCCCGCTTCGAGCTGCCCGAGCATCCGCACGAACACGTCCTGGTCGCCGCGCTTCCAGGCGGACTGCATGTCGGCCATCGCCTGCGACAGGTCCTGCATAGACTTGCCATCGACCGGCTGGCCAACCTTCGCGCCGGGAGGCGTCCTGGGCGCCGCGGTTCGGAGGTGGTTGAACATGTTGAGCTGAAGCTCGAGTGTCTCGAGGCCCGCGACCGGCTTGCCTTCGGCCTCCGCGACATGGCGAAGGATCATGTCGGCGCCGTTGTCGACCTGCATGCCCTGCGACTTGCCGGCGCTGATCGCCATCTTGGTTGTCGCGAGGAAGGAGGCCGAGGGCGTGACCGTCGGGCCCTTGATCGTCTGCTTGATCTCCTGGGCGGCATTCGGCCCTTCCGGGAGCAATGTCTCAAGGACCAGCTCGTTTGACTGCTCGAAGGCGTCGCGGACTCCGCGGTCGAACCAATTGTGGTTGCCGTCGAGCGCGTGGAACGTTCCGAAGAGATAGATCCTGGTGTCCGAATCGTGGATTTCGAACATCGCAGGCGCGGGCTGCGGCAAAGACGCCGTGGCTGGAAACGCAGCGGCGAGCGTTGCAGCGGCGAGCAAATTGACCATCCATCACCCTCCCGTGGCGGACGGTACTGCGAGGCGATCAGCCGAAGCTTCGGGCGCACTTACCCGACGCGGAAAAGCCCCCGCTTTCCATCAACTTCGCGCATCAGACCCCCCAGCCCGATACCTTGGGATCATGGTCATCGACTTGTTAAAAAATGTCTAGCGAAATCCGCAAAACGTGAACTTTTCCCGATGGATGGAGCCGATTGGCGGAAGAATGTCGGTTATTGGACGCGGCGGACGCGATACCCGTCCTTTTTCAGCATCGCGATGACCGAACCCGAGCCGGCGAGATGCCCCGCGCCGACTGCGATCATGAGCGCGCCGGGCTGCGCCATGCGCTGCTCGATCCACCGGCTCCAGTTGGCGTTGCGCTTGTGGATCAGCGCCTGGGCGAGGTCGGGGGAGCCGGCGAGATCCCGATCGAAGGTGCGGCCGATCCCGGCGACGTCGCCCGAGGACCAGGCCTTGAGCATGCCCGTGAACTCCTTGTCTGCGGCGCTCGAATCGCCGAGTGCGCCCTCGAGCAGCGCGACCTGCGCCTTCTCGGGAAGAGTGTCGAAGAAGCTGAACTGCTGAAGGTTGGTCTCAAGCTCGCCGATCGGCTTGCCCGCGTTGGAGAAGCTGTTGCGAAGCACCGCTTCGACGCCCTGATCGCCCTTGAGGTTCATCTCCCGGTACTGGTTCCCGAGCAGGATAAAGGCCGCAGCCCAGGTTTCCATCCGGTCGAAGGCGTTGGGCGGAAAGCCGCTCTTGCGCACGGCTTCGGCGAGGGCAGGGCGCTTGTCGGGCGTGACCCGGTCGATCAGCGGTGGAAGATTGGGCGCGTTGAAGGCCAGGCTCGCCATCGCCGACATGATCTTGGTGGGGTCCTTGTCGTCGACGATCGTCTCCACCACCAATTGCTGGCTGCTTGCCATAGCTTGGTTGAACTTGGGCGTACGCCATTGAAAATTATCGGGCAGGAGGTGGATCGTACCGAATAAGTAGACCGTCGTGTCGGAGTCCGAGACCTGCCACAGCGCGGGCCGCGCGGCCTGCGGCGCTTTCGCGGGCGCTGGCGCAGCGACGAGCAGTGCGCCGAGGCCAAGCGCGGCCGCGGCGCGCCGGAACAGGGATTTCAACATGGATTCAAGAGCCTTTCGCGTCGGCGTTCGCATGACAGGGCTAGCAGCGGCAAGCTGAACCTCCACTTGCCCCACGCAACTCGTGCGTACCCGGCATCCGCCGGATTGCCTGCGCGCGTCACTTCCGCCAAAGCCGCGCCGACCAGTGAAGGGGACTTTCCGCTTGAGCCTGAGCTTCCAGGATCTGATCTTGACGCTCCATCATTATTGGGGCGCGCGGGGCTGCGTCATCCTCCAGCCCTACGACATGGAGATGGGGGCGGGGACGTTCCACCCGGCGACGGTGCTTCGCTCGCTCGGACCCGATCCGTGGAAGGCCGCCTATGTCCAGCCGTGCCGCCGCCCGACCGACGGCCGCTACGGCGAGAACCCGAACCGGTTGGGTCACTATTACCAATACCAGGTGGTGCTGAAGCCCAGCCCCGAGGACCTGCAATCTCTCTATCTTGGCAGCCTGGTCGAGATCGGGATCGACCCGCTCGAGCACGACATTCGTTTCGTCGAGGACGATTGGGAGAGCCCGACGCTCGGCGCCTGGGGGCTCGGCTGGGAAGTCTGGTGCGATGGCATGGAAGTGACCCAGTTCACCTACTTCCAGCAGGTCGGCGGGTTCGAATGCCGGCCGGTGACCGGGGAGTTGACCTACGGGCTCGAGCGGCTGGCGATGTACATCCAGGGCGTCGACAATGTTTTCGACCTCCGCTTCAACGACGCCGGCGTCACGTACGGCGACGTGTTCCTCGAAAACGAGCGCGAGATGTCCGCGTACAATTTCGAGGTGGCGGACACCGAGGCTTTGTTCGACCTCTTCCGCAAGGCGGCGGCGGAATGCGAGCGGTGCCTGGAGGCGAAGCTGCCGATCCCCGCCTACGAGCAGGCGATCAAGGCCAGCCACGTTTTCAACACGCTCCAGGCGCGCGGCGTGATCAGCGTGGCCGAGCGGCAGGCCTATATCGGCCGGGTCCGCGACCTCGCGAAGGCGGCGTGCGGCGCGTGGTTGGAGAAAAATCCCTCTCCCGACGGGAGAGGGAGGGAGCCGCAAAGCGGCGGAAGGGTGAGGGCGTGACGCGCTCAGCCTCACCCCGCTCGCCTGCGGCGAGTCGACCCTCTCCCAAGGGAGAGGGTTAGATGGCCGACTTCCTCCTCGAGCTGCTGTCGGAGGAAATCCCCGCCCGGATGCAAGCGGCCGCGCGCAACGAGCTTGCGCGGCTGTTCGCTGAATGCACGAGCGAGGCGGGGCTCGAGACTGGCCCGATCGATGTGTTTTCGACGCCTCGACGGTTGGTGCTGATCGCGCGGGACGTGGCTAAGTTTGCAAAACACAAATCAATCGAGGTGAAAGGACCTCGAACGTCGGCGCCGCCGCAAGCCCTCGAAGGGTTCCTTCGTAAAGTTGGCAAGGAATTGAGCGATCTCGAGGATCGCGATGGGGTCTACTTCCTGAAAGTCGACATGGTTGGACTCTCGGCTGAAGCAATTCTTCAAGATGCGATTTCAAGAATAATTGCCGATTTCCCCTGGCCCAAGTCGATGCGCTGGGGCGACGGGTCGCTTCGGTGGGTGCGGCCGCTGCACGGCATCGTCGCCATCCTCGGCGAGGAGATCGTGCCGGTCGACATCGGCGGGATCGCATCGGGCGCTACGACCGTCGGGCATCGCTTCCACCACCCGGGCGACATCACCGTCGGCGGCGCATCCGATTACGTCGAGAAGCTTCGCGCCTGCCATGTGATCGTCGACCATGAGGAGCGCGAGCGGATCATCCGTGAGGGCGCCGAGGCCGCGGCCGCGAACGCGGGGCTGTCGCTGCTCGCGGACGAGGGGCTGGTGGTCGAGAATGCCGGGCTAACTGAATGGCCAGTGCCGCTGCTCGGCGAGTTCGATTCTGACTTTCTCGACGTGCCGCGCGAGGTGATCGTCCTCACCATGCGCACCAACCAGAAATATTTCGCGTGCAGCGCATCGGACGGCGGCCTTGCGCCCGCCTTCGTGTGCGTTGCCAACGTCGCAGCCAACGACGGCGGCGCAGCGATCGTCGAAGGCAACCGCCGGGTCCTTGCCGCCCGCCTCGCCGACGCCCGCTTCTTCTGGCAGCAGGATCTCAAGGTGCCGCTCGAAGAGCAGGCGAAGAAGCTCGACGGGATCGTCTTTCACGAGAAGCTGGGGACCATCGCCGAAAAGGCCGGGCGCATCGCCAAGCTCGCGCGCTGGCTGGCCGAGAGCGGCGTCGTGAAGGCCAATGCGGCTGAGGTCGAACGTGCCGCGCGACTCTCAAAGGCCGATCTCGTCACCGGAATGGTCGGCGAGTTCCCCGAGCTGCAGGGCGTGATCGGGGGCTATCTCGCCGACGCGCAGGGCGAGCCCAAAGCCGTTTCCGATGCGATCCGCGATCATTACAAGCCGGCAGGGCAGGGGGACGAGGTGCCGAGCGCCCCGGCAACCATTGCAGTCGCGCTCGCCGACAAGCTCGACTCGGTCTCCGCCTTTTTCGCGATCGGGCAGAAGCCGACCGGATCGAAGGACCCCTTCGCGCTTCGGCGCGCGGCCATCGCCTCGATCGAGATCATCGTTCGCAACGGACTGCGCTTGCCTCTGGTAAAGGCGCTTCGCGGTGCGCTCGCCAACCGCGTCGGGCAGGTTCTGGACAGCACGGGTGCGCACCAGCTCGATCGCACCGCCGACGACCTCATCGACTTCTTTGCAGACCGGCTCAAGGTTCAGCAACGCGAGGCGGGTGTCCGGCACGATTTGATCGATGCGGTGTTTGCGCTTGGTGGAGAGGATGACCTCGTGCGGCTGCTTGCCCGGGTGAACGCGCTTCAGAGCTTCGTCGAGACTGAGGAAGGCGCGGACCTCCTCACCGCCTACAAGCGCGCGGCGAATATCCTGAAGAAGGAGAATTGGACCGGGCCGCAGGTCATGAGCTCGGTTGAGGAGCAGGGGATTCCGCAGACTGGCGAAGAGGATCCGCTGGTGCTGGTCGAGGAACCGGGGCTCAAGGAGGCGATCGCCGAGATGGCTTCGGGCCAGGCGGGGGCCGAGCTTCCCGAGGAGAAGGCGCTGATCGCGGCGCTCGACGTAGCGGAATCCAAAGCCGCGACCGCGACCCGGAATGAAGATTTCACCGGCGCGATGGCGGCGCTCGCGTCGCTACGAAAGCCGATCGACAATTTCTTCGATCATGTGACGGTGAACGATCCCGACCACGCCAAGCGCGAACGGCGGCTCAACCTGCTGATGCGGTTTCGGGATGCCGTGAACGGCGTCGCGGATTTCTCGAGGATCGAGGGCTAAGCCGTCATTGCGAGGAGCGTAAGCGACGCTGCAATCCAGAGGTGCCGGATTGCTTCGCTGCGCTCGCAATGACGATTAAAGCGGCCGATCATCCTCGGGATCGCGGCCGCTCTTGATCGCAGCGGCGCGCAGGCTGTCCCGCTCGCGCCATTCCTTCTCGCGCTCGTCCCAGTCCTTCGTGCGCTCGGCATGGTCGCGCTCGATTGCTTCGCGGCGGTCGACCTCTTGTCTGTAGCGGCTCTTCCATTTGCGGCGGCCGCCGGCCGTGAGGAAAACGCCGATCAAGAGGCCGAGCAGGAAGACGAGGATGCAGATCGCCCAGAGGTTCGGGTCGGATGTGATGTTCATTGCGCTTCCCCAACGGTGACGGTTTGCCGGGACTACGCTTGGATAGTCCGTCACGTTCCGCGAAGGGAAGGGGACAGTCCCTCGCGAGGGGCTGTCCCGGGACGATCAATGGCCGTGGAGGAAGCTGTCGTTGATCGAGCAGCTCGCCGGGCCGAGAATGACCACGAAGAGCGTCGGAAGAATGAACAGGATCAGCGGAACGGTCATGATCGCCGGCAGGCGGGCCGCCTTTTCCTCGGCGCGCATCATGCGCTGGTGACGGAACTCCGCCGATAGCACGCGCAGCGCGGAAGCGAGCGGAGTGCCGTATTTCTCGGTCTGGATCATGGTCGTGACCACGCCGCGCACGGCTTCGAGATCGACCCGCTGCGCGAGGTTCTCGAACGCCTGGCGCCGCTCGTTGAGAAAGCCGAGCTCGATCGCGGTCAGGCCGAATTCGTCGCCGAGCTCCGGATAGGCCTTGCCGAGCTCCCTCGATACGCGGCCGAAGGCGGCGTCGACCGTGAGGCCGGCTTCGGCGCAAATGACGAGCAGGTCGAGCGCATCGGGAAGGCCCTTGCGGATCGCGTGGCTGCGCTTGGTGACCTTGTTCTTGAGCCAGATGTCCGGAGCCTTGTATGCGCCGATGATCAGGCCCGCGACCGTCATGTAGCGGCGCAGGGCCGACCATTGCGGCTCGAACCCCATGACGTAGAGCATAACCACGGCCGTGACGCCGATGACGACCGGCAGAACGAACCGCGCGAAGATCAGGAAGAAGGCCAGGTCCTTGGTGCGGATACCGGCCTGCATCAGCCTCTGCTGGGTCTTCTTGACCTGGTCTTCCTGAAGCATCTTGAACTGCGACAGGAGCTGGCGGACGTTGTCCGCCGCCTGGTTGCGGTTCGTCAGCTTTTTGCGCTTGTTGGTCGAGGCGACGATGCCCGCCTTCAATTGCTCGCGGCGCTCGTTGAGCGCCTTAACCCGGCGGGCCATCGGATCCTTGACCGTGGTCGCCGCATAGATTGCGAGCATGACGGCGAGGGTCGCGACGGCGCTGAGCATCGTCGCGATGAAGATCACGTCAAATCCGAGGATGTGCGGTCCGCCTGAGGGAGCCTGCTGCATGTCTTGTCAGTCCCCCGTCAGATCTCGAAGTTGACCATCTTGGCCATGATCGCAGCGCCGATGGCCATCCAGATCATGCCGCCGATTCCGGCGACGATCAGGCGCTGGTCGGTGAAGAACCCGCCCATGTAGTGCGGGTTGATCATGTACACGAGCGTGAACACCACGAACGGAAGCGAGCCGACGATGTAGGCCGAGGCCTTCGACTCCGAGCTCATCGCGCGGATCTTGAGCTTCATCTGGGCGCGCTTGCGAAGCACGTCGGCGAGGTTTGAGAGAGTCTCGGCGAGGTTGCCGCCGGTCTCGCGCTGGATCGCCAGGGTGATCACGAAGAACTGGAACTCGGGCGTGCCCAGCCGGTCCGCGGTTTCCTGCAGAGCGGCTTCCATCGTGCGCCCGATCTTCATCTTGTCGGCGACGATCCGGAACTCGAGCCCGACCGGGCCGGGGATTTCGCTGGCGACGATTCCGAGCGTCTCGGTGATCGGAAGGCCCGAGCGGAGACCGCGCACCATCAGCTCGATGGCGTCGGGGAAGTTCGAGTTGAACTTGTTGACTCGGCGCTTGATCATCTTGCCGATGACGAAATGCGGTCCGCCGATGCCGAAGAACATTCCAAGCAGCAGCGACAGCATGATGGGCGCTCCGCGGAGCGCGAACGCGGCCGTGATGAAGAACAGCAATCCGAGGCAGATCAGCGCATATTTGGCGAGCGAGATATCCTTGCCGGTCATCTCGAGCCGCTTGCGCAAGAGTGCCGGCTTCGGGATCAGGGTCGAGGCCCAGCCTTCCCATTTGGTTGCGCGATCGGCAAAGAGCTTGCGGATCTGCGCCTGCGCATTGCCGGCGATGACGTCGCCGTGGCGCTCCTTGATGAGCTCGATGCGCCGTTTTACGGACTTGCCGGCCGACGGCCCGGTCATCGCCATATAAGCGAGTCCCAGGGCTCCGGCGCCGCCGATGATGAGTAGCCACAAGAGCATTCTTGTCTTCGCCTCTCAACTCTTCACCAAGGGCGCCTGCTGGCGCCCTTGCGACCGTTACGCCGCAGCCTTGTCCTTCGGCTTCGACAGCATCGACTTCAGATTATCGACCAGCGACTTCGCGGCGGCCGCGGGGGCAGCCTTGTCGCCGCCCGCGCCTTCGTCGCTCGCGTGGCTCAGGACCATGTTCGACAAGGTGCTGAACGGAGCGGCCATCTTTCCGCCGGCGACCTCGGCCATCGGCTTGCCGAGCTTGGCCGCCTGGGCGGCAAGCTTGGCGTCGTACGGGAAGACGATGTCCACCGGACGCTCGATCGACTGCTCGAAATCCTTGCGGCTGATCTCCAGCGCGCCGCCCGACGGAACGCCGTTCGCCACGACGAGGACTTTCGTCTGCGGAGCGTTCGACTTCAGCCAGGCGAGGACGCGGATCGTGTCGCGGGTCGCTGCGAGGGTCAGCTCGGCGACGACCACCGCGACGTGGGCGTCGTGGACCAGGTGCGGATGCTGGATGAGCATGTGCCGCGGAAGGTCGAGAACGGTCGACTCGAATGCGTTACGCATCTCTTCCTGCAGCGCGAAGAAGGCGCTTCCGTCGGTCACGAGCGGCTGGTGGATCGGCGCCTCGGCCGAAAGCACCGAGAGGCGCTCGTTGGCGCGGACCATCGCGCGTTCGATGAAGAGACCGTCGATTCGGCTCGGATTTTCGATCGCGTCGGTGAGGCCGCGGCCAGGCTCGAGGTCGAGCGCCAGCGCGCCGGTGCCGAAATGGACGTCGAGGTCGAGCAGGGCGGTCGAACGCCGCGCCTTCTCGCCGAGAAGCCATGCCAGCGATGTCGCGAGCGTCGAGGCGCCCACGCCGCCGCGCACGCCAATGACCGCCGCCATGACGTGCGGCTTGTCGGCCTGGGCCTCGCCGCGCGGTCCGGACAGGATCATCTGCGCATGCGCGAACGTGTCGCGCAGCTGGTCCACCGTGAACGGTTTCAGCAGATAGTCGTGGATGCCGCTGGCGACGAGGTCGCGGTACAGGCGGACATCGTTGACGGTGCCCGACGCGATCACGATCGTGCCCGGCTCGCACACTTCCGCGAGGGCATTGATGTCGTTGAGCGGATCGGCGGATTCGCTGAGGTCCACGAACAGGATGTTCGGGCTGGCCGAAACGGACAGCGACTGGACCGCGTTGCGGAGACCGCCCTTGTTGACCTTCTCCGGCGACCAGCCGTGCTCGACCGCCACCGGCCGCAGCATGTCGGCCGTTGCGTCGTCGCAGACGAAGGCGGTGAAGGGATCGCGAAGTCCCGCGCGTGCCTGGAACGGAGCGTTCATCAGTTTCCACCCCCCTTGGTCGAGATTTGCTGCAGCCCCTTGCTGCCGCTCGGCGGCTGCGTCTTGTAGAACTGCACCGCGCGGGCCGCGGCGTTGACGTTGCTTGTTGCGTCGCCCTCACGCCCGCGGAGCAGGTCCTCGGGGTTGGCGATCATCGCCGCGATGTTGGAGTTCACTCCGCAGCCGAAGTTCGACATGTTGCGATTGTCGTAATTCGGCTCCGAGGGGACGCTCCAGTTCGGGCAGTTCGGCACCTCGGCGCGACGGCGGCTCACGACCACCCGGACCGTGCCCGGCTGGACCACGCCCGATGTGACCGGGGCGCCGTCGGAAACCGTCATTCCGTACTGGCTAGCGACGGCAACAACCTGGCCGCGGGCCGCGTCGGCATACGCGCCGTCGACATAGATGCTGTCGCCGTAGCCGAGGCCGAGACCCTGGAACCAGCCATTCAGCCGGTCGGTCTCGCCCGGCGCGAGCGCCCCGTCAGGCGCCGCGGCGTCGAACACATAGTCGGCGGTGGTCACCACCGGCACGTTGACCGAGGCGACCCCTGCGTCGGGGCGGTCCGGCGCGTTGCACGCTGCCACGGAAGAGGCGAGCGCAATGAGGATGACTTTCGAACGCATCGTCCAATCCTTCCCTTTGGGACCGCGGGTCACAGCTTGAATCCCGGAGCAGCAACCGGCCCGCCCGCGGGCGCCGCCGTCGGAGACGCCGGGACTGCCGTCGGCTGAACGAAACCGCTCTTGCCGCTGTAGCTCTGACCGAGGAAATTGCGCTTCACGTCGTCCGGGGCGCGGTAGCCGTCAGCCGGGGTCGCCATCTGCGTGGAAACCGGCTTCACCAGGTACGGCGTGACGATGATGACCAGTTCGGTCTCGTCGCGGCGGAACTTGGTCGAACGGAACAGCGCTCCGAGCACAGGGACGTCGCCGAGGAACGGCGCCTTTTCGATATTGTTGCTGTTGCTGTTCTGAAGCAGGCCGGCGATCATGAACGACTGGCCGGAGCCGAGCTCCACCGTCGTTTCCGCGCGGCGGGTCGTCAGGGCCGGGACGGTAAAGCCGTTCAGCTTGACCGCTCCGGCCTCGCTGAGCTGACTCACCTCGGGCCGGACGCGCATAGAGATGCGGCCATCGGCGAGGACGACCGGCGTGAAGGCCAGGCCGACGCCATATTGCTTGTACTCGACCGTGACCGCGCCGAGCGCCTGGCTGACCGGGATCGGGAACTCGCCGCCGGCGAGGAAGCTGGCGGTTTCGCCCGACAAGGCGGTCAGGTTCGGCTCGGCGAGCGTGGTGATGACTCCGTCATTCTCGAGCAGGTCCAGAGTCCCGAGCATGTCGAGGCCGAGGATCTTGCCGAAGATGCCGAGGGTCGTGCCGCCGGCGAGCTGATTGAAGGTGACGATCTTGTCACCCGGAAGTGCGCCGCTGGCGGGATCGATAGAGCCGGTCAGGCCACCATCCGCGCCGATCGTGCCGGGCTGGGTCGTGATCGTTCCCGGTGTGCCGCGACCGATGCTGAACAGCGTACGGCCGCTGTCCTTGCTCAGCAGGTTGACGCCGAACTGCTTGATCAGCGACCGGTTCATTTCCGCGACGCGGACCTTCAGCATCACCTGAAGCGGGGTCGCCACCTTGAGCCGGCTGACCGGCACGATCGTGAGCGCCGCACCCGTCGAAGTTACATCGACGCCCGGGTTAAGGGCCGCCTTGACGAGCATCTCGGCTTGGGCCGCATCCTCGGGGGAGGCAACCATGCCGTTCAGCACTGCGACCTGGCCGACCGTCGTGACGCTGATGTTCGCGTCCGGCATGGCCTTATGCAGGATCTCGTTGATCGAGCTGATGTTCTGATTGACCCGGACGTTCGCGCCATAGACGACCGAACCGCTCGCGTCGGTCGCGATGACCGTCGCTTCGCCGGCCTTCTTGCCGAACAGGTTCATCTGGCGCGGTCCCTGGACATAGACGTCCGCGACATCGGGAGCCGAGGTCCAGACGCTCGTCACCGAGCGCGGCAGATTGATCATCTCGCCTTCACCGACCGACAGCAGGACCTGAGTCGACGGGCGATAGCTTCCCGACGCGTAGGCCTTGGGCTGGGCGTCGGCCGGCGCCGGAGCGGCTAGGCCGGCGATGCCGACGGCCAGGGCCGCAACTGCGGTGCCGAGACGAGCCCGGCGGCTGATTGCATGAATGTTCATTTTAGCGAGCTCCCACCGGAACGACGGTGACACTATTGCCGCGAGCGATGCGGACCACGGGACCCGCCGGCGCACTGGCGGCATTGCCGACGGCGGCAGCCACCTGCGCGCCCTGCGAGGGCGTCTTGGACGGGACGGTTCGGCGCTGGAAGCGCGACACGTCGCCGCCGGTCGAGAAGGTCGTGTTGCTGTCGTTCGGACGGTTCGAATAGGCGAGCAGCATCTGGCGCTCCTGCGCCGGGCTGGCGTTCGCCGGGACCTTGACGTCCCCGGCCGCAACGGCACGCTCGAGATCCGCGCCAGTGTCGGCGAGCGAGCGCAGCGACAGCGACAGCTGCCCGATGCTCTGTGCGACCGCGATTTTCTCCGCCAGCTTCGGAGTGACCTCGAAGGTCACGTTCGAGAAGGTCCGGACCGGAGTCTTGCCGTCCTCGTCCTTGCTGGTGACGCGCTGGTCGGTGGCGAGCACGCGAACGTTGCGAATGATCGTCTCGGAGACCTTGAGCGGCGGACCGTCGCCGCCACCCGACACCTGCTGCGAAAGCACGATGTCGACATGGTCGCCCGGGAAGATGAAGCCCGCGACACCGGTCGTGACATTCACCGGAACGGTGACCGCCCGCATTCCCGGGCCAAGCGCCGCGGCGAGGAAGCCGCGGTCCTGCGGGCCGACGAGCGATCCGCGGGTGATCGGCTGGCCCGCGGCGATCGCATAGCGAACGACCGTTCCGGCGAGATTTTTCGCGTCGGGCTGGCCGTCGACATAATATGCGCCCTGCATCAGCTCCTTGGGCCAGGGCTGGAAGGTCAGGCTGTCCGCGTCGATGAGCGTTCCGACCGGAAGCGCCTTCTTGGCGACCAGCACCTTCGGGCCCACCGGGACAGCAGGCGCCGCGGCGGCCTGTTGCGCTCCGGCGCCGGCGAACATGTTCTTGGCCATGACAGCGGTGACCACCGCAATGACCAGCGCTCCCACGAGCAGAGCGAGCTTCTTCACATCCATGGCGCAGTCGCCTCCCCCAGACGGGTTCTCAAAACAGCCTCACAAATCAGACAAATTGGTTAAGAAAGCGTTGGGCGAGAATCGCGAGACCGCCGAATGCGATCGCGACCCCGTACGGGACCTCGGGCCGGCCTTCGCGATTGCGGGCGCGATGCCAGGCGAGGACCGCCAGCGTCAGGACGCCGCCCGCGAGCGACATCAGGACCAGGAATTTCAGAATGGAAACCGGCGAGAACCAGAGTGCGAGCGCGGCCGCCAGCTTGACGTCGCCGCCACCCATCATCCCCGCGTAGAAGGCGGCGGCGAGCAGAAGGAACACCGTCGTGGCGCCCGCAAGCTGCACGGCCATGTCGGGCCAGGGCGAAAGCGAAACCGAAGCCCAATAGAGCGGTGCGCCTAGCGCAACGGTGAGGTTCAGCCGATTCGAAATGGTGAAAGTGCGGACGTCGATGACGGCCGCGACGACGAGGATCGCCGCAAGCGCGAGAAGCAGCAGATTGGTGAATGCCCCGTTGAACATGACGCTACCCCTAGACGGCGCGGCTTTCCAATTCGTAACCGGCGGGTCGAATGAGCGAATTCGACGTCATTATCGTCGGCGGCGGGATCGCCGGTGCGAGTCTCGGCGCGGAGGTTGCGGGCACGCGCCGGACGCTGCTCGTCGAGGCCGAGGACCAATGCGGCTATCACGCGACCGGAAGGTCCGCCGCTTTCTACCTCGAAAGCTATGGTGGGCCGGATGTCGCGAAACTGACGCTCGCCTCACATGATTTTCTCGCCGGGCACGGCTTTCTCAGGGTGCGGGGAGACCTCCACCTGACTCGAGATGAGCTGCCGGAGCTGCCGCCGTCGGTGGAAAGCCGGGTCGTCGAACGCGCCGAGTTGGAGCGATTGCTCCCGGGCATACGCCCGCAGTGGCGCCGTGCCCTGCTTGAACCGACGTGCGCCGACATCGATGTGGCAGCGCTGCACGGCGCATATCTCCGCAAGTTCCGCGGCGAAGGCGGGACCGTCGCAACCCGATCGAGGCTGATTCGCGCCCGCCGAAGCGGAAACGGGTGGACCATCGAGTTGGAAGACGGTTCTGAGATACGCGCACCGATTCTCGTCAACGCAGCCGGCGCATGGGCCGACAAGGTGGCCGAAGCGTCAGGAGTCGCTCCGCTCGGGATCGTTCCGCTGCGGCGGACCATGGTCCAGCTGCGAGTCGGCCGGTTCGGTTTGAAGGACCTGCCCCTGGTCGATGCGGCCGACGGTAGCTTCTATTTCAAGGGCGAAGGCGACAATTCGGTGTGGCTGACGCCGCACGACGAAATCCCGAGCGAGCCGTGCGATGCCGCACCTGAAGAGATCGACGTCGCGCTTGCGATTGACCGATTCGAGCAGGTTGTCGACTGGCCGGTCGAGACGGTCGAGCGGAGCTGGGCGGGCCTGAGGACCTTCGCGCCCGACCGCCTGCCGGTCTACGGCTTCGATCGAGACGCGCCCGGGTTTTTCTGGTGCGCGGGGCAGGGCGGCTTCGGGATCCAGACCTCGCCCGCCGGTGCGAAGCTGGCGGCGGGGCTACTGCTTGAAGACGCGCCGGCGAAGATGGTCGCGCACATCGACCCGGCCGTCTATTCGCCCGGCCGCTTCGGCTGATCAGAGCCGGTGGTGCCGGCGTTGATCGTCCGCCTCGGCACAGGCGAGCGCGTCGACCCGGTCGTTCTCCGGGTGTCCGCTGTGCCCTTTCACCCAGCGCCAGTTGACGCGGTGCGGCTCCGCGGCCTCGACCAGCTCCTGCCACAGCTCGGCATTCTTGACCGGCTTCTTGTCGGACGTGCGCCAGCCGTTTTGCCGCCATTTGTGGATCCAGCGGGTGATTCCGTCGCGGACGTAGATGCTGTCGGTGTGAAGCTCGACCCGGCACGGCCGCTTCAGCGCCTGGAGGCCGCGGATGGCGGCCATCAGCTCCATCCGGTTGTTGGTCGTCAACGGTTCGCCGCCCGCGAGCTCCTTTTCGGTGGCGCCGGTGCGGAGCAGCACGGCCCAGCCGCCCGGGCCGGGATTGCCGCGGCACGCTCCGTCGGTGAACATCTGGACGACGGACGGCTCGCTCACGTCAGGCAACGAGCTCGCGCGGGAGCTTGAATGTCATCCGCTCGGGGGTGTGGTCGGCCTCTTCGGCCGTCACCTCGAATCGCTCGGCGAGCGCATCCACGACCTCGCGGACGAGGACTTCGGGCGCCGAGGCGCCGGCGGTGATTCCCACCGTCCCGGGCTGATCGAGCCACTCCCAGTCGATGTCGCACGCGCGCTCGATCAATCGCGCGGGCACGCCCATCCGCTCCGCCACCTCGGCGAGGCGAAGCGAGTTGCTGCTGTTGGGCGCGCCGATGACGAGCATCCGGTCGCATTCGCCTGCAATTGCCTTGACCGCCGCCTGCCGGTTGGAGGTCGCGTAGCAAATATCCTCGCTGCGCGGCGCGCGGATGTCGGGAAACCGAACCTTGAGCGCATCGACGATTGCCGCCGTATCGTCGACCGAGAGCGTGGTTTGAGTGAGGAAAGCGAGATTGGCCGTCTCCGGGATGTCGAGATCGCGAACATGCTCGACAGTCTCGACGAGGGTGATCGCACCTTCGGGCACCTGGCCGAACGTGCCGATCACCTCGGGGTGACCCGCGTGGCCGATGAACAGAATGTGCCGGCCTTCCTCGATCAGCCGCTGCGCCTGGCGGTGGACCTTGGAGACCAAAGGGCAGGTCGCATCGACATAGGTGAGGCTGCGCCCTTGCGCCTCCGCGGGAACGGACTTGGGCACTCCGTGGGCCGAAAAGACCACGGGGCGGTCGTCGGGCACTTCGTCGAGCTCGTCGACGAACACCGCGCCGAGGCCTCGCAGGCGATCGACAACGAAGCGGTTATGGACGATCTCGTGCCGCACATAGACGGGCGCTCCGAAGCGTTCGAGCGCGAGCTCGACGATCTGGATCGCCCGGTCGACGCCCGCGCAAAAGCCGCGCGGGGCCGCGATCAGGACCTTCAGGGGCGGACGGTTCAGCATTCGGACAGGCATCGGGCAGCCATCTAAGGCTTCGCTTGCAGCCTTAGAAGGGGGTTCCTATGAACGCGCTCACTCGATTTCGCCCTCGTAAGGACTAGCCCCACGTGAAGCTTCGCCTCGCCGCCCTTGCTGCCGTCATCATGCTCAGTGCCTGCCGCCACGCCGGCGACGTCACTGCGGAGAACGGGGGCGGCGTCTATGCGGTGCGCAGCGCGTGCCCGATCGCCGGAATCCCGGCGGGGACGGGGGACGTGACCTTGTTCAACCCGCCCGAAAGCACCGATTCCACCGCGATCGACGTGACCGCGGCGATCACGAACCTTCGGGCGACCTGCCAGGATTCGGGCAACGATGTGGTGTCGACGGCGACCTTCACCGTGGTCGGGCTTCGCCGCGACGCCGGGCCTGCGCGGCAGGTCGTGCTTCCTTATTTCGACGTCGCCCTTCGCGGCGGGCAGACGATCGCCGCCAAGCAGATCGGCCAGGTGGCGCTCAACTTTGCGGCCGGGGACATCCATTCCTACGCGCAAGTCCAGACGTCCGTCCGGGTGAACCGCGCCGCGGCGACCCTGCCGGCGAACGTGCGCCAAATCCTCACTCGTCCGCGCAAGGCCGGTGAGGCCGAGGCGGCCGTCGATCCCATGGCCGATCCGGCGGTTCAAGCCGCCGTCGCCAACGCGACGTTCGAGCATCTCGTCGGCTTCGAGCTGACGCAGGACCAGCTCAAGTACAACGCCACGCGCTAGTGCGTTGACTCGGGTCGCGCTGGCGGCCAAGGCCTCGCGCGTCGCCGGCTGCCCGAAAAGCTGCCGGAAAGGCCGCACGGGAGAGTTCGCACATTAGTGCGGCGCCGAAGGAGCAACCGCCCCCGGAATCTCTCAGGCACCATGGACCGCGCGCGCCTGACAGTCTGGAAAGTGTCCGCCGAAGCGTTCGCGCCAAGGCGGACCGCCGAAGGGGCAAAGCTCTCAGGCGCAAAGACAGACGGGGGCGGCAGCCGATGTGCCGGCGGGCGCGTTGGTGGTCGCACCCTTTGCCGGAGCGCAGCGAATGAGCAGGGAAGTCCACAACGGCCCCACTGACGAGACCCAGGCGCGGGGCACGCCCTACAGCGGCGATCCGTCGGGCGGGAAGGGCGCAACGCCGCCGGACCTGGACAAGCTTCCGCTCGATTCCTGGCATCGCTCGCGCGGGGCTCGGATGGTTCCCTTCGCCGGCTACGAAATGCCGGTCCAGTATGAGGGCATCATCGCGGAGCATTTGTGGACGCGCGAGAATGCGGGTCTATTCGACGTCAGCCACATGGGCCAGCTGCTGGTGCACGGGCGTGACGTGGAGAAGGCGCTCGAGGCGCTGATGCCCGGCGACTTCCAGGCCGCCGCCGACATGAAGCCCAAATATTCTCTTCTGCTCGACGAGGAAGGCGGCATCATCGACGATCTGATGGCGACGCGCCGCGGCGACGATTTCTACATCGTGGTCAACGGCGCGACGAAGATCGGAGACATCGGCTACATGGAGAAGCGGCTCCCGGCCCAAGTCGTCATCGACCATATGAAGGAGCAGGCGCTCCTCGCCCTTCAGGGGCCCCGCGCTGCCGAAGTTCTCGAGACGATCGTGACTGGGGTAAGCGGGCTTGGCTTCATGCAGGGCGGTCCTTTCCAATGGAATGGGCATAAGCTCTGGATCAGCCGGTCGGGCTATACCGGCGAGGACGGGTTCGAGATTTCAGTGCCGTCGAGCGCGGCCGCGGACCTTGCCGACGCCATTGCCGCCAATGAGCTCGTCAAGCCGATCGGCCTTGGGGCCCGCGACTCGCTCCGGCTCGAAGCGGGCCTTCCGCTCTACGGTCACGATCTGGACGACCGGACCACGCCAGTGATGGCGGGGCTCACCTTCGCCATCAACAAGCGCCGGCGCGCCGACGGCGGCTTTCCCGGCGCGATGCGGATCCTCGCCGAGCTTCAGAACGGACCGGTCGAGAAGCGGGTCGGCTTCGAGATCGACGGCCGCCAGCCCGTTCGCGAGGGCGCGCTGGTGCTCGACGGCGAGGGCAATGAAGTCGGCAAGATCACGAGCGGCGGCTTCTCGCCCTCGCTCCAGCGACCGATCGCCATGGGCTATGTCGCCGCTCCGCTGGCCGAGCCGGGAACCGCGCTCAAGCTCGAGCAGCGCGGCAAATTGTTCGACGCACGCGTGGCGCCGATGCCGTTCGTCCCCCACCGCTATCACCGCAAGGGAGCCTAGCCATGAGCCTTTACTTCACCAAGGAGCACGAGTGGGTCCGGGTCGAGGGCGACACCGCGACCGTCGGCATTTCAGACCACGCGCAGGAACAGCTCGGCGATATCGTGTTCGCCGAAGTCCCCGAGACGGGCAAGCGGCTCAGCAAGGGGCAGGAAGCCGCCGTGGTCGAATCGGTGAAGGCAGCGTCGGACGTCTATTCGCCCGTCTCCGGAGAGGTGACCCAAGGCAACAGCAAGGTCGCCGACGACCCCTCGATCGTGAACAGCGATCCCGAAGGCGAGGGCTGGTTCTTCAAGATCAGGCTAGACGATCCGGGCGAGGTCGAAGGCCTGATGGACGAAGCCGCCTACCGCGACTGGCTGAAGACGCTTTGAGCCAATCCGCCGCCTCGACCAGCAAGTGGGACGCCGCGGATTACGCGCGGGTCGGAAGCTTCGTCGCCGAGCTCGGCGGCGCGGCGCT